>Ga0194132_10001313_pt1 | contig 50230 bp, 37 predicted proteins | sample TA2KigOf80mmetaG_FD_148612 | JGI IMG/M metagenome (GOLD analysis project Ga0194132, IMG submission 148612) | Freshwater microbial communities from Lake Tanganyika, Tanzania - TA2015054 Kigoma Offshore 80m | ecosystem: Environmental > Aquatic > Freshwater > Lake | place: Tanzania: Lake...
CTTCGGCGAAGTGGCAACCCAATTCGAACTCACTAGAATCCCGCCCCGCTTGGCCCCTATAGCTCAATTGGTAGAGCAAATGACTCTTAATCATTAGGTTCAAGGTTCGAGTCCTTGTGGGGGCACTCCGAAACGCCGCATCTCATTGGAGGTTGCGGCGTTTTTTTTGGTGGCATCGCATGTCTGGGATTCCCTTCAGCGCTCATGCAATTCGTGGTAGCAACAAAACGCTCTTTCACGTTTGCTGAATCAATTGCACCGTTCGATGGGCTGCCCAAGTGGCTGGGTACATGAGCGAAGACGTTGGAATGTCCTGAAATACGGCTTGGGGAAAACTCGGCTGAGACGAAAAGATTGCCAGACTCGGCCAACCTCGATACGTTGGCAATGTTTGATGAGTTCGTCGGTCACGAAGAGATTCAAACATGCTGACCAATTCCGGTTCGGAGTCGCGATTTTGCGACGGCTTGTCTCGCCGCTGTTGCCTGCAAATCGGTGGGCTGACATTGGGCGGGATGGCATTGCCAGCGATCTTGCGAGCGGAATCAACGAACACAGCGAGTCGGTCTTCTAGTCCCACGCGAACGGCCAAAGGGATCATTATGGTCCTGTTGCCCGGTGGGCCGACGCATTTGGACACGGTCGATCTCAAGCCGGATGCTCCGTCGGAAATTCGCGGTGAGTTTTTGCCGATCGCAACCAAACAGCCGGGTGTCGAGATTTGCGAGTTGTTGCCGAGGCTGGCGAGCATCGCAGACAAGCTGACGATTATCCGCTCGTTAACCGGCTTCCGCGACGATCACAACACGCATTGGTGTTCGACCGGTTGGGAGTCACACCCGGCAATGGAATCGTCCCCATTCATTGCGGGCTTTCCGCCCGGTGATTGGCCGTCGATGGGATCGATCCTCTCGAAGCAACTCGGCCCACGTGTCGCCGGTGTTCCGCCGGCTGTCGATCTGACGCCGATCACTCCCGACGCGAGATTCATCCTTCGAACACCGCCAACTCAGCCCGGCTATCTGGGATCGGCTCACGCGGGATTCGAGGTCGAAGCGGTCGATCGTCGAAACATTCAGCTCAACGGCACGACCCTCAATCGCGTGTCGGATCGCCGAGCATTGTTGTCCAGCTTCGATCGCTTCCGCCGCGAGGTCGATCAAGCCGGCCCGACGGACGGCATCGACGACTTCCATCGGCAGGCATTCGAGGTGCTCACGTCGCCGCGACTCGCCGAGGCGCTCGACCTCAGCCGCGAGGACGCCGCCACGCGCGGTCGTTACGGCCTGAATCGAGCTTACCCCAACGAGCGTGAAGGTAAGACGTTTCTCGATCAGTTTCTGCTGGCTCGCCGAGCCATCGAAGCGGGTGCTCGCTGCGTCACGCTCGCCTTCTGCCGGTATCCGTTCGGGAGGATGCTCAAAGGGGACTACAACTGGGACTGGCATCGCGACATTTTTAACGAAGCTCGTGGAGCCTTGCCGCTGCTCGATCTCGGTCTGTCGGCGTTGCTTCAAGACCTCGCCGAGCGCGGCATGCTGGACGATGTTGCCGTCGTTGTCTGGGGCGAGTTCGGTCGCACCCCGAAGATTAATGAAAACGCCGGCCGCGACCATTGGCCGCGAGTCTGCAGCGCGCTCGTCGCTGGCGGAGGCATGCGTCACGGCCAGGTGATCGGCTCAACGACACGTTGGGGCGAAGAACCGCTGACTCGGCCGGTTCACTTCCGTGACGTCTTCGCCTCGCTGTACCAGCGACTCGGCATCGATGTCGCGACAACGCAATTCACCGACCGCGCCGGTCGCCCGCAATACCTTGTTGGCGACCACCGCCCGCTGCCGGAATTGGTTGGCTAGCTGCGGAATTCACCCGTAGCCACGTTCGCCAGAACGTGGACGAATCGACAACACAGCCACCTTCTGGCGAACATGGCTACGACCGACCGGACATTTCATGACCAATCGCCTGCTCAAAACGTTCGTGATCCTGTTGGCCGTATGTGGCTCGCCGATCAAACGGAGAAAAAGTCAGACCAATGAACATTGAATTCCTCAATCCGCCACAGCTTTGCCCGACATTCGGTTGGACGCACGTCGTCAGCGCGACCGGTGGCAAGACCATCCACATCTCCGGGCAAGTTGGGATCAACGAACGTGGTGAAGTCGTCGGTCGCGGCGACCTCAAGGCTCAAACCGAGCAAGCGTTTCGCAACATCGAACTCGCGCTGGCCGCCGTCGGCGCAACGTTTCGGGACGTCGTGAAGACCAGCCTGTTTGTCGTGGGGCTCAAGCCAGAACACGTCCCGATCATCCGCGAAGTTCGCAGCCGCTACGTCTGGGCCGAGCATCCACCCGCCAGCACGCTCGTCGGTGTCTCGGCTCTTGTCGGCCCCGACTGGCTGATCGAAATCGAAGCGGTCGCGGTCATCGCCGAGAGATGACTTCGGTGGCAAGACGATTTGCCGTGCATCGTGTCAGGCCAGAATCTCACCCAGCAACTCGCCGCCGACGTCGGTCAGGCGGAAGTCGCGACCGTTGAAGCGGTAGGTCAGCTTCGTGTGCTCCAGTCCCAGCAGATGCAGCAGCGTCGCGTGCAGATCGTTGACGTGGATCTTTTTCTCGACCGCCTTGTAGCCGAAGTCGTCGGTCGCTCCGTAATGGAAGCCACCTTTGACACCCGCTCCAGCCATCCAAATCGTGAAGCCGTTGGGGTTGTGATCTCGCCCCTTCGCTCCTTGTGAATCCGACGTGCGGCCGAACTCGCCCCCCCAAATCACAAGCGTCGTCTCGAGCAGCCCGCGAGCTTCAAGATCCGCCAACAGCGCAGCGGCCGGCTGGTCGGTGTGCAGTCCGCAGGAACGATGATTCGTCTGCACGTCCGAGTGGCAATCCCACGGTACGTCGTTGACGCTGCCGTCTCCGCCGACTCCCTTGCCGGCGAAGATCTGCACGAAGCGGACTCCCCGCTCGACCAACCGCCGAGCGAGCAGACACTGCCGAGCAAACGTCGCGCACTCCGGCTGGTCCAAGCCGTACTGCTTGTGCGTCACTTCGGATTCCTTCGTCAGATCGAGTGCCTCCGGAGCGGCCATCTGCATCCGATACGCCAACTCATAGGAATTGATCCTCGCGGCGAGATCGGCCTGCGTCGGCCGAGTTGTCGCGTGCTCCTGATTCAACTGCTTGATCAGCTCAAGCTGCGACCGTTGTTGAGCGTCGCTGTGTTTGCCGTCGCGCGCCAAATTATCGACCGCCTCTTTGCGGCGAGCATCCAGCGCGAGGGCCTGATAGGTCTTCGGCAAAAATCCCGCCGACCAGATTTGATCGTCACCACGCGGCCGCGTGTCGTGCAGCACGACGTAGGACGGCAAACTCTGATTGAGCGAGCCGAGGCCGTAAGTCATCCAAGCTCCGAGCGCCGGCAGGCCCGGTCGGTTCGTGCCGCACATCAACTCGATCGACGCTGGCGCATGGTTGTTCTGCCGCAGATTCATCGAGTGCAGAAAGCACATCTTGTCGACGTGCTGCGACAAGTGCGGAAACAAATCCGACACCCACGAGCCGGACTCGCCGTGTTGTCGCCAGGCAAACGGCGACTTCAAGCATTTGCCGCTGGTCGTGAAGAACCCGGTCTTCGGATCGGCTCCGGCGAGATCCTGACCATCACGTTTTTGGAGCTCCGGCTTGTAGTCCCAGGTGTCGACTTGAGACGGAGCTCCGGTCATGAAGAGCCACACGATCGACTTCACCTGTCCCGGGACGTGCGGCGGCCGAAGTGCGAGCGGATCGAGCGGCGTCTGCGCTTGCGATTCGCCGTTGAGCAAACTGGCCAGCGCGAGTGAACCGAAGCCAAGTCCGGTCTCCTGTAAAAATCGACGCCGGGCTGGCAATTGCAGTTCCGACGGTGAATGGAAATTGAACATGAGGACTCCAAATTTCAATCAATGTAAACGAACTCGTTGAGGCACAGCAGCACGTGACAGAATTCGATCAGAGCTTTGTCGGTCGCCACGACCGCATCGCCTCCCATCGCGGCACGTTGGTCCTCGACGAAGGCCAGCATCCGGCTTCGCTCCAGCTCGGTCGGCAGCCGAGCAACGGCCATCTGGTAGGCGCGATCGACTGCCGCACCGAGCGGCGCATCCTTCGAGGGACGAATCCGCAACGCCAGCTTCTCGGCCTGCTGTCGCACGAACGGTGAGTTCATCATCGCCAGTGCCTGCGTCGGCACCGTCGTGCTGATTCGCTCACCGATGCTTTGCGTCGGTTCAGGTGCGTCGAACATCGTCATCAGCGGAATCAATTCGCTCCGTTTGACGCGCAGATAAACGCTGCGTCGCGGCGTGTTGTCGAGGATGCTCGCCCCAAACATCGAGATGTCAAGATTGCCACCCATCGCCAGCAACGAATCACGAATGAGTTCCGCATCCAAGCGTCTTGGTTGGAAGTGCCAGAGGTAGCGGTTCGCCTGATCGATCTTCAAGTTCTCGGCGTTGACCTCGTGCGACTGCTGGTACGCCGCGCTGAGCATGATTTGCTTGTGCAACGGCTTGAGCTTCCAGCCGCCACGCACGAGTTCGGCCGCGAGCCATTCCAGCAACTCCGGATGCGTCGGCTTGTCCCCCTGCACGCCGAAGTCGTTCGGCGTCCCGACAAGTCCCTCGCCGAAATGATGCTGCCAAAGGCGATTGACGATCACACGAGCCAGCAACGGTCCGGCTCCTCGATCGACGTTCGTCATCCAATCGCCGAGAGCCACACGCGGATCGATCGGTGGCTCCGTCTTCGCCGGCACCGCAGGCCCATCACCGCGCCACAAGACCTGCATGAAGCCCGGCTCCGACTTGCCTTGCTTGTTATCAACCTCGCCCCGTCGCAGGAAGAAGACGTCCTGACCACCGGCGACGGTTGTGTAGACCTCAGACAAATTCGGTCGCGGTGCCGCTGCCGTGTGATCGCGCACTGTGCGAACAACCTTCGCTGTCTCGGTATCGAACGGAGCGAACCAGCGAGTCATCGGCTCACGCAGAGCATCCGGCAATTTGTTGCCGTTGGCCGCCAAAATCGCGCGAATTTCACCGAGATGCTGCGGCACAACATCGCCCGCCCAGGTTGCCGGGTTCGGTTCGGTACTGAGCGAGAATCGCAGGCGGCCGATGCCGAGGTCTCGGAACTTCAGGTCGACCAGCAGCTCTGTGCCACCGGCGAATCCGGCGAGTGGCGTTTCCAACTCGAAGACGGCGGCGTTGTCTTTCTTCGCGGTTTCGCGAACCACCCACGCAGTCGCCGGCTTGCCATCCAGTGCGTTGCTCAGCGGCTGGTCCTTGTCCTCGAATGCCGCAAACACCGGCTTGAGCTTCAATTCCACTGGCGCGTCCTTCGCCATCAGGCCGAGCGGTGTCGCCGTGACCTTCAGTTCGACCAATTGAAAACTCCCGTCGCCGTTCAGCCCCGGCCCGCGCTGCGGCAGCGACTTGTCGGCAAAGAGATCGAACCGAAGCGACGTAACGTTCTTCTGATGCGTGTGCAGTGTGATGCGATATTGCTCTTCGTTGCCAACCGCTCGCCGCTGTCCGCGCTGACGAATCTTGAGGCCGGGATTCAGCAGTCCATCGTGAGCGACGATCCCTCCCGGCAATTCCTTCAACCACGAACGCTCCGCTTCGAGCGACACCGGTTCCAGCACCTGCCAGCGCGGTGCGTCCGGTTGCTTCGCCAGCTCGGCCGCTCGCCACGATTCAAATCGCTTCGGCAATTCATTCGCCGCGAACGTGCGGAGCGCTGCGACGAGCGGTTCGTGATCCGCCTGATGCTTCTCGATCGCTTGTTGCGTCGCGGCCGAATCGAGATCGAGCGTCCGCGAGCCGTGCGACGTCTTCGCGAACGCGGCGGCCAGCGCGTAGTAGTCTTGATGCGGGATCGGGTCGTACTTGTGCTCGTGACAGCGGACGCAGCCAATCGTCAGGCCGAGCATCGCGCCGCCGATCGTCATCAGCATGTCGTCGAGCTGGTCGTAGCGAATCCGCTCAACGGTCTTCGCTGTGATCTGCCCCGGATACGGGCCGGCGACGAGAAAGCCGCTCGCCGCCGCACCTTGAATGTCGTCGGGCAGCAACACGTCACCGGCCAGCTGCATCCGCACGAACTGGTCGTAGGGCATGTCGCTGTTCAATGAGCGAATCACCCAATCGCGATAGTGAAACGCACCCGGCCGAAAGCCGTCAAATTCGTACCCGCCGCTCTCCGCGAACCGAGCCGCGTCGAGCCAGTGCCGCGCCCACTTTTCGCCGTAATGCTGACTGGCGAGCAATCCATCGATCACCTTCTCGAACGCTTGTGGCGACGCATCCGTGACAAAGGCCGCGATCTGCTCCGGCGTTGGCGGCAGGCCGATGAGATCGAAGTACGCGCGGCGAATCAGCTTTTCTTTCGTCGCCGGGCCGTTTGGTTTCAGGCCGTGAGTCTGCTGAGCCGCGACCACGAATCTGTCGATCGATGACGCGGAGGAAGTCCCCGCAGCAACCGTCGGTGGTTCGACCGACTTCAGCGGCTGGAACGACCACCACTGCCGACCTTCTTCAAGGCTGATCTCACGTTTCGGCTTGGCCGGCGCGTCTCCTTTTCTCGGATCGGGAGCACCCAGATCGATCCACTTGGCGAAGTCGGCGACGATCTCGGACGAGAGTTTTCCGCTGGGCGGCATCTCGATGCCATCATGCTTGAGAGCTTTGATAAGCAGACTCTCGGCCGATTTCCCTTTGACGATCACGGCGCCGCTCTCGCCGCCGTCCAGCACGCCTTCGGCGGAATCGAGAAACAGTTTGCCTTTGAGCTTTTTTGCGTCTCGCGCCTGCACCGAGTGGCAACTGTAGCAGTGCTGCACGAGCACCGGGCGAATCTTCGCTTCGAAGAATTGCAGTCCTTCGTCGTTCGGAGTCTGAGCGAACGCCGACACCGCTGTCGCCGCCAGCAGAACAGCCAGGATAGAGCGAAACTTCATCACGATTCCTCACTCAGATTTCAATTGCACGCCGCGCTGCTTCAGAGCCATCTCCAGTTCGATACGGTCGATCTTCTCAGGATTGACGAGCGCCGTCACGCGACCCAGGCGATAAATCGAATCGTAAGCACACAAGCAACAACCTTTGCAGTCCAGTCCAACCACCAAAATCTCGATCAGCGTCAGTTTGTCCTTCAGCAACGATCGTTCCTGACGCACTTGTATTGCCGAAAAAATAGCACCGTTTGACGACAGGCTCGATACTGTTGCGCGAGGTTTCTCCGCAAGCGACCTGAGTCGGCGGCGATCAGCGTTTGAAAATCGGTGACGTCTTTGAAAGATCGCTCGTTGGGCAAGACGCCGCCGGCGCAATTCCGACTCCACTTGCTGCGCTGAAAAGTATCGAAACTGTGCGCAGATTTCCTTCCGCATCATCTGGCGCGAGCTTTCAATCAGTCGCGGCCCATCCAACATCTTTTGATCCATCGATCGACTCATCGCTCGCCGCACCTTGGCCGCAATGATGGCATCCATCAACTCACTGATTTCCGTCTCAGGCTGGCTCATGGGATTTCTCGGAAGACGTCCTCACACCATCTCCAGACCGCGCATCGTGGCGGTTCCGGTCGAGAACTTGTCTGTTTCGATTCCCAAGCGTTGCAGCATCGAGATGAACAAGTTTGTCAGCGGGTCATTGTTTTGCCGATCGAAGACGAGACACTGGCCCTGCTTGAAGCCTCCACCTGCGAACAGGACTGGCAGGTTGACGTTCGAGTGTGAGTTCGTGCTCCCCATGCAGATGCCGTACAGGACCATCGTGCGGTCGAGCAGCGAACGTCCTTCCTCATTTCCTCTCGATGAGCGCGGCGAGCCATTCCAGGTACGGGCTGAGCGGGTAGTCTCGCCCCTCTCACTCCGGAAAGAAAAACTGCGGCAGAATGCCCATGTTCGTTTCGATGGCGACCAATCGCCGCGGCGTCATTTTGGCATCATCCGCCGCGAAGGCCGGACACATGGCATCCAGCCACGGCAGAGCCATCGCGACGACAGTTCCACGCAAAAAGGCTCGTCGAGACAGCGGTCCGCGAATCGCCGAAGCACAAAGACTCATGGAAAACTCCGTTGAGCAGTCGTCAGTCAATCGGCCGACATTTTGCTGTCTCGAGAGTTCAGAGCAAATAGGGAGAGAGCGGGCAAGAAATGAAAGTCGAACAATGAGCGCAGCCTGCCTTCATCTTCCGCTCCCCATCTTTCGCCCACCATTTCACAAAATCTCTCAACCCAACTTCGATCGAAAATACTCCGCGCCGGCCTTGAGCGCATCGACCAACTTGGACGGGTCTTTGCCTCCCGCTTCAGCCATATCCGGTCGGCCGCCACCTCCGCCACCGACTTGCTTAGCTGCGAGCTTCACGCAGTCGCCGGCGCTCAAGCCGCGAGCAATCAGGTCTTTAGTCACGGCGGCGGTGAGGCTTACTTTGCCGTCGATGACCGCACCGATCAGCACGGCGGCGGGAGCGGCTTTGTCGCGGAGCGTGTCGATCATTTCGCGGATCGCGTCGCGAGTGACGTTCTCGGCGAGATACGTGATGACTCGCACGCCGCCGATCGTTTCGGCGTTCGCAATCAGCGTATCGACCGCTCCGGCAGCGGCTTGACTGGCGTGTTTGGCGAGTTCCCGTTTCGCGTCGCGAAGCTCGTCTTGCAGCGCGGCGATTCGTCTCGACAACTCATCGGCGGGAGCTTTCAGCGCGACGCACAACTCTTTGACGAGCAATTCGGTTTGACGGACTCGGTCGAGAGCCTTCGCGCCGGTGACGGCGCTGATGCGGCGGACACCTTTGGCGACCGGCTCCTCGGCGACGATCTTGCAAAACCCCACTTGGCCGCTGTTGGTCAGATGCGTGCCGCCGCAGAGTTCGATACTCCAGTCCCCCATGCTGACAACGCGGACATTGTCCGGATACTTCTCTCCGAACAGAGCCATCGCACCAAGCTTGCGGGCCTCGTCAATCGGCAGCAGCCGCGTCGTCACGGGCGAGCCTTCGGCGATGCGAGCGTTGATCTCGGTTTCGATCGTTTGCAGCTCGGTCTCGCTGACCGGCTGGCCGTGCGTGAAGTCGAAGCGGAACGTGTCCTGATCGACCTTCGACCCGCGCTGCGTCGCCTGATCGCCGAGCGTTTGCCGCAGCGCGTGATGCAGAATGTGCGTGGCCGAGTGTGCTCGGCGAATGCCTGACCGGCGTTGGGCATTGACGGTCGCGGTGACGGTTTGGCCGACGCTGAGCTTGCCTCGCTTGAGCGTACCGATGTGCAGCCAGAGGTCGCCATCTTTTTGAGTGTCGATGACGTCGAACTCGATTCCGTTGGCCGTCAACGTGCCGACATCGCCGACTTGCCCGCCTGACTCTCCGTAGAACGGAGTCTTGTCGAGCGCGATGCCGATGGGCTCGCCATGGCCGACGGACGCAAACTCCGCAACGAGTTCGCCGGCGAAAATGATACCGACGATTTTGCAGTCGGTCGCGGCAGTCGATTCGTAGCCGAGGAACGTCGTGCCCCCTTGTTTACGGAGCGAATCGATCGGACCTCCGGCCATGACTGAATTCGCGAACGCACCGCTTCCCGATTTGGCTTCGTGCTCTTTCTTGCAGCGGTCGAAGGCCGCACGATCGACGCTCAAGCCCGCTTGCGCGGCGAGCGATTCGGTCAGCTCGATCAAGAAGCCGTCGGTCTGATGCAAGTCAAACGCCGCCTCGCCGGAAAAGACTGCGCCACTCGACTTAGCTTTGTCGGCGAGCTTCTGAAACTTCGGCATTCCGCGATCAACGATCGTCAAGAACTGCTGCTCCTCTTCGCGAATCACGTTCGAGACCGATTCGACCGTCTTCGAGATCTCCGGGTACGCAGCCTTCATGCCGGTGACGATGGCCGGGACGAGCGTGTGCAGAAACGGATCGTGCTTGCCGAGCAAATAACCTTCGAGAGCCGCTCGCCGCAGCAACAGGCGGACGATGTAGTTCTCCTTGTCGCTGCCAGGCAACGCTCCTTCGTGAATCGCGAACGTGCAAGCTCGGACGTGATCGGCGATGCGCCGGCAGGCTCGGCCGTGAGTGGCGGCGTAGTCGTACTTCAAGCCGAGTGCGTTCCCGGCAGCAACGCACATCGGTTTGAGGATGTCAATTTCGAAGTTGCTCAGCACACCCTGCAGTGTCGAGGCGCAGCGTTCGAGACCCATGCCGGTGTCGATGTTCTTCTTCGGCAGCGGCTGGAGGTTGTTCGGCGGCGGGCCGACTCGATTGAACTGTGTGAAGACGAGGTTCCAAATTTCAACCGTCTTCTCTGAGCCAGGGGGCAAATAATAAATCTCGCTGCACGGCCCGCAGACGCCGTCCGGTCCCTGCGAAGGAGCGGAAGCCGGCCAGAAGTTCTCGCTCTCGTCGCAGCGCGTGATTCGTGCGGCTGGGATTTTGACCTCGTCGTGCCAGATGCCGTACGCCTCGTCGTCGTCGAGGTACACCGTCACACTCAGTCTTTCGGAGTCGAGTCCCAACCACTTCTTCGATGTCAAAAATTCCCACGCCCAGTGAATCGCTTCCTTCTTGAAGTAATCGCCGAATGAAAAGTTGCCGAGCATTTCGAAGAACGTGTGGTGATAGGCCGTGACGCCAACGTTTGAGATGTCCCCCGTCCGCAAACACATCTGAGACGTCGTGGCTCGCGTGAATTCAATTGGCCCGATGCCGAGAAACTGGTTCTTGAACTGATTCATCCCGGCAGGCGTAAATAGCACCGTCTTATCGTCCCGCGGAATAAGCACATCGCTGGGGCGGCGAACGCAGCCTTTGGTTTCAAAAAACGCCAGATATTTTTCACGCAGTTCGTCAGTTTTCATGGGGTCATCAATAAGGGTTTGTGGTTGAGGTTTGAAGGCGGGGAAGGGTAGGCAATGCGAGTCCGAGAAGAAATCTCGACGCCCTTGGTATTCGATCCCGGCCGGGCCGTTTTTTGAAACGCTCAGATCGCCGAGGCTCCACGTCCCGGCAATCGTGAAGAGTTTTGCTGTGGCAAGAAGATTTCTGGCTCAGTGCAAACTGCCAAGTGAAGAGTTTGAAGTGTTCTGCAACTTCATTTCGCATTTTGCACTTCACAGGTTTTGGATAACGACTACAGCTCGTCGAACCGCATCCGCATCGCCTCGCCGCCGAGGTCGGGATACAGCAGCTTCGTGACTTTCAGCAGTTTGTCCGCCTCGGCCTGTTCGCCGAGCTGTTGGCAGCAGCGGATGACGTGCCACCGCGCGTCCAGCCATTCGAGGCTGCCGGCCTTGAGTAAGCCTTCCAGTCGTCGCCAAAGCGGCTTCGCTTGCTGCGTCCCCTCTTTCGTGTCGAGCGATTCACACAACTGTGCCGCAGTTCGGACAAACTTCGGGTCGCGTGGTGCTTTTTCAACGAGTTGCTGATAGACCGCGACGGCTTTTGTAGGCTGACCGGATGCCGCGAACGCTTCCGCGCGGGCACGCATGAGTCGCAGACGTTGTGGCTCTGTCAGCTTTGCCGCTGCATCGTTCAAACTCTGCGAAGCTCGCAACTGTAAATCGGCGACGAGCCGCTGCGTGCCGAGGTCGCTGCGGGTCGCAACGGCTGAGAGCCCATCAAGCATCGCCAACGACTCATCCGGCCCGGAAGCTTCGAGCGATTCAATCAACTGCTCTGCTTCGTCGATTCGCCGCTGCCCGGCGAGCGACACGACGCGCAGTTGTTTCGCCAGCTTGAGCCACTCGCGATCCTGTGCGTGAGCGATCACGAATTCCAGCAGCCGATCCACAGCCTTGTCATCGACCGGTTGTCGCTGCGACAACAGCCGAGCCAGCCGCACCATTAGTTCCGCACGCGACGAGGCAAGCGGCGCGGAGTCAGTCCGCTGACTGTTCTCGTCGTCATCTTTCGATCGGGGAGCAGACATCCCCCCGCTCGTCTGCAAGATCTTCGCCGCCGCCGGATTTAACTGACGAACCGCAGCAGCCTCCGCCTCGGATGTTGGTTTCGCGTCTTGACGCAATCGTGCGATCTGTTGTTCGTGGCAGCGAGCCACTCCTGCCCACGCTTCATCGTGTCGCGTGTGCGACTCCGACACCGTCGCAAACAATTCGATCGCCTCCAAAAACTGCTGCTGCCGCTCGAGCGTTTGACCGAGCAACCATGCCGCCTCAGCTGCTTCGGGTTGATCGGAATATCGCTCGCGCAGCGACCGCAGCGCGGCGACGAACTCCGCACGCAGTTCATCCGTCGGTTTGGACTCAAACTGCTTGCCGAGGCAGAAAGCCCACAACAGATGCGTCGCGGCCGAGCGCTCGTGACGAGGAGCCTCGGCCAACTCGCGAAAGGCCTGGACGGCATCCTCGAATCGCTTCGCTTGAAAAAGTAACGTCGCGCGCGAATCTCGCAGTTCAAGCAACAAGGTCGTCGTTCCGTCTTCAGGTGGCCGTTTCGTCGCCGCCGCGATTGCCGCGTCGAACCTCCCAATCGCTTCTTCGGCCGGCAAGGTCGAGAATCCGCTGCGCGCCTTTCGCACCAAGTTCGCCAAGTCACGGCCGAACAGTTGCACGTCTCGCTCGCGCTGCCAGTCCAACTGCGCTCGCACGGTCCAATAGCCTCCGTCATCGCGGCGTAACTGCTCGACTTCGGACGTGGCCCGGCTCCACAATTCGCCGGCGAGTTTCGCATCGCCTCGTTCGGCGGCGAGTTGCCAGACCGCCAGCTCAACCACGACCCGCCAGTAGGTCAATTCCGGCGACGCGACCATCTCCGTCTTCGTTTCGCCTAATTTCAAGACACCTTTCTGGCCTTGCTCAATTAGCCACGAGGCCGCCTCGGCCGGTTGCCGTTTGGCGAGAGAGCCACGCAAGCGTTCGATCACAAACCGCTCGCGCAGGTCGAGCGGCGTGTCATCCGCGACTGACTTTTCAAACGCGGCCAGAAACTTGTCGGCACGTTCGTAATCGCCTCGCAAGCGTGCGACTTCAGCCAGCAACAACTGACTCTCCCAAGTCAGTCGCTCGTGACTCGGCCCTTGCGCGAGTGGCAGCAGCCACTCGTCGGCAGTCAACAACCTGGTCGCTCGATCGGCCGGAATGTCGGCACCGAGTTTCGCCTGCGTCAGTCGAGCGACGCCCAGCCGAAAGCGAATCTGCTGCCACAATGTTCGCCGCTCGAACGACGAGAGTTTATCTGGAGCCGACGCGACCGAATTCTGTCGCACTTGCTGACTGAGCGATTTTTCCAGGACGCCGAACTGTTCGATCGCGACCTCGACCGCCTTTAATCCGCGCTGACGCAGTCCACGATCCTCCGGCTGCAATTCCGACTGCGCGAGCACCTTCTCCGCCCGGCCGAGTTCGATGAGTGCCAGTTGCGTTTCCAACAATTCGCGTCGAGGAGTCGCGGTCGTTCGAGTCAAATGTTCGACGATCAGCCGAGTCGCCCGCTGCCAAAGATCCTCCTGTTCGGTCCCGGCCGTGTGCCAAGCGTGAGCGGCGTATGTCCGCGACAACTCCAAGACCAGTTCACCACGCTGCCGTTCGCTGAGCGAAGGCGCTTCAAGTCGCCGCAAACAATCCGATTCGACCAGTCCGAAGAGTTGCCGTTGGCGAAGTTGCTCGTAGAACCGAGCCGTCGCCTCGTCGGCACGGGCCGTAAGCAACGACACGACGACCAGCGTCACGACTGCGAGCCCGCCGAGTCGTCGAAGGTTCTGGATCTGCCGGCTCATGATCGATTCATCCGCGCTGTCGAGGTCCACGTCATTCGCTACTCTCCCGCAAAACCGTCCGTGATGCGAGCCAGAGGAGGGTCTGTCATGTCTGCGTTGTCTGAGGCAATCGGCCGTTTGCAAGTTTCTTCCGCACCACAAGCGGTATGGATCGGCGGCGAGGGGATCGACGGCACAGGCCGGGAACTCATTGGCCGCTCGCCGATTGACGGCACAAAGTTGACGACTTTGACAGACGCCAGCGCTGCAGACGTGCCGCGAGTCTTGTGCGAAGTGAACGCCGCGTTCGGCGTGTGGCGATCGGTTCCCGCTCCGCAGCGCGGCGAGTTCGTGCGGCGCGTCGGCAATCGATTTCGCGAAATGAAGGCTGACCTTGCCGCCGTCATCACGGCCGAGGCGGGCAAGATCACGCAAGAGTCGCTCGGCGAAGTGCAGGAAGTTATCGACATCTGCGACTTCGCCGTTGGAATCAGCCGTCAGTTGTACGGACTGACGATCGCGACTGAACGCCCCGAACATCGGCTCACCGAGCAATGGCATCCGCTCGGTCCGATCGGCGTCATCACGGCGTTCAACTTTCCGATGGCCGTGTGGGCCTGGAACGCCGCGCTCGCCTGGGTCTGTGGCGATCCGGTCGTCTGGAAACCGTCCGAGAAGACTCCGCTGTGCGCGATCGCCTGCCAATCGGTTGTCGCGTCAGTGCTGCGCGAGATGCCGAGCGTTCCTCCGGCAATCTCGTGCGTATTGATCGGCAGCGGCGCGAGCGTCGGTGAAGCTCTCGCCGATGCGCCAGTATTGCCGCTTATCTCGGCCACCGGTTCGACCACGATGGGCCGAGCGGTCGCGCAGCGCGTGTCCGCTCGACTGGGACGTTCACTGCTGGAACTGGGCGGCAACAACGGCATGATCGTGACACCGTCCGCCGACCTGGAACTGACGACGCGTGCGATCGTCTTCTCCGCCGTCGGCACCTGCGGCCAACGCTGCACGACTCTGCGACGACTGATCGTTCATGAGAGCATCGTCGACGATCTCGTGCGCCGATTGCGGGCGATCTACGACCGGCTCCCCATCGGCGACCCGCGTGAATCGGGAGTCCTCGTCGGTCCACTCATCGACGAGCGAGCCTTCGCGGCCATGCAATTCGCTCTACAACGCGCTCAAGCCGAAGGAGGCATCGTCCACGGAGGCCACCGAATCACTGAAGGCGTTCCGGCCGATGGATTCTACGTCCGTCCCGCGCTTGTCGAGTTCCCTGGCCGATTGCGTCAGGTCGGACCAGCGACGCACCGCCGCGCCGGCTCACCATCCAACAAGCCATCCCAAGATGATGGACCGGCGATCGAAGCGAGCTTGTCCCACCCTACAGGGCTCTCGATCATCCGCACCGAAACGTTTGCGCCGATCCTGTACGTCCAGAACTACCGCACGCTCGACGAGGCAATCGCGATTCACAATGACGTGCCTCAGGGATTGGCCTCGTCGATCATGACCAGCGACATGCGCGAGGCAGAGCTGTTTTGCTCGGCAGTCGGTTCCGACTGCGGAATCGTCAACGTCAACGTCGGCCCGAGCGGAGCGGAAATCGGCGGAGCTTTCGGCGGCGAAAAAGAAACCGGCGGCGGACGCGAGTCCGGTTCCGATTCGTGGAAGGCGTACATGCGCCGTGCGACCAACACGATCAACTATTCGCGCAAACTGCCGCTGGCGCAGGGCATCCAGTTTGACGTTTGATCAAGACGACAGCCGGTTTTACCCAAATTACGAAAAAGGAGTGATTGATCAGAACATGAAGGCAATCTGAATTCTTACTTTTTTGAGGATTGCACCAGAATTCCGCGGCGGTATCCTTCGGTCGCCTTCTTCATCTGCACATCTGATTGCAATCCACCCCCTGCGATTTCTGTTTTTTAATCGGTCGTTTTCATTGAGAGGTTCTCATGTTTCGGGCTAATTCTCGCCGCGGATTTACTCTGATTGAACTGCTCGTCGTCATCGCGATTATTGCGGTCTTGATCGCGTTGCTCCTACCTGCCGTGCAGCAGGCCCGCGAGGCCGCTCGGAGGTCGCAGTGCAAGAATAATCTCAAACAGCTCGGCTTGGCACTGCACAATTATCATGACAATGCCAAGCTGTTTCCAAAGGTCTGTTATGCGGTAGTTGACAACATCTCTCCAAATAGCCCGACGAGTCCGACCACGTCGTATCATTGGGAAGGACGCAGTGCCCAGACCCTTCTCCTGCCATATATGGACCAAGGTCCGCTTTACAAAAGCATTAATCAACGCGCCTGGTGGGACAGTACGTTAGCAACGAACGGCGTTTCCAATAGAACTGTGCGTCGAACTCAACTCGCCGCATTGATTTGCCCTAGTGACAGCCAGTTTGGGTCGGCTGACCGTGGCAATTGCAGCTATTGGATCAGCACCGGCCCAAATCGAGGTTGGGATGCGAACGGAAACTCAAACGTAGGCTTCGCGCACATCAATTTCTCAACCTCCACGGCGGATATTCGCGATGGGACCTCTAATACGATTGCGTTCGCCGAGGGATTGATTGGAGATAATAACAATGGGCTGTATAATATTAGCGACCTCGTTCGCAATCAGCCGCTACCGACAGGAGCGCCTGTGACATTCTGGACTGAAGCTCAACTCATCGCCTACGGCACGCAATGCCAAGGCGGAACGGGCAATCAACACAGCCACAGCGGTCGGGATTGGGCTTCACCGATGATGTGGTCGACGGCCTTTAACACGCTTGCACCGCCCAACTGGAGATATCCCAATTGCTACAGTTGTTCTGGTTGCGGCTGGGGGGATGGTTTGGGCGTTTTTCCGTCTCGCAGTCAGCACAGCGGAGGGACTCACCACGCAATGGCGGACGGAGCTGTGAAATTCATTACCAACAATGTGAACACTCCCCTTTATCAGGCACTCGGATCCAAAGCCAGTAAAGACGTGGCCAACTTGCCGAATTAGCCCTGAAACCAATTGACCGGTTATTTTTGTTTCACCGAGAACTAAATTTGAGTAGAGCTTCCGAGGCCTTCTTCGGAAGCTCTACTTATTTCTTTCGACAACCGAAACTGACACAAAGGAACTGAAAAATGTCACTGAAGCAACGTGCGCTGTCCCTCATCGTGGTAAGTGTGTTGGCGGGAGTCGTCGGATGTGGTGGATCGGAGTTGCCCAAACCTGTCAGCGTCACACCTGCGGCACCTCCGGCCCTAAAAGCGATGCTGGAAAACGTCGTCGAGACTGGCGAAGTCGGCAGTGGGGCCGAGCAGATTCGTGCCGAATTGGAGAAGTTGAAGCAAACCGATGACGCCAAAGGCACCGCTTTGCTTACCGACTTGGATAAGCTTGAAAAATTGTCAGATCCCGATGCCGTCAAAACTGCGGCTAAAGCGATGGTTGGAAAACTTTAGCAAGATTTGAACGAGCGGAATTTTTGGGGAGCAGGAACCTCCTTGGAAGTCATCCGCGTGCGGAATGGCCGAGTGGGACAAGAATCACCAGCATCGGGAAGATCTGCCTACTCGCACAAGTCCGCCAACAGCCCGGCTTCCCGAGTCCTCGACCGACGCGGTTTTGCTTTCCATGAAAAGTGCGCCGCAACAACCTCTCTCCACTGATTGGTGCCTTCTGACTGGATGCCGTGAAATTTTTCGCGCACCTTGCCGGACTTGGGTTCAGAGGTTGTCATGAAATACTCAAGCGTTCGTCGTGTCGCTGGCGGACTTATTGGCGACGCTTGTGTCCGTCGCTGTGCTCCGGGCGTTGTTACTGACCGCGTCGCAGCGCAGTAAGGATGGATACGTGAATCGTGGCGGTAGTGATCTGCCTACGTCAGTCGTAGTGTTTCCGTTTCCCCCGCCGAATCTGGCTTTGGTGTTGAAGGAGATCTTGCAAAGAGGTGAAGTCGGAAGTCTCGTGGAATCACTGAGAGTTGCGATTCAGCAGAACCTGGCGAAGACCGACAAAGCTAAAGCCAAGGGTCTGAAAGCAGAACTGGAGAAAGCACTGGCCGAGCCAATGAAGGTGAAACTGTAGATTTCGCCCGGCACAATACGATGTTCAACACTTGAGCCAGCGGAACACTCGAAGGGGATGCTTTCGAGCGTTCTTTTTTCAACATCGTCATTGAGCTGCCTGTCGTGCCATTTGGCGATGAAATCGCGCGACGGCTTGAACCGACGGATCTTTCGCGGACTGAGCCTCGTAATAATCAGCGAGCAATTCGTGGGTTGCGCGATGCTGTGGATCTTCGGCGAGCACTCCGCGCAGCCAAAACAGACCCGTTTCACTGGAGTCGGTTTCGAGATACAAGCTTCCCAGTCGGTGGCGTGCCTCCAGATCGCGGGGATGGCGTTCCACCAGATCGTGCTGACGGTCGCGTTCGGCGATCTTCTGTTCCATTGCTACATACCACTTAAAGTGGGTTTTGGCGTCTTCCGTGCGTCCGGCCGTATTCAGAATCTGAGCGAGTTGATACCGGGCCTGACGGTGTTTCGGATTGAAGTCCACGGCCTGTTGCAGTGCGGCTAATGCTGAGTCGGTGTTGCCGAGACTCGCTTCCAGTGTACCGAGTTCCAGGCGGAGCGAATCGTATTCGGTGGATTCGCCGAGCTGCCGTTGGGCTTCTCGGAAGCTCTCTTGCGGTTGCGCGGTGGCGCGTCGTAACAACCGCAATGCCTCATCGCCGCGGCCGAGAGACTTGTGACAGCGAGCCATGCCTACTTCCGCCACGGACCGGTAGGTGAGATCGCGGCATTGCTGATACACCTGCAGCGCCTCATCCCATCGATTCGCGCTGGTCAAGGTGCGTCCCAATCCAAATAGCGACGGAGCGTGCTGCGGGCTCTTGGCGATTGCGGCTCGGTAGTGCCGTTCCGCAGCGGTGGTCCGATTTTGAAATTCGGCGATGCGGCCCAACAGATGGTCAGGTTGCGGATCTTTGGGAAACGACGCTTGCCACGACTGGATGATGAGTAGCGCTTCCTCGACCCGCCCGTTAATCAAGAGCCCGTTGACATAGGCTTCGCAGATTTCCGCTCCGTCTTCTGAATGCTCAATCAACAGTCGATCCAATTCCCTGAGGATGTCTCCCAACGCCCCCGTCTGCGCCTGAATCAGCAGTTCCTCGCGACGGACAAGCTCCAGGTTGCCACCCAGACGTTGTGCCGCACGCAGATGACGGGCGGCTTCGTCCGTGCGGCCGAATTTGCGTTCGATTCTTGCAAGTAGCCATTCCGTTTCAGCGTTTGAAGCATTCCAACGCTCGGCAACTTCCGCCCACTTTCGCGCCGCCGCGTAATCTCGTCGCTCAAGCGCTTGTCGAGCCCAGTGTCGTGGCCACCAGGCGAAACCACCCAGCAACCACACCAGGATAAGGACCGCCGGTAGAACCAGCAGCATTAGTCGCTGCGCAAGTTTTGACGCGGGAATGAGTCTCATGAATCACAGGAGGCAAGGGCCTGGCGACGCTCTGAAGTTGGGACAACTGCTGCCTGTGGAATCATCAATCCACAAATTGAAACTCGTTTGACAGCAGCAACGCCTGCGACAATTGTTCCCACGCGGTGAGAGGAGATTCAGACGACTGTCCGTTTGGCGTGAGAAAGTCGCGTGCGATGTCCCAAACGATCGGACGTCGCTTTTCGAGCGTAGCGATCTTGGGTGCCCATTGAAAGCTGTCATGCGTCACTGTCGCACGGGACGTGACGATGAAATCCAGCGACTCGCCCTGCTTCAATCTGATGGTCGGCACGAAGGTTTCCGTGGACTGATTTGCGACGGTCCAGCGCTTCGGCTCGCCAAGTCGGTCGTTCCACACGAACGCAGTGACGCCGTCCCCCTCGGGATGCGCGTGTTTGAGAGTGCCGGTGACCACGACCGACACATCGCGCGGCGCTGTCCAGCGCAAGACGACCGCGTGCTGTCGATCACCGGGGTGTCCGCCGTTCGCGTACCACATGACCCAGCCCAGCTTGGAATCGGGCAGGTTCGGACCGCCTTGCCAACGCTGGCCTGTCCAGTGTGGCAGCGTCGCGAAACTCTTGAGCGTCTTCGCGTCGGCGTCGTATTCGCCGTAGCCAAATTGCCACAAAGGTGTGGGCGCGGTTCCGATGTCCGCTTCGGCCAGGTAACGTTCGGCCAGCGCGCGTTCTGCGGACGACGGCTCACGACCGTACACCAGTCGGAACAATTGCGAAATATCTCCCGGCGTTCGCGCGGCCAACGTCCGAGCCAGTTCGATCGCGAAGGGGCTGTTGCGGAGAAACAACGTCTGCTGCGGCACGGAAGTCACAAATCGCGATGGCGCGTGCGTGTCAGGGCTGGCGAAATCGAAGTTGCGCAGCGTCAGCGGCAAATTCTGGCGGTCGATGAATCCATAGATCGTCCGCCGATTTGAGAACGGCGGCTTGAGAATGTCCGTCGCCGGTCCTCCCAGCGAACGGTCGAGTCGGCCACTGGCGAAGAGCAACGAATCACGCAAGGCCTCCCAATCGAGTCGCCGTCGATTCATCCGCGAGAGCAGACGGTTTTCAGGATCATTGAGGAAGTTGGGAGTTTCTGGTTGCGAATTTCCAGGCACTGCCTTCGCGATGTCTTGCGCGGAACTCGTCGCTCGCAACTCGGAACTTTGCTGCTGCCACGTTGCCGAGGTCAGGATTTCGCGATGCAGCCACTTCAGCGACCAGCGGTGAGCGACGAACTCGGACGCCAGCCAATCGAGCAATTCGGGATGGGTTGGCGGGTCGGCACGCAATCCAAAGTCGCTCGGCGTCTTGACGAGGGGGGTTCCAAAATGGTGCAACCAAACTCGATTGACGAGGACTCGTGCTGTCAGCGGATTGGTTGCAGATGCGATTGCTTGAGCGAGCTCCCACCGCCCGCTGCGGTTCGCGAAGGGCTTTCGTTCGGCTCCGGCAACGATCGCCAAGAATTGCCGCGGGACATTCGGTCCACGGTTTTCCTGTTGGCCACGGAGAAAGACGTACGGATTAAAGGGGTTCGCTTCCTCGGTCAGAGTCATCGCCATCAGCGTCTTGACTTCTTCCACATTCGGCTCGCGCGAACTGCGGAAGATGCCGTACAGTGAGTAGTAATCGGCCGCAGGAATCGGGTCGTACTTGTGATCGTGACAGCGAGCACAACCGACTGTCAGCGCCATCGTGCCGCGGCACACGACGTCGATCCGATCGTCAATGATGTCGTTGATGTTGTTCAGAAACCGCCGGCCGAGCGTCAGGAATCCCAACGCCGGCAGGTTGGCGGCGCGATCCGGTTCCGGCAACAAGTCGGCGGCGAGTTGCCGAACCAAGAACTGGTCGTACGGCAGATCGTCGTTCAACGCACGGACGACCCAGTCGCGGTAGGTGTAGGCGAACGGATAGTTCCGGTCTTCAGTGAAGACGTAGCCCTTCGTGTCGGCGTACCGCGACACGTCCAGCCAGTAGCGACCCCAACGCTCTCCATACTGCGGAGAAGCCAGCAGCCGGTCGATCATCCGTTCGTGGGTATCGAGCGAGTTATCGTTTTCAGATTCGACGATCTCATCAGCCGATGGAGGCAAACCGTGCAGATCGAAGTGGGCGCGGCGCATCAGAGTGCGTCGGTCCGCTGGCCGCGAGAGTTGAGCATTTGCCTCGCGCAGTTTCTCCACAACGAATGAGTCGATGGAGTTGACGATACGAGATTCGTGACGCTCAAGTCGCGGTACCGGCGGACGAACGACCGGTTCAAACGCCCAATGCCGCTTGGCCGAAAAGCCACCGGCCTTGCTTTCCGGCCACGGCGCTCCTGCAGCGATCCACGTCTCGAACGCTGCGATCGTCTCGTCCTGTAGACGCTTGTCGGGGGGCATCTTCAGATCGTCGTCCGTGTGCCGCAGCGCTTTGAGCAACAGACTTTCCGCCGGTTTCTCTGGAACGATCGCGGGCGCTGTGTCCCCTCCTTTGAGCAGAGCGGCTCGCGAATCGACACGGAGGTTGCCGCTCTCCTTGTCGCTGCCGTGGCACTTGAAGCAGACCTCGACGAGTACCGGCCGAATCTTGGTTTCGAAGAGGTCGTCCGCACTCGCAACCGATGGCAGGCAAAGTCCGAGCATCAGCAAGCCGCGAACGGCGGAACGAAGACGACACGGAAACGACAACTGGGTCAGCATGGTGGACGAAGGCTTCCGAAGGCGGAGCCGAGACGATTTCGGTAGCGGCAGTGTAGCGGCCGCAATCGGCCGGCACAAAAAAACGACGAGGCTCGTGAATGAGCCTCGTCGGTGATGTTCGATGCGACCGCTCTACTGTGCGATTACCCCTTGCGGTGCCGAATTCGGGCACGCATCCGACGCTTGGTGCTACCAATTTTGCGGCGGCCGCGTCCGGTTCTCTTCACTCCCATCTGAGCACTCCCACTGTTTCGCGAGGTTCGAGGAAAAATTCAATCACTTTGTGATTCCTGAATCGGGTCGGGACTTTAGCAGCCCCTCCGCTGCTCGGCAACCACGCGATTTGCGAGGCCAATCGTTGTTTCGGATCAGCCGTTCCGCCATCATGGCTACTCGAAAATCGAAATTCCTTGGAGTCTTTGTCATGGCAGTTCGAGGCATTCGCGGGGCGATCAGTGTGTCGGCCGACACCAAACCGGAAGTCCTGGCCGCAACGCGCGAACTGCTCGAAGAATTGCTGCGAGCCAACAGCCTTGAAGGGCACTTCGATGACATCGCTTCCGCCATCTTCACGACGACGCGCGACCTGACCTCCGCCTTCCCGGCCGAGGCGGCTCGAGGGCTGGGGATGAGTGCCGTCCCGTTGCTGTGCGCGACCGAAATTCCCGTTGCCGACAGTTTGCCCCGGTGCATTCGAGTTCTGTTGCACGTCAACACCGACAAGACTCAAGCCGAAATGGTTCACGTTTACCTGCGCGACGCCAAACGCCTGCGACCCGATGTGAAGAGTGCCCAGTAGGTCAGGCTTTCCTGCCTGACCCGAATGGGCCGGCGACGGCGATCTTTGATCGGCTCAGTCTGGAAAGGCTGGCCTACATTCTCAGGAGCCTTATATGTCACGACAAATTCTTCGCTGGTGTGGACTCGTGCTGCTGGCCGGACTCGTGGCGGTGATGGGAATTGAGAGCCGCGGTGCCGACTCGCACGCCTTGTTGAAACTGACGCTGCGGTTCCGTAAGGAGACTGGCCCTGCCAGTGGGCGCTGGCACACGCTGACCGCGCCGACTCAGTGGGACGCGCGGAAGACCGCCGTTGTGATCTGCGACATGTGGGACAAGCACTGGTGCCAGATGTCCACACAGCGAGTCGGGCAGATGGCTCCGCGCATGAATGAATTTGTCAACGAGGCTCGAAAGCGCGGATCGCTCGTCATTCACTGCCCCAGCGACACGATGGAGTTCTACAAGGACACACCGCAACGCAAACTCGCGCAGGCCGCACCGATTGCGACTCCAAGAACCGAACTGCAACGCTGGTGCCGCATCGACTTGGCGAAGGAATCTCCGCTGCCGATTGACGACACCGACGGCGGCTGCGACACGGTCCCGCCCGATCCAAACTTCAAAGCCTGGTCGCGGCAGATTGCGACAATCGAAATCCACGACGGCGACGCCGTAACGGACAGCGCGGAAGCGTACTACTTGATGCGGCAGCGCGGCATCGAAAACGTCCTCGTCATGGGAGTGCACACCAACATGTGCGTGCTCGGTCGGCCGTTTTCGATTCGACAGTTGGTGCAGCAAGGCTTGAACGTCGTCCTGGTCCGCGATCTGACCGACACGATGTACAACCCGAAACAACAGCCGTTCGGCAGCCACTTTACCGGCACGGATCTCGTTGTCGAGCACATTGAAAAATACTGGTGCCCGACGATCACGAGCGGTGACTTGCTCGACGGCAAAGAGTACCGCTTTCCCGCCGACAAGCGTCCGCATGTTGTCGCGATCGTCTCGGAAGAGGAATACGAAACGCACCGCACGCTGCCAGAATTCGCCGCGAAACATCTCGGCCGGGACTTCCGAGTCTCGTTCGTCTTCGGCGGAGCGGACGCGACCGACATTCGTGGCCGGAAGCCCGCAGCCAGTCGCCCGCAGCCAGACGCCAGCGACTTCACGAAGGACAAAGCCTTGCTGACGTCGTTGATCGCACAACCGACGTCGACAAACAAGGACGACTTGCTTGGACTGGAAGTTCTCGACACGGCGGACCTCTTGCTGGTGAGTGCTCGACGTCGGACGCCAACGGCGGAGCAGCTTGATTGCGTCCGTAAATTTGTCGCTGCGGGCAAGCCAATGGTCGGCATCCGCACGGCGAGCCACCCGTTTCATGTTCGCGATAAAGCCGCTCCGCAAGGCCGAGCCGATTGGCCGAACTTCGACGCCGACATCTGGGGCGGGCACTACACGAATCACTACGGCGACGCGAAGAGCGGCCCCAACAACATCGTGACGATCGCCGATGCGGCAAAGAATCATCCGCTGCTGGCCGGCTTCAAGACGAGCGACTACCACAGTGAGGGAACGCTTTACCTGACTTCGCCGCTCGCCGAGGGAACGCAGGTGTTGCTCAACGGCCGCTTCGGAGACAAACCGACTGAACCGGTCGCTTGGACGTTCACGCGCAAAAACGGCGGTCGATCGTTTTACACGTCGCTCGGCCACAAGTCCGACTTCGCACAGCCGGAGTTCGTCAACCTGCTCCGCAACGCGATACTGTGGGCCGCGAAGCTGCCCGTGACGAATGAGCCCAAGTGAACTTTGCAGTGCGGTGCGTTAGCGGCGATTCGGTTTTTTGGATCGCTTTGCCGAATGATCCAAAGCGTTGCTCACACACCGCACTTCAAATCATTCAACGACGCCCAGACGTTGGCCGATTTCTCGCAAGACTTCGACATCGCTTGCCGGGCGTTCGGGACTGCGCGGGTGCGTGCGGTCGCAAGTCAGCCAGCCGCGCAGCTTCAAGAACTGCGCGGCGGAGTGTTTGTAGGCAGGACTCGGCGAGCGAAACGCGAACATTCCCAGATACTGCAACTGGTCGTTGAGCTCGTAGAAGCGCGGATCGCCAGCCGCCCAATACGCATCGCGCCGAGCGAACAGGTCCGGTGCAAATGTGCTCAGGCCGAGCAGGTAGTCGCTGCCGTACATGACCATGTCGATGGCGAAATCGTTGCCGGTGTAAACGGTGAAGTCCGGTCGCCGCTCGTCCCGCAGTCGCAGTCGCTGCCATTCCGGTTCGCGTTGAAACGACGAATGCTTCTCGCCGATGCACTGCGGAATATCGAGCAGTCCCGCGAACGTGTTTAGATCATAGATCGCTCCGAACTTCGCCAGCATGGGAGTCAGTTCGAACGCCAGGAACTGATCGCAGGCCCGGCCGATCTCGCGATAAGCGGCGATCAGCTTGTCCGGCGGCAACTCCACCAGGCCGAACGATGGAAACACAATCGGCAATCCTCCGGATGCCTGTATCAATTCCATCCGCCGCTGATAACCCGCGAGATCAAATTTCGTTCCCGTTTGATCGGCGACGAATGCTCCTGCGACAAATTCTCGGCCATCCAGCAACAACCGGGTGCGTCGCAGGACTTCGCGATACGTCGTGTCATCGAGCAGATTGACAAAGCCCGTGTCCATGTTGACCGCCGGAGTCAGTCCCGCCTCGGCAGTGCGTTGGACGTGCGCATCGAAAGCTGGCCAATCGACTGCCCCTGATTCAGCAAACGGCAGCAGAATCGCCGAGATGCCGCGAATCGGGCGGCGTGGTTTCAGCAGAGTCATCGGAGCGATTGGGGTTGCAATCACGGCAGCGTCTCGGAGGTCCTTGGTCTGTTCACACCGTATTCTTTTTCACGGCCGCGTAGAGACTTTTCACAGCCGCGTAGAGAAAGTAGGCGGGCAACCCCAATACGATCAGAATCAATGCGACGTGCGCGGCGAACGATTCCAGCCGATACGCGGTTGGCAGGAACCAGACGTAGAAGCCGACAAACAGCAGTGGCGTCACCGGATAGCCCAGCGTGCGATACGGTCGATGCCATTCAGGATGCTTGTATCGCAGCACGATCACGCCGATGACCGACAGCACCAGAAATACGCTGGCCGAGAAGATGACGTAGTCCGTTAGGATATCGAACAAGTCGCGAGTCTTGAGCGCGGCGACGTAGTGCTTCGAGACTCGTGCCCCAACCACCATCAGCGAAGCCATCGTCGCTTGCGTGCAAATCGCAATGGTCGGCGTGCGATAGCTCGGATGGACGTGCCCGAGTTTCTCAAAGAACACACCATCGTGCCCCAGCGCGTAAGCGACTCGTGGGCTTTGCATCAGGTTGCTGTTGATCGCTCCGAACGAACTGATCGCGATCACGACCGAGAGGGCGGTAACTCCTGCCGTGGCCCAGCCGGGGCCAAAAACGCCGAGCTGCTTCCGCAGCATCGCCTGAGCAGTTGTACCGGGTGTCTCGACCAGTTCGGTCATGTTGAGCACTCCGTGATAGGCCACGTTCGCCCCGACGTAGACCAGGATCAGAATGCCGACGCCGGCGAACAACGCGCGGGGAATATTCTTGTTGGGATCCCGAACTTCCGCCGCCACAGGAGCAACACCGTCCCATCCGTTGTAGGACCACATCACTGCCAGCAGGATCGCCGCCATCTGGGCCGGCAGCGTTGTGTATCGGGGTACCGTCATCTCTTGGAATTTCTGCGGTGTAAGTGTCGACACGGCGGGGTCGAAGAGCGCGGGATCGAAGTGCGAAGTGAAATGGTCCCACCGCAAGGCCGAACTTCCAATTAGCATGAGCACCAGCGGCAGCAAAGCAATCAACGCAACACTTCCGGCTTTGATGACCGTCGTGATGCCTTGCACGTTGCCGCCCCAGATGGCTCCACGGACATTCACAAACGCGACGAACGCGATCAGTAATATCGATCCGACGACCAGCGTAATCTCGCTGAGTTGTCCCTGAATGCCACAGACCACCGCTAACGTCTCGAGAATCATGATTGCCAGCGCACCACACGACGCCGGCGTGCCGAAGAAGAATTCGCTCCAGCCGTACAGGAACGCGACCGGCTTGCCGTAGGCTTCCTTCAAATAGTTATACATCCCGCCGGCGCGCGGCAGCATCGCGGCCAACTCAGCAAAGCAGAGCGCTCCCATCAGACAGACCAGCCCGCCGCCAATCCAACCGGCAATGATCAACGGAAACGAGTCCGCATCCGCCGCGATGAGTCCCGGTTTTCGAAAGATCCCCGAGCCAATCGTGTTCCCGACCACCATCGCGATTGCGATGCCCAGGCCGAGCACTCGGACTAACTCGTGACGCGAGCCGGATGTTGCATCGCTCGGCGCGGTGGCAGGATCAACAGACATGCGGCGGCTCCTGACATTCCCACAAAAAAACCCGGCTTCGGGAAGAAGCCGGGCTGAGAGGTTCGGCCGGGAGTCATCCCTCGCGACTGGGTTTACTGGACTTGGGCACCAGCATCAACTGCGGTTTGGGGTCGAATGCGAAGGTGTGCTTGGGCAGCGGAGCGACCTTGCGGTCGCGAGTGATCGCTTTTGAAAGCTTCGGAAAGACCCAATTCGTTTTTTCTTGCTCGGGAACCAATAAAGACTGGGGCATGACAACCTCAGTTTGGGTTTGTGCATTCACCTGTTTGCGTTCGGCAAAGAACTCGTACATGCGCGGAATCAGCGGGTCATCGTCCGTGTCGAATGAGCCAACGCAGACCAGCGAACGATCGCGTTCGTGCCAGACGAACGCATCGAATTTCCGGCCATAGTGCAGGGTGCAATCGCGCAGCGCATGGCAGAGGATTTCCGCGTGATGTCCGGCATCGTCGAGCGATCTGCTGATTTCAAATTCTTCGTCGTTCGACTTGCTGACAAACTGCGCTTTGCCACGGAACGAGGCAACAACCAATGTGTACTTGCCTGGGTTCGTCAGCAGCGAGTCTCTGCGGCCGGCGTTGAGTCTCACGAGCAACGGATCCCCCTTCCGCTGCATGACCTCCTCAGCGGATAGCATCGGATTGATGGTCAGAAAGGCTCCGCTGAGCGGACCGGGCCTCCCCGGAGTCGGATGAAAGACGGCGTGCTCCGAAAATTCCTTCGGATTGAAGCCCTTGATCCAATTCAATGTCTTCTGAGCCACCCGATCTTCTGACGAGGCGTAGTTTCCTGCGACGACGCAGATGCGGTTGTCCTTCGATTTGATTTCGCGGCGGACAATCTTTCCTTCACGCTGGAACGTACTTAAAGGTTCAATCTTTTCCTTCTGCTCGAAGATGTAAGCTGGAATACCCTTCTTGCGCAGTTCCAGCACCAGACTGTTGGCCGCCTCTTTCATGTCGGGACCTTCAACGCGAGACTCCGGCGGTGGTTCGGACAAGCTGGCCACCATGATCATCCACGGACCATGCTGCTGGCCAAGTTCATACTTTTTGCCTTTGGTTGCATCGATTTTTTCAGCCAGCGCCGGCGTTGTCGCGAGGCTCACTAAAACCAACACACCACTTAACATCAACAAACGCAAAGAGCGATTCACGGCAGACTCCATTCCACCGAACGGATGAAAAGTTAGATCGCGAAGGGCTGACTTCGCCGCTCACGAAAAGGCAGGATTGTCGGAAAGGGACGGGATGGTAGCCCCGACTCAAAAAACAGGTCTAGACTGATTCTGATGCGGAATTCATGCGTGGCCGACCCGTCCCGAGCGGAACGGATACAAGACGCGCCCATCACATCGCCTCGCGACTTGTCGGCGGCGCGCGGCTTCTCGTATCGTGCGACGTGGGTCTTCAATCACTTTGACGAATCCTGGAGAAAACGATGTCTGCAACAACTTCTTCGGCCGGTCGATTGGATGCGGCGTATCGCGCGCGGTTCCCAGTCTCGGCCAAGCTGTTTGAACGCAGCTCGCGACTGTTCCCCAACGGAGTGACTCACGACGGCCGCTACTTGCAGCCGTTCCCGATTTTCGCTGCCGAGGCGTTCGGATCGAAAAAGACCGACGTCGACGGGCACAAGCTAATCGACTATTGGGTCGGCCACGGAGCGTTGTTGCTGGGACACTCGCACCCGGCGATCGTGGCCGCCGCGCAGAAGCAAGTCGCGAAGGCCACGCACCCCGGGGCCTGTCACGAACTCGAAATCGAATGGGCCGAGTGGGTCCGCCGGCTCGTCCCGTCCGTCGAACAGATGCGGTTCACGAACAGCGGCACCGAAGCGACGCTGATGGCGATCCGCATTTGCCGCATCGTCAGCGGCCGGAACAAGGTCATCAAATTCGCCGGCCACTTTCACGGTTGGCACGACTCGGTGATCATCTCGTCCGAACCACCGCATCCGGCGAACGTCCTGGCCGGTGAGTTTCCGGAAGTGACCGACTATCCGACTCCCGGCGTGACCGTCGGTGTCTCTGGCGACGTCGTCATCGTTCCGCCCAACGATCTCGCCGCGCTGGCTCGCGCGATCGACGAACATCAACCCGCCTGTGTGATCCACGAAGGAAACGGCGCACGTTGGGGCGTTGTTCCCGCTCGGCCAGATTTCGTGCGCGGCGTGCGGCAAGTGACCCGCGAGAAGGGTGTGATCTTCATTCTCGATGAAGTCATCACCGGCTTCCGAGTCGCACCGGGTGGCTTTCAGGCGATCTGCGATGTTCAACCCGACCTGTCGACGTTTGCGAAAGTCCTCGCGGGCGGCTTGCCCGGCGGAGTGCTCGGCGGCCGAGCCGATTTGATGCAGGCGCTCGCATTCGGCAATCCGCTCGGCAAGAAGATGAAGCATCCCGGCACCTATAACGGCAATCCGCTCTCGGCCGCCGCCGGCATCGCGGCTCTGGAGATCGTTTCGACCGGAGAACCCAATCGCCGAGCCAACGAGATCGCCGCGCTGCTGCGCGGCAAACTCAACGCCCTCTTCGCCGAGAAGAACGTGAACTGGATCGCGTACGGCGATTACTCGGCGATCAAGATCCTGCCGAACTACGATGGCCCCCGTTCGATCAGCGATGACTTTCTGCCGTATGGCGGCGACTGGCGCAAGCTCGACGCCAAGCAAGACGCCGCGCTGTCTCAGGCCTTTCGCTGCGCGCTGCTGCTCGGCGGCGTCGACTGGATGGGTTGGGCCGGCAGCACCTCGGCCGCTCACGACGAGCATGACGTCGCTCACACCGTCAAAGGCTTCTCGCAAGCCATCGACTGGCTACGCGGCGACGGGTTTGTGAGGTGATGCGGCGTGGGACAAACTTCGCCAATCACTGATGACCAAGCCGCCGCGAACTCGCCGTTGCTGACCGCCCCGTTGCGTTCGACGATGCTGCGGTTGGCGTGGCCGGTGTTTGTCGAACAGTTTTTGAATTTTCTCGTCGGCTTCACCGACATGTTTCTGGCGGGCTTCATCAGCAAGGAAGCCACGACCGCCGTCGGCCTCGCAGCGTATGTCAGTTGGTTGGCCTCGAACATTTTCACGCTGGTCAGCACGGGTACGGTCGCCGTTGTCGCTCGGCATTGGGGAGCGGGCGAGTTCGATTCTGCCACTCGCGCAGCGAACCGAGCCGTCGCGATCGCGTCATTGGTCGGGATTGGCGTGTATGCCCTGATCTGGTTTGCGGCTCCGTGGTATGCGGCATTGATGCAATTGCACGGAGACACTGCTGGCATGGTGGTCCGCTTCCTGCGGATTGACGGCGCCGGCTATCTGTTCTCGTGCCTCACCGTGGCCGGAGCCGCGGCGCTGCGCGGCAGCGGTCAAATGCGTGTGCCGATGATGATCCTAGGATGCGTCAACATTCTGAACGTCGTCGTCACGACGCTGCTGAGCGGGGTTGGTCCGGCCGAGTGGCTGTCGATTTCAGATCGCCTCGGCATTCCGAAATTTGGCTTGGATGGCATCGCCTACGGCACGTTGATCGCCCGCACGATCGGCGGTTTGCTGACTCTGGGTGTGCTCAGCGGCGGCTGGTTCGGATTGAAGTTGATTCGACGCGAAATCTCGCTGCGCGGTGAACCGGCGCGGCGCATCCTGCGAATCGGATTGCCAGCCGGCTTGGATGGGCTGCTGCGCTGGTCGGGGCAGCTTGTCTTCCTCATGATCGTGGCTCGGCTGAGTGACAACGAATCCGAGCGAACGGCGATCATGGCCGCGCATCTGATCGGGATGCAGGTCGAAGCGATTTCGTTTTTGCCGGCCTGCGCCTGGGGGATGGCGGCGGCCACGCTGGTCGGACAATCGCTGGGGGCGAAGCTGCCGGAACGAGCACTCGCGGGGGGACATGAGGCGGTCAAGCAGTGCGCCGTGTTGGCGCTCGTCCTGACGGCGGTCTTTTTCCTCGCCGCTCAACCGATTTATGAACTGATGCACATGGACGCTCAAGTCCACGCGATCGGCGTGGGACCGTTCCGCTTCAATGCCCTGTTTCAAATCCCGCTCGTGATCGCGATCGTCTACACGTTTGCCCTGCAAGGAGCCGGCGAGACTCGCCAACCAATGAAGGTCAGCCTGCTGGGAGTCTTCGGCGTACGTCTGACGCTGGCGTACGTCTGCGGCATCGTCCTGCACGGCGGATTGCTCGGAGCCTGGGTCGGCATGTGCTTCGACAACACCACGCGAGCAACACTGGTGGCCTGGCTGTTCCGCCGCGGCCGGTGGATGTCTCAGAGTCTCTAAATGGATCGCGGCCAATAACTGCGATTCCCGGAGAGGCGAACGCGCGAGCGGCGGGCAAGCCCCTGAGGCCTGCGGCTAACCCCGATTTATCATGAGCCAAATTTTGTACGAAGCGCAGGCAGCCACCAAGTCTCCCCGGGCCATGAATAATCTGCACGAGCGCCGGCCGCTCACGAAAAGCGAGACAAATTCCTGCGAATCGAATCCGCTGAAAACTCAGTTGACGAATCGTTGATGCCCGGTCGCGTCAAATTCGGCGAGTGTGTTGTTGAGCTCGAACTGGATCGACTCCAAGCGGGCTGCGTCGGTGATCTTTTTTCCGGCGCGGTCGGTGACGTAGAAGGCGTCGAGCACTTGATCGAGCGATGTGGCGATCTTGGCTAACTCGATGGAGAGTTCCAGTCGGTAAACCGCTCGGCTGATCGTGTAGAGCAGGCCGGGGCGGTCGTGGGCGAAGACGCAGACGATGTTACAGCGGTCGGACGAATCGTTGTCGATGGTCACGCGGTTGGGCAGGTCGCTGATCGGAGCATTCGTGCTCTTCCAACGGAAGCGGCGAGAACGCAGAAACATCTCATCGACTTTGACCTCTTTGCGGAGAACCCGGCGGATCGCCTGGCCGACTTCTTCCATGCGATGCGGTGGTACCGGCCCCGTGAAGTCGGTGTCTCGAACCGAGAACACATCGACGACGATGCCGTCGGTCGTCGTGCAAATCTGGGCCGAGAGGATTTCCAATCTTTGTGAAGTCAGCGTCCCCGTGATGCGATGAAAGCAGCCTTCGGAATGCAAGCGGTCGAGCACGATGCGGTACTCGACGGTGTCGGTCTCGGTATCGTGAGTCCCCTCGACGACGATTTCGCCTGGCTGCAGGCGGCGGATGATTTCCAGATCTGCCGCGACCCGGTCGCGGGGCGTGCCGAGCAAATAGTGGGCGGGAAATTGGTTCAAATGCAGATCGACCCACTGCGTCAGTTTCTCGCGATCTTCGCTCGATCCGTCGTTGAGGCTCAGATGCCGGGCGACGTGCTCGCGAACTTTGCTCAGCCGCTCCTCCTCAAAGAACTTGGGATGTTTACCGCTGAGAATCAGCATCGCTCGGCCATAGAGATCCGTCAGAAGTCCCGATTTCCAATCGTTCCAGATGCCGGGGCCCACGGCCGAGATGTCGGCGACCGTCAGTACGTAGAGCATCGTCAGCCATTCTGGACTTCCGACCATATGGCTGAATCGCGCGAGTTCGCCGGGATCTGCGATATCGTGTCGGAATGCGACATCGGCCATCACCAGGTGCTTGAGGACCAGAAACATCAGCAGTTGCCGCTGCGGCTCTGGCAGGCCGAGGCGATTGGCGATTCTTTCGGCGATGCTGCGACCGAGTTCGCTGTGATCTTCGATACCCCCCTTGCCGACGTCGTGCAGTAACAGCGCGAGATGCAGCACCGGCTTCAGTTTGATCTCTCGGTAGGCGACTCCAACCGGGCCGGGCTCCTGCTCGAATGATTCGATGATCGACATGGCTCGCAGCGTATGCTCATCGACCGTGTAGCTGTGGTACGCATTGAATTGCAGCAGGCAACGGACGCGTGAGAATTCTGGCAGCACGACTTCCAGCACGCCGGTCTCGTACATGGCTCGCAGCGTCGTCGCGAGACTGCCTCGCGGTTCGAGGATCGCCATGAACAGTTCCGAGCATTCCGCGTCGAGCACTCGGCTAAAGTCGGACGATGTTTGCCGAATGCGCTCCAGCACTCGCGGTGCGATCGCGACTTTGTTTCTAGCCGCCGTCAGAAAGAGTCGCAGCACCTGGTGCAGGCCTGAGCAAACAAAATCGAGCCGTCGAGACGCCACATCTAATTGCGTCGGGCTGATGAAGAAATGCCCGTCCTGGCGGCGTTCGAGCAGCAGATTGAGCAACCGCTTATTCCACGTCAGCCGACGATGCCGCGCGATGAATCGCGCCACAATACTGGAAATGGCAACCGTGTGTTGAAAGTATTCCTGCATGAAACGTTCGACCGGAATCTGTGCCGGCGTGGCTTCAATACCCCGCTCGGCCGCGATCCGGAGTTGCTCGTCGCGAGTCAGTCGATCCTGTGCTTTGCCAGCGGCGAAATGCAGGTCCATCCGAATCTTCATCAGGAATTCCTGTGCGGTGATCAGCCTGCGAGCGTCCTCGCCCAACAACCCTCCGTTCAGCCGCAGCGAGTCGATGTCGGGCACGCTGTACCATGCGAAGCCGATCCAACGCAGCAGATGCAGATCGCGCAGGCCGCCGCGCGAGCACTTGATGTCCGGTTCCAATTGCTGCACCGCGCCGCCGTGTTTTTCGACGTCCTCTTCACGGTTGGCGATCGAAGACTCAAAGAAAGCACTTCGCCCTGCTCGGACGACTTTCCGCTCGAATGTTCGCTTGAGGCTGGCGACCAATTCTGTCGATCCCCACAGCGGCTGCATTTCGATCAGCGAGGTCGCGACCGTCGAGTCCTCGAGCGCCATCGCGATCGCGGCTTTGGGAGTCCGGACGCTGTGTCCCAATTCAAGCTGTGCGTCGTACAAACTGTGCTGACAGCGATTCACGACCGGTTTGAACTCGTTGGCCACCGATGGTTCGTGCAAGAACATGATGTCGATATCGGAGTACGGCGCCAGTTCACCACGTCCCGTCCCGCCGACAGCCACAATCGCGGAATGGCGTTCGAGCTTCTGCGCGACGGCCGGAGGAACGATCGTCAACGCCTCCAGCCATTGCTCGACGACGAAGGCTCGCATGCCGTCGGAGAGCATCGTCGCGGTTTGCCCACCGCTCGCACCGTGCGCAAATTGCTTGCGGGCACGCTCGCGAATCTCGGCAACGCGAGCACGCAAAACTTCCAAATGGTTCGAAACAGCCGCAGGGGTCGTCGTGGTCATCGGAGTCTGGATGAAGTTCGGGACATTGAGCGGCGAACTATCGACGACTGAGCCAGAATTGTCGAACGACCGCTACCCGAAAGCCCATCGCTGATTTGTTTTTCTGCCCTACGGAAGTCACGATATTCGCCCTCTTCGTCCTCTTTTCTCGGGAGCTGAATTCACATGCACGACACCAATCGACGTGACTTCCTTGAACGACTTGCCACCGGAACCGGAATCGGCCTGGGACTGGGCATCGCTGGTTGTGCGAACAAAGACCAACAAGCTCCAGCCAACGCGAGCGCGGCGAGCAAGCCCGGTCGCAAACGTTTGCGAGCCGCGTTCTCGAACGCTGGCTTGCAGAGCACCTGGTGTGCGCTCGGCAAAACGACGGCTGAGTTATGGGGCGATCTGCTCGACATCGAGATCGAATGGTTCGACGGCGAGTTCGACCCTGAGAAGCAGCGAAACAAGATCGATGCGATCGTCCACAAGGATTGGGATTTCTGCTGCTTCCAGGCCGTGCAGATCGACTCGCTGGCGGCTCCCGTCCGCAAACTCAAGCAGCGCGGCGTGCCGGTCATCTCGATGGACACGCTGCTGGTCGACATGGATAAGATGCGTGAGACCGGCGTCTGGTGCGAGGTCACTCCCAATCACGTCGACATGGCGGAGAAGAGCGTCAGCTACTTGATGGAGAAGGTCGGCGGCAAAGGCAAAGTCATCCACATCGGCGGCCTGAGCGCTCACAGCGGAGCGCAAGGTCGCAAACAAGGCTTTGACAACATCGTCAAAAAGTTTCCCGAAGTGAAGGTCGTCGGCGACGAAGTCCGCTGGTGCGACTGGAAGAAAGAAAAGGCTCGCAACACGTTCGAGTCACTGCTGGAACAAGAAAAGGAACCGATCGCCGGAGCCTTCTTCCACAGTGATGACATGGCGTTGGCCTCCGCGCCAGCCATCAAAGGGACGATTCACAAAGAGATGCAGATCGTCGCGGTCGATGGCCAGAAGGAAGGACTCGAAGCGGTGCAGAACGGAGTGCTCGCGGCGACGACGGTGAATCCGGTCTGCCGTATTCATCGCACATCGCTGTTCATCGGCCAGTTCATTGCTCGCAACGGCGAGAAGGTTGAGAATGTGCCGATGGAAGTCATCACGCCCGGACCGCTGGTCTCGAAAGATCACCCAAACGATCTGGCCGCAATGTTCTACTTGGCCGATCCGACTCATTGCATTGTGTGAGAGGCCACTACGCGATCCGCACGACGCGCAAGCGAGTGGTTGATCGACGACAACTACATTCTTGCAGGTCGTGCTGGTGAGCCAGTCACTTCGGATCGCAGTATTTCAGCGCCATCAGTGCGTACGCGGTCGTGAGGTTCGGATCCCCTTCCATCCAGCGGTCGGCGGCGTTGACCCAGCTGCCGTTGTCTTTCTGCCGTTTGGCGAGGGCGTCGGTCAGTTCCTTGCGCCAGTCGTGCTTCTCCCCCTTGGCGTCCTCGAAAAGGTCTGCTTCAAGCGTTGTCAGCGACTTCGCGAACGTGTGGTAGTAGTAATACAAGCCTTGCTGATCCAATCCGGGGTTCTGTTCGACCGAGTAGAACTTGCGCAGCCAATCGAGTGCGGCTTTGACTCGTTTGTCGTCCTTGGTAAGACCGGCGTAGAGCATCGACTTCAATCCGGCGTAGGTCATGCTGGCGTAGGACCGCAAACCGCCGTCGGCGTTCTTGCCGGCCATCGATGCGCCCCCCGCCGCCGGTGTGTAATAGAAGCCGCCGTCGTTGACTTTGGCGGCGAATTCGGTCGTGTTGAATTCGCTTTCCAAATTCTGGCAGCGTGAGACGAAGATCAGCGCGTTCTTCATCGCGGGGTCATCCGACTTCACTCCGGCGGCCTTGAGCGCGTCGAGCAGAAACGATGTGTTCGACAGGTCGGGTCGTTGCGATTTTCCATAACCTCCGCCGCCAAAATTCGGGTGCGACTTGTCGACACTTTCGGTTTCGTCCCACTGCAACACGCGCAGGAATTTCTCGCCCCCCTTGATCTGTGCCGTGTAGCGGCCATCGGAGTTCGCTCCAGACAGCGCGAGCAGCGTCAGACTGGTCTCGTAATTCTTGTGATTCGTTTCTGGGTGATAGATGCCGCCGTCCTTTTGCAGGTAGCCGAGCAGATGCTTCAGCCCCTTCTGCAACGTCGGGTCATCAACCTTCACTCCCGCGCTGACGAGGCCGAAGCAGGACATCGCGGTGATCCCTGGCTGAGTCGCCGAGGTCCAACTGCCGTCGTCGCTCTGCGTGGTCTTGAGGAAGTTGACACCCTTCTCGCGGATCGACTTCAGCAGCTTGGCGTCTGGCCCCACCTGGTCCGCAGCGAACGAGGGCAGACCGCGCAATACTCCCGCTCCACCAAGAGCGGCAAGCGCAGTCAAAAAGGCTCGGCGGTCAACGCTGGAACGGATGTCGGAAGAATTCAAATAGTGCATGATTTCCTCAATCGATTCGACAAATGAGTGGCCTCTATCGCCTCGCGAGTATATCGACTACTCGAACCCAAAGGCGGTGTCGGCTGGGATGTTTTTTCGCCGGAGCTGGCGAAAAAGCCGCCGCGTCGTAGCGGATGCGTCTCGCAACGGCTGGATGCGGGACGCAGCCACTTCGATCAGTGTTATCCCAGTTCGTCACTGTTTACGCTCTGCTTACACTCTGCCACTCAAACTTTTCCGCACCAGGAGTCATCCACCGATGAGCCGTTCGAACACCTGTCGCTGGGGCATTCTCGGAACCGCTGGCATCGCCAGAAAGAACTGGGATTCGATTAAGAACTCCGGCAACGGGACGCTAATCGCCGTCGCCAGCCGCTCGACCGAGCGGGCTCAGCAATTCATCGACGAGTGCCAGGGTTGCGTCACCTACTCCCCCGCCCCGCGAGCGATCGGCAGCTATGAAGGCCTACTGGCGGCGAGCGACATCGATGCTGTTTACATCCCGCTGCCGACCGGCATCCGCAAGGAATGGGTGATCCGTGCGGCACAAGCGGGCAAACACGTCTTGGCCGAGAAGCCCGTCGGCTGCAATTCCGCCGACGTCGCCGAGATGATCGCCGCCTGCCGAAAGAACAACGTCCAATTCATGGACGGCGTGATGTTCATGCACAGCGCGCGGCTGCCGAAATTGCGAGAAGTGTTAGATGATGGCGAAAGCGTAGGACGCATCCGCCGCATCTCCTCGACTTTCAGTTTCTGCGGTCCCGAAGCGTTTCACCAAGCCAATATCCGAGCCAGCGGGGAACTGGAACCGCTCGGCTGCTTGGGCGACCTTGGCTGGTACACGATCCGCTTTACGTTATGGGCGCTGAACTATCAGATGCCGCGCCGTGTGAGTGCTCGGATGCTGTCACAATCGCACCGACCTGATAGCAAGCTCGATGTGCCGATGGAGTTCTCGGCCGAACTGTTCTTCGACGGCGGAGTCTCGGCGACGTTCTACAACTCGTTCATCACCGAGCACCAACAATGGGGCTTCATTGCCGGCGACAAGGGCTTCGTGCATGTGTCCGATTTCGTCCTGCCGTACCTCGGTTGCGAGTCCGCTTTTAACGTCCACAAGGCGGCGTTTCATGTCGACGGTTGCGACTACAGCTATGAAGAACACACTCGACGCCACGCCGCTTACGAATACAGCAACAACGCTCCGACGGCTCAGGAGACGAATCTCTTCCGCAACTTTTCCGCGTTGGTCCTGAGCGGCAGGCGAGACGACCATTGGGCGGACATCGCGTTAAAGACTCAGCAAGTCATGGATGCCTGCTTGGCTTCCGCGCGGCAGGACGGAAAGACGATTGAGATGTAGGCCGACGACTTTGATCATCCGGTGCTTGCGGAAGAGCATCCGTTGGGAAAGCATGTGCTGTATCGGCTCCTTCGTCCTGCCTCTGAGAAAGGTGTCCCATGAGCGTCGCTCGATTCGCGCTGCTGATTGCGACAGCGCTGCTTTCGTTCTGGGCTCGCGAGGAAATCGCGAACGCTGCGGACGCGAAATCGTTCCGTCCGAACATTCTGCTGATCTACGCCGACGACCAATCGACCAAGACGGTGCGTTGTTATCCCGAATCGTGGCCGTGGGTCCGCACTCCGCACATCGACGCACTGGCCAAGGCCGGCGTGCGATTTCAAGGAGCTTACCTCGGCTCGTGGTGCATGCCCTCGCGAGCGACGCTGTTGACCGGGCGGCATCCGCACGGCATCGAGTCGATGCGTATGGCGGGCACTTATCCCGGCAGCACCTATGACCCGAAGCAGACGCCATTCTGGCCGAGCCTCTTTCGTAAGCAGGGCTATCACACCGCTCAAATCGGCAAGTGGCACACCGGAACCGATGCGGGGTTCGGCCGCGATTGGGATTATCAAATCGTCTGGAATCGGCCGAGGCATCCCGACAACGCAGGGCAGTACTACGACAAGCAGATGCTGTCGTTCAACGGCGGCGAACCAAAACTGGTCGAGGGATACTCGACCGACAACTATACGAAGTGGGCCTGCGAGTACATCCGCGGCGAACACCGCGCGGCGGACAAACCGTGGTACTTGTGGCTCTGCTACGGAGCCGTGCATGGTCCCTCCATTCCGGCCAAGCGGCATCTCGGCGCGTACAAAGATCAGAAGGTGCCGTCACCTGCGGACATCTTTGGGCCACGGCCGGGGAAGCCGGCGTATCTCGACAAAACGCAGGCTTGGTCCAAGGGGCCGGATGGCGTGCCGGTCATGGGAAAGAGCGGCGAAGCCTTCGGCGACGAGAGCAGCAAGAAGGCGAAAACTCATGCCGAGTGGGTCCACCAAGTCAACGAGTGTGTGCCGGCGATTGACGAAGGGGTCGGCCAGGTGATGGCCGCTCTGCGCGAGTCGGGGCAGTTAGAGAACACGCTGGTGATCTACACCGCCGATCAAGGCTTCTCGATGGGCGAGCATGGCTTCCGCACGAAGCTGGCTCCGTACGACGCCAACTATCGCTCGCCGCTGATCGTCAGCCGCCCCGGCACAATCCCGCAGGGAAAAGTCTGCCCACACACAGTCAACGGAACCGATCTGGTCGTGACGTTCTTAAAGCACGTCGGACTCGAACTGCCCTGGACGATGCACGGCCGAGACATCACACCCCTGCTTCGCGACCCCGAACATGCCGAGTGGAATCACCCGACGCTCTATGAGCATGTCGGCCACGAGTATGGCTCGGACGTGACCAAGGTTTTGCGAGATGAACCCAGTCACGCGGTCCACAACAACGTCCCGTGGTATGTCGCCCTCGAATACGGTCGGCAGAAGTACATTCGATATCTCGCCCCGAACGTCGATCCGCCAGAAGAATTGTATGACCTTGCCAATGATCCTGAAGAATTGACGAACCTCGCGGCGCGACCGGATCAGAAAGCGAACTTGGAAAGACTCCGGCAAACCGCGATCTCGGAGCTACGTCGTACGGAATCGGAATTCCTCAATCATTTGCCACCCGTCGCACCTTGAGACATCGGATGCCCCGAATTCTCACCATCGCCGCCGCTCAAATGGGACCGATCACGCGTTCCGAATCGCGATCCCAAGTCCTCGAACGACTGATTGGGTTGCTGCGGCAAGCCCAGCAACAGGGCTGCGAACTGATCGTCTTCACCGAGTGCGCGTTGACGCCGTTCTTTCCGCATTGGTGGATCGCGGACCAGGCGGAGATCGATGCCTACTTTGAGAAGTCATTGCCCGGCCCGCAGACGCAGCCGTTGTTCGACGAAGCCGCGCGATTGGGGATCGGCTTCTGTCTGGGCTACGCAGAGCTGCACCACGATGGCGAGCACACGCGGCGATTCAATTCCGCCGTGCTGGTCGAGCGGGATGGGCGGATCGTCGGTCGCTATCGCAAAGTCCATCTCCCCGGACATGCCGATCATCGACCAGACAACCCGTTTCAGAATTTGGAGAAGCGTTACTTCGAGCCGGGCAATCTTGGCTTTCCGGTTTTCCTGTGGTCCGGTTGCCGCGTGGGCCTGTTGATTTGCAATGATCGCCGCTGGCCGGAGTCGTATCGCTGCCTCGGACTGCAAGGCTGCGAGTTGGTGCTCTTGGGCTACAACACTCCGCGGCATTTCCCGGAGTACCCCGAGACCGATCGGCTGGCGGATTTCCATCATCAACTCAGCCTGCAAGCCGGTGCGTATCAAAACGGGATGTGGGTCGTCGCGACGGCCAAGGCTGGCGTCGAAGAAGGGGTCGAACAAATCGGCGGCAGCATGATCGTCGCGCCGTCGGGAGAAGTCGTCGCGCAAGCGACAACACTTGGCGACGAACTCATCGTCCATCACTGCGACTTGGACCTCTGTCGCACCTACAAGGAAGGGGTCTTCCCAGCTCGAAATCGGCGCGTCGAGCACTACGGGTTGCTGACACAACGGTAGCGTACACAAATCGGAGGATGGGCACTCTTGCCCGCCTCCTCCCCAACGGACGGGCAAGAGTGCCCATCCTCCAAAAATAAAACCCGCGCAGACATCCGTCCGCACGGGGTTGAAGTGGATCTCGCTGAGATAGCCCGGAGAATTACTTGCCGGCCAGCGGCTCTTTCTTTTCAGTGATGACCGGACACGTGGGAGCCATGTCCTTGTTGAGCTGGACGTAGTCCTTCCAATTCTCCGGCAAGTTGTCTTCGTGGAAGATCGCTTCGACCGGGCATTCCGGGACGCAGGCTTCGCAGTCGATGCACTCATCGGGGTTGATGAACAGCATCGCCTCCCCCTCGTAGAAGCATTCGACCGGGCAAACGACGACGCAGTCGGTGTACTTACAGTTGAAACAAGGTTCGGCAACGATGTGAGCCATGATCTTCCTTTTATTCTGTTTCGCCGCGAGTTGGTCCCGCCAAATCAGCCACCAAGATGCAGTTTCAAAAACCTAGACTGGTGATCGGCCGCCGCATCGTTCAGCCGCAGTCTTTTCCCCGCCCGCAGCGGAGTTTTTTTGCCTCGCGCGGGTGACCACCACTTCGGAACCGGCGAAAGCGGGGCGATGTTAGGAGTGCACATTTTGAGTGTCAAGCACGGGAATTTGTGTGTTTTGGTGCGACGGCAACAAGAGGACAAACCGCCTTGCGAAAGTTGCAGTTGAGTGCGGAACGAGGTACCAGACGACTATCATAACCCGATCATTCTTGAGACCGTTTCTGCCGAAGGGCTGACACATGGCGAACTCTTCCGACGCGAATCCCACGAGTTCCAATCCGAAAACTCCGGCGACTCCTGCGGGGCCGATTCGTCCCGGAAACACGTCGATCAATGAGACCGTGTTGCAGCCCACGTCCTCCGGAGAAACCTACTCGCTCGCCGCCGCGAGGCCGAGCTCTTCGTCGGAACTCGACTGGAACGCGGCCACCGCTCCGGTGTCGAGCCCAACGAACTCCGAAACCGCCGCGCCGGCGAAGCGTTTGACCAGAAAATCGGGCTGGGTTTTGGTCGGTTGCAATCTGCTGGTGTTCGTGTCCAGCGTCTGCGTGATGGTGCTCGAACTGACCGCCTCGCGGTTGATCGCGAAACATGTGGGAAACTCGCTCTACACTTGGACCTCGGTGATCGGCGTCGTGCTGGCCGGAATCACAATCGGTAACTTTCTGGGAGGCTGGCTGGCCGATCGGGCCGCACCAATCAAGTTGCTGAACTGGTTGTTTCTGATCGCCAGCATTCTCTGCATGAGCGTGCTGTGGCTGGATGGGATCGCCAGCAATCAACAGCGACCAGAAAGCATGGGCTGGCCGACCTGGGTAGTGTGCATTGTCGGCATGGTGTTCTTCTTGCCGTCGATGTCACTGGGCACGATCTCGCCGGTCGTCGCCAGCTTGGCGTTGTCGCAAAGCCACAAAGTCGGGAAGACGGTCGGCAACGTTTACGCTTGGGGTGCGCTCGGCTCGATCATCGGCACGTTCCTGGGTGGCTTCGTGCTGATCGACACGCTTGGCACACGAGCCATCGTCGCGTTGGTCGCCGGCACGCTGGCCGCGATGGGATTCTTTTCGGCCGGAAGCCAGTGGGCGTTTCGGTCGGCGGTGCTGTTCGGCTGGATGCAGTTCGTGATGTGGATTGGTCTGGCGGCCGCCGTGACCGACGCGGGAATGAAAGACCTCGCAGAACTCTTCGGTCGTGCGACGACGATCACAAACGATGAATTCGACCGTTCGCTGAAAGTCTCCCGCTGGGCCAGTTTCGGCGAACGCTTGGGCAGACAATTGCACGAACTCGGCCTGACGCTCGGTCTGCGGGAAGACAAGTTTGACGAGTACCACGACGAGAGCAACTACTCGTACATCAACGTCACTCAGACCGACGAGAACGGCGAACGGGTCGCCGTCCTCAAGCTCGACAAACTGATTCACAGCTACTTCGTGCTCGATAACCCGACGGCGCTCAACTACGACTACGAGAAAGTTTACGCGGCGGTCACCGAACAAGCGGTCTCGACTTGGGATCGCTCAACGAGCGTGTCGCTGAACGACGTGCGCGGCGAGATCGAAAAGTATCGTCAAGCGAATGCTGCTCGCCTGCTCCCTCTGCCTGTGGAAGAGGGGCAGAGTGAGGGGCTCGATGCGTTGGACGAGGCTGCAAGAAAAGTGCTCGAAGGACAAGCCGAAGGCTCGCTGTCTTTGGCAGAGATCAGCAAGCAGTTGCCGCCGTGGGTGGTGTTCGATGCCGCGAAACAAACGCTGTCGCTCCGCGGCGGCATGACTCCGGAACTGCGAGCCGAACTGCTGCGGCGGCATCCTTACGCGAACTATTGGCAAGCGCTGGAAAGTTTGAGTCAATTGACGCACCGCAGAGACTGGGGGGACTTTGGTTCTGTGCCGCTGGCGAATTTGCCGAAGAGCGTGACGATCCCTGTGGGACTCAAAGAGTCGGTGATTTACGACCGGCATCTGCAATCTTTGAACGTGTATCGAGCGCTCAGTGCCGAGAATTTGCGAACGCTGGAACGACTCGGCGACATCGAGGCCGTGACGTATCGCGAAGCGGTCGAGCGGCTGTATCGCGAGTCGCGCCAAATCGGCACGTTGTTCCTGGGAGGTGGCGGCTTCGTTTTTCCGCGCTGGATCGAATCGATGTTTCCTCACGACCCATTGATTCACGTCGCTGAACTCGACCCCGGTGTGAAGGCCGCCGTGCAAGCCAAGATGGGCTTGCCGCCCGACGGCGAAACTCGCGTGGTGACGACGATCGGAGACGCTCGCAACTTTGTCGAGGACCGCGTGCGCTGGAACGCCGAAGCGGTCAAACGAGGTGAGAAACCGGTGCTGTACGATTTCGTCTACGGCGATGCCTTCAACGACTTCAGCGTCCCGTGGCATCTGACGACGAGAGAGTTCTCCGAAAAGATCGCTTCACTGCTGCACCCGACCGAGGGAATTTACCAAGTCAATCTGATCGACATTTACCCGCGCACCGAGTTCCCCATAGCAGGCAAGAACGCTGACGGCACGTACCATCAAATTGAAGGTGACATCCCGGAAGTGCTGACGCATCAGATCGGTGATGCCGACAAATGGGCCGGCGTTCCGGCGCCGTATGAAGGATTAGAGATCTCGCAGACGGATGACTTTTCGGGATTCCGATTGGCGGTCCGCGGCGTCATGTCCGATCCATTGCGTGATCGCCTGCTCAAACTTGGTGACGGCAAACCAGGATTCGTCGCGGCCGTCCAACGGCTTTATGACGATTCGCGCAAGCAACGCACCGGTCGATTTCTGGGGGCCTACGTCCGCACGATTTCACGCGTCTTTCCCTACGTTTATGTCTTCAGCAGTGAAATCGGTTCTCCTCAAGCCAGCCGTGATACCTTTGTGATCATCGCGTCGAAACGTAAACTCGATTTGACCAATCTCAGAGAATCCAGCAACCACTGGAGTGGAGCACCGTTCGCCAGTTTGGAATCGGACACCAAGGGTAAGCCGCCTCAAGGTCGTGGCCAGATGGGCGAGATCCTCGCCAATGCCTTTAAGATCGAGTTGACTGACGATTTTGCTCCTGTGGACAAACTGCTCAGCAAGGTGTTCGACGAACGATGATTGCGAAGGGGCAGGCATTGGAAAGAGTTGGTGAAGAAAGCTGACGGACCGGCTCCCGCCCTCCAACCCCTGATCCCTAACCCCAAACCCCTGCTCATATGGCCATCCAATTTAATTGCCCCTACTGCACCGTCACCATCCAAGTCCCCGACAACGCCGCTGGCAAGAAAGGGACGTGTCCGCAATGCGGAACGAAAGTTCTCGTTCCGCTTCCGAAAAACTCGCCCCCACCAGTGACGGCTCCAGCGCGAGGGCCTGAACCTACTCAGACAGGGGCCTCGCCGAACTTCGCCGTACCTGCCGCCCCAATGTTCGCACCGCAACCGACTATGCCGATGGTCGGAACTCCTCCAGCGCCCGGTATGCCGTTCAGATTCGATCCTCAGCAACCGCTGCAAGCAGCTCCGGGATACGCCACACCGTTCGGTTTCACTCAGACACCACCATTCGTCCCAGCACCGCCGATAGTGTTGAATTCCGAATCTCCGACGGTTCCGAATCACTCTTCCAAGAAAAAAAAGCAACGGGGAAACCCCGTTCTGCCGGGAGTCATTGCAGTCCTGGTCATTGTGATCGGCGTTGGAGCATTCATCTTCTTAAAGCCCGGCGTGAAGCCGAATCCGCTGAGCGGCACGCTCACGGCAACGCGTCTTCCGAACGGCAAGCTGCAGCCGGCGATCGTGCATCGCGACTGGCTCGAAGGCATTGACGAAGAGACCGTCACTGACGTGCTCAAGCAAATGGAGAAACGGACGGTCACACTTCGCAGCGATGCGGTCGTGCTGAAATTTCAAGGAGTCGCCGAAGGGATTAAGGTCACCGTCACTCCGGGATTGCACGGCGAATTGGTTGCGGTCGATGTCAGTAGCCACAAGGCGATCAGTAACTGGCAACAAAAGCAGGGAGTGAAGCTCAGCGACCGCCACCAGAAGGAACTGATCCGCGCAGCTAAATCGTTGATTCAGGAATGGGCCAAGGCTGAAGCCGCTGGCGAGAAGAAACTGGACTTCAGCCGCTTTCACGACAGTCTGGGACTGGCCGCGTTGACATCCGGCCTGGGTTCGGAAGCCGTCGCGATTATTGACCGTTTGCCGCACAGTTGCATCGCCGAACAACAAGGGTTGCTCTATTTCTTGCTCCCTCCGGCGACCGATCATTTCAAGCTGCAAGGTCGCGAAGACGCCAAAGGCGTCGCCGTGTTCCCCGGCCGATTCGTCGTTAAAGTCGAGGCCGACGGCTCCGCGAAGAAATCCGACAAGTCCAAGAAGAGCGATGACGAAACCGAAATGGCGGACGAAGAGGAAGGCGAGATGAAGACCAAATCTTTCGGCCGTCCCGCTCTCAATGACCCGGCCGCGATGGACGAGTCGATGCCAGAGAAGCCGACGACCAAAAAGAAGGCAATGAAGAATGACGAATGAGAAACGAGCAACTGAGAATGCGGAGTGGTATCACAGCACCGCAAGCCAGAGGAATTCGTCATTCGTCATTCGACAATCGTCATTGGTAATTCTCTGGCTCTTCGCCACTCCGCTCGCCGCCCAGGATCACGTCGTCCTGCAAACGGAAGGTTCGACCAGCCGAGTGACGATGCCCTGTCAGATCGTGGACTACACCGGCGAACGGATCACCGTGCTGTTCAAAAGCGGGGTTCCGCCGAAGTCGTATCCCGCCGAACAGGTCATCGAAGTTCGCACCGCGTGGCTCGAATCGCACGAACAGGGCCGCAAGCTGCTGGCCGACCGCAAAGTCGATGAAGCGCTCCGAGCCTTGCAAGAGGCTCTGCTCTCCGAAAAGCGAGCGTGGGTCCATCGCGAAATCCTCACTCTGCTGATTCGAGCTTCGCTGCGAAATGGAGATCGAGCCTCCGCCGGGACACGATTCCTGCAACTCTTGGAGAGCGATCCCACGACGCGGCAGTTCGGATTGATCCCACTGGTCTGGGCGGCCGAGTCCGTCTCCGGCGCTGCCAGGTCACAGGCCCATGAATGGCTGAAGCGGGAATTGGATGCTGCCCGACTGCTCGGAGCCAGCTTACTGCTCGACGACGCGACCAACGGCGATTCCGCTGCGCAGGAACTGCAAGTCCTCCAACGCAGCACCGACGATCGAGTCCGTTCGCTCGCGCAGGCTCAATCCTGGCGACTGAAGCTGCGAGCGTTGGAAGTCGGCGACCTCGAACTGAATCGCTGGGAGACTCGCATCCACGACATGCCCGCATCGCTGCGCGGCGGTCCGTCGTATCTGCTCGGCCGAGGACGGACGATGCGCCGCGAGCACGATCGCGCCGCAACCGCACTCTTGTGGACTTCGTTGATGGACGACGGCGACGCTCGCCTCGCCGCACGCGCCGGCGTCGAAGCGGCCCAATCACTCAAACGACTCGGCCAACCTGATGACGCTCGACGCTTGTTGCAAGAAATCGCCAGGCGCTTCCCCGATACCGAATTCGGCGAAGCCGCCAAGTAGCGTTGGAGTGCGGGGTGTCAGCAACGCACTCCAAAGGACGCTACTTCCCGATGCAGAACTTGCTGAAGACGCGATCCAGCACATCGTCCGTGTAGACCGCCCCGACGATGTGGCCGAGAGGTTCCAAAACCTCACGTAGTTCGACGATCACCAAGTCGTCGCTCAATCCGAGTGCCGCCGCCTCGGCCGTGCGTTCGAGAGCCTCTCTTGCGGCGAGCAAACTGTTCTGGCACCGGGCCGCCGTCATGCCGAGCCATTGCCGCCGTCCGCGCGATTCGGCAGAGACGAGTTCGCTCAATCGAGCACACAAATCATCGAGTCCCAAACCGTCGAGTGCGCTGACGGTCACTCGGACGCCATCGCCCGAGTGCTCCGAGGAGGGCGTCGAAGCTAAGGTCACACAGTCCGCCTTTGTGCCGACGACCAAGATCGATCGCTGCTCACGACGCAATTCCGCGACCAATGACTCGTCAATCGTCGAGTCGGCCGACAGATCGCGACACCAGACGATCAAGTCCGCCTGCTGCCACTGCTCATGCCGACGCTGCTGAGCCACCGCTTCAATTCCGCTCGTCGTCGCATCCCAACCGGCCGTATCGATCAGGTCGACGTGCAAGTCGTCTCGATCGAGCGGCACGCACAGATAATCGCGTGTCGTACCACTGGTTTCAGAGACCAACGCGGCCGATTGCCCCGTAAGCACGTTGAGCAGCGTGCTCTTTCCGGCATTCGGCAATCCGGCCAAGACAACTCGCGGACGAGACGAACTCGTGAGTCGCCGCGAGGCTTGATCGCACAACTCGGCAACCGACTGTTGAGCGGCTGCCACTCGCGACATCAATTGCTCATGTGAGACGAACTCGATGTCCTCGTCCACGAAGTCGAGGCCCGCTTCCAATTCGGCCAGCAGGTCAAGCAAATCCGATCGCAGCCGCGCGATCTCGTGCGAGATGCCTCCGGCGAGTTGCCGCAGCGCTTGATCCAGTTCGACATGATCCGCCGCGTCGATGACGCCGAGCACCGCTTCGGCCTGCAATAAATCGAGCCGCCCGGCCAAGAACGCTCGCAGCGTGAACTCCCCCGGCCGAGCCGCTCGGCAACCGCTGCGGCACAACTGCGTCAACAACGCCTCCAGCAACGGCGGCGAGCCGATCAAATGCAACTCCGCCAACGGCTGCCCCGTATAACTCTGCTTCGTCGGCCACAACCCAACCTCAACCGGCAAACGCAACCCATCTCGAAACGGCGCGTCGTCCCACGGCACATCGACCACCAATCGCCATTCTCCCGGATGCCACTCCGCGCGAGTCGCCTTCCGCCATCGCTCGGCATCGCGCGGAACAAAGTGCTGCTCCAGCACGCGCCGCACGTCGCCGCCACTCACGCGCACGATCCCGCGCCCTCCGGCTCCCGGAGCCGAAGCCAGCGCCGCAATCGTGTCGTCAAGATGCAGAGTCATGTGTTCTTCTTGCCCGGCCGATAGCCGTAAGCCGATTGCTGATGGCCGTTATCCCTTTGCCAGTCTTCACCGAAGAAAAGGATCACGGCCATCGGCACACGGCCGGTCACGCGAGAATCTCATGGACCACTCGCCCATAGACGTCGGTCAGGCGGTAGTCGCGGCCGGAGTGGCGGTAGGTGAGGTGTTCGTGGTTGAAGCCGAGCAGGTGCAGGATCGTGGCGTGCAGGTCGTGGACGTGGACTTTGTCTTGGACGGCTCGAAACGCAAAATCGTCGGTGGCTCCGTAGGTCATGCCGCCGCGCACGCCGCCGCCGGCCAGCCAAGTCGTAAAGCCGAGATGATTGTGGTCGCGGCCGTTGCCCCCTTCGGTGGTCGAGGTGCGGCCGAACTCGCCGCCCCAAATCACTAGCGTGTCTTCGAGCAACCCGCGCCGTTTGAGGTCTCGCAGCAGCGCGGCGGTCGGCTGGTCGATGTCTTTCGCCAGCCGTGTCGTTTGCTCGTCGTGATTGCTGTGCGTGTCCCACGGCTGGCCGTTGCCGTAATAGACCTGCACGAACCGCACGCCCCGCTCGACCAACCGCCGAGCCATCAAGCAGCCGTTCGCGTACTTCGAGCTGCCGTACTCGTTGCGGATCGCTTCCGGTTCCAGCCGAATGTCGAACGCCTCCGACGCCGTGAACTGCATCCGAAACGCCGTCTCCATCGCACGGATGCGAGCCTCCAGCGCCGGTTCGTCGGGATGCTGTTCCAGATGCTTCGCGTTGATCCGCCGCAGCAGTTCGAGTTGCCGACGTTGCTGCGCGAGCGAAAGGCTCGTGTCTGAGTTTCGCAAGTTCGGCAGCAGCTTCTCCGGATCGAGATCGGTGTGGTTGATGTACGTCCCCTGAAACTCACCTGGCAGAAACGCACTCGTCCATAGCTCCGAGAACCGCACCGGCCGGCCGGGGCAGAGCACAACGTAGCCCGGCAGGTCCGCATTCTCGCTGCCGAGGCCGTACAGCATCCACGACCCCATGCTCGGCCGAGTCGGCGTGATCGTGCCGTTGTTCATCTGAAACAACGCCGGCCCATGATTTGGATTGTCGCAATGCATCGAACGAATCACGCAGAGGTCGTCGATGCACTCGCCAATCTGCGGCAGCAAGTCGCTGACCGGCAATCCCGACTCCCCGCGCGGCCGATACGCCGTCGGCACGGGCAGCAACCCGCCGGTTTTGTTCTCCGTCCGAAACTCCACTTCCTTCGGCCGCTGCCCCGCAAACTGATTGATCGCGGGCTTCGGATCGAAGAAGTCCGCCTGAAACGGACCTCCATTCATAAAGAGCTGAATGATCCGCTTCACCCGCGGAGCGTGATGCGTGCTGAGTTTCTTTGCCGAACCTTCCGCGCGAGCCACCTCCGTCGGGCCAACCAGCGAAGCCAGCGCGACGGTCCCTAAGCCGCCACCCAGTCGGTGGAACATCGCTCGTCGTGATTGTGGTCTGTCGAACATCGCTCGGCTTCCAAGGTTCTCGAACTCGTCGAGATCAAGATAACCCGAAGCGATGTCCACGACAAACGGCATCACTCTAGCACGAGCCGTTTGAGCGTGGCGGCTCCGTCGGGCCTGACGGCGATCTCAGCAGAGAGACGATGTTGTCGGACGGCTTGCTCGTATTCCTTGCCTTTGCCTTCTTGGAGAAAGAACTGACCGATGTTGAATTCGTTGCGTTGGTCGTTGCCGACCTTGCCGCGCAAGTAAGTGCCCGACGTAGGGCGAGTCCAACTGAGCTCGGTCTCTTGCCAGTGCTTGCCATCCTGTTCCGGAGCGAGCGAAACGAAGATCTCGCGACCGACGTGCGACTCGTTCCACGAGGACTCGCCGGGG
>Ga0194132_10001314_pt1 | contig 50230 bp, 34 predicted proteins | sample TA2KigOf80mmetaG_FD_148612 | JGI IMG/M metagenome (GOLD analysis project Ga0194132, IMG submission 148612) | Freshwater microbial communities from Lake Tanganyika, Tanzania - TA2015054 Kigoma Offshore 80m | ecosystem: Environmental > Aquatic > Freshwater > Lake | place: Tanzania: Lake...
ACGCTAAGGTCGATAGCAAGGGAGGGCGACGGTGTGCTGTACGGGGGCAGGCTGGGGGAGGAGGTGGCGGAGGATATGGCGCAGAATGGGGGGCTGGTGACGCTTGAGGACCTGACGTCGTACGAGGTAAGGGAGAGGAAGCCGGTGCGGGGGGCGTATCGTGGGCACGAAGTGGTGTCCATGGGGCCGACGAGCTCGGGCGGGGTGCATATTATCCAGGCGCTGAATTTGCTGGAAGGGTTTGATGTTAAGAGGATGGGATACGGGAGTGTAGAGTATTTCCATCTGTTGCTGGAGGCGCTGAAGGTGTGCTGGGCGGACCGGTTCGCGTTCCTGGGAGATCCGGAGCAGGTGCCGGTGCCTGTGGAGGAGTTGACATCGAAGGAGTATGCGGAGAAGCGGCGAGGGGAGCTGGATATGGAGCGGGCGAGGGCGTATAAGGCAGGGGACTTGGCACCGGTGGAGTCAGCGAACACGACGCACCTGACGGTGGCGGACTCGGAGGGGAACGTGGTGACGATGACGCACACGCTGAATGACGCTTTCGGCAGCAGGGTGATGGTCCCGGGGATGGGGATGCTGATGAACAACTGCATGGCGCTGTTCGACCCGCATGCGGGGAGGCCGAATTCGGTAGGGTCTGGAAAGCGGATGGTGAGCAGCATGTCGCCGTCGATTATTTTCAAGGATGGGAAACCCTGGTTTGCGCTGGGGACGCCGGGCGGGATTCGGATATTCGCGTCGGTGTTGCAAGGGATTGTGAACGTGATAGACCATGGGATGTCCCTTCAGGAGGCGGTGGAGGCTCCCCGGATATGGACACAGGGAGGTGTAGTGGAGGTGGAGAGTGGGGTGCCGGAGCCGGTGAGGGAAGGGCTTCGGAGGAGGGGGCACAAGGTGTCGGTGGTGGAGAAGGTGGCGGGTGGGATGAACGGGGTGATGTTTGGGGAGGATGGGATGATTCAGGGGGTGGCGTGCTGGCGGGCGGACGGGAGCCCGGCGGGGTTCAGCGGGGGGCCGGCGAGGGGAGGGGGAGGGTACTAGGGGGAGGGGAGACCATAGGGAGGGTGCTAGCAGTCACGGCGATTAGATTCCCTTCGACCAGGCTCAGGACAGGCTTCGACTGCGTCTCAGAATGACACTTAAGCTTCTAATTTATTAACCACAGTCCTCAAATAGCACCGGGCGTTTAGTGGAGAGAGGTCTGGAGGGTTCAAGATGAAGCGCCATACTATGTAGTCTTGTATAACACAACTCAGGCAGGTAGAACCATGGGGTGTTGCGGGTGGGATTGCGTGTATTTATCATCCTCAATGGCCCAGTTTATATTTTCGTAATTGCTTCTTAGCTCTTCCTTAAGGAAAATACCCTTAGTTTTTAGATTTCAAGTGTAGAGTCCCGTCTGAAGAGTCAAGCAGGGCTAAGAAGAAAGTAAATTCCTGGGCTGGGTTGGTGCGGCGGTGCAGTCGGCGGAGTTACAAACAAATCAAATACCAGAGTGAGAAGGAGACGGAAATGGCGGACGTACTGGCAATCACTGGGACTGGCGCAAAGGCTACTTTGGGAGAAAAGGCCCTCGAAGAGTTCAAGAAGAGTGTCCATGGTGGAGTGATAATGGCAGGGGACCCAGGCTATGACGAGGCCAGGGCCGTGTGGAATGGGATGATCGACAAGCGGCCGGCGGCGATAGCTCGCTGCACAGGCACGGCGGATGTAATCGCGGCGGTGAGCTTTGCGAGGGAGAGCAACCTGCTGGTGGCGGTACGGGGCGGAGGGCATAACGTATCGGGCGCGGCCACATGTGACGGTGGGCTGGTGATAGACCTGTGGCCGATGAAGGGTGTGCACGTGGACCTGGAGAAGAAGACGGTGCGGGCGCAGGGTGGCTGTACGCTGATGGACGTGAACAGGGAGACGCAGATATATAACATGGCTACGCCGCTGGGTGCAGTGTCGGAGACGGGGATAGCGGGGCTGACGCTGACGGGAGGCATGGCTGGCTGACGCGGACGTACGGGCTGTCGTGCGACAACCTAGTGTCAGCGGACGTGGTGACGGCGGAGGGGAAGGTGGTGAAGGCCAGCGAGTCGCAGAATGCCGACCTGTTCTGGGGGATTCGAGGCGGGGGCGGGAACTTCGGTGTCGTGACATCTTTTGAATACAAACTGTACCCGGTGGGGCCGGAGCTGTTTATGTGCCTGGCCTTCTACCCGGCCGGGAAAACTAAGGAGATCCTGCGGAAGTACCGGGAGTTTATGGCCAAGGCGCCGGATAAAGTAAACTCCATAGCCATAGGCGGGAATATTCCCCCTGCGCCATTTTTCCCGGCGGAGATTCACGGCAAGCCGTTCTTTTTAATCGCCGGCTGCTACGCGGGGGCGGTTGAAGAGGGTGAGAAGGCGCTAGCGCCGTTGAGACAGTACGGTGAAACGCTGGCGGACTTGAGCGGGCCGATGCCGTACCTGGTGTCGCAGACGCTGTTCGACGAGGACTACCCGGCGCACAAGCTTCGCTACTACTGGAAGTCGATTTACATAAACGGGCTGACGGATGGGGCGATTGACGTGATAGCCGACCAGTCGGCCAAGAGGCCGTCGCCAATTAGCACATTGGACGTGTGGAGTCTGGGAGGGGTGATGGCAAAGGTGAGTCCTGAGGCGACGGCCTTCAGAAATCGGAAGTCGCCGTTTTTGATAGGCATAGAGGCGAACTGGCCGGAGGCGAAGGACGACCAGGCAAACATCAAGTGGGTGCGGGAGTGTATAGAACGGCTGCAGCCGTTCTCGGACGGCAGCCAGTACCTGAACTTCCCTGGATTTTACGAGGATGGCGACAAAACGCTTAGGGCGACGTATGGATCGAATTACGACCGGCTGGTGGCGCTGAAGAAGAAGTACGACCCGAAGAACCTTTTCAGGCTGAACCAGAATATCAAGCCTACGTAGGGCGCTGCGCGAGTAATAGAAGCCAACGAATATAAAGAAGGATGCCAGGCATAGCCTGGCATCCTTCTGCTTTTAGGATGGGGGTTAGATGGGGCGGTTGAGGACGCGGGAGTCGATTTTGCGTTTGATTAGCTGGCCGTCGGTGGGCTTGGCGAGGAGCTTGCCGTTGTCGATCATGACCTTGCCTCGCAGGGTGACGGTGGTAGGCCAGGCGCGGACCTCCCAGCCTTCCCAGGGGGTGTAGTCGTTGAGGTGGAGGTCTTTGGGGGAGATCTTTTTCTTGACAGTGGTGTCCAGGACGCAGAGGTCGGCGTCGCTTCCGGCGGCGATGGCGCCTTTACGGGGGTAGAGGCCCAGGAGCTTGGCGGGGTTGGAGCAGGCGATGGCAACGAATCGCTCCAGGGACATACCCTGGTTGACGACGGCGGTGGTGTAGCCGACGGGGATTCGGATTTCAATGCCGTTGTTGCCGCCCTGAACGTCCAGCACCGTGCGGCCTTTTATCTTGTTGGCGTAGGTGGTGCCGATGGCGTCGGTGGCGAGGATATTGAGCTCGCCGCGATGGAGGGCCTGCCAGAGACGCTGGCGGTCGGTCTCGGACTTGGTGGAGGGGTAGGTGTGGTGCTTCATGCCGTCGGGCTTCTTGTAGTCGTCGGAGTTGAAGGAGCAGTAGAGCAGGATAGTCTCGCCGTCCACGGGGTGGCCCTTGGCGCGTGACTCGGCGATGGCCTCGACGCCCTCCTTGGCGCTGGTGTGGACAATATACATGGCGGCGCCGGTATGCTCGGCCACGGCGACGCATCGGCGGACGGACAGCATTTCGGAGAGGTTGGAGCGAATCTTGGGGAGGTAGTACCACTCCATCTCCTCATTCTGCCGCGCCTTCTCGTAGTTCCACTGGACGATTTCATCTTCCTCGGAGTGGATAGCGACGATGCCGCCGTATTTGGCGCAGGCTTCCATGACGTCCACGAGCTGGCCGGTGCCGATCATGGTCAGGGGACGGCCGGGCTTAGGGGCGTGGTTAGTCGTATAGACCTTGATGCTGGGGAAGCCTTCCTGGACCAGCTCTTTGATCTGATCGATGTTGCCTACGGTAATAGTGGGGCCGTAGTAACTGGCGTGGGCGGAGTAGTCGATATACATGCGGCCCTTGAAATGGGCCATGTGGTCGTTCATGGCTTTGGCGACGTTTTTGGGGTCGTCCATGGTGACCTTGGCGAAGTCGAACATGGTGGTGGTGCCGCCCCAGAGGGCGCCGAGGGACAACTCCTCGGGGCCGGAGGTGACGCTGCCCCAGACGGAGACGAGGTGGGGAAAGCCGACGTGGGTGTGGGCCTCGACACCGCCGGGTATGACGGTCTTGCCTGTGGCGTCGATGGTCTTTTTGGCTTCTGTGAGAGTGCCCGGGAGGGCGACGGAGACGATTTTTTCGCCCTGGATGCCGATGTCCCAGAGGCCGGCGCCGCCCGGAGTGACGACGGTGCCGCCTTTAACGATGAGGTCAAGTATAGCTAGCTCCTTGAGGATGCATGTGCGATTCGTGGACAAACATAGATGGGGAGGGAGGCGTTGTCAAATCGGGATTGGGAATGCTACGGAGTCCTTGACTGCGGGACAAGTTGGGAGTAGGCTTCACGGCTACAACGCAGGCAGTTGTTGCGCTGCGGAGTAGTGTCGAACTTGGAATCGGCTAGGATGGACAGTATACGGCGAAAACAATCGTATATAGGAGGAAAGGTAGTGAAAAGCGTATCAAGGTTTGTTAGGGTTCCCGGGCTACTAGGGATGGCGTTGCTGGCGGTCTTGACGCTGTTCGTAGTGGCCTGCGGAGACGATGAGACGCCTACGGCGACGACGAGGCCAGGGGTCACGACGACACCCACGGCCACATCGGCCCCTCAGCCGACGTCGACGCCGACAGCGGTGGCCAAGGTGCCGGTGCAGCCCCGGCTGAGGGTGGCGCTGCTGGTGCCGGGGGAGCAGGTGCAGATGGCTCACGGTCAGAGCCTGGCGTCGCAGAAGATGAACGCCCAGTACGAGCACCTGGTGGGTCGAGACCCGAAGACGAATACTGAGGTGCCGCAACTGGCCACGAGATGGTCGATGGCGGCGGACGGCAAGACTTACACCTTCGACCTGAAGCAGAATGTGCCGTGGTATAGCCGAGACGGCAAGCCCAACGGAACGACCTTTAATGCTCACGATATTGTGCTGACATGGGACCTGTTCAACGGCCCCGCGGGCACGGTGAAGACGGACAAGGCCCTGACCGCGGGCCTGTGGACTAACAGGTTAGGCACGCCTGAGAACTGGGAAGTGGTGAACGATCACAAGCTTATTGCCCGTTTCCCGAATTTGAACCTGGACATGGTGTACTTCCTGTCGGACGAGTGGGAAGTGGCGATGATGAGCAAGGCCCACTGGGACAAGACAGGCGGGGAGGCCGGGTATTCGGCAGACCCGATAGGGACAGGCCCATGGGTGTACCAGGAGAACAAGATAAACCAGCACTTCCTCCACAAGAGGGTGATGAACCATTGGAGGCAGACGCCTGGGTTTGAGGAGATGCAGTTCCTGTTTGTGCCCGAGGCGGCGACCCGACTGGCGCAGCTTCTGGCCGGCGAAGTCGACATCATTCCACTGATTCGAACGCAGCGGCAGACGATCACGGACGCCGGCATGAAGACCTATAGGAGCACGCTGCCTAGCACGCACCAGGCCATCGGCATAATTTACTATCGCAATCAGGCCTACTGTCCGGACGCCACCAAGGCCAAGTCGGCGGGCGACCAGCCGTGCGGGCCGTCCAAGGGGCACGACCCCAACGACCCGATGCGCAAGGTGGAAGTGCGCAGGGCGTTGAACATGGCGGTAAACCGAGCAGAGTTCAACAGCGTTTACTACAAGGGGCTGGCGTTCCCGGCGGTAGACTACTTCCCGCCGTGGCGGGCTGACTTCAAAGATTCTTGGACGCCGCACCCCGGGCTGAACGGGCGCACGGGGAAGGACGGCGGCTACCCGTACCAGTTTGATGTAAACGGGGCGAAGCAGCTGCTCACGCAGGCGGGCTACCCGAACGGGTTTACGACGACGTTGAACTGCTTAAAAGACCATCGCGTGATCCCTGAGTGGCCGCAGATGTGCGAGACGGTGGTGCAGTACTTCCGGGCCATTGGAGTGACTGCGACGCTGGAGATGGAGAACGACTTCTTCGCGTTCCGCAGCCGGGCCAACCTGAGGGAGAGGCCGAACTGGACATGGTCAGCGTCGCCGTCGCCGGTGCTGCCGTGCCAGGCCATCACCTTCCAGAGCGTCTGGGAACTGGGTAATGGATATCGCGAGTTTGAGGAGATATCCGATTACTGGAAGAAGTGCACCGGCACCACCAGCCTGGAGGAGCGGACGAAGCTGGACAGCGAGCTGGGCACGGAGTGGGTAAACAAGGCCTTCAGCATTCCGCTGTTCTGGGTCTATGCCGAGACGGGCGTAAACCCCAAGACGGTAGAGAGCTATGAGGTGAACTACCTGAACATTGGGCCGGTGCGCTATCACGAGCACACGAAGCCTGTGTATAAGTAGCCCGAAACTTAGATTATCAGGAAGGCCTCCAGATGAATCTGGGGGCCTTCTCTTTTCAGCGCTGGTTCATAGACACGATTCGATATTTCAGGTCGAGGAGACGTTGTTATGCGCATATCGAGTTGAGATAGATAGGTTTACAGTAAAGATTGACTCGAAAGGAGGACTTAGGTAAAGTTACGCAGTATCTCAGGATGGAGAGGCGTGGCAAAACGAGCCGAACGGCTTAAAGCGGAAGACTGAGAGCGCGAAAGATCTTTTAAGGAGCGAAAAAGTGATAGGGAACCGGAAAGTATGCATACCGACTCCGATATTTACGCTGGTAATTATTGCCCTGCTTGCCATACTGGCGGCAGCCTGCGGGGATGAGGCTACGCCCACGGCCACCGGCGCGCCGCAGGCCACCAACACGCCGACCACAGCCCCGACCGCCACGGCGGCGTCCGTCGCGACGGCTACGCCCACTGCCAGGCCCGCGGCGACGGCGACGGCGACGGCAACCCGGGCGCCTACCTCTACACCGACCGCTGTCCCCAAAGTGCTGGTGCAGCCCAGGCTGAGGGTGGCGGTGCCCGCGCCGGCGGAGCAGGTCACCATGCCTCACCCTACCAGCCAGGTCTCTGAGAAGTTGATGCCTATATATGAACATTTGATAGGCAAGCACCCTTTGACTTATGCGGAGGGGCCGCAGCTGGCTGAGTCGTGGTCGGTGGCGGCGGACGGAAGGACCTGGACGTGGAACTTGAGGCAGGGGATACCGTTTTACAACAAGGAGGGGCGTCCCACGTCCTTCACTTTCAGCGCCAAGGACGTGGTGTTGACCTGGGACTTGCTGAACGGTCAAGAGGGCAGCGTGAAAACCACCAAGGCCAGGACGCCGGGGGTGTGGCACGCCCGCCTGGGCGGTCCGGAGTTGTGGGAGGTTGCCGGCACCCACAAGATTGTGAACCACCTGCCGAGAGTAAACCTGGACATGACGTACTACTTCTCGGACCACTGGGAGACGGGAATTGTCAGCAAGGACCACTGGGATGCGGTGGGCGGCGAGGATGGGTACTCTGCCAACCCAATAGGGAACGGCCCGTGGACTTACATCAGGCATGCGATAAATGAAGGGTTTTTGCACAAGAGGGTAGACAACCACTGGAGGAAAACGCCGGAGTTCCAGGAACTGGAGATAGTGCTGGTAAAAGAGGACGCAACGCAGTTGGCGATGCTGCTGGCGAAAGAGGTGGACATTATCCCGCTGGTGCGGACCAACCGCGCCACTGTGGAGGCGGCGGGGATGAAGACGGTGAAGGGGCCGCTGCCCAGCGTTCACATGGCGCTGGGGATCATTTACTACCGGCCGGAGGCATACTGCGTAGACGGGAAGCCGCCCACCGGAGGGTCGCCGTGCGGGCCGTCTAAGGGGCATGACGTCAACGACCCGATGAGGAACGTGACGGTCAGAACGGCCTTAAATCACGCTGTGGACAGGCAGACTATAAACCAGGCCTTCCTTCAGGGAACGGGCTTTCCGCTGGTGGACTATTTCCCGCCATGGCGGGCGGACTGGCGGGACCAGTGGGCGCCGCACCCCGGGCCTGAGGGCAAGACCGGCGCGGCCGGCGGCTGGCCCTACGATTACAACCCCACCAAGGCCAAGCAGCTCCTCACGCGGGCCGGATATCCCAACGGATTCAACACCGTCCTCAACTGCTTGCGGGTGCATACGGTGATTCCGGAGTGGCCGGACATTTGCGAGAAGCTGGTGCAGGACTTCAAGGCGGTGGGCGTAACGGTGAAATTGGAGATGGAGCAAGCCTTCGGCACCTTCCAGCGCAAGGCGGTGGCCCGGGACAGGGCCAACTGGATGTGGTCATCCTCGCCCTCCTGGGGATCGCACCCGTGCGAGAACGTAACATTCTCTGCGATATGGGAGCTGGGCAACGGCTATCGAGAGTTTGAGGAGGCCTCCGAGTTCTACAAGAAGTGCGGTGAGACAAGGGACATTGAGGTAAGAAACCAGCTTACCAGGGAGTTTGGCGATGTCTGGTATCAGAACGCCTTCAGCATTCCTTTGCTGCACGTCTTCGCCGAGGTGGCCTACAATCCGAACACGGTAGCCGAATACCGCGTTCACATGGCGCACATGGGGCCGGTGAGGTTCCACGAGTTCACAAAGGCGATGTATAAGTAGCCCTGGAGCGATACACCAGAAGAAGGCCCTCCCAGATCTGGGAGGGCCTTCTCTTTTCTTTCGGCGGCGGCGCATTTAAGATAGCGGCGTCGAAATTAGAGGCAGGAGGGCGCGATGCCGTACCTAGTAAGCCATGACCAGGTGCCGCTTTACTATGAGGACCACGGCCCGAGGAAGAACTCGGCCATATTTCTTATTCACGGGGAGCCGTTCAACACCAAGTTCTGGGTAAAGAACATACCGGAGATGTCGAAGCAGTACCGGACTGTGTCGATAGACGTGAGGGGGAGAGGGGAGTCGGGGAAGACGGACGACGGGCAGACGCTGGCGGAGATGGCGCGGGATTTTCGCTTTTTCTTGGAGCAATTGAATCTGCAGAAGGTGGTGGCGGTGGGATGGTCCATGGGAAGCGCGATTATTTGGGACTACATCAAGCAGTTCGGCGAGGACAGGATTGCGGGTTTTGTGGACGTGGACCAGAGGCCATATCGATTTACGGGGCTCGAGAACTTGCAGGCGCGGCTGGAGGTGATAAAGTCCGGGCGGCTGGCGTACCACATCAAGGGGGTGAAGGAGTATTTTGGGCCGGAGACAATGGGAGACCAGGAGACGGTGAACTGGATGGCCTACGAGTGCATGAAGACGCCGACGACGATACATCGCGCGGCGGCGATTGAGAGTTTTTTGAATGATTACAGGCCGGTGCTGGGGACGATGAAGGCGCCGTCGCTGATTATGTGGGCAAAGTATGGAGGGGTGGATAAGGAGTGCGCGGAGTTGCTGCATAACGGGATAAAGAAGTCGAGGCTGGTGTTTTTCGAGAAGAGCGGACATTTGCTGCCGTGGACGGAGGCGGAGAAGTTCAATCGGGAGATTATGGGGCTGGCGAAGGAGGTTTTGGGATAGGGAAAGGGGGCAGCCCCTACCTAACCTTCCACCGCTAAGCGGTAGAAGGAATGAAAGCAACGAGGGGTTATTCTAATACTCGCATTGTGTATATAAGCCTCACCCCTCTTCTATTCTCCCCCATCGAAGGGGAGACGAGGCAACTGGCGGAGCGTGGTTGTAATGCACGTCTCATAGTACCAAGTGTCTACACCGCATTCTAACCTTCTCCTCCTTCAGCTACCCTCAGGACAAGCTTCAGGGGAGAAGGGATTTTTCGGGCGGTTAGCGGTACTTGTAAAAGCAGGGCGTACAAAGAGGTTTGGCGTGAGTAGTGGGGAACAAAGTGCCACATGCGTGGCAGAACTCCTCGATGTAATCCTCATTCTCATACTCCGACCAACTGTCAAAACAGCTCTCACAGAGCGGTCTAGCACGATCAAAGGGAATTGATCTTTTGCAACGAATACACATGCCTCTGTCTGAAATAACATTAGAAACGGTTCTAGTAACTTGCTGAATGAAGTTGGGGACGGCGCTTCCGCCAACTTGCCTGGACAATTTCATCAGCCGATTCTCGACATAGTCTCGTATTTCACGTTCCGTTTGCTCATCTCTTATAGCTAGAGCGATCTCTTTAGAGTTCTGTGTAGAGTAGTTAGTGAAATTCATTGAGCTTACGAGTACATCATTCTCGTTTAGGTAAATTTTGGCATGCAAACGATCAACTGCGAGGACTTTAATCCCAGATTGTGAGAGTTCTATCACCTGAGGACTTTCAATGATTTTGGGCTCATTGCGAACAATTACAGTGACTTTCACTTTGTTTTTGAGGGCTAAAACTAGGTCATCTACTGCGTGTCCCCAATACTCAAAGTACGGGGATACGATGGTCACTGATTTTTTTGCTTGCCTGATGATATTAAGTACCTGAGAGGCTACTTCGTCGTCTGTGAAGACGGCCTTGACATATGGTGCCATGGAACCTCCCTTCAACAGGTGGTTGGCGGTGAGTATAATTCGGCACCTGTGGTGTGTCTATGAAAAATTGCCTGAGGGAGATTAGAAATGGCAGGAATTGATTTGAAGGAGGCGACGATTGCGGGGGTTAGCGAGCTGATTAAGGCTAAGAAGGTGTCGCCGGTGGAGGTTACGGAGGCGACGCTGCGTCGCATAGAGAAGTTGAACCCGATACTGAAGTGTTTCACGACGGTGACGGGCGAGTATGCGATGTCGAAGGCAAAGGAGGCGGAGAAGGAGGTGATGGCGGGGAGGTATAAGGGGCCGCTGCACGGGATACCATACACGCTGAAGGACTTAATCGATACAAAGGGGATAAGGACGACGTATGGGTATTCGAGCCACCAAGACTACGTGCCAAATCGCAGCGCGCGGGTGCACGAGCTGATGGAGGAGGCGGGCGGGATTTTGGTGGGAAAGGTAGACTGCCATTTCAGGCGCGACGTGGCAGTACAGTGCTACAACCCGTGGGACCTGGAGAGGTCGCCGGGGCATTCCAGCTCGGGGTCGGGGTCGGCGGTGGGGGCGTCGCTGGGGCTGACATCGATAGGGAGCGACACAGGGGGGTCGGTGAGGATACCGGCGGCGTGGTCGGGAGTGGTGGGGATGAAGACGACGTTTGGGCTGATGACGCGTCACAATCTATTTGGGCCGTCGTGGTCGTTCGACCAGGCGGGGCCGCTGGCGAAGACAGTGGAGGATACGGCGATTGTTCTGCAGGCGATAGCGGGATATGACCATGAGGACCCGGTGAGCATCGCGGGGGAGAGGCCAGACTATCGAAAGGGGCTAAAGGGAGGGATCAAGGGGCTGAGGGTGGGGGTGCTGGAGGAGTATGTGGGTTCGCACTCCACGGAGGAGGTAGAGGCGTCGGTGCGGGAGGCGGTGAGAGTGTTGGAGAGGTTAGGGGCGACGTCGAGGGCGGTGGAGATAGCGGAGGTGGGCGAGTTTCCGAACGTACACAACACGATTGTCGATTTAGAGTCGGCGGTGTACTACTACCAGCAGTTCCCGCCGGAGCGGATGGAGCAGATCAACCCCGATATGAAGGGGCGGCTGAAGCGGGGCTTTGAGATTACCATGTCGCAGTACATAAAGGCGCAGGAGAAGCTGGCGTTCTTGCGACGGGAGGTGGAGAGGGTGTTCCGAGAGGTGGACGTGGTAGTGTCGCCGACGTGCCTGACGCCGCCGCTGAAGGTGGGGCAGACAAGGAGCAAGATAACGGTGCGTGGGAAAGAAGTGGACGCGCGGACGCTGACGCTTCGGAACACGTCGATATCCAGCGATTGCCACTTGCCTGCGATAAGCGTGCCGTGCGGGTTTGCGGAGGGGCCAAGGGGGCCGCTGCCCATTGGGCTGCATATCATAGGGAGGCGGCTGGAGGATGCGCTGGTGCTTCGGGCGGCGTACGCATACGAGCAGGCGACGGAGTGGCATAAGCGGAGGGCGCCACTGTAGTCTTCACCCATTCTTTTGTTCTCTCTTAATTAAGAGGCAGGTCTGAATTGAGTATGAGGTTCCCTACCGCACCCCGAAGAGTGCGGCATAGGCCTCGTCGGTAGCCTTGCATTGCATAATCGGGATGACTGGTAAGTAGGTAATATCTGCCTCAGGAGCAGGCGAAGGCTGTATAATGCCTGCCGATGTTTGCTCGCCGCGGCCCCAAGACGCCCGCCACCCAAGCGCGGCCCTCAAAGCTGTATTACGGCTGGATCATTGTAGTATTCGCGGGGATGGTCCAGTTTCTTTCGGCTCCCGGGCAGAACCATTCGATTTCAGTGTTCTTCGATCCGATGATAGAGGGGTTGGGGCTGTCTCGGACAATGATGTCCAGCATGTACGCGGCGGGGTCTATGACGGCGGCGCTGACGGTGGTGGGGCTGGGGAAGCTGCTGGACCGGTACGGCGCGCGGGTGATGATGGGAATATGCACGGCGCTGTTTGTGGCGTCAGTGGTGGTGATGGGGCTGGTGGAGAACCCGTGGCAGCTTTTCCTGGCCTTCGCGTTCTTGAGGAACATGGGGCAGGGGGCCATGCTGCTGATACCGACGACGCTGCTGGCCCTGTGGTTTATCCGGCTGCGGGGAAGGGTAATGTCGCTGGCGGCGCTGGGGCTGGTGGCAAACCAGGCGGTGGTGCCGCCTTTCAACAAGTGGCTTATCGACTCGTTCGGGTGGCGGGAGGCGTGGTTTATCTGGGCGGGGATAGTATTCCTGACGCTGCTGCCGACATCGATTATCCTGGTGCGCCGGTCGCCGGAGTCCATGGGGCTGCTGCCGGACGGGGCGAAGGCGCCGCCGATAGTGATTGGGGCTGAGAAACCTGTACCAGTGGTGAGAGAGGACACGTGGACGCTGTCCGAGGCGCTGCGGACTCGTACGCTGTGGCTGCTAGTGGCGGCGGGGGTGGCGCAGCCGATGATATTTTCGGCGCTGGTACTGCACAACACGTCGATACTGGGTACGCGGGGGCTGGACCCGGACATCGCGCCGCTAGTGCTGACGATGATCGCGCCGCTAGTGCTGTTCGGCAACTTTCTGGGGGGCTACTTAATCGACAAGGTAGAAAATCGTTATGTGCTGGCGATAACGCCGGCGGTGATGGCGCTGGCGCTGGTGTGGAACTTTGCGCTGGGGTCGACGTGGCAGGCGCTGGTATACGGCGGACTGATTGGACTCAGCATAGGCATGGGGTCCATAGCGAGTAACGTGATATGGCCGAACTATTTCGGCAGGGCGAACCTGGGGGCCATTAGAGGGGTAGGGACGACGACGATTGTGGTGTTTTCCGCCATTGGGCCGCTGCCCTTTGGAGCGCTTTACGATTTGACGGAGTCGTACAACATGTCGCTGGTGGTGTTTATGGCGCTGCCGGTGATGTCCATAGCGGCGGCGTTTTTGGCGAGGCCGCCGTTGAAGGGCGGCCGATAAATGGGACTGCCCGACTGAATAGCAGGCTGTGTGGCATTTGTGGTGGAGGAGCAGGGGCGGTGAGGGGCGAACTACTTCGCCCCTCACCGCTGAAGCGTGACACGCAGGTATACAAGACCAGTTGTGGTGTCTGGGCGCCCCAAAAGTTAAAACCTCTGGAAGAAGAAAGTGATGTCGTTGGCTTTGGGCGGAACCTTGACCTCTTCCACCCGCCTGCCATCCTCGCTCTACCAGACTTTGGTGATCTTCTGCGCTACCAGTTTGAAGTCGTTGGCGCCCTCCGGCACTGGCACGGGCTGGTCATGAGTACCAACCCCCCAACTGCCTTCGGTTATGACACCCCTCAGGTCATCCCACTTGGCCTTGAAACGGTGGGCGCCATTGGGCGAACCTATGGGGTCGCCGAGTTTTTCGCCATCCTTGGTGAACTGGAGCCGCGCCCTGCCACCGAACCAGATTTCTATGTCATTAGCGTCGGTGTTACAGATGCGATCGCCGATAGGCTGCCCGTCCTCGGTGAACTGGATGCAGGCGATAGGTATTCCCTCCTGGCCCTGGACGCTGGATGCCAATGCAAGCCAGGAAGTAAACAACAAGATGCCCAGAATTAGGGCTAAGACAGGGAACCGAAGGAACACAGCGACGGACGTTTGACCGGTACTCATTTTAACCTCCTCCCACAAAGTACCCCCGCTATGATACCGAGCGCCGTCCAGAATCAGGCTACAAACGGAGCAAATCCATTATAATTTAGGTTTTGCCTCTGTCAATAGACCTAAAGATTCAATTCTTTTACGTATAACGCTACATATAGTGCTTAAGTTTGCGCTTTGCGTAAATATGCTGCTCATCGTCGGCAAATAGAGCTGTGGCTGGCATTGAGCGGCCACATTGGGGCCGCTGGTGAGACGTGGGGCGAAGCATCCCTCCCGATTAATGGAGGGTTTGCGGGGTGTTTGCCGGGGAGGGGTATCAGGCTGAGGGCGGCGGTCAGGTGTTGAGAAGGGCTTCGCCTTCAGAGGCTGCCCTCAATAAATCTATCAACCTGCGCACAGGCACAGTGTCAAATTCGGGGGCTTTCATGGGGAGGGTAGCGGTTACGCGGTAGTGGTTGACACGGCCAACCAGGCGTTTGCTGACGTATCCAGCGTCCATGAGCTGCGAAATAATCCTTCTTATTGAAGGCTCGGCGATACCTAAGGAATCTGAAATCACACGCACAGTTACCTTTTCGTGTTTATCGATAAATACCAAGACCCTAGCGTGATTAGTTAAAAACCTCCATCTTGATGACTTAATAGTGCTTATTTTCGATAACTTATTTAAAAGCGTATATGAAACCGTCTTGTTTTACTTCTGGGATTCTAGCACTATGCCAAACATAAGTTCAAGACTGGCTTTCCAATTGGATTTTTCTTATTGAGTCTTGAAAGCCCTATTTTTTAGCAGGAGACAATGGCAAGCAGTAATTTACTGTTAGATTCAGGAGCTATCCAAAATGCTGCTTTCCCTCAAACTCATTCCTGCTGACGTTTGAGATCTAAGGGCTTCAGGCCAATCCAGTCCCAACTTTTTAGGAAATGCATCGTGGATTTACGGACTCTCAGACCTTTGGTTCGTCTCTTCATTCCGCTCTTAGCCCTGGCGGGGCTAGCCTTTTTCATCGTCGCCGCAGGCAGCGATGAAACCCCCACCACCGCCGCCACCTCTACCCCCACCAGGCCCGCCACCACCAACACGCCAACACAGGGTGCTACTACCGCGGGGCCGACGGCTACGCCGACGCGAGGGGCTACTACAGGCGCACCGACAGCTACGCCCACCCGCGCGGCGCCTACCGCGACAGCTACTACTGCGTCTAAAGTTCCAGTGAAGCCCCGGCTGGTTATAGCCCTTCCCGCTCCGGCTGAGCAGCAGACCGTTCCTTACACCCAGTCCCAGGTCTCGGAAAAGCTCAACGGCCAGTACGACCACCTCATAGGCCGTAACATCACCACCAACGAGGAGCAGCCTGAGCTGGCCACCACCTGGTCTGTGGCTCCCAATGGCAAGGACTGAACCTTCAACCTGAGGCAGGGCGTTCCTTTCTACAAGGACGGCAAGCCCATCCCGGGCTATACCTTCACCAGCAAGGACCTCAGGCTAACATGGGAATTGCTTAACGATGAAGGCGGACCTTATGGCTCCAAGGACACCAGAAGCCCCGGCGAGTGGACCGCTCGTATGGGCGGCGCCGACAACTGGGAGTTCCCCAACGACCAGACCGCCATCATCAAGGCTCCCGACATTATCCTGGACCTGGGCTTCTTCATGTCTGACGAGTGGGAGTCCGGCGTCATGAGCCTCCAGCACTGGGCCGCGGTCGGTGGCGAGGCTGGATACAAGGCCGATCCCGTCGGCAACGGCCCCTGGACCTACGTTAAGCACTCCGTCAACCAGGAATTTCTGCACAAGCGTGTGGAGAACCACTACCGCAGGACTCCTGAGTTCCATGAGCGCCACATACTCCTGGTACAGGAAGCCGCCACCCGAATGGCCGCTCTTCTAGCCAAGGAAGTGGATATCATTCCCTTAATCCGCAACCAGCGCCAGACCATCACAGCCCAGGGCTTCAAGACTGAACTTTCCACCTTCCCGTCGGTGCACCAGGGCATCGGCATGATCTACTACCGCCCTGAGGCCTACTGCCCGCAGGGAGGGGAGAAGACCAAGGCCGGCCAGCCCTGCGGCCCGAGCAAGGGCTACGACCCCAACGATCCCCTGCGGAAGCCTGAAGTCCGCCTGGCCCTGAACCATGCTCTGGACCGCAACTCCATGAACACCGCTTTCTACCAGGGCAACGGGTTCCCCTCGGTGGACTACTTCCCGCCATGGCGGTCCGACTTCCTAGATTCGTGGGCGCCGCATCCTGGCCCCAATGGAAAGACCGGCAAGGCTGGCGGCTATCCGTATAACTACGACGTCGCCAAGGCCAAGCAGCTCCTGGCCCAGGGGGGATTCCCCAACGGCTTCAATACCATCCTCAACTGCCTGCGCTCTCACAACGTCATACCCGAGTGGCCTGACATCTGCGAGAAGATTAAGCAGGACTTTGCGGCCATTGGCGTCAATGCTGAGCTTGAGATGGTCAACGCCTTTGGCGAGTTCCGCAACCTGGCGTACCAACGCAACCGCGGCAACTGGATGTGGTCCGCGTCTCCTTCTCTTGACCCGGTCTGCCATGCCGTCGAGTTCTCGCTCATCTGGGAGCTGGGCAACGGCTATCGGGAGCACGAGGACGCCTCCGCGTTCTACAATAAGTGCTTGGTGACCACTACGTTTGCCGCGCGTGACAAGATATCCCAGGATTTCGGCACCATTTGGGTACAGAAGGCTTTCAGCATACCGATGTTCTGGGTCACCGCTGAAGTCGCTTTCAACCCCGCTGTAGTGGCAGAGTACAAAGTTAACATGCTACACATGGGCCCGGTTCGCTACCACGAGTACACTAAAGCCGTGACAAAGTAGTAGCTGACACCTCCGTCGGGCCCTTTCTGGGACGAAGCAGCGCTCCGAGCCGTCGGGGCGCTTCTTCGTTTTGTGAGGTTTTGGTGTCAAAATGTTTCGTCCTTTTCAAGATTCAAGTTATGATAGGGCGAAGTTTGAGGGTTGGAGAGTGCAATGACGGAACGCAAGGGCAGGCTGGAAGGAAAGGTTGCAATTGTGACGGGGGCGGGGTCCAGCGGGCCGGGGGTGGGCAACGGCAAGGCGACGGCGATACTATTCGCGAGGGAGGGGGCCAAGGTGCTGCTGGTAGACGCACTTCAGGAGAGGGCGGAGGAGACGCTGGGGCTGATTCGGAAGGAGGAAGGCGAGGTCCGACACGTCGGACTGCCCCGAATTATGGGCGATGGTGGGGCAGCGTCGGTGTTTCAGGCGGACGTGACGAAGGCCAGCGACTGCGCGGGGATGGTGGAGGCGGCGGTGAGTCGATACGGTCGATTGGACATTTTGGACAACAACGTTGGCATATCGCAGAGGGGGACGGTGCTGGAAGTGAGCGAGGAGAAGTGGGACCAGGTGATGGCGGTGAACGTGAAGACTATTGTGCTGGCGAGCCGATACGCAATACCGGCGATGAAGAGGACAGGCGGCGGGTCGATTATCAACATATCGTCGATAGCAGGGCTAAGGGCGGGCGGGACGACGCCCTACAGCGCGTCCAAGGCGGCAGTGATAGGGCTGACGTTTTCCATGGCGGCGGACCACGGTCGGGACGGGATTCGGGTCAACTGCATCGCGCCCGGGCTGCTGTACACTCCGATGGTGGCGCCTCGGATGGATGCGGACTTGAGGGAGCGCCGCAAGATGGCGGCGCCGCTGGGGACGGAGGGGACGGCGTGGGACGTGGCATGGGCGGCGGTGTTTTTGGCCAGCGACGAGTCGAGGTGGATAACGGGGGTGGTGCTGCCGGTGGACGCGGGGCTGAGCGTGACGACGCCGATTTCGCAGACGCCGCTGGCGCAGCAGAGGCATTAGATTTTAGGGACTTCAATTTTTAAGCTTTTACGGTAATAGCTGAAAAAAGATTGCAAAAGTCTCTAAGTATCCCTAATCTCTAGGGGTTTTCGTCGTATTTGGGCCATTTTCTCGTCAGCTTGTTGTCCTCTTTAGTCTTTTCTGGAGGAACAAAAGTGGTATTCCACCAAAGTAGTGTTAACTATCAAAATCTCATTCGTGATCTAGCCGAGATGTATCCCATCGAGGTCCCAGAGGTAGTAGTTATCGAGCTAATCGCAAATTCTCTGGATGCGAAGGCAACGCGGATTAGCGTTGAATACAACGCTCAACAGAAAGTGTTGGTCATTACGGATGATGGACATGGAATGACTGCAAACCAATTTGGGGAATACCACGATTTTGCCGCAGGTCTAAAGTCTCGTGGCACTGGAATTGGGTTCGCTGGGGTGGGTGCAAAGATAAGCTTCAATGTGGCAGATAGAGTAATAACCGAAACTAGAGGGGATAGTTTCAGCGGAGGATCAGATTGGTATTTAGAATCAGCAAAGAAATTGGTTTGGAAAGAAATACAACCGTCACGTCTAAGGCTAAACGGTACGAGGGTGGAAGTTCAATTTCGGAAAGATGTGCAACCTCCTTACGACTCCACCGAGGACTTAGTTAACTTAATTGCACGTAACTATTTGCCCTTACTAGATACCAAGTTTCTCCAACTATACGGGGCGCTGAAGCTGTATCCTGGCGGCCTCAGATTTGTCGTTAATGGACAAGAGATTGCTCCCAGCGATATCGCAAATACTTATCGGTTGGACAAGGTACACAGGTTTTACCCTGAAAAGAGCCGTAAGCGTTACGGGCATGGTATTTTTGGAATCGGCCTATCTGATTACCCGATAGGAGCCGGAATTTGTGGTGTTCTACTCTGCACTCGTGGGAAGGTCGTTAAAGCCGACTTTCTAGGGCAGTTTCCAGGTGCCCTAGGTACGAGGATATTGGGGATAGTTGAGGTTCCACCTTTTGTGGACTATCTCACGACTGCAAAAACTGACTTTATCCGCAGTAGAGGAAAGTTAAAGGAATTTGAGTCGTTTTATGACCCCATCCGACAGGAATTCAAAGCATGGCTCAAGGATGTGGGTGTAGAACAGCCAGAAGTAGCCGCACCAGATGAGGCTGCAAAGTTGGAGAGAGAGCTTAGAAAAATTATAGATGAAGTTCCAGAACTGTCCGAGTTTTTTGGTTTTAGAGTCAGAAGAGAAGTACCTCATAGTGATGAGAACGGTTCCATGAAGGCCGAGACACATGAAGGTATTCAGCACACTTTTCCTATGGGAGAGGGAGAAAAAGGGGACAATCCAGGGCCGTTAGACATTGGGGAAGATCCTGGACAGACTTTAGAGGAGGCAAAAGATACAGGAACGCAGAAGGCTACACCAATAGGAAGAACTTCAAAAAGAGGGCCGAAGATCGCGTTTGCATCGGCTCCTGAGCGTATTGATCTCGCTTGGGCAGATGGGAACACTGTGATGATAAACACTGGGCATCCCGGCTATGAAAAATCGCGTTCCAATCCATCAGCACGGAATTTGCACAACATATTCTCCATAGCTGGCGCAGTCCAAAAAGTGTTAGTAAGTCCAGATGGGAAAGTTGATGCAGTTTTTGTGGACAGAATGATTGCAGCCTGGGGCAGGAAATGACGAATAGAAAATTAACATTCATTTCGTTTGAGCCCGTTCAGGGCCATTTTAGAGGACTGCTTTCTTTGGATGGGATTCTGTCAAAATCCTGGGATGCAGAGAAAATCACAAGCCAGGCGGCGACTGTGTATGAAAACCATATTGCGAAAATGCGTCAGGTATTTGCCGAAATATATGGCCTCCGAAAGGCACGTAGGCTTACACCCGCTCGAAAGGTCTGGGAGATGGGGGACTATATTTTTGCTCTAAGAAATTCTTTGGATTCTATGTCTTTGGAAATCGACAGTATTTACCACCATCTCGAACGAGATTTAGGTGCAAAGCGAAAGTGGCTTGAAAAGGCGATTATCCTGAGGCGTTATGTGCATAGGGCAGACATGATACCTGAGGATCTAAACTGGGGAAGACTTGAGAAGGGAACGAGGAAAGCTGCGGAGATGATTTCAAAGGGCCTGGCACTGCCCAAACGTGGAAGGAAGTGATGGATGACCTTGATTTAAGTTACTACCTCTCAGAGTTCTCGTCATATAACCACGCATTCCAGATTTCTGATGTCCTTGACCGCGTTGAGTCTAGTGGAAGTGAAGAGATTTTAAGGCACTTTTTCTGGAATGATCCCCGGTTCATCCGCTTAGGCGAGAGGGATAAAGGGCAGGAATACTTCATAACTGACAAAGCATTATTTCTTTGGCTTGCTAACCTGAACATTAGAATTGCGGAAACTAAACCCTTTATTCAGCACACAAAACTGACATTAACTCAACTGAAGCCCAAGCTGTCTTCGTTGCTTATTCGGGATGGTAGCCTGCCAATAATAAATCAGGTCATAGAATATGGATCGCAATATGGGTTGATAAAACGTTCGATAAATCCTGAATGCGTAGTTTTTCCTATTGCTCACTTTTTGTCTCTTTTTAGTGATAAGACGAGGTGCAGAGCCGCCCGCTTAATGTTGGCATTGGCTGATAAGGAGACGAGACAGAAACTCTTGAGTCGGTTACTTGTGGATCATATGGAGCTTGCCTTTTCAAAGCTTGATGCGAGAACGGTTCTAATCGTAAAGCAGCGGGAAGGCATTTTTAATCATCCAACGAGAACACTCGAGGAAATTGGCAAGGACTTGTCTGTGACAAGGGAAAGGGTAAGGCAAATCCAGGCCAAATTTTTTAAGAAGATGAAGCATCCAACACGGAGAACCCCATTACTGCTCCAATTTGAGTGTGATTTGATACAAAATAGGGGCACTCTATTGGTAGATACAAACACTGTAGAAGGTTCTCTGAGAAGATTTGTGACTAAGTGCCTTGACGTCCCACACGCAGATTTTGACGAAATAGGGGTATCGTTGTTGGGGGCCAAATGGTTTGATATTAGCAATTTCAAAAACTCTTTCTGGCGGATCAAACCCGTGGAGGCACTAGGGTTATTTGGAGAGCTACTAGAGGCTAAAAGCGGTCTATCTCTAGCAGATACGGACGTTCAGGAATTATTTGATAGGATGAATTTACGTAAGGTACACGAATTGACGCGTGGACAAAGGGTGCACCTTGTCCTCAAACAGATTGGGCGTCCTGCTCACTACTCGGAAGTCACTGAAATACATAACAAGATGTTTCCAGACAGTGCGACAACGCAACGCAACATTCATGCGACTCTTTCTTATGAACAGCATGGCGTAGTCTGGATTGGAATGCGCGGAACGTTTGCGTTAGAGGAGTGGGGTTACGAAAAACCCGCAAAGGGTCTATATGAAACAGTCGCAGATATAGTTAATGAAATCTATATGGACACAGAAAAACCCGTGTCCTTTGCAACCATTGTTGCGGAGATGGGTAAATACCGCAAACTGGTTAATCAATCGAGCCTTGTCTTTGCGGCTCACTTTAATCCTCAGGTCAAACGTGTTGCTAAAGATGCATTTGTTCCTAAGGGCCTGGAAGATGACGTAGTGTCTGACATGTCGGAGGACGAGCTGGATAATTTACTCCGGGAATTTGAAGATAAAGTGGCTTGAGCAGTTCAGCCAGATAGCGGTGCAGAATGTCATTGAACAAAGAATTGGCGTTTAAGCCGGCGTGGGAGCTGAGGGGGATGCTGGCGGCGCGGAAGGTGTCGTCGGTGGAGGTGACGGAGGTTTATCTGCGGCGCATCGAGGCCATGAACTCGAAGCTGAACGCGTACTTGACGGTGGACGGGGAGGGAGCAATGGCGCAGGCCCGGGAGGCGGACAGGCGGCTGGCGAAGGGCGATAAGGCGCTGCTGCTGGGGGTGCCGATAGCGATTAAGGACCTGGAGTTGACGAAGGGGCTGAGGACGACGATGGGGTCGCTGGTATATAAGGATTTTATGCCGGACTGGGATGGGGCGGTGAGCGAGCGGGTGAAGAGGGCGGGGGCGGTGGTGCTGGGGAAGACAAACACGCCGGAGTTTGGGTTTGCGGGGACGAATGAGAACCGGCTGGGAGATGCGTGCCGCAACCCCTGGGACGTGTCGCGGACTAGTGGGGGGTCCAGTGGGGGGAGCGCTGCGGCGGTGGCGTCGGGTCTGTGTGCGCTGGCGACGGGGAGCGATGGCGGAGGGTCGATTCGCATACCGGCGAGCTTCTGCGGGATTTACGGAATAAAGCCGACGCTGGGACGGATACCTCGGTTCGGTGGGTTGGGGAAACCGGCGCCGAACCTGACGTCGCAGTCGGGGCCGCTGACTCGGACGGTGCGGGACTCGGCGCTGTTATTGCAGGCGCTGGCGGGGCCTGACGAGCGGGACGTCATGTCGATGCGGGAAACGCCGCCGGACTTTGTCGCGTCGCTCAAGCAAGGAGTCAAGGGACTGAGGGTGGCGTGGAGCGGGGACCTGGGGTACGCAGCGGTGGAGCCGGAAGTGGAGGCTATCGCGAGGAAGGGGGCGATGGCGCTGGGAGAGCTGGGGTGCGAGGTGGAGGAGCCTGGGCTGTCGTTGGAGTACCCGCTGCTGGACTTCGTGAGCATTTTTTCGACGGGCGGGTACGCGTCGTACGGGCACTTGCAATTGGAGCATGAGGATAAGTTGACGGACTATGTCATTGAGAACTTTGAGCGGGGGAAGAAGGTCAGCGGGTTGGAGTACGCGAGGTCGCTGAACGCGGTGATGAGGATGACGGCGCAGGTTAGCCAGTGGATGGATAAGTACGACTTGCTGGTGACGCCGACGATGGCGGTGGCGGCGTTCGCCGTGGGGAAGAACCCGGCGGAGATAGCGGGGAGGAAAGCGTACCCTCGATGGGACTTTATGCCGTACACGCCTGTGTTCAACCTGACGGGACAGCCGGCGGCTAGCGCGCCGTGCGGGTTTACGTCAGGTGGGCTGCCGGTGGGACTTCACATAATAGGACGGCGAGGGGCGGAGGCTACGGTACTTAGGGCGTCGGCGGCGCTGGAGTCGGCGAGGCCGTGGTCGGGGCAGGCGCCGGCGGTGTCGTAGGTGTGAGGGAAGCGAGATAGGGGTTTTGATATCGATAGGGCGGCGGCGATGACGCGGTCCAGATTAGGAAGTGCGCCTATCGTACAGTCGTTTTGTATTGACTTTATCAAGCACAGTGTGGTATGTGACGCTGGCTCTAAAAGGACTAGTACATTTGGACTATTAGTAACAGACCTAGAGGGATGGTTTGTCGAACAGAAATAGGAAAGCCTAGCTGGTAGCGTGCAAATGAAAAATATTTCATCGGTAGCGAGATGGGCCGCCACCTCAAGAGGGGTGGCGCTTTCTATTGCCCTGGCAGTGGCGTTGACGGTAGTCCTAATCTTCACGTCGGACAGCGCCAGCGCGGTAAATCTAACGGTTAACAACCTGCCGAACAGCGTGACCCAGGGCCAGTCGCTTCAGTTCAAGCTTAACCTGGATATATCTCCGACGGAACTGATTCCTGTTCAGAGCCTGGAGATGGTGATTGATGGGCCAGGGACCACTTCCGATATAACAGTTACCTTTACCCCCTATGGAACCGTGACGACGGGCGACCCTCACGTTTCACTGGCGCTATGCTCTTCATGTCTTGGGGGAGCGGGCACGGGGTACGGGCTTCTACAAGGGACTAGAGTAGGATATCAAAGCAGCAGCACGTTCAATTTTGGTTATGGCTACGGTTATGGATTTGGGACTGTAAATCCAGTAGTTACCAAATTTGAGTACAACGTAACGTTAAACACCGGCGCGGCCCCGCAGATGACTACTGGATCGTACGGCGTTACATTCAAGCTGAATACGGGAGACATAGCTAAACCGAACTTTACCTCCAGCGTCTCCAACTTCCAGATTACCGCCCCGCCGATTATACCTCCTACGCCGACGAACACACCGCTGCCGCCCCCGGCGGCCCAGGTGGAGGACGTAGCCGATACAGTGCAGGACCTGCCGCTTGAACAGGCTGCCAAGGTGGTGGGAGGACTGAGCGGCGAGCTGGCGGCGGCGGTTATCACCGACATCGCCGAAAATGTAAGCGCGCAGCAAGCTGCTGAAATAGTGTCAAGCTTGACTAACATAAAGGCGGCGGAGGTGATACAGAACGTCACCCCTGAAGTGGCCACCAAGGTGGCGGAAGAGATGGCCAACACTAACGCCAAGGCCGCCGCGACGATATTGGAGACGGTGCCGCCTGAGAAGGCTGCCCAGGTCATAGAAAAGACCACCATTGACGCAGCTACCAAGATCATCGACCAGGCCAGCGACGTAGGGGCCGGCGCAATACTGAGCAAGGCGTCGGCGCTGGCCGGCGCGGACATTGTGGAGGCGCTGGATATTGAGAAGGCCGCGCCGGTCATGGACAACGTAGAACCGAAGAAGGCCGGCGCGATTATGGCAACGGTGGACACGGAGACCAAGGTGAACCTGGTTAAGAACATGTCGAAGTTCGCTCTAATAAACACGCTGTCTGAAACGCCGATTCTAGCCATAAAAGAGATAAGCATAGATCTCTTGTTACAGACCCTGCCGCAGTTGCCAGCCTCGCAACTGGTGATAACGGACCCGCCGAAGTTGAACCCGTTCCTGCCGCCTCAGGCGCCGTTCTCGGAGCCGACGAATCCGAACCTGGTGACCTACTCTGCGCAGACGTCAGAAGGGGACTGGGGCACCCTGGTAAGTAGCCCTGCGCCCCTTCATAAGATTCTCGGCAAGTTCAACAAGAGCCTGTCCTCTGTGAAGATTGGTGTGGAGAACGTGATCTTCCGGCCGACAAACGTGCCCAACCTTCCTGATGGGGTCACGCCGGTGGAGTTCTTCAGGCTGACTATGGAGAACGCGCAGCCCCAGGACCTCGTGGCCAGCCACGTGACGTTCTTTGTAACACAGCAGGTGATGGCGGCCAACCAGTTCCACAAATGGGGCATTCTGCTGCACCGGTATAACGAAGCCACTGGAAAGTGGGAGACGCTGGAGACCACCCGTATAGCTGAAGATTCAGCGAAGGTGTACTACAGCACCGTGGTGCCCGGGTTCTCGCTCTTCGCGATATCCGGCACTAAGACAGCAGCAACAACACGGTTTGAGGTGACTAACCTCCAGGTGCCATCACAGGTCATCGTCGGCCAGACGGCAAATATAAGCGCCGACATTAAGAACGTCAGCGCCGAGGAGCGCAGCTATACAGCCGTACTTTACCTGGACAACGCGGCGGAGGCGGTGCAGACGGTGCAGATTGGCGCCGGGAAGAGCTTGAAGGTGAGCTTCGGCGTGCAGGCGCCGCTGGGACAGCACACCGTGCGTCTAGAGAAGCAGAGCGCCAGCTATAGAGTCACTACTCAGCCGGCTGCCACCGCGACCCCGACACCGACCCGGACGCCCACGGCGACGCTGCCCGGGCCCACGGCCACCCCAACGGCTACCATGCCTGCGCCCACGGCGACGCCGACGACGGCCCCAGTCGCGACAGCTACTCCTACGGCTACAACGGCCCCGGCGCCTACACCTACGCCGACGGTCACGCCTACTACGCCGCCCGAAGAGGACGACGGAGGGATAAGCGCGGGCGCGGTGATACTGATAGTGCTGGTGGTGGCCGGAGGGGCGGCTCTCGCCTACGGCGGATACACACTGTACCGCCGCCGCCAGGGCGGAGCGGCCGGGCCGTAGGGCCTAAACAACGGAATGAATGAGTGACGCCCCGTGCAAACGGGGCGTCACTGTTTTTTGGAGGTTGACCTATACCGGGCAATCGATTAGGTTGGTGGCTAACCTTATCGAGAGTATCTACAGATGGAAAAACTAGTGAAGGATTTAAACGCTCTGTGCGACCGTTACTCGTTTCATACAGGCTGGTACTTGAAGGACCTGCGCAGCGAAAAGGAGGCAAACAGGCTGGGGGGTGTGGTAGTGCCATCGGCGAGCGTGAGGAAGATAGCTATACTCATGGCAGCGATGAAGGCGTCGCACGAGGGGCGACTGTCGCTGGGCCAGCGGGTGCCTATAGAGGCTCGATATCAAAACAATGATTCGGGGTGCTTCCAGCATCTGACGGCGGACTTTTCGATATCGCTGAGGGATGCGCTGGTAATGATGATAATTGTGAGCGACAACACTTGCACCGGGGCAGTCGCCGACCTGCTGGGGCTGGAGTATATAAACTCGTTCAGCAGGTCTATGGGGATGAAGGGGACGACGCACCGTCACGGGTTTCCTCCGCTGCCGGTGCCGAAGGACCATCCGGTGGAGTACACCAACGCCACCACGCCCAATGACGTAGGGCTGCTTCTGGACTTGATGCTGAAGGGGTCAGAGGATGCGGCGTCGGCGAAGAGACTAGGATGCACATCCGATCTGTGCCGGCTGGCGCTGGATATTTTGAGCTGGCAGAAGCTGAAGACCCGACTGCCGTCGCTGCTGCCACCGGGGACTAAGGTAGCGCACAAAACGGGCACGGGAGTGAGGAATCATAACGACGCGGGGATTGTGTATCTGGGGGAGGAGCCGCTCTTTATCCTATCGGCGTTTACGGAGCACGTGCCGCCGGAACTGGAGGACGGGACGCCGGGCCACGCGGCGGCAGCTAGGCTGATTGGGGAGATGAGCCGGCTAGCCTTCGACACGCTGTCGGGGAGAAAGCCGATGGCGGCGTCTGGGCGGGTGAAGGGCAAGCAGGGGGTTTTACCAAATCGGTCTAGAGACGGCGGTTATGCTGTGAGAGGAAGTGGCGCCGCGTAATTGCGGTTGGTGACAGGGAGACCCTCCCTACCACACTTCCACCCCGACCCCCCCTCTTTAACTCTCCCTCCCTCGGGGGATACTCGGGACAGGCTCTAAAGGGGGGAGAGGACCGGAAGGAACGCCTCGGTAACATCCCATACCTAATTCCTGCCTCTATTCCGCCGATCTGGTATAACACCTCATATCTGCTTCCGGACTAGGGGCGCACCGAGTTTTCGTGCAGAGCTGGGGGCACCAGATGAGAATCCTATACCCTGCCTGGCAGGTAACATTCTCAGTAAATGAAGCCGTTTACAGGCAATAGCGGTGCGTATGGCGAAGGTGGTGGTGTCAGGCGGAGGGTTGGGGTTCTAGTTGTTTTGCCAGGTCTTCAGGAGTGGTCACGGGGAGGAGGCAGGCGTAGTTTTCGCAGACGTAGGCGGCGGGCTTGCCCTGGACTTGCGTGCGGAACTTGAAGAGGGGCGAAGGATTGGTGCCCATGGGGTCGTCATGCTCAAGGCCGGCGAGGACTTTGTGGGGCAGGTAACGAGTGTGGACGGTGGTCAGCAGGGCCCTGGCGGCGGGATGGTTCCGAGGGCCGACGATGACGATTTCATTGGGCCGGGCGAGGTAGAAGTCCAGGGCGACAAGCCATCTGCCCATGCCGGTGACGTATTGGGCGGGCATATTGCCCATAGAGTTGAGGAGCCGGCCAGCCTTGGCTTTGTAATCATCGCTGCCGGCGAGAAGGGACACGCGCAGCAGGACGTCCGCGGCGACGGAGGAGCCGCAGGGCATAGCGTTGTCGAAGAGTTCGCGGGGACGCACAAGTAGGGCTTCGTGGTCTTTGCCGGTGTCGTAGAAGACGCCGTCGGCATCGTCCCAGAAGAGATCGAGCATGGAATCGGTGAGGCGGCGGGACTGGTCCAGCCAGTGCGGGTCCAGGGTCAGCTCATAGACGGCGATAAGGCCGTCGATGAGGAAGCTATAGTCCTCCAGGTATCCTTTGAGCCGCGCCTGGCCAGCCCTGAGCCCAGTCGAAGGGCTGGTCTTATAGGTGCGGAGGAGCCTGCCGTTGTCCACCAGGCTGGTGGTGAGGAATTGAGCGCCAGCGACGGCGGCTTCCCGGTATTGGGGGTTGTCCAGGGCCGCGGCGGCCTCAGCGAAGCTGCGGAGCATGAGGCCGTTCCAGGCGGTGAGGACCTTATCATCGCGGCCCGGGTGGATGCGCTTCTCGCGGGCTTCCAGGAGGAGCTTTTTGCCTTTCTGAATAGCCAACGCCAGCTTTTCGATGTTCGCGCCGATTTCGCGGGCGACGGAGGCGGCGTCGCTGGGGACGTTGAGGATGTTCTTGCCTTCGAAGTTACCCATATCGGTAACGTCATAGTAGGCGGAGAAGAGGGCGGCGTCCTCCTTGCCGAGGAGAGATTCTATCTCCTGAGGAGTCCAGACAAAGAACTTGCCTTCCTCACCCTCGCTGTCCGCGTCCTGGGAGGAGTAGAAACCGCCCTCTGGGCCGGTCATTTCGCGTAGGACGTAGGAGAGGGTTTCTTCGGCAACACGGCGATAGAAAGAGCGGCCGGTGACCTTGAAGGCATCAAGATAGAGGCGGGAGAGGAGGGCGTTGTCATAGAGCATCTTCTCGAAATGGGGGACGAGCCATCGAGCGTCGGTGGAGTAGCGGTGGAAGCCGCCGCCGAGCTGATCGTAGATGCCGCCGCGTGCCATCTTCTGAAGGGAAAGCTCCACCATGTGAAGGGCCTTGGCGTCGTGGGTGGTGTGGTAGTAGCGGAGGAGGAAGTCTAGGGTCATAGGCTGAGGGAACTTGGGGGCGTCAGCGAAGCCGCCTTCGTAGCCGTCAAAGGCGCCGTCTAGGCCTTTAAGGGCCTGGTCCAGCATCTCGCGAGTGATGAGGGCGGGCATGGCTCGCATGGAGGCGCCTTGCTTGAGGCGTGATACAAGCTCGGCAGTGGCCTGTGTGACCTCATTGCGACGGGTCTGATATGCCTGGGACATGGCGAGGAGGACGCGAGGGAAGCCAGGCATAGACCCACGGTCCTGGGGAGGGAAGTAGGTGCCGCCGTAGAAAGGCTCACCGCTGGGAGTGAGGAAGACGGTCATGGGCCAGCCGCCGTGGCCGGTGAGTGCGAGGACGGCCTGCATGTAGATGGAGTCAAGATCGGGGCGCTCCTCGCGGTCGACCTTGATGTTAACGAAGTTGTCGTTCATGAGGCGGGCGGTGTCATCGTTCTCGAAGGACTCGCGCTCCATAACATGGCACCAGTGGCAGGCGGAGTAGCCGATGCTGAGGAGGATGGGCTTGTCTTCGGCGCGGGCGCGCTCCAGGGCCTCCTGGCCCCAGGGGTACCAGTCCACGGGGTTATGGGCGTGCTGGAGGAGGTAGGGGCTGGTCTCGGAGGCGAGGCGGTTAGGCATGGGGCGCTCTCTTTTGTGGGGCTATGTTTCCATTGTCACAAAAAAGGGAGGGGGACGCTAGCTGGAGCAGAAGACAGGGAACCCATGACATTTGATGGTTAACGACGCTTTACACGAAATGCCTGACTTGTTCTCATTCGGGATACCATCCCCTTAATCCCCTTCCCCGACTGCATCGGGACTGAGTACAGCCTGCTGGAAGGGGAAGAGAAATAAGATCACCTCATCATCCCCCTTCGGCAAGCTCAGGACAGGCTCTAGCCCCTTCTTCTCCTTTGCAATAGGAGAAGAAGGGGGATCTGAGGGCACACCACCCGCTTTCTGGTGTGGGGCTTTGCTCTCGCTAGACCCTCCCAAAATCGCCAACTGAGTTTACGTGCAAAGGTAGTTAAAGCCTTAAACTGGGGGACGGTTATTGTAGAGTTGGGCGTGCTGCTGCCAGGCGTAGGCGATTCGGAAGACGGTGGGTTCATCAAAGGGCTTGGCAGCGATTTGGAGGCCTACGGGCATTTTATTTTTGTTGAAGCCGCAGGGGAGGCTGAGGGCCGGCATGCCGGTCTGATTGTAGGGAGAAGTGAAGCTGGGGGTGACGGCGATAGTAGTGGCGCTGAATTTTTCGAAAGGGACGGGAGGGGAGGAGGATGTGGGGGAGACGATAACGTCCACCTTCTCAAGGGCCTGGGCAAATTCGCGCTGGAGGCGGCTTCGAGCGCGCTGGGCCTGTACGTAGTCAGCGCCGGAGAATACGCCGCCGAGATAAACTCGGTTGAGGAAGTTATCGCCGTAATTCTGAGGCTGGGTTTTAAAATTGGGCAGATGGTAAGCAAAAGCCTCAGCGGACAGAATGACAAAGTTGGAAACGTTGACGTGTTCGAGGCTGGGGATTTTCACGTCCTCAATCTTCGCGCCCATGTCTTCCAGCGAAGTTACAGCTTTCTTAACTATGGCGATGGCCTCGGCGTCGGCGCCACCCTTGCTGGTGAAGAAATAGTGGGACGGGATACCCACAACCATCCCTTTGATGTCCTCCCTCAGGGACTTGGAATAGTCCGGCACAGGGGCGCGGGAAGTGGTAGGGTCCTTAGGGTCGTGGCCAGCTATGGCCTGGAGCATATAGGCGCAGTCCTCGACGGTCCAGGTCATAGGGCCCGCGTGGTCTAAGGACCAGGAGAGTGGAAAGACGCCGTATCGGCTAATAAGACCGTAGGTGGGCTTGAGACCGACGATGCCGCAGTAGGAGGCGGGGCCGCGGATGGAGCCGCCGGTGTCGGAGCCAAGGGATCCCATGCAGAGGCCAGCCGCCACAGCGGCACCGGAGCCGGAGGAGGAGCCGCTGGTGGTGTAAGCCAGATTCCAAGGATTGCGGGGCTGCTCCAGGAAGGGAGTGGTTGGACCGCCCATGGCAAATTCGTACATAGCCAGCTTGCCGAGCATCACGGAGCCGACCTGCTTGAGGCGGGAGATGACGGTGGAGTCGATGGCGGGGACGCGGTGTTCGTGGACTCTGGATTGGGCGGTAGTGCGGATGTCCCTGGTGTCGAAGAGGTCTTTGTGGGCCAGGGGGATGCCATGGAGGGGGCCGCGATAGCGACCGTGGAGGATTTCGGCCTCGGCGGCGCGAGCTTCGGCAAGGGCGGAGTCGGCGGTGAGGGTGATGTAGGCCTTGGTTTTCTTGTCGACTTTATCGATGCGATCAAGGAAAGCGCGGGTAAGCTCCACGGGGGAGAGGTCACGCTTTTTTATTAGCCGGGCGGCGTCACGGATGGACATGAAGTGGAGGGGTTGAGGTGATTTTGTGGGCATATGGGCCTCTCTACGGACGTGTAATAGACAACACATACCTGATCATAAGCGGGATACCATCCCCTGGCCCCTTTCCCGACTGCATCGGGACTCAGTACAGCCTGCTGGAAGGGGAAGAGAAAAAAGGATCACCTCATCATCCCCTAGCCCCTTCTTCTCCTTTGCAATAGGAGAAGAAGGGGAACCAGAGGGAACATCCCAGCTCCGTCTTTTCAAAAGGCTCGTGTTTTTCATAAGTCAAGCCGTAGACATAGAAGAGGAGGGGATATCGAGCTTTCCTTATAGTTCATGACCCATTACAGAGGGGAGTATAGGTTGGGAGGAAAGGGAGGGCAAGGACCTGGGGTTTTTGGCGGGGCTGTGTCCACAGTCATGACATTGAATGGGAAAACGGACTAGCGCAGCGTGTTTTCTGCTCAATAAAACTATGATGCATTCAAATCAGATTCCTAGACTGCGTCGGAGTACCGACTCCGCCGGAATGACAAATAGGTATCATTGTTATGGGTCATGGTTCCCAAGGAAATGTTAGACGATTATGAATGAGGTATTAAATGGGGCGGTGCTAGGGGCAGGAGCCTTTGATATACTGCTGGCTTAGAGGAACAGGCAGGAGGGTACGGCATGAAATGGGCTTCCGCCGCATCTGACAACCCGTCGCTGGATGAGGCGCTGGATAAATGTGTGGCGTCGCTGAAGGAGCAGTTGGGGATTGGGGAGGTGGACCTGGCGGTGGTGTTTGTTTCGGCGCACCACGGGCAGGGGTACGACGAGATACCCAGGCTGCTGCAACAGCGGTTGAAGGTGAAAAACCTGGTGGGATGCTCGGCGGGGGGTGTGATAGGCGGAGGGCACGAGATTGAGCAGAGGCCGGGGCTGTCGGTGACGGCGGCGGTGCTGCCGAATGTGGAGATGGCGCCATTTCATATAAACGAGGAGAGCCTGCCGGACCTGGACGCGAGCCCGGACAAGTGGCACACGGCGGCGCGGACGTCGCCGGAGAAGAAGCCGCAGTTCCTTTTGCTTACGGACCCGTTCAGCATTCGCAGCGAGAACTTGATTTTGGGGCTGGACTACGCCTTTGATGGGGCGGTGAAGATTGGTGGGATGGCCAGCGGTGGGAGGCAGCAGGGTGGCAACGCGCTGTTTTTGGGCGATAAGGTGTATCACGACGGCGCGGTGGGCGTGGCGTTCCACGGGGACGTGGTCATAGACCCTATTGTGGCGCAGGGGTGCCGGCCTGTGGGGAAGCCTATGCGCATCACCAAGGCACAGAACAACATTTTGCTGGAGTTGGACGGGCGGCCCACGCTGGAGGCGCTGCAGAACGTGTATAAGGGGCTGAGCGAACGGGACCAGCAGCTCGCGAGGCACTCGTTATTCCTGGGCATTTGCATGGACGAGTTTAAGGACGAGCCGAAGCAGGGGGACTTTCTGATTCGGAATATTGTGGGGATGGAGCCGAAGCTGGGAGCGCTGGCCATAGGGGAGATGCTGCGGGAGGGGCAGATAGTGCAGTTCCATTTGAGGGACGCGCATACTTCGGCGGAGGACCTGTCGCAGCTGCTGAGGCGCTATACCGAGGGCGGCGGCGCGGCGCAGGCGACGGGGGCGCTGTTGTTTTCTTGCCTGGGGCGCGGGATGTATTTATACGGCCGGCCCGACCATGACACGGACCTGTTTCGCGGCGCGGTAGGGAATGTGCCGCTGGGCGGGTTTTTCTGCAATGGGGAGATAGGGCCGGTAGGCGGGGTGACGTACTTGCACGGGTACACCAGCTCCTTTGGGATTTTCCGGCCCAGGAAGGGGGAGAAGGGCAAGGGGTAGGGGGGCTTTGCATGGAAATTGGGGTGTGGCCTCATTCGGGGCCACCATCCCCTGTGCCCCCTTCCTTTCAACGCTTGATGCAGATTACATTTCTCTTCATAAGCGCAGCCCCCTCATCACCCTTTGTCTCGCCACGGCGAGCTTGCAGCCCTCTTCTCCCGACTACGGGAGAAGAGGGAAAGAAAAAAGAACTACCACAACCCCCTCCTTCGACATACTCAGGACAGCGTCTAACTCCCCCTTCGCCTTCCAGGCCGAATGGGGAGGACCAGATGGGAGCAGGCCCAAAGGCCCTCTCTGGGATGTAACGCCTCATATCTGCTTCCGGACCAGGGGTACACTGAGTTTTCGTACAAAGCCAGTAGGAGGGGAGAATTGACATGTCCCTGATGCGCCGTTTTTCACGCGACGGCATGAAGTGTCGTTGACAGACTTGCTTTGGGATTTCTTGAGTGCGCGGGAAATGACGGATAAAAAAGGCGCCGCGACCGCGCCCTTACACAATAAGGCAGGACTTGGCCCTGGGGATGACTAACCTTTAGCTAGGTTTGCCGACTTTGGATACCAGCTTTAATTCCTCGACGAGGCTCCAGAGCTGATGCCATGTCTCGTCCTCGATGAAGATGCCGTCTGTGAGGCGCTGCTGCTCGGTAAGATACTCGATTTCGCCGGGGTAAAGGACGCGTTCGAAACCCTGGGCCGGCTTGGAGCTTTTGACGAATCGTGCGAAGTCTGATATTTCGCGTTTGAAGTCGTCCAAGGGGCGGAAGTTGGCGACGTTGAAGACGGCGATGAACCAGCCGTCGTTGTGCTTGCCCTGAGGGTCGAGGCCGAAGCCCAGGCCGGTGAGGATGCCGGAGAACATTTCGACCATGAAGGAGAGGCCGTAGCCTTTGTGGCCCTGGTCGGCGCCGACGGGGAGGATGGCGCCGCCGTCGAAGTAGTCGTGGGGGTTGGTGGTGGGATTGCCGCGCTTGTCGATAACCCAGCCCTGGGGGATGGGTTCATTTCGGTTGATGGCGAGGCTTATTTTGCCGGCGGCGACGGCGCTGGTGGCCATGTCCAGGATGATAGGGCCGGGGAGGTCGCTGGGGACGGCGATGCAGAGGGGATTAGTGCCGAGGCGCCGCTCGCGGCCGCCAAAGGGGGCGACGGCCTTGGGGCCTCGACCGGAGTCGGCGGTGATCATGCCGATCATGCCCTGAGCGGCGGCCATGGCGGGGTAGTCGCCGAGTCGTCCGATGTGGCTCTGGTAGAAGACGGTGAGGGCGGCGACACCGGTCTTTTTAGCCTTGTCGATGGCCATCTGCATTGCCCGCTCGGTGACGACGTAGCCGAAGCCCCAGTGGCCGTCGATGCGGGCGGTGGAGGGGGTCTCGTCGAGGACTTCGAAGGGAGCGCCGGGGACGATGTGGCCTTTTTTGATTCGGTCGGCGTAGGTGGGGACCTGGATGACGCCGTGGGAGTCGTGGCCGACGAGGTTGGCTTTGACAACGTGGGTGGAGACGGTGTGGGCTTCGTGGTGGGAGGCGCCGAGGGCGCGGAAGATGTGGTAGGAGAGGGTGTGGAGATAGGTGTGGGTCAGAGTGGGCACGAGGGCCTCCTGCGAGTGTCGGTTTAATAGTACCAGCCATCGTCCATGAGGGACACCATGCCCTTCCTCCACGACCCCCATCCCCTCGGCAAGCTCAGGGCAGGCTCTAATCTAACCCCAGAAACCGAGCAAATGAGGAAAGATAGCAGTGGCAGGCGGCATTGATACAGCATCGTTGAGCTAGGGTTTCACCCTCATCTCGCCACGGCGAGTCTTCGACCTTCACCTTGTCTCGTCAAGGGAGAAGGAAGTTTCTTAGAAGCAGTCAGTACTTACATACGCCTCTAACCTCAATTAACACCAGTCGTTCAGAGGAGGAAGGAATCACAGGAGATGTCGTACAGACATGACTAGGATGTAATAGGGGCCCTCGTCCACAAGGAGAGGGCCCCTTTATAATCCGTCAACAAGTAATTGAGAAGGCGATGCCTAGCCGTGGGAGGTGGCGCCGGCGGCCATTTGGGCTAGCATGGCTTGGAGGGCGGCCTGGTCGGGGCCGACGAAGGGTTCCACGTTGGGGATGTTGGCCATGGCCTTGAGGAGTTCCTCGGTGTGGCCGTGGGCGGGAGGCAGGTGGGTGCTGAGGATGGTCTTGACGTTCAGCTTTCGGATGCCTTCTAGAAGGCTGGCGAACTTCTTCTGGTCGACGTTGACGGACCAGGGGTGGTTGGAGTTGTTCCAAGTGTTGAAGCCCCGAATGAAGTCCGGCTGTGGGACGGTGAAGGGGTCTTCGGTGGGGGAAGGGAGGAAGGCGCCGAAGGAATCCACAGTGAAGATGGAGGAGGTCTTGGCGTCGTAGAGGCCCTGGGTGGCGGCGGAGTCGAAGAGGGGAGGCCGAAGGGCGGTGAGATGGCGATCGCCGGCGCTGAAGGACTGGCCGTGGTTGAGGAGGTAGACGCGGGGCAGGGGGACCTCGAACTCGGCGGAAAGCTTGCCGACGCCGACGAAGTTGGTGACGAGGCGGGCGTTAGGGAAGTTATCCAGGACGGCCTTGACGTTTCCGCCGTGCTCGCCGTCCTCGTGGGTCATGAAGAGCCACTTGAGGTCTTTGGGGTCGATGAGGGACTTGAGGGCGGAGAGGAATTGCTCTCGGACGACAGGGGCGGAGGTGTCGACGAGAACAGGCTCCTTGGCCTTGATGAGGTAGGCGTTAATTGGCAAGGCGCCGAGCATGGGGATAGGGAAGAAAAGAGGGATAACGTAGGTATCGGCGTTAGCCTTGTAGGGCTTGGAAATTTGGGGCTGCATGCGGAACTCCTCTATTAATGGTTATTAGTCGACAAACTATGCACGTAAATCTGTCCTTTACTTAATCGGGATACCATCCCCTTAGTCCCTTTCCCGACTGCATCGGGACTGAGTACAGCCTGCTGGAAGGGAAAGGAAAAGTAAGAGCACCTCATCCCCCTCCTTCGGCCAGGCTCAGGACGGCGTCTAACTCCCTTCCCGATTGGCATCGGGATTTCGGTCGCTTGGGCGACCTCAACTTCTTCAAGGTAGGAGAAGAGGGAGAACCAGATGGGTGAAGCTGGAAGCGCACTGCAGCGATCGGCAGCGTGAGGCAAGAATTGCGTGTTCTTGGAACTCATCCGTTTGTAAGGCCGGGGCGGATTTGTAAAGGTCAGGTATTAATGCAAAGTGCCACAAGAAATTATACGGGCCAATCCTCCAATCGAAGAGACATATCCCAGAACTGATATTCGTAGCGTAGGCTGGTGAGGTAAGCGTCTTCCATGAGCTGCAGGACTCGCGGGCTTTGGGCCTTGGCGACGTCGTTGGTATGGCGTCGGAGCCAGTAGCCGAGGGTTTTGAAATCGGGGGAGGAGTACATTTCGATCCACTGGTGATACAGGTCCTTCGGCTGCGTCCGAGCACGGCCTTCGCTCAGGACTCGCCCCGATTGCATTGGGGCTCGGCCCCCGCCCTGATGAGCGGAAGTGGATTTTGTGAGGTGATGGCCGATTTCCCAGTAGCCCCACTGGCAGGGGAGTAGGGCGGCGACGAGTTCGGCGTACGTACTATGGTAGGCGACGGCGAGGAGGAAGTTAACGTAGGCGAGGGTGGTGGGAGCGATGGGGGTGGCCTCAAGCTGGCGCCGGGAGATGCCAAACTGGGCGCAGTACTGGCGGTGGAGGTCCATCTCGGTGTTGAGGGTCTCGTGGAGGAGTTTGGCGAACCAACCCTGGGCGTTCAGGGTGGGGGCTTTGGCGGAGGCGAGAGCGAGGACGCGGCTGTAGTCGATGAGGTAGAGGTAGTCCTGGCGGACATAGAACTTGAACTTTTCGACATCCAGGTCGCCGCGGCCAATGCCAGTGATGAAGGGATGTTTGAGGATGGCGCGGCGAAGGCGGGAGGCTTTTTTCTCGATGGCGGCGGTGAAGGACATGGGGGGATTATAAGGGATGGGTAGGAGGGAAGCGCTACAGGCTGGACTGGCTTTGGGAGCCATCGCTAAACGTTGCAAAGGTGGATGGGCTAACCTAGTATGAGGATGGCTAGGGGGTATGGTTTGGTTAGAAAGCCATCAATATTTAAGAAGCTGGAGACCGTGGTGGGAAAGGGGTATGTGATTTCCCATCCCGACGACCTGCTGGTCTTTGAGTATGACGGGTCGATAGATAAGGCTGTGCCGCAGGCGGTGGTGTTTCCGGTGTCGATGGAGGAGGTGAGGAGGGTGGTGGCGGTGGCGCAAGAATTCGACGTGGCGGTGGTGGGAAGGGGGTCGGGGACGGGGCTGAGCGGCGGGGCCATCGCGTCGGCGGGCGGGTTGCAGGTGGCGCTGACTCGGATGAACCGGATATTAGAGATGGACGTGGAGAACCGGCTGGCGGTGGTAGAGCCGGGGGTTATTAATCTACAGCTCGATGAGGCGGCGCGGAAGCACGGGTTGAGATATGCGCCGGACCCGTCGAGCCAGCGGGCGTGCAGCATCGGCGGGAACGTGGCGGAGAACGCGGGCGGGCCGCACTGCCTGGCCTACGGCGTGACCAGCAACCACGTGCTGGGGCTGGAGGTGGCGCTGGAGGACGGGAGCGTTACGTGGCTGGGGGGTCGGACGAGGGAGACGGTGGGGTATGACTTGCGGGGCGTGTTCGTGGGGTCGGAGGGGACGTTTGGAATCGCGACCAAGGCTGTCGTGCGGCTGCTGGCGGCGCCGCCGTCGATTAAGACCTACATGGCGGTGTTCAGGGACATAGAGTCGGCGTGCGAGGCGGTGTCGTCGGTCATCGGCAAAGGGATGGTGCCGGCGGCGATGGAGATGATCGACGCGCTAACTATCAAGGCGGTGCAGAACTTGCACGACATGGGGCTGCCGAAGGACGCGGGGTGTGTGCTGCTGGTGGAGGTGGAGGGGCTGCGGGAGGAGGTGGAGGAGATGGGTGGGGAAGTGGAGGGGGTGCTGAGGAAGTCGGGGTCGAGGGAGGTACGGTGGGCGGAGTCGGCGGCGGAGAGGGAGCGGCTGTGGAGGGCGAGGAAGGGTGCGCTGGGGGCGCTGGGGAGCCTGGCGCCGAACTATTATTTGGTGGACGGAGTGGCGCCTCGGACGAAGCTAGCATCGGTGTTGCGGCAGGTGTCGGAGATAAGCGAACGGTATAAGACGCCTATCGCCAACGTATTTCACGCGGGAGATGGGAACTTGCACCCGTGCATACTGTTCGACGAGCGGGAGGCGGGGTCGGTGGAACGGGTTATCGAGGTGGGCGGCGAGATATTGAAGGTTTGTGTGGAGGCGGGAGGGAGCCTGAGCGGGGAGCACGGGATAGGGTTGGAGAAGAAGGCGTATATGCCGCTGGTGTTCAGCGAGGAGGATATGTCGGTGATGCGGCTGGTGCGGGAGGGGTTTTCGCCGTCGGGGAGGTTTAATCCGGGGAAGATTTTCCCGGGTGGACCGATGGATGGGGACGATATAGATGTGAGGGCGATGCAGAAGCGGGCGGTGTCGGTGGCGGGGCCAGGGGCGCATGTGTAGGACGAGAGGGGCATGAGAGTTAACCCCCCATCCTTTATCCTTCCCCCACAAGGAGGGAAGATAAGAAGCCTAGAGACGCGTTGGCGTGATACCTGTCTCCTGTTCATAGGGTTTCACCCCTCATCTCTCCACGGCGAGTCTTCGACCTGCGCCTTCTCCCACAAGGGGAGAAGGAATGTTGTGGCTGGCTAATGCAACGTCCCTCCCTATTGCAATCCTTAAAGACTGCTCTACAGGGGAAAGAGGTTATTTATCAGAAGAAGCGCGCCGACTATTCCGTCGATGGGGTGGAGGCGGGAGTGGTGGTGATGCCGGGGTCGGTGGAGGAGGCGGCCAGTGTTGTGGAGGCGGCAGGTCGGGAGGGAGCGTCGGTGGTGGCGTATGGAGGCGGGACGAAGATGGGGATGGGGAATCGGCCTCGGGGAGTGGATGTGGTGCTGGGGATGGAGAGGCTGAATCGGATGGTGGACCACCAGCCCGGAGACATGACGGCGACGTTTGAGGCGGGGGTGCCGCTGTCGGAGGCTAATCGGAGGCTGGGGGAGAAGGGGCAATGGCTGCCGCTGCAGTCGCCGATGCCGGAGAGGGCGACTATAGGCGGCATACTGGCGACGGCGTACAGCGGGCCGATGGCGTTGGGGTATGGGCTGCCTCGGGACTGGGTTATCGGCATGAGGGTGGTCAACGCCGACGGGCGGGTGACGAAGAGCGGGGGCAAGGTGGTGAAGAACGTGACGGGGTACGACCTACATAAGCTATATACGGGATCGTTGGGGACGCTGGGGATAATCTTAGAGGCGACTTCTAAGGTGGCGCCTCGGCCACAAGTGAGCCGGACGCTGGTGGCGAGGTTTGGTTTTTGCAGGGAGGCGTTGGAGGCGAGTCGAGGGCTGCTGAAGGATTACGCGTCGCCGCAAGCTTTGGTGGTGGTGAATGGAGTGGTGGGTAATCTGGTGGGCCTGGGGGATGGGTGGACGGCGGTGGTGATGGTGGAGGGGAGGAGTGTTGGGGTGGAGACGAGGGTGGTGAAAGCGAGGGAGTACCTGGGAGAAAGAATGGAGGAGGTGGACGAGGGCATTTGGCAAAGGCTGGTGGACATGCCGTGGCGTGAGAAGGACGGGCCGACGGTGTGCGTGAGATATAACGTGACGACATCGAAGGTAGGGGAGGCGATGGAGAGCGCGGGAGCAGAGGATGGTGTAATAGTGGATGTAGGTATGGGGGTAGTACGGCGGCTGTGGTGGATGGAGGGAGATATTTCAAAGAATGACTTGAATATGGTCGCGGGAAGAGGAGAGTGGGTGGTGGAGCGGTGTCCGCCGGGGCTGAAGGAGGGGATAGATGTATGGGGCGAAGCGGCATCGGTGGAGCTGATGCGTCGAGTGAAGGCGAAGCTGGACCCGAAGGGCATTCTTAGCCCGGGCCGGTTTGTGGGAGGGATTTAGGTGGTCGAGGTCAAGAAGGCACCCTTGATTGAATTTGGGCCGAGGGAAGAGGACTTATATCGCTGCGTGCATTGCGGACTGTGCCTGAGCGCGTGCCCGACGTATATGGAGACGGGGTTGGAGACGGAGTCACCGAGGGGTCGGATTGCGCTGATGAAGGCGGTGAAGGAGGGCCGGCTGGGAGTGACGCCTCGGGTGGCGTCGCACTGGGAGATGTGTCTGGCGTGCCGGGCCTGCGAGGCGGTGTGTCCTTCGGGGGTGCCGTATGGTCGGCTTATCGAGGACACACGGGCGGAGGTGGTGCGGCAGGGGAGGCTATCGTGGCGCGCGAGGCTGGCACAGGCGATATTTTTACGAGGCGTGCTACCGAGGCCGTGGCTGCTGAGGGCAGGGATGAGGGCATTGTGGCTGTATCAGAGGTTAGGGTTGCAGTGGGTGGTGAGGAGAAGCAGAGTGTTGCGGGTGATGCCGGGTGGAGTGGCGGAGATGGAGGAGCAGCTGCCCAAGATACCCTCTCGGTTTTTTGAACCCCGACGGGAGGTGCATGGGGCGATGGGGGAGAAGAGGATGCGGGTGGGGCTGCTATCGGGGTGTGTGATGCCGCTGATGCAGTCGGGGGCGATGGATGCGTCGGTGCGGGTGCTGCAGAGGAACGGCTGCGAGGTAGCAGTGTCGATGGGGCAAGGGTGCTGCGGTGCGCTGAATCTGCACAGCGGGGACGTGGAGACGGCGCGTCGGATGGCGCGTCGAAATATCGACGTGTTTTTGGAAGCGGGGGTGGAGAAGGTAGTGGTGGCGTCGGCGGGATGCGGCTCGACGATGAAGGAGTACGGGCAGTTATTTGAGGGCGACGCCGAGTACGCCGAGAGGGCGCGTCGGTTGGGGAAGATGACAGTTGACATAACGGAGCTGCTGGCGTCGCTGCCGCTGAAGGGGCCGTCGCGAGAGATGAAGGTGCGGGTGACGTACCAGGACCCGTGTCACCTGGCCCACGCGCAGCGGATTACGGAGGTGCCCCGGCAGGTGCTGAGGTCGATACCGGGGTTGGAGCTAGTGGAGATGGAGAACGCCAGCCGGTGCTGCGGGGCGGCCGGGATATATTCGGTGACGCAGGCGGAGATGTCGAGGCGGCTGGTGGAGCGAAAGGTGGAGTGGGTGAGGGCGTCGGGGGCGGAGGTGGTGGCGACGGCGAACCCGGGGTGCATGATGCAGTTGGAGGCGGGGCTACGAAGGACGGGGTCGAAGGCGCGGGTGCGGCACGTGGTGGAGGTGGTGGAGGAGGCGTACGGGGGAGGAGAGAGCTAAGTGGGGGGTTGGTGGTGAGCATAGATCCTTCGCAGGCTCAGGATGACAGGACTTGTTTTATTATCTGACCTCGGAATGATTGGCCGACGCTTATGGGAAGATGTGGGTGGCGGGAATGGAATGTAATGTCAGCGGACGGCACGGTGAGGTTTCTCGACTTCGCTCGAAATGACTTAAACGCAATCTGACGACTGCTTGAGCAGCGAACTTAGCAGCTAAGGCGACTTGCTACGCGCTGGCGCCAGCCTTTTTCTCCAGTTGGGTGATGCGGTCCTGCAGGGCTTTTACTTCCTTGTCGGAGGGGGCTGGCTGCTCTTTGATTTTTGCCTCGACGTACTTTTGAAGCAGGGCGGCGGCGTGGTCCATGGTCTTTTGTACTTCAGCGTTGACTTTTTTGATGGTGTCGAAGTCGTGGGAGTCGTTGGGGGCGAGGACTTCGGTGCGCCAGTTGGCGAGCTGGGTCCAAAAGCCAAAGACGACGGTGCGGAGCTGGGACTGGTCGGACGCGGCGTTGGAGATGCGCTTGAGAGGGTCGATGAAGAAGAGGCCGAGGGTAGTGGCGAGGCCGCCGGCGCCGAACATGGCGGTGAACTGCTCCTGGCCTTTGAAGAGGCCGACGACGGCGGCTAGAACTAACAGGCCGATGCCGACGCCGAAGAGAGACACGTTAAGCCAGGTAAAGATTGTGAAGGAGCTTTTAGGGAGGTCCAGGGAGGAGAGGAGCATAACCTTGGCTTCCTCTCGGGACAGGCCGGGGAAGACCTCTTCGACCTCCTGGACTTTGCGCTTGACCTCGGCTTTGGCCTGCTCCTGCTCAGCCTTTGGCAGGTCTTTCAGCAACTCGTCCAGTATTTTGTTGGGGTCTTCGCGGTACTCCTGCCGAAGGGACTTGTTGGTAAGAATGTCCCCGACGGTGGACTGCACTCTCATCTGGCGCATGTCGAGGCGGGGGTCATCCTGTGGCGGCATGATTCATAACCTCCAAAGGGACCAATTAGCGTCTGTACTATACCACTGACGAAGAGCCGCCATCTATGTTCATGGATGTGCCAGTGAGGTAACTGGCGCGGTCGGAGGCGAGGAAGGCGATGACATCGCCGGCCTCGGCGGCCTCGCCGACGCGGCCCAGGGGGACGCCGCGCTGCTTGGCCTGCTGGGCGTAGAAGTTGTCGAGGGTGAGGCCGGGGTCTTTCTTCTGCATTTCGCGAAATCGACGCTCCTGCTGGCCGCTTTTTATAACGCCGATGCAAACAGTATTTACCAGAATGTTGTCTTTGGCGAGGTCTTTGGAGAGGGCCTTGGTGAGGGCAATGCCTGCGGCGCGGCTGACGGAGGTGGGGACGGAGGCGGCGGTGGGGGCCTTGCCGCCGATGTTGGTGACGTTGATGATTCGACCGCCGCCAGCCTTTCGCATGTGGGGGAGGGCGGCGCGGGCGAATCGGACGGCGGCCATGAGCTTGAGGTCCAGGTCGTCGGACCAGGCCTGGTCGTCGACGCTTTCGAAGGTGCCGCCGGCGGACTGGCCGGCGTTGTTAACGACGATGTCCAGGCGGCCGAAGGCTTTCACCGTCTCGTTGACGATACGCTTAACGTCATCGGCCTTGGAGACATCGCCGGAGACGGGGTGGACCTTGCCGCCGGTCTTTTTCTTTAGCTCGTCGGCGGCCTGCTGGAGGACATCTTTTCGCCGGGCGCAGATAACGACGCTGGCGCCTTCCTGGGCGAGGCGGGCGGCGGCGGCCTTGCCGATGCCTTCGCTGCCGCCGGTGATGATGGCGACTTTGCCTTTGAGTCCTAGGTCCATGGCGGGGCCTCCTTAGCGTCTTATCAGATGTAATCGTTTATTACGAAGCAAGCGTCGCTTCTATACGGGACCACCTCATCACCCTTTATCCCTCTTCTACTTTCTGAGAAGAGGGAAGAGAAAGATAAAACACCACAACCCCCTCTAACTCCCCCTTCGTCCCTCGGGGGGGTACTCGGGACAGGCTCTTCCAGGCCGAAGGGGGAGAACTAGACCAGCCCCCACCCCGTCTGATTGGATGGCTCGTAGCTTCTCATAAATTAGCCCATCATGGAAGAGAAGAAGGCTCATGGCTTTCTTCAATGTGTATCAGGCGTTTAAGGGAGAAAGGACTAGATGTGAGAGGAGGCCTCACCGCTCTACGAGTTCTAATACCCGCAAGCAAAATAAGATCTTCAGGCTGTTGTCATAGATTGAATTGGGGTTCTGTGTAACCCCTCTCTTTTCTGTATATCTGGATACGACTGCACAGGGAGTCCATCACCAGAATGTTGTCGTCAGGGTCGATGGCGATGGCGATGGGGCGCCGGAAGGGCCACTCCACCGAGGTGTCGGCGTGGCGGCGGGCTTTTAGCATGTCAGGACTCGCTGATATGTACCGTGCGCCGAACTTGGAAAGCTCGCGGGCGTCGCCGTGGAGGGAGGTTATGAACTCGGCATCAGGATTGAAGATCTGGACGCGGTTGTTTCCCCAATCGGCGACGTAGACGTCGCCGTCGCTGTCAACAGCCACTCCAGTGGGGGAGCGCAACTGGCCCGGGCCGGGCCCTGACGCGCCGAACTGGAGCAGGAAAGCGCCATCGGGTGAGAACTTCTGGACTCGATCGTTGCCCCAGTCGGCGACGTACACATTGCCCTGGCGGTCTAGGTGGATGCCGAAGGGGCTGTCGAGATCCCCCGGCCCGCTGCCCTTGCCTCCCCATACGGCTAGATGCTGGCCGTCTTTGGAGAACTTTTGAATTCGATGGTTGCGGCTTTCCGAAATATAGACGTTGTCGTCATCATCAAGCCGAATGCCTGCCGCGCCTCCAAGCTGCCCCGGGGCGCTTCCGGCCTCTCCCCATTTTGTTACGAAGGCCCGGTCCCTGGTAAATACCGACACCCTGTTCAAATACTCGTCGGTTACGTAGACATTGCCTGAGCTGTCTCGGGCGATGCCGGCGGGCCAGATGAACTGGCCATCCCCGCTGCCTATGGCGCCGGTCTCGCCGATTTTCGAGTCGTTTTCCAAATCCCACTGGGTCCATCGTTGGAAGAAGGTGCCGAAATAGGTGTCGGCGCCGGTGCTTCGGCTCACCACATAGACGACGCCTTTTTCCGCGAGGGCGATGTCCATAGGGCCGTTGCACATCTGAAGCCCGCCGACGCAGTGGCTGTAGGAGTAGGTGCGTCCGGCGACGGTCTTAGTCAGAGCCATGTTGTTTCCTCATCGGATTGCGAGATGTAAAAATGCCTTAGCAGAACTGGTATTCCCTGGTGGACGCTATAAGTTGCAGCATCTCGCCGACTCGCTGCTGGAAGGCGTGGCGGTCGGCGGCGGTGACGCCTTTGGGGAGAGGCCCCGCGGCTTTGGCGTGGGCGACCAGCTCTTTTCGGGTTTCCTGGCCCACCCTGACCTCGCCAAGGAGCCTAAGACATCCGTCCACCAGACCCTCCTCGCTGAGCGGACGCTCTTTGCTCAGGCTATCCACAATAGAGCCAACGCCGGGGTAGGAGGTGTTCCCTAACCTTTCGGCCATGAAGTTGACCCTGCGCACCAGGGAGCCGGTGTTAATCCACTCGGCGCCGGTGTGCCAGCCCTCTACGCTGGGAGGGTCCAGGACTTCCTGCCCTTGATAGCCGGTCTCGAAGGCCAACTGCATGTGGCTGGGGTCCGGCCCGTCGACACCGCCGGCTATCTTGGTGGTGCCGACGACGACTTCGATGGGACTCTTAACTTTGGCAAACCACACTTTTTCATCTTTAAAAAAGTCCGAGTTAAACAGGAAGCGAAGGGTAGGTTTTAGCTCAAAATTTGAGTCTTTAAACACCTTAGCAATGGCGTCCACAGCCTTGGGGTTCTTGGAAGGAATGTCCAGCCAGGAAGGGACCTGCACTTCATCTTCCACAAAGAAGTTGTACAGGTGACGGGCTATGAACTTATGGCAGGAGGTCTCTTCCAGGATGATGTTTATGATGTCCTCGCCGTTGAAGCGGCCGGTACGTCCAAGGAAGGTTTTGTCGCCGTTGTCATGGTCCTCAGCCCGGTACTCGAACTCCCAGTACCACCTTCCGTAGGGATTGCGAGGAAGCTTGGGCTTCATGGTCCAGCCGGTAAAGGCCGTGGCTGCCATCTTGACGTCGTCTTCGGTATAGTGGCCTTGTCCCATGGAGAAGAGTTCCAAAAGTTCCCTGCCCCAGTTCTCGTTGGGGGCAGTCCGATGGTTCTGATTGTTGTCCAGCCAGTAAAGCATGGCGGGGTCTTTGGAGAGGCGGATGAGGATGTCTCGATAGTTGCCCATGCCTTGATGGCGGAACATGTCTAGCTGGCGAAGCATCTGAGGCGGGTTGTCTACCTTTGCGTTACCTGTGGCAAAGACCATGTGCCAAAAAAGGGTCATCTTCTCCTCGAGAGGTCGAGGGGAGTTCATAAAACAGTAAAGAACCGCCATCTGAGCGGAGGGAGGGTTCTCCGGTTTCTCGGCCAGGGGGTGGTATCGGTGGAGAAGCCTGGTATCTATGCCGGGTATGCCGTGGGACGCCGGGTCTACCAGCTCCTCCACCGTGGCCTCATAGCCTTTGGCGGCATAGGACTTAATCATCTCGTAAGGAGCGCCAAATCCAGCCCGCCTTATCAGGTGAGCAATCAGTCCAATGTCTCTTCCCATAAGCCAACCTCAGAGTCAGATATAATAGCTGAGGGAAAGCTAGCATTGGGCGACTCACAGTGTCAATCAGGGGGATTACCGCACAGGCGCTGGGCTTGACGCTTTTGTGGGGCCTATGCTAAAAACAGATTCAGACAAATCAAGTTGCTGGCAGGAAAGATGCCTTTAATAGAGTACGGGTGTTACAAATGCCGGGAGGTGAGTGAGGTCCTGGTGAAGGACCGGAACAACATACCTGACACCGCTAAATGTGAATACTGCGGCAGCGAGGAGACTACTCGTCTAATATCGCAGGTGAACTACAAGGTGCAAAAGAAGGCGAAGTATAACGACGACTTCCTGGGGAAGGCTTTGCCGGCGATGCGGAAGAAGAAGGAGACGGCGGAGTTTTTTGCCGAGGGGAAGGGGTCTGACGACTCGAAGATGTTTGAGCTAGGGGAACAGATTGGGGGGAAGATAGATAACATGATTGAGAAGAATATTTTTAGACGGAAGAAGTAGACGCTGGGTCTTGCCAAGGAAGCGCCCCGATTTTTGTCGGGGCGCTTCCTTTTTGGAATTGCTTAGCAACCTTAAACAGGGAAGCCAGCCTTGTTTCTAATCGGTATACCATCCCCTTTGTCCCCTTTCCCGACTGCATCGGGACAGAGTACAGCCTGCTGGAAGGGGAAGAATAAATTAGGCTCACCTCATCACCCTCCTTCGGCCAGGCTCAGGACGGCGTCTAGCTCCCTCTTCTCCTTGGACAACAGGAGAAGAGGGAGAACCAGATGGGAGAATTACAGCACTGAGCGCTATTCGTATCGGAGGGCTTCGGCGGGGTGGATGCCGGCGGCCTGGCGGGCGGGGAGGATGGTGGTGATGACGGAGAAGATGTAGGCGATGCCGACGATGAGGCTTACCTGGAGCCAGGGGACGGAGAAGGTGACGCCCTGGAAGTCGTCTTGGATGTCCTCGACGATGTTGTAGGAGATGATGCTGCCCAGGGCTATGCCAAGGGCGATGCCCAAGAGGGCTATGAAGGAGGACTCCAGGAAGAAGCCAAACTGGATCATGCCTTTTCGATAGCCGATGGCGCGGAGGACGCCGATTTGCTGCCGGCGCTCCACCACGGCGCGCAGGCTTATGACGCCCAGGGCGGCCACGCCGACGACGAGGCCGAGGCCCATGAAGGCGGTGAAGAGGTTGTTAAAGGCTCGGTTGGCGGACACCTGGTCGTCGATGAGCTCTTCCAGGACATCGGACTCCATGCCGTTGGACAGGAAAGCGGATTCAAGTTTTCTAGCAGTGGAGGGGATGTCTACGCCGGGGGAGGTCCTGAAGCGGTAGGTGGTGACGGGTATGGGGAAGGGCAAAGCGTCGTCGACAGCTTGCTTGGAGACGATGAGGCCGCTGGGGTTGTCGGTGGTGAAGTCCAGGACGGCGATGATGGTCAGGTTGAGGTCAATGTCAGTGCGGGGCTCGAGGACCTCAATCTGGATAGGCTGCATAGAGGTGTCTTCTATAAAGAGGCCTTCAATGCGGAAGGTGCCGAAGCCCTCCTCGAACTCGCCGCCGGTGTCGCTAGGGACGATGGAGGAGTCGGCGACGGCGAGGGTGGGGTCTCGGCGTAGGGCCTCCCAGACCTCTTCGGCGGAGCTGTAGTCCGGCGACAGGATTTTGAATTCGTACCTGGTGGCGGCGAGGAAACCGTCGTCGACGGCCTGGATTTCGAGGCCGCGGAAGCGCTGCTCATCGGCGCCGGTCTGGCGGACCTGGGCCGGGGCGGTGACGTATCCGCCGATGGCCTCGAAATCGTTGATGTTCAGGTCTGGGTTGGCGGCGATGGCGGCATCGATGTCGTCGATGGGAGAAGTCGGGGCCACGGAAGCCTCGATATCCCAGTGGCCGGTGATCTCGTCAGCGTTGGCGAAGGCGTTGCCAAAGACGTTGGTGAGGATGGAGATAACGATGAGGGTGAAGATGACGAGGGCGAACATGGCGAGGGTGAGGCCGGTGCGGAACTTGGCGCTCATAGGATAGGCGACGGCGGTGACCAGGACGGGACGCAGCTTGCTAAATCGTCCCGTGAGAGCGACGGCAGCGCGCATGAGGAGGTCCGCGTTGTACATAACGGTCCAGACGGCGGCGGCGACCATGGAGATGCCGGAGATGAAGAACATCTCGAAGTCGGAGTCCAGGACACCGAGGACGGGCTCCATGGTGTCGAAAGGAAGTATCCAGTAGCCCAGCATGATAACGCCGATGAAGGTGAAGGCGAGACGGTCTATGACCTCGGGGCGGGGGACGGCGCGGCGGAAGGCGATGGGGAGGGTCATGGAGGCGCCGCAGATGAGGAGGAGGACGCCGATGATGCCGCCGGCGAGGCTTGAGTCGACGAAGGCATTGATAAGGACGGCAGTACCTCCCGCGAGGGTGAGGAGGCCGAAGGTGAGGGCGATGGAGGGCCATCTGAGAGCGGTGAGGCGGAGCATTAGGCCCAGGCCGACGATCATCAGGGAGCTGCCGATGGCGAAGGGGGCGAGCTGATCGCCGCTGATGCCGGCCCAAACGAGGAGGAGGCCGAGGAGGAGGGTGAGCCAGCCGCGTCGCAGATAGGGCCAGGAGACCCTGAAAAGGGCGGCAATGGCGTCGATTATCCAAATAGGGAAGGCAAGGACCCAGGCAAGGGCGGCACCGAGGAAGAGCAATCCCCTGGAGAACTGCTTGTGGACCAGGTCACGGGAGCCGTAGACGAGGAAATAGAAGGGGCGCAGGAGGGCTTTCAAGAGGCTGTAGGCGCGGCGGCCCAGGGAATCCTCGCCCTTGAGGACTATGGTCTCGGGGAGGTCACGGACGGCCTCGACGATGTTCATGCGGCTGACTCGATAGGCGGAGACGGCCACGGTGGCGAAGGTGATTATCATGCCGAGGCAGTAGGCGACGATGGCGCTGCGGGGTTCGACGTGATAGGTGAGGCTGAAGCCCTCCTCGATATCGGATAAGATGCGGTTGGCGAGGGCGACAATGCCGGCGCTTATAGCCAGTCCGATGGCGGTGCCGACGGCGGCGGCGAGGAGGTTATAGGCGGTGCCCTCAAAAACAAACATCTGAATCAAGTGGCTGCGCTTAGCGCCGACGGCGCGGGCCATGCCCATTTCGACACGGCGGGCGGCGGCTAGCATAACGAAGATGAGGAAGATGAGGAGGATGCCGACCATAACTGAGAAGAGGCCCATGATGATAAAGAAGGTGGTGACGCCGCTGCCAACCTCGTCAGCCAGGTCCAGGAAGCGGCGCTTAATCTCGAAGACGCTCATGTCCGAGAGGTCTTTGAACAGCAGGTCTGCCCTGGACTGGAGTTCCGGCTGGACGCCGGTGTCTAGCACGTCCAGGGCCTCGTCAGAAACGTCCTGATCGGAGAGGAGGCTGACGAGCTGACTGGAGACGATGGGGCGCTGCAGTTCCTCACGCAGAGAGGCGAAGTCTGATTTAAGCTCACCGCTGAGGGTCTGCTCTCGCGCTTGAATCAAGGCGAGGACGTCCTGGGAGGACAAGAGAGCCTTTAGCTGCTCTGCGACCTGGGGGTCGGCGAAGATGCCGCGAAGCCTGCGGGCGACGGCCTCGCTATGCTCGACGCCGGAGCGCTCGCCGCCCCGGTTGGAGACGGCGATGGCGTTAATCTGGCCTGGTTGATTAAGAAGTGCCTGTCCCTGGGCCAGGGTCATGACTACGGTAGAGTCTATGCCGGCAAGGCCGCCGTCCAGGATTATCGCGGCGACCTTGTAGTCGGCCTGGCGGCCACGGGCGAAGAGGCGGACGGTGTCGCCGGGTTGGGCGTCCAGCTCCTTAGCGGCCTCCTCGTTGATAAAGACGGAGTCGGGTGACAAGGCTTGGAGAGAGACGGGCTGGCCGGTTGGATCCAGGAAGTCGCCGAAGCCGACCGTGCGGGCGGGGTCGACGGCGGCGATGCGGCCCTGGCCTTCGGACAGGGAGGTGCGGGGGTTGAAGAGGGGGACGATCTCAGCGATATAGGGAACGAGGCCGTCGATGTCGTCGGAGCCTTCAAGCTGACGCTCGAGATCATCAAAGGTCTGGACAGGGAAGTAGGCCTCCTGTCCTCGACCGAACTGATCGGTGGCGCGGGTGGAGGCAAGGACCTCGTCGATAGTCCCGAGGCCGGTGACGGTCTCGTTGCGGATGGAGTAGCTGATGGTGTCGCCGGTGCCGAAGGCGGCGGCCATGATAAGGGCGCTGAGCATAGAGCCGACGACGATAAGGACGGTCTGAGCAGGCCT
>Ga0194132_10001316_pt1 | contig 50178 bp, 50 predicted proteins | sample TA2KigOf80mmetaG_FD_148612 | JGI IMG/M metagenome (GOLD analysis project Ga0194132, IMG submission 148612) | Freshwater microbial communities from Lake Tanganyika, Tanzania - TA2015054 Kigoma Offshore 80m | ecosystem: Environmental > Aquatic > Freshwater > Lake | place: Tanzania: Lake...
GCTGATTGTGGATCCAAGCATAGATGGATAGCAGGTATTTGAGCCTGTCGATACGCTTAGTAGTGGTCCAAGTACGGCGACTCATGCGCTTAATGTTGTCCCGAATCATGGCGCAAGTATGGTTCAACGAGAACAAGGGATCAAAGCCACCGCGCTTGAGCTCCCCCTGTCCGACCACGCAGCCACGGCGGCCTTTATGGGTCTCGTGAGCCACGGCGCTGTTAAATACCTTGGTAACTAGTCTGGGATATTGGGGACATTTATCCGACTTCAGGCGCGTCAGCGCTGGTGCAACCTCGCGAACTCGTGCCAATAAATCTAAAAGTCCCCGCCGTCGATGATTAGCGCGGCGTCCGTATCTTCTTTTGGCGATTTTTGCGAGTTTGCCCTTAGCAGGCATCGACACTGCATCGATGGCCAAGATCTTCCTTGTCCCATCTTCCACGGCGATGGGGATCGACACAGGCTTGCACTTACTGTGTTCGAAGGTTTCCATTTCATCGAACAAAACGGTAGTCGTTTGCGCAAGCGGTCTAGCTGCCAGGTTGTGCTGTATGGCGCGCATGCCCAGGCGGCAAAGCTTTCTAGCTACCGTGATCGGATGGAGTTTTAAAACTTTAGCGCAGCGTCGCTGTGACACGCCACACATCAGAAGCTGCATAACGCTTTGCGTTGCGAGGGGTTTGTGCTCGCCAAAGGTGAGCGCATCGGTCTGATCGGACAGAGTTCTTTTGCAGCCTTTGCACCGATATCTCTGGATTTTCTTCTCGTCTGCGCCGCGTGACTTGTAAAAGCCGAATTTAACGATCGCTGAAGAATTGCAGTTTGGGCAATGCACGATGTCCCCTCCAAGTGTTAACTCGCGGAGACTGGCATTTTCTTAGCCTAATTGGAAACGACATGGTCGGACATCTGATCTTGAAACGTCAACATGCAAGTAGATCAGTTTGTGTTTGACACTAGGGCAGCAGCAAGAAAAGCGCGCCCCACCCACGACTTAACAGGTGCTGCGAGCGAGACGTTGATCTTTGCTTCGGCCTCGGGATAGTAAAAGGCGACGGTATCGGCAATCATCTTGGCGTCGTCGTCCAAGGTGCCAAATCGCTGCGCATGCGAAAGCTCGTGGATGTAGGCCTGCCGCTCTGCAGCACCGGTGCCGTCCAGACCGATCAGGTCCATCACATAAATGGCGAAAAAGTTTTGCTGACAATGCACTTCAATTTCATGCGCTAAGGTTGAGCCCAGCAGTGCCCAGCTACTAAAGGCTGCGGGACCAATGGTCACACGCGCTTTGTCTAGTATCGGTGAGCGCGTTGTTAAGCCGCGGTCTTGCATGTTTAGGTCTAGCATGGGCGGCTCCGTGCCGCTTGGCAAATTAATGCCGTAGATTTGCATCGCCAGATCGATACTCTCTTGAGTTATCGGCGGGGCTCCCTCGGGTGCAACAACGACACTTTCGGCCACATCTTTGGCAAAAACCTGCTCCGCTTCCAACTGCCTATGAGCATGAGTGACGATGGCAACGATACCGATCGCAGCTAGAATCAGCTTATAGTTACTGAAGAGATGACGCCAACAGGCACTAACGCGGGTATTCAGACTAGACACAGCACAACTCCAGAACAGCGGGGGCAGCGGGGGGCAGCGGTAACAGCAGCAGCGAGCAGGATCAGACGGGCACCCGACAGGGGCGCTTACGCTAGCCTGGAGCAACTTTGAGGCCAGCCGCACCGAGGCGGCTAGTGGCCAAATATTTTATATACTTATCTTTTATGTGGCAGTGGCTGACACCGTTACGATCCTAGGCGTCTGTCTAAAAATCTGACACCTGGTGTCATTTATCATCGTTCCACTGCACGGTCATCGTGTCGCCCAAATTGGAGCCAGATTGCCGTTGGTTGCTACCGTCGTAGCCTAGGTCTGAATATAGTTTTTCCGACATATCGAGGTTGTCACCGTTGGCGCAAGATTGGTACTGCTGATTCTCGCGATGGCGTTTAGGGCAGTAGCCACAGATGGTGCCACTTTTGGTAATTTGCTTGCCATTGCGATTAACGCTGATTTTGATCTTGCGTCCACAATTACGCTCTCCACATATGGGATCGCCGTTAGGATTGTCTTGGCAGCCCTCGCCCCAAAGTGTGGAATCTTCGGCGGGCGAGACGCAATCCTCCGGTAAGGGAACGCGTGGATCCTTGTACATATTGCAGCCGTTTTCGTTGCGATTCGCGGCATTATATCTGGTGGCAGAAAAGTGCTTGCCGGCAATATTAGTGGCGGCAGCGGCCGGAGCTCCCGAGCCGTTCTGACGGGGCCCCCTACCGTACAGTGCGAAACTGCGTCCACCGGCGCGGTCACCAATGCTTGGGAGCTGGGTGATAAAGATCCCCGTGCGGATCACACGAATGACCTCAGATTCTGAGTATTTGCGCATCAAGCCTTTGGAGTCTCCGGCAAAGCCACCGTTGGCAAAAAAATCAGCTCCAAAGCGGAAGTAGAGCCGCACGTCTTCAGCCTTTAGGTTAGGGGTATCTTGTAGCTGATATTTCTTAAATAGGTCCTTCATCTTTGGATAGGTCTTAGCAAACTGCTTTAAGTTTGCCGTGAGATCACGTGCGTGCTTTGCCTGTGTCAGCACCTTAGTGAAGACGAAACCACCCAGACTATATTCGCCGTCGATTAAGTTACCCAAGATTACTTCATGATATTTACCGGGAGACACTTGCATCCCCGCACTGATCTTGGCCAAGTATTCTTTGTCGTTTATTTGTTTGACGACCTCGTCGTACACATCGGTCGAGTACTTGTCTAAATGCGAGTAGTCGATAGCCGAGCTGGTAAAACTTGGATTAGAGCAGGCAAACGCTAGGCTTGCTGTAATGCTCACTGTAGTCAGTAAAACGCGAATCAAGGTGATCTCCACTAAGTAACGTCACACTCTGACAGGCCGCTAAAAATTTGCGCGCTTATCGGCATTTTGGGGTGAAAACTTTAGCCGGAATGGAATTATTTCGATTTCGACGCAACCGACTCGTGCCAGGCTTGAAAATCACCAATTTCAGGCCGATCCTAAATCGTTAAATGTTTTGCTAAATTCAGAAATCTTACAAAAAAGCTCAAGTTTTGACGTCCTCGAGCCGATAAGCAAGCTAACTTTTAGTGACTTTTAGTCCGCCGTAGTTTGGAGGCATCATTATGTCGGGCGTTTTTCATGCCGGTTTTCTGGCATTGGTGATGACAGTTAGCGCTTGTGGCAGTTCTGAGACTGCACAGCCCCCAGTGATCAAGAAGGAAAAAGACTCGGGTGGCAGCGGGCTGAAAGTTGATGAGGCTGGAGCAAAACCTAAGGACAAAAATCCTACGGCTGCTCAAATCAGGTCAAACCGTAAGGAAACCCTCGGCGAAGAGATCCAGTTACTCGAGGACGAGCGCGACACGGCCATAAACAGATTAAACACCCTGCGTGGGAAGAAATACTCAACCCTCGGGCTGGGGCTTCCCACCATGTCTGATAAGACAGTGCAAGGCGCTTTGGCCTCTGCTGGTACCTCGTTTCTCTTCGGTGGCCTAGGGTTAGCCTTAGGTGGCATCGGTGGCGGCTCTGGAGGCACTGCGATAGACCAGGGTACTGGCACCGCAGCAGCGCGTAGCGCTGGGGTCGGTGGCACTGGTAAGGCCGATGGATCAACCTTGGGTGGGATCGATTCTTCTGGAATGGAGGGCTTTACCAAGGGTTTTCAATCTATCGGTGACGCTGTTTCTGTCGGTATCACGAAGTCGGAAAACGAAAAAACGATCAAACGCATCACCGGTACCGTCGAGGAGATGATGCAGCAGTGGGAAGTTGAGATCGCCAATCTTGAGGCGCAAATCGCCGCCAAGAATGAAGAGTACGTTTCACTCATAAATATGGGGGTTTAATATGAAGATGCGCACAGCCATCCTTGGTATCAGTCTGATCGCGCTCGTGACAACCGCCTGCGACGGTGCGTCGTCAACGCCTCCCCCTAGTGGCAAAGCCGCAAAAGGTGGGGGTAAAGCCGAGGTCGATAAAAATGCCAGTAAAACAAGTGGCGAACTAGATCCTAACGATCCGTTTGCAGCATTTATCGATAACGGCGAGGACAAGACCCCAGGTGAGATCCGGCAAGGACAGGTGTACTACCTGCTGGAGCAGGCATCGAAGCTCAACAGTCTCGCCGATACATACGATCGGCAGTGTTTTGGTATGTCGACGAAAATGCTCGACAGAGAGACTCAAAAACTAATTCTACCAAATAGCTCGGCCACGGGCGCTGGGCAAGCGGTGGCCGGCATTGGCCAGCTAGGCGTCGGTATCTTCCAGGGGAGCATGAGCGGCAATTGGGGCTCAGCTCTCGGCAGCATTGGTGGCACGCTAGGCGAAACGGTCGGTCAAGGTGTCGATGCTGAGATCAATAAGGCCGCTATCAAGGCCGGTGTCAATCAACTCAACGGCCTTGAGGCTGCTGACATGGCGACCTGTCAGGCCAAGGTGAAAAACCTCAAGGCTCAGGCTGCCTCGATGCGGCGGCAGATCAACGACCTGAGGAACCTAGGCACTGAGTAAGCCAGTGACACACCTAGGACAACGGATTGCCCTAAGAGGATTGCCCTAAGAGGATTGCCCTAAGAGGAAAGTATCATGCGTTTCAATCATAGAGAAAATTTGACCACCGAAAAACTAATCGCATCAGTTTTAGCGGGATCTCTCGGGTTGACTGCTTGCGGTAGCTCGGAGCAAATAAAATCACCTAAGTCGCGCGCTGGGTTTTCCCAAGAAGGCGCCACCGGCGATGATGAAGACGACATCGATGAAATCACAGGTCAGAAGAAGAAGGGGACCACCCCCAACGGCGCAGCCCTCACTAAGGCGCGGCAGATTGAACAGATTCAACAAGCTGTGATCGCCGACACCGCGCTCAAAGCCACAGCGCTCGAGAACAGAGCAAAGCTGCAGGTCAAGATTGCCGATGCACAAGGCAAGGGTATCACTAACGACAGCGGTGCCGCCGTAGGGCAAGGTGTCGCTGCAGGTCTACTGACAGCGCTGGCGATTACGGCTGGTATCCTCACGGGTGGTATCGGTGCAGCTATTATCCCGGCTGTAGCCGCAGTTGGTGCTGGTGGTGCGGCGATTGGATCGGGTATCTCCAACGCCAATACGAGTAAGCAGGTCGAAGCAACAGTGAAGCAGCTAACCGGCGAGTTGGCGGCGATCGAAGTGACGATCAAAGAACTAGAAAGCCGCATCGAGCGTAACCAGACCCTTATCACCAACTCTCTGAAGGAGAGCGCAAGCTAAGACAACGACGCTCGTCAACGCGCGTAGGACAGAGCCGTCTGCACATAGGCGTGGGCCGAGTCCCGGAGTCCCTGGACTTCGGCCTCTGTCAGGCTGCGGACAACGCGCGCTGGCGAGCCGATGATCAGCGACCGCGGCGGAAAAGTCTTGCCCGGTGTCACTACGGCACCAGCGCCGACTAACGATTCGCGACTGATGACTGCGCCGTCGAGAACAATGGCGCCCATGCCGATCAGGCACAAATCCTCAACCGTGCAGGCATGCAGCAGAACGTTGTGACCCACGGTGATGTCACTGCCGATAATGCAGGGTAATTTGTTACCCGTGACATGAACGGTTGAGTTGTCTTGAATATTGGTGCGCTCGCCGATCCTGATGTAATGGACGTCGCCTCGCACCACAGTGTTGAACCAAATGCTACTACCGGCGCCAATCTCAAGGTCGCCGATCAAGTGGGCACCGCTGGCGACAAAGACGTCGGCGGCCAATTTAGGTTGTTTGCCACCGTAGGGTAGAATGCTGGCTCCGGGCATCTTCATCGGTGTCTCCACTTTATAGTTGGACTTGGTAGTTGGTCCCACGCACCCAATCATGTTAGGTGTGACTTGGATCTTTACGGACTTTTGTATGATTGATCAAGATACCGTCATCGCCGACCTCAACATGCCGCACCTCGCCATGGTGCTCGACGAGATCTTTAATCTGCCCCCAGCTTGGGTGGGCGGACCCAAGGCGCACCCCGAGACCGTGCGCGCACTAGCCCGCGAGGTGGGCCTGGACGTCAATTATGTCATCAAGCGCTTGGAGGGCATCGTGGCTATGATGCAAGATATCGAGTGGACCGCGGCGCAGCTTAAGACGGCTCTAGATACCCATGTGGGTGACGATCCGGCTCGTCCCATTTTGGTCGATGTGCGGCAGCGCTGGGAGTACGACATCTGCCATATTCCGGGCAGTATCTTGCTCGTCGAGGAGAATTTTGCGACGCTACTCCCCACGCTTAAGGCGGCGCTGCGCGTCGTGACCATTTGTCACCACGGGGTGCGGTCATTTAGCGCGGCTATGTACCTGCGGGAACAAGGCGTGGCCTCGGCCGTCAGCCTGGCCGGTGGCGTCGATCAATGGGCCACCAGTATCGATCCAGCGATGCCGCATTATTAAGGACGCCACAGGATCCTGAGTTGACTACTCGGCCTCGGCGGCAACGTCGGTCACCTGGCCCATGCAGGCCAGGATATCCTGCGCGAGCACGCCGTGGGGGCCGCGCCTTTTTTCTGCTAGGCGTGCAGCCCAGGCGATGACGGTTTGCGCCCGGAGCACTGACAGTGTAGCGCTGAGGCCCAGGGCGCCGTGGGCCGCAGCGGCTCCGGCGAGTAGATCCCCAGACCCAGCCCGCGCCAGAGCCTGAGTGCCATCCGTCAAGACAAAGGCCGGTAGCTCCTGGTCACCCGTCACAACCACTGGTGTCGCGTGTTTGTAGAGTAGGGTCACACCGAGTTCGCAGGCCACCTGTTGCGCGGCCTCTAGATCACGTCGGGATAATGGTGGCGGTGGCGGTGGCGCAGCTAGGCGCTGCCATTCGCCTGGATGCGGCGTGAGTAGCCAATGTTTGGCCACCAAGCCGCCGTCGCGAAGCATAGGCAGGGTGCCGTGTGTCGCCCCTGCATCGAGCACCATCATGCAGCCTGTTTCCGCGCTAAAGGCTGCAAGCTCGGTCATAACGGCCGGCGTCAAAGGGTTCTGCATCATGCCGGGTCCGATGACGACAGCGCGCACTTTACGCTCAGCAATAAACTTTGCTAAAGCAAGTGAGTTTAGTTCGTCGCCGCGAAACAGTTGCTCGAATACGAGCTCGCGTGGGACGTCCCCACGTAACGTTGCCATAGCGGAATCCGGCATACTGACGCTGACCCACCCAGCACCGGATCTCAGCGCACTCATCGCCGCAAGTAAGGGTGCACCCGTCTTGCCAGCGCTACCACCGATCACCAGGACATGGCCGCGGTCATATTTGTGCGCGCTACGTTTGAGCTTGGACCACGGATCGTCAAGGAGGAGCTCCCTGCCGTCAGGGACCACAAACCGACTAGGCTTACTGGCCTGCACTTGATTAACCACGCGCGCCGGGAATCCGATGTCAACCACCACCACCTCGCCCGCCAGATCGCGAGCTGGTGCTAGGACGTGCGCCAATTTCTTGCCGCCAAAGGTGATCGTCAGATCTGCAGGAAGCAGCGCGGTCTCACTATGACCGCTGTTGGCATCGAGGCCGCTCGGAATATCAATCGCCACCACGGTGGTATCAGCAATATTAGCCGCCTCTTTAAGTGCAGACGCAGCCAACGAGTCGTGACCCACGGGCCGGGTCAGGCCGATACCGAAGACACCGTCGATAATGACCGGCTCAGCTTTTTTAAAGCGACCAAGAGCGCCACGCTTGTAATGATCAATCACCAGTCCCGAGGCGCGCGCCGTGCGCAGTTGGTCGTCAAGCAGTGGGGCGCGCTTCGTAGCCTCTGAATCTACGACCAAATAGGTATGAACCTGTCTGCCCGCAGCGTGCAGCCATCGTGCGGCGACGATAGCGTCCGCACCATTATTACCGGGACCAGCAAGCACGATGATCGGCGTTGCACTGGCGCCGTCATCCTCATCGTCGTCCTCACTCAAGTCGCGTACGGCGTCGGCAACGGCGCGGCCGGCTAGCTCCATAAGCACACGCGCTGGTATGCCGCACTGACTCGTCGTCAGATCATCGACAGTGCGTGCAAACTCACTGTCCCATAAAAAATCCCCGACGATGTCTAGTGCAGCTTGGTTCATGCGACTACTGTGCCACCAGCTTTTTCGACAATTTTGATGATCTTTTCCGTGACTTCGCCCTTGAAAGCACGATGAGCCAGGGCGATCTTCTCGCCAGTCAGGGTGTACTCAAGCCCACTCGCCACAGGTTTTTCCGTGAACGAGAGCTCTGAGGTGCCGAGTTTTGAAATTTTTACGATGAGACTGCCAGGTGAGACACTAAAATCAAGCAGGTCAGCGAGCTTGCGTTGACCAAGAGCTGCCTTGATGTGCTCTAGTACTATGTTACGATCAGATTCGTTGAACTTTACGCGCATTGGTCTAGCCCTCACTGCTATTAGTGATCCTTGCCGCTCTCATTAGCTGCTCGAATAATCTTTTAATAATCAGGTCGCTGCTCATTAGCAAGGCGTTATCCGACTGCCAAAGAAGCGAGCCAAAACTATCGGTCTTGGGCTCAAAAACCGCAGTCCCAAGAATTTGCCGCTGAAAGTCCTGCACCGTGCTGATCTCGCCCGTGAGCGTGTAGTTGCGACGCCTGACGCATAGCTGATGCCGCCCCAGCAGCATCATAAATCCAGGTCCTGGCTCACCGCGCTCGCCAGCCGCGACGTCGAGCACCCGCACGTTGATACGTGCCTGACTGATCTCGGTGAGGGCGGCGGCATAGTCCTCTGCGAGCGCTTTGAGATCCTCGGTGGCATGACCGATGCGATTATATACCGTTGCCCTGAGTGCCTCTTCATCGCTAGGCTGGAGGCTACCGTCAACTAGACGCGCCGTGGCCAAATGCTGTAACCATTCGCGATCAGGCATAGCGTCTACTCCCACCGGTGGTGCGCGTTTAAAAGACCAGACATCTCAGCCTACCGTCAAAAGAGCAGGTTAATGCCCGCCCACAGATTTAGTTCCTGCGTGTAGCTCGGCACTAAAGGCTCGAAAGCCTCTTTGGTAGTCTCGTCCTTCAGTTGCCAGGTCGTAGCATTGACCAGCGCCGCGGCGCCCAGATTCAAGAACCGCAGAGGCGACCCCTCAATACTAGCGCGACCGAAGATGTTACTACCGTCGGCACTGAGCTGCGCGAAGTTGCCGATGTTGTGCAACTGGTAGTTGGACTGCTGCTGGTAGGCAGCCGTAGCCGTGATTTTAAGATTGAGCGGTAGGCCCTGCACGGCGCTAAACTTTACGGTCGCTAGACTGTCCGGACCGTCGAGCGCTTCGCCCTGATCGACATAGGCCAGGCTCTGATAACTCAGATCGACGCCGAGCTCCAATTTGGAGGCTACCTCGGACTTGAGAAACAAACTACCGCCACCGCCCTGTACTATAGGCTGGTTGAGGCTATCGACAATGTCGCGGTAGACCGCTGAAATCCCCCAATCGCCAAAGCCGCAGCGACAACGCCAGTCACCGTAGCCCCGTCGGTAGCCTAAACTCTTAAGGCGTTGAAAATCACCGAATAAGCTATCGGCATCGACACCTATGTCAAACCAACTCATGGCACCCACGGGGACTTCGAGCCAGGCGTCCCCGGCTGCGTGGGCGTAAAGATCAGCGTTATTCCCCAGGCGTTGGTTGAGCTGCCGTGCCAGCATGTGGTCACTCACCCCAGCCCAGAGCGTCTGCTCCTTGCCGTCCTGAACGCGGCTCTCCAGTCCGAGGTCAATTTGCAGGCCCACACTCGCTGCTCGATCTTTGCTTTGCCGCCAGAAAGGTAAGACGGCCTGTGGTCCTGTGATCACGTCAAACGTCGCCACCTTAGCGTCGAACTTACTCCGGTCGCGACCATGATAGTTAGTAACCTGTTGCTCAGCTAGGTAGCTCATGGTGGCAGTGTGCTCTACTGATTTGAACCCTTGCGTGGTCGTTGCTCCGGCCAGTTGCGCTGACGCCTGGGCTGGCGCCTGCGCTGCAGCATCAGCGATGGGCACTAGTTCGTTCTCAGTTTTGGGTTTACGCTTGGGCACTGCCATGGCCAAGGTTTCGCGCTCGAGTTCGCGTTCACGCGCTAATTCATGCTGTTGGTGCATGAGACGGAGAGCCTGCACGTGTTTGAGGTAAAGGCCGCGGCTTTTCGCCAATTTATCCGGCAGGACGAGGGCCTTTTCCAGCATGTCCTCAGCAACGTCAAAGCGACGCAACTTAATAGCTGATATGCCGCCGTAATAATTCGCTAAATCTGATAACGAGTGACCTAGTGGGACGCGTTGAAATCCGCGCAAAGCCGCATCGTAATTACGTAGGTTAAAGTGTGACCAGCCGTATTCGTAACTGGTTTCGGGGTCAAGTTCGTTGACGGTGATGCGACTAAAGAGTTGGGCAGCTTCGCTGTAGCGATCCATGCGGTAGTAGATCTTGGCCGATTGCACGATTGCTGCTGTATGAGCGGGATAGCGCTGAAGGATGGCGCTGTAGCCGACCAGGGCGTCGTTGAGACGCCCCATTTCGTAGTAGCGATTGGCGGTCTCTAGCACGGCACGCAAGTTGAATGGCGGTGTGCCGCCTTTTTTCCTCGGTCCCGAGGCTTGCTGCGGCGCTGCCTGCACCCATGGCGTTGGGCCGATCGTGTTCACCAGCAACGAGGCAGTTAGGATCTGGGCAGCGGTTGCAAACGGGAGCAGACGTCTAGGCTTCATCAGCAACGATTATCCTCGGCAAAAGGCGGTGTCGTCAGCGCCGGAACGCGGTCTTTCATTATTTCACAGATAACTTTCTTCACCTTAGCAGGATCAGCGGTGGCCTGGCCAGTCTCGGAGCTTAGATAATCGTTACCAATTTGTGTGATAGCCAGACCGAGCGGCGCCAATAATTCACCAGGGCTAAGCTCACGATCAGCGCTGCGCGATGCGGTAGCCAGTGCGGTATAGGTATCCATAAACCGCAAGGCTAATTGGTAGTGCTGCTTGATCTCCTCCGGTGATCTTGAGGCGGAGCTTGTGCCGGTGAGCTGCAAAAAAATCTGGTCTAAAGCATGAGCGAGCACGGCTCCCCCAGCGTGAATGTCGCCGAAGTCGATCAAGTCGTCGCCCAGCTTGCCGCCACCAAGCAGCGTATCGAGACGCTCCGGTGTCAGTGTCTTGGGGCTACCACCGCGAAACTGATCCTGGGTGACAACGCGGTCGCGACCTATGTAAGGCAGCCCGCTCACGGCATCCTCTCTCGCACCAGCCGTGTAAAAACCGATGAGATCTGCAAAGGCCTCCGCCATGGCGCCGGCCAAACGCGCCGGCTGCCTGGTCGTCGTCGCCGTCGTCGTCAGACGAGCCGAGGTGCGGTCCGTAACATAGCTGTGCAGCATGGGGTTCCAGCGCAGACCGAGCGCCGCCATGGCACTCGCGTGCCGCGTCAGATCGATATGGTGGGCATACTCGTGAGCGAGGACAAAGGCCGATTCCCAGTAATAGCCTCGCAAGAGATTTGCCTCGCTCTCTCGGATCGGAAACACGGCCAGCATCTGCGCATCGGGGAAGTAGGCGAGATTATCGGTAACGAACGTACGCACCAGGCCCTCGCGCGTCCCGTCGTCAGACTTGATAGGGTAGTGCGCCAGGTCGGTGGCAAAAGTGGGTAACACAGAGAGGCGCAGCGGTGCTGGCAGGGGGCTGTCGGGGCCAGAAACAGCGGCGTAGAGACTTCGTGCCGTCTGGAGATGGTACAGGCTAGTCAGCGCCACCGCCTCATGGGAGAGGCGGGGATAAGCGTATGCGTCGCGGCAAATTTTCAGACTCTTGCCACTGGAGGTTTCGCGCCACATGAGCTCACGTCCACTTGCGTCCTGGCAGCGTAGGCCGCGACCACGACGAAAATCGCAGCTACGCTGATAACCGTCACCGTAAGTCGTAAGGCCGATCGCCTCATCGCCCAAAGTGTCGGTGCTGATGGTTTTAGTCAGACTGACCGTTGTGGCTACGGGAACCTGCCCCTGCCAACTGCGGACTTCGGTCGCGGTCAGGGTCGCTAGTCCAGACCCGTTTTGGCATTCGGGATCAGCGATTTCAAAACTGAGTGGGGGTGCTAGCGATAGCACTGGTGTTGCCACGGTGGGTGGCATGGTCGTGTCGATCTCACGGCGGGAACGGCCGCAGCCCAGCGTCAGGGCTAGGCCTAGACCTAGTATCAGTGGCTTCTTGCTCCACGGCAGCAGCATGGGACAGTGCTCCAGATATGGACTTGAAACTTCGATCAAATCCAATTAATGTCTTGGCTCCGAGGGCTGATCATAGCATGGCGGCATCCTACACGCTTCCAGCTTTTGAGCCAACCGTTAGCTATCACTGCAGGATTGAGGCACACACTTATGGCTAGGGTATCCATCGAAGATTGTTTGGACGTGCTGGAAAACCGCTTTGCTCTCGTTACCGTTGCGGCAACGCGCACGCGGCAGCTGATGAGCGGTGAGGAGCCTCTCATTAAATCCAAAAATAAACTAGCCGTCACCGCTCTGCGTGAAATCGCTGAGGGTCTCATCACGGCTCATATTCCTGCTGAGTTGGGCGAAGTGACCCGGGCTAAACTTAAGCCCGAAGGCTGAATTGAGGCTGATCTGAAGCCGACCTGAGGCGTTGGAGTATGACTGGGTCCTGACCGGAGTCGCTGCGGCACCCGCTTGGGCCTAATTCAAGTCTTGGCAGCGCTATGGCAGCTCCCGAGGATGAATGTCGTCAGACACATGTCGATGAGTTCGTCCTTGTGGATCATAGTGCCATCAAACCACGGTTGTGTTTTCAGCTGCTCGTAGAGAGCGGCTCCGTAAACCTGGTCTAGTGCTTCGGCCACGATGTCACGGAACTGAACGTAATCCCAGGACACCATGTCCCCATCCTGCTGGCCGGCCTGGTACTCTTCAGCTAGCTGCTGAAAGTCGCACTCGACATTGTGGCGGATGAAATTCTGGACGAGCCGTTCGATCCGTCTGCCGTATTTGGCCATGTACTGCTTTCGGGCTTTCTTTCGGTAGATTGTGAAGTTTATGACCGTACCCATAAAATCCTCGTAACATCCCTTGTGGGCTGCGGAATTTACATGCAACCTCCCCGCTACATACCCTATTTCGGCCTAATTTCGAAAAAACTTGAGTCCGGAACCTGCGCAAAAAAGTGGCCAGACTGCTGATTTTGCCTACTCGGATGTAAAAAAATGCCTAATTTCAGGCGGTTGTGCGCAATGCGCGAGGTTGATAGAATAACCAAGTAGCCTTCCGTCCGCACGTTCAGCCTATCCCCACCCATCGAGGTTTGTATGAGCATCCGCATTGGCGATGCTGTATTCCTGCGCTCCGGGCAACCGGCGGTCGTCAAAGACCGTCTGCCGAGCTCGGGAGAACTCATCCTTGAGAAGGACCAGAAGGCTGTACAACAGGCTTTTCGCCACGGTTACATCAACGGCATGAGTGCTGATACGCGCGCTACCCTCAACGAGATCCTCGACCGCATCAAGGGCGAAACCAAGGAGCCAGCGGAGCGGATCGCGGCCATGCAGACCAAGCTTACGGAGCTCGACCAAGATCCGCGCAATCGCGATCTATCGCGCTACCTACGGTCCGAGATGATGCATCTAATGAACACATACAACATCAAACCTCGTGAGTTTAAGCTCGACGAGATCAACGTACGTTAACCAAGGAGGGCACGCATATGGCACACATTGGTGATTTAGTTCCGAAGTCTGGTATCTACACGGAGCCAGGCGTGGTGGTAGAGAAAAAAGATGACGGCAACGTCGTCGTTAGTACCGAGCCGATGGCCGTCAATAAGTACCATCGCTACACAAACACGTCGGGTCTCTCTGAGCCGGACAAACTGAAGTTCAACGAAATCCTCGATCAGATCTACCAAAAAGAAGATAACACCGAGCGTATTAACGACATTCAAGTCGAGATTGATCGCCTAAAAACCGACCCGCACAGCCACAACATCGTCCAGTATCTGCGCAATCAGCAGACTTATTTGGTCCGCGAATCGAAGAAGTTGCCAAACACCTACCAGACTGACGAAAAATCCATCGTCAAGACCGTAATCTAAAACCAGTCTCCGGTGCTAAGCCCTACGCAACTCTTGGTGTGACTTTGAGCGCAGTCTCAAGGCGTGCCAGGAGTCGCTGCGCTTTTTTAAACAGTGGCTCTTTAATCAGTGCAATCTTCAGGAACTCACAGGCTATTTGTGGTCGTCCCCAGCGCGCATAGCATAGCCCAATATTGTAGTAGAGAAGTGCACTCTTGTCTTGCTGTGGTAACACATACTGCGCCCTAGTGTAGTGCTCAAGTGCCTCCTGATAATGGCCCTCCCGGACCATGGTAATCCCGAGTTCGTTTAGATTGGCGGCGGTTTTCTGCACTGATTGTGACTTGGACAAGAGAAACCGTGCCAGCTCGAGATCGCCAGCATGAAATCTTAGCTCCGCTAGTCCACTGAGCGCCGGACTGCACATGGGATCCCGATCGAGGGCGCCACGGTACAGTGACTCGGCTAAGGCGAGCTCTTTCCTGGCCACATGAATCTCGGCCATGGCGACAAGTCGCGCCGTGCTCTGACGCGAGATGGCCTGAAGTTTTTGTAGGATCGCTATGGCCTCATCAAGTCGTCCGCGACGGCGGAAGAAAGTGGCGAGACTAAAGTAGGCATGATGGTACTTAGGGTTCTTATCGAGCGCGAGGTGCCAAGAGGCAATGGCCTCGCGGTCCCTGCCGCATGCCATGTGGAGGAAAGCCTCGACATCGTGGTAGCGAGCACTTTTGTCGGCACCACCGAGATCGCGTAGCTCACGTGCCACATGATCCCGGCATTCCGCCGGCGATGCCTCCGACAGCATCGTCGCTGTTCTGATCAGTTTACGCCAGCGTAGTTCGGTAGGACTCAAGCTGTGCTTGGCACTGATATGATTTTGTAGCTCGCTCACAGCGCGCGCCATATCCTGCTCTCGTGTCGTCAAGCGGACGATGCGTGTGATACCCAGTTCGGCGATGGTTACCACATCTTCGTGAGTTGGGTTCGTCGTCACGACTACGATGCGGCCTGCGACGTCAAATGATGGGTTGATGTTGAGAATTTCCTCAACCAGAGCGCTAGCGGAGCGGCCCTGGCATTCCCAGTGTAGAATGAAATGCGGTGCAATCTTAAGCCGCTCCCAACTCTGCCGCATTGGGACCGTCGATGGCAGCCTCACGTGAGCTGCTCCCGTGCGGCTCAGGAGCCCGGAAATGAGCTGCCATATCCAAGTTTGGTCGTCAGTTATGACTACAGTCTCACTAAAAGGCCGCGCGGTTTCTCTTGGGCTAGTCATAGGCTCCTCCCTCGGCCCACCATCGGCACCACATCCATTCAACTTTAATGGCAAAAGCACTAGAAATTGTTAAGTTGCTTAGATGACTCAGCTTAAATGAGGACGCACCCATGGCTCAGCCAAGCTCAATGCCACCACCTACGGACCCCAGAATTATCATCATCGGTGACGGCGCTGTCGGCACGGGCGTGGCTAGTTTACTTGCCGGTTTAGGTTTAGCACCGCGCTTTATCGGGCGATCTGGTCCGGTGGCCGTGGACGCAGTCGTGCAGGGATACGGTACGGATGATGCTACATGGCAGGGGCACGTACCTGCGGCCACCGCTGCCGATGTGGCGACGGCGTCACTGGCTGTGGTCACCGTGAAGGCTTTTGATGTGGCGCAAGCATTACGGGAATGCCGTGCGCTACCGGCTGGTGCTGCCGTGTGGCCGCTCGGCAACGGTGCCATTTACGAGGCACTGAGTTTGGAGATCGAGCGGAGACCTGACCTAGTTTGGCGCCTTGGTTACTGCACGTTTGGTATTAGTGTAACAGCACCGCGTCATTACGCCTGGCGCTCGCGTACGGGGGAGTTTGCTGTCGGTCCATCGCACCAATCCGCACCGAGCAAGAGCGCACTAACTCCTGTGGAGGCGATGATTTTTGCGCGTGCTCCGCGCCAATTTAAGTGGCATAGCCAAATCGCCTGGCTCCACAGGCGTAAGTGGCTCTTCAACACCGTGATCAATTCAATGACGGCGACCCGGCAATTGGCGCACAATGGAGATTTGCTGGCTGACTTGCCGTCACTGGTTGCTGTTTTTCACGAAACTTGGCTGCTGGGTGGCCAATTATGGGGTGCGTGGCCCTTGGCCCGCGAGGATGTATATCACGCACTGCTCAAGCTCATAGAAGCGACGGCGGCCAATGAAAACTCCATGGCGCGTGATCGGCGCTTGGGGCGCCCGACGGAGACCGATTTTTTGGCCGGACTTGCCCATGATGAGCGCGCATATCCTCTGCTCACTGCTATGCACAGGACGTTAAAAAACGAATCAGCCACTTGACGCTGACTCTCGCGCGTCAAGTGGCTGACTGTGCCGGGGAGGCTTAGTGGGCCAATGGGGGAGGAACCTGGGGGACTATCACGATATCGACGCGTCGGTTCTGGGCGCGTCCGGATACAGTTTTGTTTGAGGCGACTGGATACTGATCACCTAGACCCTCGGCACGCATGGTGAGGTGCTTTGCAGGGTCCTTAGCCTTAGCGGACTCGAGAAAGTCACGCACGGCTTCAGCACGGGCCAGAGACACGGCTTGATTGCTAGCGCTATCGCCCGTGGCATCAGTATGACCTTGGATCACAACCTCGGCCGGAGCAAAGGTGTCGATCACCGTGCGGACACGGTTCAGGAGACCAAAGCGATTTGAATTTAGAGATGACTGTCCGGGCAGAAACCTGAGATCGATAAGACGCATGGTTACCGTGCGACCCTGCTGCACTAACTGGACCTCTGCCGATGAGAACTCACGCTGCGCTTCCTTGATTTTGTCTTGGAAGCTCTTAGTCGCAGCTAGCTCCGCCTCGCGTTGCTCGGTAGCCTCAAGCTCTTCTGTTGTTTTAGCTAGTTCTTTGTCTTTGGCTTTGACTTGAGCACTCTCGGCCGCAAGTTTTTCTGCGCTCGATTCGCGTTCTAGGACGATGGCTTCGCCGTCTGCGGCATTGAGGGCTTTGGAGTCACGGGTGATTTTCAGCAGTCTTTTGCCGTCAGCGGCTAACGATTCGCTCAACTTTCGTAGCGTCAGTTTACTTCGTAGATTGATAGCGACATGACTTGATGCCTCTTTGATTTTTTGTTCCAGCTGGGTCAGTGTACGTGGTGCGTGTGTCTTCGCGCCCTCACGTAGAGCCTGATCACGCAGGTGTTCGGCCGGACCAGTCGTGCCAAGCTGCATCGCTTTTAACTCGACAGCGGCATAGTCTTGCTGCAAGGCGGCCCGTTTCTTTATAGCAGGCGATTTATCGTTTTCCTCTAAGTCTTCTGTGATTTTCTTCAGGCGATCATCAGCTTTCTCCAGCCCTTTGCGGTCGTAGTCAAGAGCATGAGCATCGAGAGCCGCTTGTCGCGCCTCGATCACTCCAGGTATCACATCTTCGGCCATTTTTATCGTCGCTTCGGTGCGCGTTAGGTAGGCCTTAGCTTTAGCAACTTCATGTAATATTTTTTTGTTCGCCGCATTCTTGTCGCGTTCGACTTTCGCCGTGTGCAGATATTCTTTGGTTGATTTGAAGTAGCTTGGAGCAAGAACGTCACCCTGATGTTCGGCAGCGCGCGAGAGGCCATCCTCGACTTTACTGATCTCGGCCGAGGGGTCTGCGTGTGGTGGTAGTTCTTCGATCGGTACAGTCTGACAACTCATGGCGAAGAGGACTGGGACGACTGAGAGGACGGGTAAGATACCGCTGCGCGCCTGCGTCTTCCAAACTTGTTGCATAATCAACCTCAAGTGATAAGTGTGACCGAGTCAGCATGGAGCGCATTGCAAACAAAATGCCAATAGTGCATAGCCATGCCAGACGTCATGCAGACCCGATGTCCTATGTGAGGTTTTCATCATGAATATTACCCATGACAAGTTGCAGCCCATGAAATCTATCTTTGCAACGGACGAGGTGATCGCTGAGATTTTGCCTGAATTTGTGCGTAATTTGACGGGATATGTCGATAAAATAAGGTCTGCCGTAGAGCGCGGAGATCATGCACAAGCAGCGCGCGTGTGTCATGACCTGAAGGGCACGGCTGGAGGCTACGGCTTTCCTGAGATCAGTGAGGTAGCGCAGCAACTTGAATCTGCGCTTCAGACTGAAGCAAAAACCACACACCAAATGCTACTAGTGGAGCAAATTGCTACACTATGCCAGCGGGCGCTAATTGGCCTAGATCAGTAATGCCCAGGTGATTCACATAGGGCTCACCAGCAGCAAGGCGCCGGAGCATCCGATCGCGATTTAATGTTGCTTTTGCGGCTCCCAGGATCTGGTGTGCTCCCGCTGCTTTGGGTATGAAGGCGCGCACTGATGGTGGCCAAACGGTGCGTCGATCTTGATGATCGAACCTTTCCCCACTCACTAGGATCACGGGTATATCGGCGCAAAACATGTCAATGTAAGTCGCCAGTTCGTCGCCGCGGATGGAGTCCATAAAAACGTCAATAATGGCGATGTCGTAATTACGAATCCGCGCAAATGATCCCATGGCATATAGAGACTGGAAATAGTGGGCTGAAAAATTAAACTGCCGCGCTGTAGCCGAAATCAGGGCGCCAAAGTACGGATCGTCATCAAAAACTATGAGTTTATCAGTAGTTGGCCCGGGTTCCTCACGTACCTTAGTCATGGCAATCCTCCTTTGCATCACGTTTGTCCAGTCAGCGGAAGCCCTCGTGGCATCTTTCTTAATTCACATTAGCGATACGGTTCGTCGCGTTCCCGTCTGGTGAGATCACTTGTAGCGCATAGTCGAGAATCGTGTGGGCGCCGTTGGTTTTGGTAATGAACCCACGGATACTCGCAGGCCACCCGCAATCCACGGCTGAGGGAATTTGGCTGCCACTGACGATGACGACCGGTACTTGGCTGAAGAAGGCATCGACGTATTCAGCGATCTCGGTGCCTGTGAAGGATTCGAGATAATAATCGACGATCACCAAATCATAATCTTTTAGAGCAGCTACCGACGGCATGTCGGCAAGTGAGGCAAAGGTAGTGATCGGCAGGCCGCGCGCCTCACATACCACGCGAAAGACGGCACGAAACCAGGGGTCGTCATCGATGAGAAGGATCCCTTTATGATGAAAGACAGCCTTCGGTGGCGGAGTTATTTCCATAATCGTCGTGGCGTGGTCTTCTAACCAGTACATCGCGAGCCTCCTGCTTTTGGTGTTCCTAGTTGTCAGCTTATGGAGCGGGGTCAGGAAGCAATGTGCAACTTTCATACCACGTCAATTTGTACTTAGTTGCGTCAATCGGCGCTAAAACGCGCCGTGGGCGGCGTAGGTTGAATACGCCGCCCACTTTAACGCGGAAACCGTCATTTTTCCGCGGAACGTGATGTCTTAAGCAAATCACATGCCAGATTATACCGGTTCATGAGACGGTAGATGTCAGCGCGGTAGCGTCCAGAGATACGTGCAGCTTCTGAGATGTTACCGCGACTGCGTTGCAGTAATTGTCTGATGTAGCTGCGCTCAAATTGTTGCTTGGCCTCTGACAGCGGCAGCGCCAAGAGTGCTGGCGGCAACTGCGAGAGATCTGTGGGTTCCGCGCGCTCTGCGGATTTCATCACATGGATCGCGTCGCTACGAGAAAACATGGTGTCAATTCTCAGCTCGTCATCACTCGCCAGGACCACAGCTCGCTCGATCATGTTCTGCAGCTCGCGCACATTTCCAGGCCAGTCATAATGGATTAATTGTGTCATCGTCGCGTGATCCGGTGATCTCATCCGCCGGTCAAAGCGCCGATTAAATTGCTGAAGAAAGTGCTCGGTCAGTAAAGGGATATCATCGCGACGCTCGCGTAACGGCGGTAATCTCACCACAACCACCGACAGCCTGTAGTAAAGATCCTCTCGGAAGCGTCGCATTTTTGCTTCAGAGGCGATGTCACGATGCGTTGCAGCTATCACACGTGTGGCAATAGGCATGGGTGCAGTGGCTCCGATTGGCGTGATTTGCCGCTCTTGTAAGACGCGCAGCAATTTGGTTTGCAAGGTGAGCGGCATATCGCCTATCTCATCAAGAAGCAGAGTGCCGTCGCTGCACGCCTCGAAGATACCTTTCCGATCGCTCTTGGCATCGGTGAAGCTGCCGCGTCGGTGGCCGAATAGTTCAGACTCTAAGAGCTGCTCCGGTATGGCACCGCAGTTGATGGCCATAAAGGGGCGGTCACCACGCGACGGGGCCGCGTGAATCGCGCGCGCCACTAATTCTTTGCCAGTGCCGGATTCGCCGAGAATGAGCACGGTGGAATCGACTGTTCCTAGTTTGGCGACTAGGCACCTAAGGTCACGGATGGCCTGACTGTTCCCAATCATGTCTGTCTCAACTTGCTCAAACGTTTCAGCCGCAACGGCTTGCGGCGGGGGTGGTGATGGACGCCGTGCTCTATCCCCGATCTTATAAGTTCTTGCAACACGAAATTATAATTTCCTGTCAATTTATACCGTTGGCAAGGACCTCCGCAGTAACGCCTGGTTGACTCCAGACCTTGCCTACATTATTTCCTCCTAGACCAAAAGGAGGGCAGGATGCCGACCGTACAAGAGTTACTTACGGTAATCTCAGCTGATTCTAGTGGGACCGCAGTCGCTGCTCACAGTTATGGCGGGCTGACACCTGAGCAGGTGAAGGCGCTTGCAGCCATGGATCATCCCACCTACACCGGCAAAGTGCGGGACGTCGTGACTGTTGGCGATGAGCTTCTCATCGTCCACTCGGACCGCTTGACAGCCTTCGATCGCTTGATCGCCACCGTCCCCTACAAGGGTACGATCCTGACAGCAATCTCTGCTTATTGGCTGCAAGAGGCGCAGAATGTTGTCCCTACCCATTTTATTGGGCAACCTCATGAGCGCGTCTTGCGCGTCGAACGGGCAACTCCGTTTAAAGTTGAGGTGGTTGTGCGCGGCTATTTGGCCGGTAGCATGCAGCGCGCCTATGCTCTGGGGGAGCGTGTATTCTGCGGTGTCACACTGCCCGAGGGACTTGTGCCCTATGGGCGACTGCCAGCACCAATCATCACGCCCACGACTAAAGCTGCGGCATTCGAGCATGATGAGAACTCATCGCCAGCTGAGCTGATCGCCAAGGGTGTGTGCACCCAAGATGAGTGGGATGAAATCAGCTCCATGGCTCTTAAATTGTTTGCTCACGGTCAGGCTGTTTTTGGGCGCCTCGGATGGTTACTTGTCGACACCAAATACGAATTTGGTAGGACGCCATCGGGTGAGATCAAGGTTATTGATGAGATTCACACACCTGATTCCAGTCGTTTGTGGCTCAAGGAAACTTACGACGCGCACATGGTCCAAGGCCAAGCGCCCGATATGCTCGATAAGGAAGTCGTGCGACGCTATCTTTTAGCGCAAGGCTTTAGTGGTCACGGTCCGGTGCCTCATGTACCCACCAGTGAACTTGTGGGCTTGGCGCATGTTTACCTGAAGGTTGCTGAGACCTTAATTGGTCACAAGCTTGAGACCTCCGGACCGGGCGCCATCGCTATCGAGTCACTGATTTAGTAGGTAGGTTGCCAACCGCTGCGCTAGTTGCAGTGGTTCGCCATCTTTGCACAGATAGTCTGAGTATCCAGCTGCTTTAGCTTCGCGGATGTGGCCGTCGTCACTGTGGCCACTGAGGGCGATCAGTAAGCCCTGGTAGCCGCGCTCACGCATCTCGCGGGCTGCCGCGGTGCCAGACAAGGTCGGCATCTCAAGATCCATGAGAACCAAATCAAATTCTTCGCGTGAGACAAGTTCTAACGCATAGCAGCCCTCTGTAGTGAAGGTTACAGCAGCCCCACTCGCCTCTAAAATGGCCTGATAGAGGCGACATAGATCCCGCGCATCATCGACCACCAGGATTTTGCGTCCTGCCAGGCCACCGAGTGTATCGGGGGAAAGGGTGGGTGAGCGGGCGCTATTTGGGGGGGCACCTTTAGCCATCAGTAGTCGGCTCCCTAGTGCATGAATCAGCCGCACTGCGGCCGCGTCTAGCGCGAATCTAGGGCCAAAACCGATCCTAAGTCAACGAACGATCCGTTACTGGGGCTGCGCCGCGGGGGGCGGACCATCGGACTTACTGACGACGGTTTGTCGCTGTTTTTTTAACTCCCAGAAAGCCGCGATGATCTTGCCAGCGATAGGGGCGGCCGAGCGTCCACCGCCGGAGACCTTGTCGTGCTCACTCACGACGGCAATGGCAATCTCAGGGTTATCGGCTGGGGAAAATGCCGCAAACAGAGCGTGTTCGCGCCAATTCATGCTGACGTCGCGTTGCGTTTTGCCCAGGTTCTTACTGAGCCCTACGACCTGCGCCGAGCCCGTCTTGCCGGCTACGGTAACACCGGGGACTGCCGCGTTCTTACCCGTGCCCTCTTTATCCATGACCACAGCGATCAGGCCTTCTTTAACCTGTTTGAAACTCTCGGCCTTGATCTTATCGATGCGTCGCACAAGTTCCGGCTCTTGCAGCATCACCGTCTCGCCGATGGTGTTGATCACCCGCTTGACCAAGTAGGGGCGCCACAGAGAACCCTCGTTGCCAATCGTGGCAAAAAGGCTGGCGAGCTGTAGGGGCGTCACGCCGTCAGCGCCCTGACCAATCGCCACACTGGGCGTCTCTCCTGTGCTCCACGGGAGGCGGAAGGTGAGCTTTTTCCACGCGGTCGTAGGGATCAGACCAGGTTGCTCAAAGTTAAGTAACAGTCCCGTCTTTTGGCCGAGGCCCAGAATCTGGGCGTATTTGGCAATCCTATCGACGCCGAGCTCCACCCCGACGTTGTAGAAGTAGACGTCGCAGGATTTCATGAGCGCACGCCGTAAATTGACGTTGCCGTGACCACCGTGCTCCCAACAGTGATAAGTCTGTCCGCCAAGTGTGTAATGGCCTGGGCAGTGGAAGGTGGTGTTGGCGTTGATGATGCCTTCCTCAAGTCCTGCCAGCGCAACGACGGCTTTGTAGGTACTGCCCGGCATATAAACACCGCCGGTGGTTTTATCGAGAAAGGGCTTAAAGGGATTGGCTACAAGTGATCTGTACATGTCTTCGGTAAGGCCGCCTTGATACAGGTTGGGGTCGTAGCCCGGCTCGCTCACCATGGACAATATTTCGCCGTTTTGGGGGTTGATCGCGACGACCGCGCCGTTCTTACCGCGGAAGGCCTCGCGTGTGACGCGCTGCAACTCCATGTCTAGCGTTAGTACGAGATCCGAACCTGCCTGCGCTGGTACCAGCGGCAGGTTGATGCCGCTGCGACTTAAGCCTTCTACTTGCCGCCCAAAGGCATCGACCTGGATCAAGCGGTGGCCCCTCTTGCCACGCAGGTATTTTTCCCATCTGGCCTCGAGACCCTGCTTGCCCACTAAGTCGCCGGCCCGGTAATTGCCGCCATCTTTGTTGTTGGCGATTAGCTCTCGTTTACCAATCTCACCGAGATGACCCACCATATGGGATGGAGTGTCAACCTTGTAGTCGCGGCGAGGAGCGACCGAAATGTCGACGCCGGGTAAAAATATTTTGTTTGACTCAATGGTGGCAACTTCGTGCAGCGATAGATTGCGCTTTAGGTTGATCGGAAGGTACTTAGGTTGGCCGCGACTCATCCACAGCCGTCGCTCAAACGCACTCACGGGGATGTGCAGTAGGCGGCCCAGGATCTTAAAGGTGGTCTGCGTGTCGCGCACAAACTGCGGGACGAGAACCAAGTCAAAATAAGGCCGATTGCCGAGTACCACCTGCCCGTGACGATCGAATATCAGACCACGAGGAGCAGCTAACTCGATATATTGGATGCGGTTGGTCTCGGCGATGCGTTTATAAACATCGCCCTTGTATATCTGCACATACCATAGACGGATCAAAAGTAGTGCAGTGACGGCGATGAAAGCCAAATTGACCCAGAGAAAGCGACTTTCGACGATGCGCCGTTCGGCTTGAAAAATGCGCCGCATCTCAAGCCTCCTCGCTACTAATGCCGGTGGCTAAATGCCGGTGGCACAGGACGAGGCCAATGGCGACTCCGGTTAGAAGCATTTCACTTTGGACGCGCAGATATGCCCAACTGAAAATACCGGTACCCGAGTTGACCACTAGTACGAAGGTACTGAAACAAACGAGCCAGAGCTGGCTGATGCCGTAGGTAAATGCCCACGGCATGATGTGTCGCCACGACAGGGTGTCACGCGTCAAATGAATGACCGCAGTAATGACCCAATAACTACACAAGTAAAAACCAGCGGGAGCGGCCGAATGCGTCTCTAAGATTAGGGCTCCAACGCCGGCAAGGAAAAGGCCCCGCGGTAAAGTTTCAAGTACCAGCGACGTGACTAGCCACGGGGTCATGAGGTCGATGGCGAAGACACCACTCGTCAGCGATGGCAGGACTGTATGATGCAGCGTCCCCACGACAAGGAGTAACAACGTATCAAACCAGAGTTGGCCGCTAACCGGCCGAAAGTGCAAAAGCGGCTTTACCTCAGCCCAAAATTCGTGGATGCGTTCCGCTGTCTTCTCCATCAGCGTGCCTGCATATTGAGGGCTTGCTCGAGCCACTGCGGACCGGCAGCGGTGACGATCTTTTCCAACTCTGGGTCAGGATTGAAGATGATCATCACTTCCTCGAGGCGATTATGGTCTACCCACGGCTCGACGGTCACGGACTGAGCGACGTTATCGGTCTCGTAAGTAATCCGCATCACGCGGCCGACGGGAAGACCTTTAGGAAAACCACCGACAATGCCTGAAGTGATCAGCGTGTCACCGATGCGAATTTCGACCCTTTTATGAAGCTGCAGCGTACAGGACGCGTGTGCGGCGCCAGACAAAACACCGCGGACGCGTGTGCGCTGCAGGAGGACGTCGAGGTGAAAGTCGTGATCGACGAGGAGTTGTACGTCCGAGTAGTTGAGACCCGTGCGAATAATTTTGCCGACGATACCGTCCGCTGCCACCACGGGCATGCCGACGCGCACACCGTCGCGACTGCCGCGCGTGATCCTGATCGACTCAAACTGTCCGAGTTCGTCGTGACCGATTACCTCAGCGGCGATCAAGCGTTTTTCCGAGCGGCCGGAGAATCCCAGTAATTTGCGGAGGCGTCCGACCTCTTGGACTTGCTCGTCGTAGTCCATGATGCGCGCCTGCATGGCCGCGAGTTGCGACCGCAGCCGCATGTTCTGGTCAGCGGCGACACTAAGGTGCACGTAGCGCTCCCACGCGTGGGTCATCCCGCGCGCCGTGATTTGCCAGAGTCGCTCCATGGGGTACATGGCGTTCTGCACGATAAGTAGCGCCGCGTTTGGGTTCTCCCACGGGCGCATCGATGTCGAAAAGAACACAAAGGGAGCCAGCAATGCGCTGACCAAAAGCACGACGGCAAAAATCTTTTTCGAGTGTTCGGCCAAGATGCGCCTCGCTTACGCGTCTTTTGGGTGGCAAGGTCCTAGGTCTTTCACTTTATCATCACCGGGTAATTGTGCTACAGCTTAAGCAGCGTTAGCAAAAGGTTACGGTGGGTTGTCTTGAGGTTTCACTGAATTGTCGGGGGAGAGGCTACGCCCATGTCACGCATAAAAGATAAAGCTCTTAACGGCTTAGATGGCGCTAAGCTTAACAAAAACTTCTGGACTTACGCGGTGTTACTCTCTGCCTTGGGGGCGATGACCTTCTTTGGCGTCTGCGATCCTACGGGGGCTAAGTTTGGCCGCGGCGGCGGCGGTAGTGTTGCTGCCAAGGTGGGTGGGGAGCAGATCAGCCGCGTCGAGTTTCAGCGTGCCTATCAGCGGGCCTACAGCCAGTATCAGCGGATCTACCAAGATGCCTTCGATCCCGGTCAGCTACGCCTGGCGCACACGGTCTTGCGGGAGCTTGTCGATGAGAGGGCCCTGTACCTCAAGGCGGTAGCCCTGGGCCTGCGGTCTTCCGATGATGAAATTGTCCAGCTGCTCACCCAAGAAGACGCCTTCAGGGGCGAGGATGGCAAGTTTTCAGACGAGGTCTTCAAGCGCTACCTCGACAGCAACGGTTACACGGAATCGGCCTTTCTTGAGGACATCCGGCGTAGCGTGACGGTGCAGAAGCTGAGGCGCTTTGTCGCGGACTCGTCCTTCGTGTCGCAAAAGGCGGCTGAGCTTGATTACCGCATCACCGAGACGACGCTAGATCTCAGCTTCCTGAAGTTCGATCCGCAAAAGATGGACGTCGCGGTGACACAGGCAGAAGTTGATAAGTTCCTTGCAGAGACGAGCGGTAAGGCGCGCGCCAAGGAATACTTCGAGAAGAACCCGGCCGAGTTCAACAGACCGGAGCAGATCAAGGCGCGGCACATTCTGGTCAGCTTCAAGGGTGCCCGAAATGCGACTGCCGATGCCGAGAAACGCGAGAAAGATGCGGCGCGCAAGCTGGCCGACGACTTGCTCAAAGAGGTGCAGACCCCAGGTGCCGATTTTGTGGTGATCGCGACACGCGCCACAGATGAACCTAGCGGCAAGACCAGCGGGGGCGACCTAGGCTGGTTTGGGCGTGACGCCATGGACAAGTCCTTTAGCGACGCGGCCTTTGTGCTTGAGAAGGGGCAGCTCAGCGGCATCGTCGAATCACCATTTGGTTTTCACATCATCCGGGTCGAAGACAAGAAGTCCGAGCTGAAGCAAACGCTAGAGGCGGCCGAGCGCCAAATTGCCGAAAATCTCCTCCTTAAGGAGAAGCGTCCGCAGATTGCCAAAGAGGCCGCCGACAAAATCTTTGCCGCTCTGAAAGACGGCCAGCCCGCCGATCAACTCCTGGCGCAGTATCATTTGCAATGGGCATCCACAGGCGAAGTGCACGCTGACGCGCGTTATCTCCCTGGGATTGGTGCCAGTAGTGATGTTGGGGACGCTCTTGTTGGACTGCGTCAAGCCGGGGAATTGTTCCCACGGGTCCTCGATGTTCGTGGCAATTTCTACGTGCTGAAACTCAAGCAGCGCAAAGAGCCGGATCTGTCCAAGCTGACCGATGCGAAGCGCAAGCAGCTAGCCGAGACAGCGTCGCTGCAAGAGGGCAGTCAGCTCTTTGCTCAACTTGCCAAAAAGGTCGAAGCTGATCTCGAGAAAAACGCGACCGTTTGGTTGAATCCTGATTTCCTGGCGCTCGACGATACCAAATCTGGGGACAGGAGCGGGGGCTAAACTCGTGGTCGTCCTAATCGTCACTAAGACGACCAATTACGAATTACACGGCGCTCTGATCGAGTCGAAAGTCAACCATGGCCTGGTGGCCCGCGACTCGCTGACGCGCCTTAAACAAGCTCATGGTGAGCACTACGAGACCTTGAGCAGACTGCGCACGGCGCTTGCTGCTGCAGGTCTCGCGTGGGACGAGGTGAGCCGCGATTTTCCGCGGCCTTGGAGCAAGTCTTACGATTTGGTGATTACCGTAGGTGGTGATGGCACACTATTAGCGGCGTCGCACCAACTCGCTCACGGTGGGCTCATCGCTGGTGTGCGCTCGTCGACCTTGAGTGTGGGATACCTCTGTACGGCTGGTACCGACGCGGTGGAACCACTGGTTCAGGCCATTGCGACGAGTCGTCTCAAGAGCTCTGTAGTCCATCGTCTTAAGGCTAGAGTGAAGCGGATCGATGTCGGTGACGAGATCGAGACCACGCCTGTGCTTAATGATTTTCTATACGCCAACGCCAACCCGGCAGCGACGACGCGCTACCGATTGCGCTACGGTGATAAAGAGGAAGTCCATCGTTCAAGTGGTATTTGGGTGGCGACCGCTACGGGTAGCACGGCAGCGATCCTTGCTGCGGGTGGCGAACGCCGTCCGCCCGATGATGCTCTGTACCAATACCGCGTCAGGGAGCTCTACAAATTCGACCTTGGCTCGCCCGAGATTGAGGGCGGACTCTTTGATCCCTCGCAGACCGTGCTAGAGATCGAGAACCGCTGCCCGGCGGCCATCTTGGCCACCGACGGTCAACATGGAGTGATTGATCTCGTCTATGGCGACCGCATTAGCTTTGCGGCGGCCGCGCCTATCAATCTCGTCCGCGGCTGGCACGATTAGTGTGCCGGCTTGCAATTGGTTTTGTAGCGGCGCACGCCGAACAGCCAATCTTCCTCAACATCGACGATCGCTGCAGTTTTAGCGACCGCAGTGGGCCACGTCATGCGTAACGACTGCGAGCTAGAGCGGCAGAAAAACTGTGTGCCCTTGCCACTGGGATTAGGTTGTTGGCGGCACCGCCCAAATTGGCCTGAGTCGCTAGCACCGAAAAGTATGCGGACCAGCTTATCCTCGTCACCGGTATCGTCGTCGGTCTCTTCTTGTTCAATGATGATGAGTTGGTGGTAGGAGCCCGGGGCGGCCTCGCAGCGAAAAAGCTCGGGATTCGGCTTCTGATCATCGTCGTTCTTGACGACCTCGTCACTCGAGGTGCCGCTGCCTGTACAGCCGGCAGTCCATAAAAGTAGCGACAAAAATACGGTCATTACAACGTACATGCAGAGTCCCCTTTCGGAACCATCGGCTCGATGTTGCGCATCATCCACGCCTGTGTGCGACTCGCGTCACCGTTTAATTTTGCCTGAAACACTTTGTGATTTCAACGGGTTGAGTATTGGGGTTGGGGTTATTACAAAATACCCAAAACTCTCTCACGAATCGCCATGGTTACGCCGATACCTAAATAAGTCCTGCGACGGAGTCAGCGTCAAGGTCACAAACGGCTGGAGGCTAACATATGGGTGTCAAGAAGACCCGCAATCCAAAATCAAAAGAGGGATCTCCGAGAACGCGCGTGAGCAAGGCCGACGTACGACTAGCGATTATGGGTGAAGAGCGACGATTGCGCGAGCGATACAAGCTCCTCCAACACCAGAACGCCATCGGTGCCGCCATCATCATCACTAGCTTGGTACTCAACCTAGGCCTTGCCGTTGGCTACGCACTGGCGATCGTACCGACCGCGGTAGCCGTGCTCGGTATTGCTTTCGGTCTGTCACTCCTGCATGAGATCGAGCATGACCTGATCCATAATCTTTACTTTGCCGGGCATAAGAAGCTGCAGAATTTCGTCTTTCGCCTGATATGGGTAGTTAAACTTCATGCTAATCCGATTTGGCGCCGCAAGGTCCATTTGCGTCACCATGCAAAGAGCGGGCAAATTGGCGACTGGGAGGAGCGGCTGCTTGGTCTTGGCGACCACGTGATCTGGCGACGCCTTGTGGCTATCCTTATCCCATTCGGATCGCACTTGTATTTCGGGCCAGTTGCCTCGACTGATCCTGAGTTCAGTAGAACCGAAACTTTTAAATCCAACCTGCCGGCGGGAGCTACTTTCGTGATTTTGGCGCTCCTAGGCATCCTGCACCTGGTGCTACCAGCCTCGGTGCACGTCCGCGCGCCTGAGGCGTTTTGGAGTGCCGCTGCATGGCTCAACGTGGTCTGGCTCCTGCCGGGAATCGTCCGCCACACGGCCATCACCCTGATGACGACCTCAGTGCACTACGCCGGCGATATCCCTGCTGGAGACGTCCGGTACGAGAATCAGATCGTGGACCACTGGCTCTATTTGCCTCTGCAGCTCTTTTGTTTTAACTTCGGAGCGACCCACGTGATTCATCATTACGTTGCTGCACAACCATTCTATTTGCGGCAGATGGTCAGCGCTAAGGTTAAGCCAGTGCTCTTGGCGGTGGGTGTTAGGCACAACGATCTAAAGATCTTACAACGTGCTAATCGCTGGCATTACCATCGTGAGGACGCTAACGCGGCATGAGTGAGATTGATCTGCTGCCTCTCACCGAGGCAACGCCCCCTGCGTGGATTGAAGTGGTCAAAGAGAATTTTGATGCATTTCTTCTGGATCATGCCTCGTGCGAGCGCAAGGCGGCCGCCTCGGCGCTATCGCTCCTAGCGCGTCATGCGGATCAGCCCATGCTGGTTGAGACCATGGTGACATTGGCCCGCGAGGAGCTCGATCATTTCGGTCAGGTACACCGGATCATTCTCAAACGCGGGCTCACGCTGCTGCCCGACGAGAAGGACCCCTACGTCAATCAACTTTTGACGGTCGTCAGGCAGCAGCCGGCTGAACGTCTCCTTGACCGGTTGCTCGTGTCGGCGCTGATCGAGGCACGTAGCTGCGAGCGGTTCCTCATTCTGAGTCAGGCGGAGCTGCCTGACGCAGATCTCAGTCAGTTTTACCGCGCGCTTTACCGGTCTGAGGCCGGTCATTTCCGCGTGTTTCATAGGTTGGCTGAGCGAATTTTTGGTGCCGCCGCGGTGGCCAGTCGGTGGCCCGAACTCTGCCGCTTCGAGGGGGCGGTCATGCGGGGAGCACCGCTCCGTCCTGCCGTGCACTAGAGCGATATCCGAGGTGACAGGGCCCCTCGCTTCGGCTAGCCTTACGAGTCTAGCGCTGGGAGGTCCCATTTGACGCGGGAATCAACGACTCATCCCCGCCCCACGGAGGGGCGGGTGGCCATCATCGTCGGCGTGTTACTCGCAGGCGAGGACGACACCTTGGCGGACGACCTTGCCGAGCTGACGCAGCTCCTTGCCACCCTCAAGATTCAGGTTGGTGGGCGCGTGGTGCAAAAGCGGCAGAAGGTGACGCCACGTTTTTTTGTGGGCGAGGGCAAAGTAGACGACATCAAGCTGCTGGCCGAGCAACTAGGCTCCAAGCTGGTGATTTTTGACCGGACGCTTTCCGGCCCCCAAGTGCGCAACTTGGAGGAGGCGACTGGCTGTGAGGTCCAAGATCGGACCGGGGTGATTCTAGAGATCTTCGCGCGCCATGCACGGACGACCCAGGCCAAGACGCAGGTCGAGATCGCTAGGCTTGAATACATGATGCCGCGGATGACAGGAGCCTGGTCGCACCTTGAGCGGCAACGTGGCGGTGGTGTTCAGCGCGGTATGGGAGAGAAGCAGATCGAGGTGGATAGGCGCCTTGCACGGGAGCGGATGAGCCGCCTGAGACGCCAGCTCGAGGGCATTCAAAAAGATCGGCAGAATCAGCGTAAGGCGCGCCTCTCTGAGCTCAAAGTGGCGCTCGTTGGCTATACGAACAGCGGCAAGACCTCGATCATGAGTGCCGTGACGCGCGCCAACGTGCAGGCTGAGGATGTGCTCTTTGCGACTCTGGATGCAAGTGTGCGCACACTTGATCCGTCGACGCGACCGAAAATTCTTCTGAGTGACACCGTCGGCTTTATCCGTAATTTGCCACACGCCCTGGTTGAATCATTTAAGTCGACACTGGACGAGGTGCTCGAGGCTGATCTGCTGCTGCACGTGGTCGATGCCTCGCATCCTAACTTTCGCGCCCAGATGCAGACGACTGCCGACGTGCTTCGGGAGATTGGCGCCGGCGATATCCCGACGCTGATGGTGTTCAACAAACTTGATAAAGTGGCTGATCCCGTGCTGCCGAAGATTCTCAAGGCGGCCTATAAAAACAGTGAATTCGTTTCGGCGCTGCGGGACGACGACATGGTGCGGCTGCGGCGCTACATCATCAAGTATTTTGAGGAGAACCTGGTCCGCGCCACCATTGAAGTGCCGGCCGATGATCAGTCCCTGTTGTCGCTGATCTATAAGTCATGTTTGATACTTGAGACGGACTTTAGTATTCAGGACCTGGCTCGGTTCGAAGTGCGTGCGAGTCCTGCCGTTTTAGCTAAATTGCATTCACACGTGGTCTCGGTCGCTGAGGGACCATTCCAAGGATTACGTTTCAAGGATTAAGTTTCAAGGATTCAGCTTATGATTCGTCTCGATACTAGCTTCTTCTCCCTTGAGTTAAAAACTAGCGCCACCTCCTGGCAAGCAGACGCTACGGCAGCTTTAGCTGCGGTTAAGCGTGGTGACTGTGCCGGGGGTGAGTTCACGGGATGGTACGACTGGCCGCGGCGTCATGGTTTTGCCTTGGCAGAAGAGGTGAAGCAGCACGTGGCCGGCATCGGACGTTTTTACGACACGGTGGTGGTTGTGGGTATCGGGGGATCTTATCTCGGCTGTCGCGCCGTGGTCGATGCCTTGACGCACAGCCATGCCGCGTCGTTAAACCGCGGTCCCAATGCCTCAAAAACACCACAAGTAGTTTATGCTGGTCACAACCTTTCGGAGGCTGGCCTCATCGAATTACTGGATTTTCTCGCGACACGTGAACCCATCGTCAACGTGATTAGCAAGAGTGGCACTACCACGGAGCCAGCGGTCGCCTTTAGGGTAATTCGTGACCACATGGAGCAGCGCTACGGTAAGGCTGAGGCGGCGCGACGCATCATCGCTACCACTGACGCCCATAAGGGGGCGCTGCGTCGTCTTGCTGGTGACGCGGGCTACAAGACCTTTGTCGTCCCGGATGATGTTGGCGGGCGGTTTTCGGTGCTGACCGCTGTCGGCCTTGTGCCCTTAGCCCTTGCCGGCTTTGATATCGACAGTCTCCTCAATGGTGCCGACCAACTGTTCCGTAGTCTTGAGGGTGAGGGATTGGCCACCCACCCCGTTATCGAGTATGCAACGCTGCGCCGTGCCGCCTTTGCGGCGGGTAAACGCGTCGAGATCTTGGCCTACGGCGAACCGCGTCTGGCGACGGTAGTCGAGTGGTGGAAGCAGCTCTTTGGTGAGTCTGAGGGTAAGGCGGGTCAGGGCATGTTCCCAGCGGGACTTAGCTACACGACGGATCTCCATTCGCTCGGTCAGTATGTGCAGGACGGATGCCGTAACCTGATACAAACCTTTCTGAGTTTCAGCGAGACACTGCCGGCCTCACTTCGTAGTGGTGATGCTTCTGAGCGGCGGTTGCGTGTGCCCCATGCGGCTCACAATGATGACGATCTAGGCTACCTTGAGGGTAGGCCCATCAGTGACATCAATCAGGCAGCAATGATCGGCACCAAGGTGGCCCACAGCGATGGCGGTGTACCGAGCTTGGAATTGCACTTGCGCGAGCTCTCCGCATCGAGCCTTGGTGAGCTTTTTGCCTTCTTTGAGACGGCCTGTGCGGTTAGTGCGCTGCTACTCGGTGTAAATCCCTTCGATCAGCCAGGTGTAGAGGCTTACAAGAAGAACCTCTTTGCCCTCCTGGGTAAGCCTGGATTTGAAGAGTTAGGTGGCGCGCTGCGTCGCCGTTTGTGATGTCTCAGTTGTTGTGGCTCGGCGCTGCCGCGACGAAAGCATCGCGCAGCGTGCCGAGTCGGTCAGCGACCTCGGTCATGGTGTGCGTCATAATGTCGATTTCCCAGGTGTCACCCTTTAGATGGTGGCAGAGATCTCTGACCCAGCGTGCGAGGTCGTCGATAAAGCGTCCTGGATCGTCACCCATGGTGTCGTCGTACATACGGACTAGGGTATCTAGCCAGGCCTGCTCATCGCGGCCGAGTAGATTTACAAGCTGATTGAGCCGGGTGCCGGACTCGGCCTCTTGCCAGTCGCCAGCGATGCGGAACGGAAAATTCGAGCGGTCACTCCGGTGTAGCCAGATCTTGGCCCTAGTCCCGACATTGACCACCACATAGTCAGCAGGGTCGGCGCCATGGAAACCATCAGGCCGTTTCCATACGACGTGCATGCACAACCTCCAGTATCCGCATGTATTCGCAGTTTTGACGCCTTGGATGTTACCACAGGGTGGGTGGGAGCGCCTAGGTCATTTCGGTGGCAAAGCCGCCTCAAGGGATAGTTGCGCAGTGGACGGCGACGAGGTAATTTCCCCATCGCCTAGCATTCACGAAGAGGAGCGACGATCATGGGCCTACCTTTAACTGGTTGCCACAGCTACGAGCATTATGTTCAGGATTTGGCACGCGCCGAGGCTTTTTATACGAAGTCCCTTGGCTTCAAGAGAATCGGCGTCAGCACGGCCAAGGCCGAGGCTCATGACGGCATGCGCCGGTTGGTCCTCGCTGGTGGGCGCAAGATTCACGTGATCTTGTCGCAACCTCTCAAAGACTGGTCCGTTGCCGCTAACTACCTCAGGGCGCATCCCGAGGGGATCGGTTTTCTCAACTTCCGGGTCAGCAGTCTTACCAAGGCGATCGAGTTTCTGAAGCCGCGTCGGGCGACGTTTCTGTACGATACGCAGGTGGTGCGTGACGACCAGGGTGAGCTCGCGCAGATTGCCATGGCCTCAGCATTGGACGACGTCAACTACCGCTTGATCGATGATTCGCGTTATAACGGGTTTGGGCCGTCCTTTGAGATGCACGAGCGTGCGGGCAGCTACGAGTCACCACTCGGATTCACCGAGATCGATCACTTCACAGCCAACGTCAGGACCTTGCAGCCGCTCACGTCGTTTTACCGCGATGTGCTTGGCTTTGAAAAGTTCTGGGATATCGAGTTCCACACCAACGACGTCAATCCTAACCTGCCTGTCGGCAGTGGGCTTTACTCCGAGGTTTACTGGCATCCGGCATCGGGCATCAAGTTCGCCAATAACGAGCCGATTGCACCCTTTTTTCGTAACAGCCAGATTGACATCTACTGCCGTGATAACCGCGGGAGTGGTGTGCAGCATGTGGCATTGCTGGTTCCAAACATTCTCAAGACTATGGATAAGCTCCATGCCGAGGGCTGTAAATTCTTGGCTGCCGGCGATAGCTACTACGAGAAGGTGCCAGCGCGGCTCAAAGCTAGTGGCTTCAACGGCTCGATCCGCGAGGATATGAAAGCCCTGGCCAGCAGAGATATTCTCATCGACGGTAGCGCCAAGGGTTACTTGCTCCAAATCTTCTCTCATGAGCTATCGCGGCAATTTGGCGATGCCAAGGCTGGCCCCCTCTTCTTTGAAGTGATTCAGCGCGAGGGTGACGAGGGTTTTGGTGGTGGCAACTTCCGTGCACTATTCGAGACCATCGAGATCGATCAGATTGCGATGCAAAAAGTGGCTTCGCAGTTACCGCTCGAGACGATATAGTCATCGTAAGATGACTAAACACAAGCGTTTCACAAACGGTCTGGTACTTACATGCGCTCTCGTCATGTTTGGTGGGGGCAATGTTTGGTGCCAGGCCGTTTTAGCTGACGACTCGTCAACGTCCTCCGGTGCCACTGCTGCCACAGTCACCGCTATGGCATCAGATCAAAGTTGGCATGAGGATCAGACGGCGGGGGTGAAATTCCCGCTCCCATTTAAGATTGGCCGCGAGAAGACCACGCAGCAGGCCCACAACCTGATCCTGGCTGAGGCGGGAGTGAAACTGCCGGCTAACGCCACAGTGACCTCGGCGCTGTATGGCGAACGCGATGTGCCGTTTGTCCTAGTTTGGAAGATCGAAACCAAATTGGCTGCGACCCTGGGTGACCTAGCGGCTATGGCAGCGCAAGTTGGTGAGTTGCGTGGTTTAAACGACTGGCAATTTAATCAATACCGTTTACGCGGTACCGCAACGGCGACTTTTCCGGCGACCGGACTTGGTGCCAGTATGCTGGTGCAGCTTGTCGAGGGCGGTGCCGTTGTGGTTGGGTATTACTACCGGGATCTAGCCGACGCAGCGTTGTTTCAGGCCATCGCTGACGGCTTTGAGCTGACTAGTGCCAAAGTCCTTAGGCCAAAGCCAAGAACTCTAAGTTTACTCTTTCAAGACAAAGACATTTACATCATCCTTCTGATCGCCGGAGCCGTCACCGTGTCGTTGCTGTGGTTCTTGGGGCGTAGGCAGCGATTGCCCTGAGAGACCGGGAGTAGCGCCACTGCGCTGACGCTCTCGCCGTCTCGGGCGCTGATGCGTTATGATGAAGATCCTAATACTTCCTGAGGATTCATGTTTAGGCGAGGGTAGTACCGATGGCTCGGTTTGTGACGAAGGTTGTGATAGCGCTCGTCGCCATCGTGTTTGTGAGTGGTTTGGCTCTAGTGACCTACGTTCACAGCTGGCAGACCCGTCCGCAGACTCTGCCTCAAGAGGTGGTTGTTGAGTTCAAGGGTGGCACGGGGCTCACGGCTTTGGCCAAGAGGCTTTCTGAGTCTGCCGTCATCGATAACTCGACTCTCTTTACGCTCATGGTGCGACTGGGCGGCGAATACAAGCACTACCAGGCAGGCACCTACCGTTTCAGCGGGCAGGTGACCCCACTGGACGTCGAAAAGGCGATGGTCCAGGGTTTGATCTATGCGCCGGTCGTCGCGCAAATCACCATCCCAGAGGGTTTCAAGCTCCGTGAAGTCATCGAACGATTGGCGGCTCACGGCATCGGTCACATCGTTGAAATCACTAACCTGAGTCGGGACCGGGTATTTCTCGACGAACTCAAGGTGCGGGGCGCGTCTTTAGAGGGGTACATCTACCCCGCCACGTACTCGTTTCATAAGCTACCGACGGCGCGCGAAGCGCTCACCTTGATGGTGCGCACTTTTTGGCAAAATTTGCCACCCGACTATGAGGCCCAGGCCAAAAGTCGTGGACTAAATCTTAACGATGCAGTCACCTTCGCCTCCCTCATCGAACTGGAGACGCGTCTTGATGAGGAGCGTCCCCTCGTAGCAGAGGTGATCTGGCGGCGCCTCAAAGACAAAGCACCCCTCGGCATCGATGCGGCCGTGATCTACGGCATCCCCGACTACACGGGGGATCTCACCTGGGCAAATCTCTCGGACCGTCGCAACCCATACAACACCAGGATCCATCGCGGGCTACCACCAACCGCTATTGGCGCTCCGAGCCGAAAGTCCTTGGAGGCAGTCCTAAATCCCACCAACTTCGGCTATTATTACTACGTGTTGACTCCAGGGTTTATGCGACACCATTTCTCCAAAACCTTGGCCGAGCATAATGAAAATGTAAAGAAACTCGTGGATGCGTCGAAACGAGGGAAAGCCCACGATACGGGCAAGCACTGATCATTCAGATGTACCACCCGGCATATGCAACTGTGTGAACTGGAGGATGTGACTCATGGCGCAAAAGAAATCAAATAACCAGGCTAAGGGCGCACCCAGGGCCAAGCGGAACGGGGCGATCGATGAGTCCACCGAAGCGGTTGAGGGACGCTTAGATCAGCGTGTACCCATTCAGCTTCTCGTCGACTACAAGGCGGATGGGAGCTACCTCTTCGATTTCTGTCGTGACCTAGGCACAGGTGGTGTCTTTATTCAGACGAGCAAGCCACTGCCGACTGGCTCAGCCATAGATCTGACGTTTACCATCCCTGATAGCAAAGAAACTCTCAATACCAAGGGTACGGTGATCTGGGCGCAACAGCCAGTGGCTGGACGCAAGGATCTCATGCCAGGCATGGGCGTGCAGTTCTCTGGATTCTCTGAAGAACAGCGTCGTCTGCTTGAAGGATTTGTCGAGCGTTACCACGGTGGCAAGTTGGTGACGACGTCGGCATCCAATCGTACCGACAAGCAAGCTGTCTAACATCAATGCGTCGCGAATTACTGCTGGTGTTCATCCTTGCCGGGGTGCAGTTTTCGCACATTATTGATTTCGTGATTATGATGCCTCTCGGTCCGCAGCTCATGCGGATGTTTGGCATCGCTCCGAGGGAGTTCGCTCTTGTGGTCTCAGTTTATACGCTGAGTGCAAGTCTGAGCTGCTTTGGGGCATCTTTTTTTATGGATAGGTTTGATCGCAAAAAGACGCTCCTTCTCGTCTACGCTGGGCTGGTGGTGGGTACTTTTGTCTGCGGTTTAGCGCCTAACTTCCCTTCACTGGTCGCAGCAAGGTCCATCACGGGTATGTTTGGTGGGCTCTTGCAGCCCATTATTCTGGCGATCATCGGTGATCTTATCCCCGAGTCCCGTCGTGGTCAGGCCACAGGCATAGTTATGGCCGCATTCGCGGTATCATCGGTGGTCGGTGTGCCTATCGGCCTCAGTCTGGCCAATAGTTTTGGCTGGCAAACGGCATTTATTACCCTCGCCGTATTTAGCGCCATGAACCTCGCGCTCGCATGGCGGCGGCTGCCACCAGTCACATCACACATCACGAAACGTGTTCCATCTTCCGGTATGATTCACGATATGGTGGCCATATTAAAGCTACCGAATTCATGGGTAGCTTTAGTGCTGATTACCACCATGATGTCGATCTTCACGTTTACGCCCTTTGTTAGCCCATTTCTGGTGCAGATTGTTGGTATCGCTGAAGCTGACCTCCCAACCGTTTATATGTTTGGTGGCGCAGCCTCGTTCGTCGTATCGCCACTGATAGGTAGAATCGCTGATCGCTTCGGTGCAAGAAGGGTCTTTATTAGTTCGTCGGTTGTGGCGGTGCCAGCGATGCTTATCTTCAGTAACTTGCAAAAAACCAGTTTAGCCGTCGCGGTAGCCATGAATACCCTGGTGGCTGCCGTCGGTGCAGCTAGGATGACGCCGTCTCTTGCTCTTATCAATGGCAGCGTATCCTCAGCGTTGCGCGGTCGCTTCATGACGCTGATTGCGTCTGTTCAGCAGCTTGCGGCCGCGTGCGCTTCGTTCATTGGTGGTCTGATTCTCGGTGATAGCTCCAGCGGGCTTGCGCGATTTCCCCTGCTAGGAAGCATAGTCGCCACATCGATGGTGATCTCATCGTTACTGAGTCTTTTGATCAGAACCGAGCAGAAGACAGTCAAAAGAGGTGGTACAGAAACTAAACCCGGTAGAGATTAACCTCTACGCGTCGGCCATCGTTCAGCAAACTCTGATCCTGGTTGATACTGTTATAAATCGTGGCGATGGAATTACGATAATCGGCAGCACCGTAGCTAGTGCCGTCGTTGAACGCTGTGCGTCCGCCACGCATGAAGTTTAGCGTGCGATCGACACCCCAGGTTCTAAATGCTTTGATGAGTAGATTCACAGCCTCGCCCAAATTATTGGGGTCGTTGAGATAGGCGCCACCGTCATTCCTCTGGTAGCCTAGCATTTGTGCCATATCTAAATTGATGTTTAGGTAGCTGAGGTTAGCTGACGGTGTGCCATCCTTGCCGCTATCCCGTTCGTCTGAGCGCATATAAGTGGTCTCTTGCATGGCAATGGCCAAGATCAACATCTTTTCCTGCTGTGATGCTCCGGCGGCGCTAATCAGTGACAGGAGTCGAGTCTTGTTTCCTTGGAGCGCACTACCGTAGTTAGTGATCGCGAATTTAGCATTGCCCGGTGCGTTAAACTGGACACCGCTGGCTCCAACGGGTGGATTAGCGGGCTGGGGACTCGGTGCAGGCTGGGGACTTGGCTGCGGACTCGGCGACGGTTGGGGGCTTGGTGCTGGAGTCGCCGGGCTGGTCTGATTGCCGCCACCATTCTGATTGTTGCCCAAGTTTCTGATGGTATTGATAATGTTACCGAGAAAGCTACCAAAGCCGCCGCCGCCAGAGCCCCCACTCGATGAGGGCGACGGTGTTGTGGATGTTGACGACGACGGAGGTGGCGTCGTTGGGGGTGGCAGCGCTGCGGTACCAGCAGTGCCCGTATCGTTGGGAAATGCCGGTTTAGGTGTGGATGACGCGGCGCCTTGAGTTTCTTCATCATCGTTTTCTTGTACCCGGCCGCGACCAGTAAGTTCCGGGGGAATAGGGGCTGGCGGCTCTTTGCAGGCTAGAATTGACGCTAGAACGTAGGTCGTTACAGCAATTTGGTACTTCATAAACAACTCTGTTGCGTGCATGGCAGGCCAACCTTGGACTGCTACGTAGGGCTCGTATCTCCTGATTAAGCAAGATATATGCCGCGCATTTACGGCCTTTGATGCTCAATAAGTGTCGGGAAATATCGTCTTTTTATGTGGGCTGCGAAGCGAGATGTTCATATCTTCGACAGTAGTGAGCAAGGAATGTCCATTTAATGCAGCGGATTGAGCGGTGTTACGCGCGCAATGGCTGTTGCTGCTCTTGAGACTCCTGCGACTTGCGGATCAGCTCATCAATGACACGCAGGACGACCTCGCATTGTTCTTTGCTATGGCCCTTAAACTTTAGCCCGTGCGTGAACCAGCCGTCACTGGTTGCTGCGGACCAAACTACCTCTGCGCCGAGGGGGTTCAACCACAAGTAAGCGGGGTGATCGACTGCGACATCAAAGTAAAGATCGACATGAATCCCGCGTCCTAAGAGGACATCCGCTATGAGGCACATGCCTCCTATGGAGTAGTTAACAAGTTGCATAGGTCCAAAAGAGGTCTTGATTGCGATCGGCTCAGTAAGGATGCTGCGGCTGTGCTGAACTCTCAAGTTATTCTGGATTCGGTAGGAATTAAGAGCCCTAGCCGTGACAGTTGGGTCATCGCAGAATGGATCGTATTCGTAGGCTAACTTAGGAGCATTCTGATGCTTGATAGGAACCTTGATGGGATTGAAACTATTTGCGGACTTCAAGTGTTCAGGTAGAGCGCTAAACGTGGACTCACCAAGCACGATCTTGAAGGGCTCGCAGGCGGATTCAAAGCGGCTGGCCAAGACCACGCCGCCGCCTGATACAGTCACATCAAATCGCTCTTCGTTACCAATATTTCCGATATTAACGGTGTCGCTATTGATGCCGATCCGTAAAGGCAAAGCTGTCGCTAATGGATCTAAGCACCTAAGCACCGCTTCCATTTGAATATCTCGGGCGCAGGCGAGTGCCGTGGCTTCGTGATTTGGAACGCTACCGTCGGCGAGATCGTAGCCAAAAAAAGCCAGTAAGCCGTCACCAAGACTCTTATCTACGACCCCGCCATGTTTGTGGACAATCGCGACCATAGAGTTGATGACAGTCTTCAGCGCGGAGAAAGCCTCGATCGATTTCATGCGCTCAAATATTAGTGAGTAGCCGACGATATCGACAAAAAGGACAGTGACGTACTGCTCAACTGGATTTTTAAGCAATTCAGCTCCCGCCAGTGCAACGTCACTAATCCGATGATCGGCGATAATGCCTTTGAGGTGACGACGCAAAAGTGCAGCGTTTTCACGGATACCGACCACTTTGATTCCAATTGGCACCAAGAGCATCATCGCTTGCAGGGTTATGGCCAAAAACTGAAGATCTGTATAAGCCCTGTGATGGGCAATAATGCCGCTAAACTCTGCTAAAACAAGGCAGTCGGAGATGGTGATAGGCAGGAAACAGATGGAGTAAAGAGTGGCATAAAGATCCCGGTCAACTATGCATCTCTTCAGAGCAATCAATTGCACGCTGACTAGAGCCAAACCCGCTGCTCCGATATAAATCATGGTTGTCACATAATCGTTAACGAAAAAGAGTGGCAGACACATCACAGGAAGCAGGATGAATGCGCGGCCGTAGGTATGAACCAAAGGATGCTGATGCGGTCGAATGTTAACGAATTCAAGGCCAAATTTTACAATAAATGTCATGGAGAGAACTGTAAAAATCGGCCAAATCTTTATGATGGCTATGCGCCAATCCGTTGGCAGAAGGAACGCTTGACCGCTCAGTATGAGGATCAGTGGTAGATAGCAGATTCCACTGAGTGCGATATTGGTAAACATCTTGGCTCGCAGCCAAATTCCTAGTATCAGCACAGTGCTGATACCGGTCACAAATGCGCCTAAACCAAATAGCAAAACTGCACTGCGAGATGCTTGCTCATGATCGTGATCATCTTGATGCTGCAAGGTCATCACAGGAAAGTAAGGAATACCTCGCGACAAGACCCCGATGTAGTAGGTCTTAGTGCCCGGTGAGACATCAAGCCTGATGACATCATCTGGCGTGCCTCGTGTGTTGGCAGTCTCGGCAAGACCCGTACGCTGCATGACTGGACCTGCAGGTGCGCTGGGGTCGAGTAGCCATTGGGAAAAGACAGGAAACGAATTCATTAAAACTAGGCGCCGACTTTCGGTGCTGGGATTAGATATTTCCAAGCGAAACCACAGGCGCCCTTCCTGAAAAAAGCGTCTGCCGCTCACCTGGGTTGGTGTAACGCGCGCGTGATCTAATGTGCGGGTTAGTGCAGCAGGGTCGCTGGAGTCTGGAGTGGCTTCCACCAAATCTGTGAGCAAGAATACGGCGGATTCCTCTGTCATCGGAACCACAATAGGAGCTGCCTGTGCACCAGTTGTAAGCCAGGCAACCAGACTAATCCATTTGATCACGAGATAAATCATGCCAAGTCCCGGAGCATACATTGCCCCTGCGTATCATCGGCAAAAGCTCAGCACTCTTAATGGTCGCTATCCATCATGAAACCGTAAGTAGCTTACCTGGTGAGTTTTTTCTGAGTTACGTTAGCTGATGACAATACAGCTAGAAACCCATGCTCTCAAGAACCCGATGCCATGCGCCACGCGAGAATCTCCAGCTGATCGTGGGTGGCTTTATCGAATTTGATCAATCCAGCCTCGGAGGCTTTAAAGACCTGCACGTAGCTACCAAACGTCGCGGATATGACCAGTTGCGCCTGATCTCTCGTGTGGCCTAGCTGAATCCGATCTTGGTAGTAGCTAATCAGGGAGTCGTTTAGATCACGTTCGAGCTTGATCGAGGCCTCGTCGAGGTAGGTGGCGTGCAGCTGGGCCTCCAGGAAACCGAAGGCCTTAGGATGCTTCGTGATGTAGCGTGCGATATTAGTCCAGACCATCCGGTGCGCGGCCCGGCCGGTGACGTCCGCTGTGCCTTCGGCAACAAAATTGGCAAACTGCAGCTTCCAGTGGCGGAAGAGCTCATTGACTAGCTCCTCCTTGCTGCGGAAGTAAGTGTATAGCGACCCAAGTGAGATCTCGCAGCTACCGGCTAGGTCTTTGATGGAGGCGGCATGAAATCCACGTGCCGCGAATTGCTCCAGGGCAGCCCCTAATATGAGCGCGCGGCGATCGGGATCTTTAAGTCTGGCCATGACCTACCTGGCGAAAATGAGTGAACAAACAATCATGAATATCTTCTTATATTAAAGTTCAGCATGTATTTCAAGAACGATAATATTAAAAAATCTTGTTGACCTGCCGCATCCTCTGCAATAATAAATGAGCGTTCGTTCATTTTAGAGCGAGTTGAGGGCGGATACAGTATGGGTGCGACTACACCAACGCGGCAATTCAGCAGTGCCGATCATGAGACATGGCGGCGCTTTCATGAGGGTTTTTTCGCAAGCCTTCCCGATTTTGAGGCGTCCTTGCACCCGTTTTATAAGTCCGGCCTGAGCGTGCTCAGAGACCTAGGCGGGTGTGTGCCGTCCCTCGGACTGATTCAGGAGTTGCTTGCCCCCCAAGGCTGGACGGCCTGCTATGTGGACGGTTACATCGAGCCCTGGCGGGTGGCCCAACTCATCGCCGCACGCGTGATGCCCATCTCGAGTGCCGTAAGGCCTGCCGATGAGCTCTACTTTGCCCGGGAGCCTGACCTCATCCACGATCTTTTTGGCCACTTGCCGAGTCTGCTCAATCCAGAATACCGCCGCCTTTTAACTGTCTGGAGTCGCGTAGCGAGTATGGCGGCTATCACGCCGCTCGATCGGGCGCTCTTTCATGTAAACAAAAGTAAGGTCAGGATGCACGAGGGTACCGAAGCGGAGCCACTTGAGCATCTCGATGCGGCGCTAGCTGCCTTTGACGTTGCCTTTGCGGCCAGCCCTACGCCGTTTCATTTGGTCGATAAGCTTTATTTCTGGATCTTTGAATTCGGTCTTTTAAAGCAAGACGACGGATTTGCCGTCATGGGTGCCGGGCTAATCAGCTCACTGAGTGAGTTACGAAATTTTACGCACCGAAGAGTGATAGAGATAGAGACAGCTCCCATCACTATTGATTCCGTGCTGAAGCCTTATGCCATCGCCAATGAGCAGACCTCCTATCTCGCAGCGCGATCCGTCAATGATTTTTACCGCATCATCAATCAGGCGATGAGTCGCATGGGTGACTTAAAGGGTCGGGGGTTATGCGCATGACAGGCAAAAGAGGCATCGTCATCGGTGCAGGTATAGGCGGTATCGCTAGTGGCATCGCGCTCGCTCTGAAGGGTCTCGAGGTCGCCATTTTTGAGTCGAGAAATGAGGTCGTTGAAGCCGATCACCTCCTGTGGATTGCTCCTAACGGGCTCGGTGCGATGGAGCAACTCGGTATTTTAGATGCCGTGATGCAGGTAGCGACACCGCAGGAGATCATGGGGTTTACTACGTCACAGCAGCGGCCGTTAATGTCCCTCCTAGGAGGCGATCTGGCCGCTAGCTTGAACCATCCAATCGTCGCGGTGCGGCGTCGCGATCTCATGCAGATCCTTTTCAAACGCCTTTATAGCCTTGGGGGCAAAATCGCATTTGGCCACAAACTGACTCATGTGAGCGACGACCCGAGATCTGTCACTGTGACATTTGCCAATGGTCTACGCAGTACGGCTGACTTCATCATCGGCGCTGACGGCATGGGATCACGCGTGCGCGGTTTTGTCGCCGGATCTGCACGGGTTCGCTATCAGGGACTCCGGACTTGGTTGGGGTATAGCGACCTCCCATGTGCCGCAAACTATGTCGGTAAGACTCTGGAACTTTGGGGAGTAGGGACCAGGTTTGTTTTGACCTCCCTCGATGGCAAGCGCCTTTACTGGAGTGCCCTTGAGCGTCACCCTAGCTACGAGTCATCGCGCGATCATGATCCAGACTCTGTTATCAAGCGACTGCGTGAACTATTTGCTGATTATCATTCTGATGTAGTTGCGGCCCTTGCGTCTGCACAGGTTGAGAGTTTCAGACTGAGTAATTTCAGTGTGGTCGAGGAATTAAAAGCAAGTTACCGCGGGCGCTTGTTACTCATTGGTGACGCCAGTCATGGGATGCCGCCCAACATGGGGCAGGGTGCATCACTCGCCCTCGAGGACGCTATTTGGGCGGCCGCACTATGCTCGTCCTACGATGACGTGGCAGAAGCATGGGCACAGTTTGACCGTGTGAGGAAGTCTCGGGTTCTTGAGATGATGAAACTAGCAAATTTTATGAATACCGCATTTCAACCCAAATCATCCGCAGCGAGTGGGCTACGCAACATGGTAGCCGCGATGATTCCGGATGCCCTAACTGCGCGTCGCATGATCCAGCTTTATGCATCCGCTCTCCCGAGGCCAATCTATGACTAGGATATTTCTCGCAATACTCCGGGCATTTTTTCGCCTACGTATGACGGTGCGTCCCATTGCACCCGGCGACACCGAGGCGGTCGCGCGATTACTCGCGGAACAATTTGCGTACCGAGAACCTCTGACGAGACAGCTAGGACTGAGCTCGCAGGAATTATTGCCACTGATCAGTGCCCACATTGATTACTGCGCTCAAGGCAAACTAGGGGTAGTTGCGCATAGTCATGGCGGTACACTACTCGGTGTCATCACTGCAGAGGACGATTTCCGACCATTCGTGCCGCCAGAGGATCTGCTGACGCCGCGACTGCGAATGGTCGGGGACGTACTCGGACGCGTATCCTTGCCAAATGCATGGATACCGCAGTCAGAACGTGAATTATTCTACTGTGACTTGGCTGCTACAGATCCGCAGTACGCCGATAAACATGTGCTAGCAGCTCTCACACTTGGGATCTTCGATCACCTATCGGCCATGGGTTTTAAACGCGGGTACGCCAAAGTGACCAACGAGCGCATGATGGCGCGCCTCCGTGGGTTTGAACGTCTGCTGTGGCGACCTATATTCACCGAACTTTGCCGCCAACGGAGTGCCGCAGGCAGTGAGGTCATTGCCGTCGGTTGGTCACTTGATTTCTGGCAATCGCGTTTCAAAGCGCGAGTTTCATCCATAAACTTCGGGGAGAAAAAGAGATGATCAGGAAACTAGTTTGTAGTGCATTTCTGTTTGTAGCAGGATTTGGGACTATCGCTCAGGCTGGGATTCTCCCGACCGTAGTGTCCGAGATCGATGTCAATAAGTACATGGGCAAGTGGTACCAGGTGGCCTCGACGAACCCATTTTTTCAAGCGAATTGCGTCTGTGCCACGGCCACTTACACACTGCGCGATGACGGCAACGTGGATGTCGTCAATAGTTGCCGCCGTGATACGGTGGATGGTGCCCTTAGTGACGTTAAAGGCATCGCCTACGCGACGTCAAATCCAGGTAAATTAAATGTAGTCTTCGGTGGCATTAAACTACCTGGATCAAACTACTGGATTATCGAAGTAGCTGATGATTACTCGTACGCAGTCGTTTCATCGCCACTGCGTCGTCCTATTTGGATACTTGCGAGGACACCAGAGTTGCCAACTGACACATTGGACGGGATCTACAAAAGGCTTGATGCCCAGGGGTTTCCAGTGAATGCGATCGTGCCTACTTTACAGACTGGATGCAACAACTAAGAGTCTGGCTTCCGTGAGGCGTCTGACTTCTGTGGTACAATGGGCCGCATAGCGAAATCAGCATGATGCTCATTTACCATGGAAGGTTTATCGCATGCGTATTTCCAGAATTTCTAAGTCGCTTCTCGTTACGAATTTGTTGCTCTTTAGTGGATAAGCCTTTAGTGCTGATATCACTGAGGCAGATGATGTTCATGCGGGGATGGCGACATACTTTGGCGGGCTTGGTGCACCGGCAGGTGGCTGCGGTCTACCTCAGTCAGTGGTGGAGTCTAGTAACTTCGTGGCGCTGAATGTGCAGCACGCGCAACCGCCGATGAGTGGAGAGTACGACGGTGGGCGTAACTGCGGTCGTTGGATTGAAGTGACACTCAGCAAATTTTGTAAAAACGCTGATCATTCCGAACGCTGGAACACAGACTTCTGCACCGGGGGGCAGTGGGAAGATGGAGCGCTCACCGGAGCTAAAGCGATGTTTATCGTTGCCGACAGCTGCAACGACGGCAATGTTTGGTGTCGCCTCGACCGGTTTCATCTCGATCTTGCCCAGTCTGGTCTCGGGCAGTTTGATTCGACCATGAACGTATACACGTGGCGCAATCCGCAGGTGACGTGGCGCTACGTAGACGCTCCAGGTTACATTGGCGACGTGGCTATCGGTTTCGCGCAGAACGCATCTGCCTACTGGCCAACCGTGATTATTAAGCATCTGCAGCGGGGTATTCACCGCGTAGAGCAGTGGGTGGGTGGACGTTGGGTGGTGCAGCCCATGTTTTTGACCCTGGGCCAGGTATTTACCCTCACAAATGTTGGATCGGAACCCTACCGCGTCAGGCTATTTGACGCGTACGATGCACCCGTCCAGAATGGGCGCGTTTACAATTTTGCTATGCCCGGACAGTGCTGCGGACAGGTGTTCAATCAAGTCGCGTACACGGTAGAGTAAACTTATCTCCAGTGTAGCGTTCCGAAGCTAGGTGACCAATTTCGCTGCAGCGCGAAAGTTCCGTAGCGAAATTGGGGTTCGTAACACCGCGTAAATAAGCTATTAATAAAAATTCTTAAACTTTGTAACGAAATGCGCCGATAGGCTATTAAGCCCTGCGGTAGAGAACTTTACGTCTTAGGGGGGCTACCGTGACCAAATTGACTTCGGTGATTCTGATCATGGCAATCGTTGGCTGCAATGGCCAGAATCCCGATGGTGCTGTGCGCAAATCGTCGGTAGGCGCCGAAGCTGTTTTCATTCCACAAAGCAAACCTCAAGATAAACCTCAATCTCAGGCTGACGCTAAGCCAGTGGATGCTGCGGAATTTGCTCAAGATCAGCGCACCCAGGTCATTTACGACAAGATGACTAAGACCATGGGAGAACTACAGGATCTCGAGCGCCGACTGCCGCCTTTAGACTCCGATGTGTCTGCGATCGCAGAGCATGTTGAAGTACTCGATAAAATCGCTACTCAAATTGAGAGTGATTTTACCAGCCTCCAGGCTATCGCTACAGAATATGCGCTGAAGTCGACAAGCCAAGGTACTAGGCTGTCATTGGGATTAGCCCTTAACGGTGCTGCAGAGGGGGGTGGGGCACCTAGGGCTCAGTCGGTAGCAAGTAATGTATTCAGAATTGCTTCCACTGTACTTTCATGGTTGGGGAACTTCCTAAAGTGTCTTCTTGCTCCTCCTGTGCTCCAGAATCCAAACACCAAACCCGCTGGATTTAATCCTATTCAACTCATAGCCGAGGCCATCAGGAACCTCATAGCGCTACTGGATGCAATTTTAAATTCCTGCATTTTCGGGCGTCCTCCAGTGAGTGATGTGAAAGCCGCCGACACAGTAGTCGGCGTCCCTCTGTCCGGTCCCTACGGTTCGCAAACATTCAAAGTATACGCAGGTGGCTACTGGGTGAACTCAGGGCTATTTTTGAAAAAGGGTCAGACCGCAAAGATCAGCGCTAAGGGGCGGTGGCAGTACGATAATCAAAATGTCGACGCCTCTGGAGTAGGTCTTGGGTCCGAGCGTGGATGTCGACTCGGATCGCTAGTTGCGAGGAGCGGACTGAATTACAATAAAGAGATTCAGTGTATTGGGGTCTCCGGTATCTTTACCGCCGCCAAAGATGAGACCTTGTATGTCGGGATGAATCACGGGGACGGCGGAGAAATGTACGGCAATCGTCTAGGCCTCAAAGGTGTACTCGATGTCACCGTGACGAGTGATGGTGGGACGGTCCCCTCGCTCAGTCCTCAGGATGCAGCTGCGGTGGATTTAACCAAGATCGCTAGCGGCAATTTAGAAATCATCGGGCGCCACATTCTACTACCTGTAACGACTGCCGCAGTGTTGAGAGACCGGAGTACGCTAGTTGCGTCGGTGGAGACGCTAGACCGAATCTACGAGGCTCATTTGAAGCTGCGAGGTATGGCACCTTTTGATGGCGTGAAAATCAGATTCTTTCCCGATCCCGAGGTTGTTAAATTCGGTTACATGATTGCGGGTAATCCCATCCGTACCCTGCCAGATTTGTTTGGTGGTAATGAATCTCAGCGAATACTGAGGGCATCAGTTATAAATACAGATATTTGGGGTTTTGCCCACGAAATCGGCCATAATTTCACTGCGGCGAACGGCGTCCATTCCTATATGCGCCTAAGCTATGAAAGCTGGCCCAATGTCTTCACGCTACACTCACTCGAGATGCTTAATCGGGTAGAAGGTCAGCCTAATGCGCGCACTTATTGTGACGGTAAGAACGCCTATCTGGCCTCAGGTGAGTATAGTCAGCTTAAGTCGGATCCGTTTTTACAGCTTTGTTTCTTAATGGAGTTTCAGAAGACTTATGGTTGGGAGTTCTGGCAAAAATTTAACTCCAAATTGAATGCTGAATACGAGAACTCCGTAGCCCAGCGTGTCGGTGGTAGCGACCAGGCCGTATGGACTTATGTTCGTGACCTTGTCAACCAGGCCGCGGGAAGTGATCAGACGGCAGTGTTCAAGACGTGGCGCCTGCCAGTTAATTAGAAATTCCAAGAGGGACTTGGCGATACCAAAGTCCAGCTTGATCCCGCATCCGGCGCTAGGAATCAATGGGTTCCTGCGCCTTTATGCGCTCCCTCGAAAGATGACATAGGCCATGCATTTGGTGTAAGAGACGCCGGACTAAACAAGGTCGTTGTACCGTCGGGAGAGCATGGCCGTGCCTTTACTCACAGGGATTCCAAAAACACCCCAAGTCATGCGGCGTTATGCTGCCGGATTGATCACGCTCTTATGTTTGATTTGCCTCTGTGCCTGCGGACCAGCAACAAACACCAAATCCACAACAGATCTCGCCGCTAGCGCCACGGCAGCATCAAATTGTAGCGTCATCATCTCAACCAGTGGTCCCACGATCTACGATTGCAGCGGCAGCACCGTAGCCGGGAGGGTCGAGGAATTAGTTGGCAGAGCAAGTGCTGGGCTAGGATTCCCGTCGCATGAAGGCCCGCGTGAGGGCGATTTTATGTTTGTCGGTAAACACTACCTGGCATGGATTGATAACACGGGCTTTTCCGGTAAGCTGAACGGACTTTGGCCCCTGAATGCCATACCAGATGATTTAGATTTTACTTTACTTGAGCCAACCCCAGACGGTACGCGCCCAGTGAGTATGCTCCTCCCGGGGGAGGACGGCGATGGGCGCTGGCCCAGAGCTTATAACGGTGCCGAACATTACGAGTTGCCGCGGTACAAAAACGGTCGCCACGATAGCCAGGCCGGGATACTCGAAGCTAACCACTTTACTGATGCTCCC
>Ga0194132_10001317_pt1 | contig 50168 bp, 47 predicted proteins | sample TA2KigOf80mmetaG_FD_148612 | JGI IMG/M metagenome (GOLD analysis project Ga0194132, IMG submission 148612) | Freshwater microbial communities from Lake Tanganyika, Tanzania - TA2015054 Kigoma Offshore 80m | ecosystem: Environmental > Aquatic > Freshwater > Lake | place: Tanzania: Lake...
TGCGGTTCACTTCGCGCAGCAGCAACGCGCCACCGTCGCTACTGATCGTCCCGCCGTCGAATCCCGCCTTCACCTGGCGCCGTCCCTGTTGGCCAAACTCGAACTCTGATTGGCTACACTCTGTCATAGGGGAAAGCCGCTCCTCTCTTCGCACAACTTTTACTAGAAAAATCAGTTATGCAAGAGAATGCGGCTTTCCGCTACACTTCCCGTGAGAAAAACGGGTTAGGCCGAGGGCCTTATGTAAAGAGAGTATCACAACGGCGCCGCGAAAGTGTATGATTTTCTGCTGGCCTGGTACTGGTATTCCCAACGGCGTCCCAGCAGTGCGGGAACGCGTTCCAGATCCGCGAACGCGTGAGGTGTCCGGCCTCCGGCCCGATGGATCCGGCTCTTACCGGAACGCGGCCCGGAACGCTACTGGAGGACCGGCATCTCCGGACGGACCCGCTCCTCGGGAATGGGCACACAGTCCGGGACGCTGTACCGGGGCTCCATCCGGCCGCTGTAATCCAGGTACAGATGCCGCCGCAGGTACCACTCCGGGAAATGCGCCAGACGGTAGAGCGGATACTTCATCGGGGGACCAAAGAGCTTGCGCCCAAGACCGTAGTAGTAGAGCGGAATGCCGGCATTGAATTTCCACTGCACGGACTTCTCCCGCCGGAAGAAGTCGATGTTGTACCGCCAGCAGGTGAAGAAGAACTCCCACTGCAGGTCCGTCAGCCGCGCGATCTTGGCGCTCTCGCTTGAGCCCATCCGCGTGTCTTCCAGGGGAACGAACAGCGTGGGGATGACGCACCATTTGGCGTCCTTCAACGCAAACAGCAGATCCAGCGACTGCTTCGTGTCTTCCCGCGTTTCGCCCGGCAAGCCCACAATGAAGGTGCACATTGGAAACCAGTTGTGCTTGTTCATGGTGTGCATGCCCTTCATGATCACATCCGGCCACTGCTCCGGCTTGAACGGATAGGACTTGCCCTTCATGAACTGCTTGAACAGCCGGACGGAACCCGTTTCCAGGCCCACGAACATCATGGCGTAGCGCTTGTCCGGATGCGTCGAATCCGGGTGCGTGTTCACGGACTTGTCCACCGCGATCTGAAGCTCCTCGCAGATTTCGGGCTGCACCACCACTGGCGACATTGTCCCGTGCGTCATCATCACGTGCTTCACGCCCGGCACTCCGGCCACTCCATGGAACAGGCTTTTCAGGGCCGGCAGGTTGGTCTTGAACCGCTTACCCTGCTCATAGAGGAAGACATCTTCGGTCACCAGCGTGATGGTGTCGGCGCCTTCCGCCACCTGCGTGCGGGCGTTGGCGATCACCGTATCCAGCGGAATGCTCTTGCCCTTCCGCAGCGCCACGGAGCAGAACTGGCACCCGCGCCCGCAGCCCCGCGTGATCTCCACCACGCCGAACGTGGAACGGTGAACCAGCGGCGGAATCGCCTCCAGGTTGGGGCTGTCGCAGTCCACCTTGGCCGGAAGCGATTCGCCCTTCACGGCCGATTCGAACAGCGGCAGCACCACGTCCTCGGCTTCGCCATTCACCAGACAGTCCACGCCCCATTCCCCAAGCAGCCCCTTGTGCTCAAGCTGCCAGGCGCCCGGACCGCCGACGATCACCTTGATCCGGTCCCGGTGCCGGGCGATCACCGGATGGGTGATCAGGCGGCGGAACGCGTGCGCGTTGATCGGCTCACAGTCGCCGCCGTAGAATCCGGCGTAGACGTCGGTGGCGAACGTGATGCCCAGCGGGTTGTGCGCATGGATGCCGATCACGCGGGTGTCCTCGCCAACGAACTGCTCAAGCTGTTCGGGGTAGCACACCACCACGTCCTCCGGCCGGAACTTGCGATGCAGCAGGCTCTCCACCACACGCAGGCCATTCGGCACGTACTTCGCCTGCCCATCGGGAGTGGTTTCAACATGCGTCGACCAGTCCGTGCCCATCATCCGCGCATACTTCTGCGGAAGCGTCGCCAAAAGCATCTGCCGCCAGGTACTGCGTTGATACTCGCTTGATTCCGACGTGCTGGCGGCCAGCACGATCAGTTTCCCTCGGTTGTTTGCCAAAATGACCCTCTGCCAACGCCATAGGCGTGAATCTGTTCGATTATACCGGTTATTCCCGTACCCCTAAACGACGAAAAGTCAACCCGGTTGTTTCCTCGAAAGGAACAGCCGGATTGACTTTTGAACTTTGAATGACCGCGCCCTGCGTTTCTATTGGCTGCGGCTTCCGCCGGCGCTCTCACCGCCCGCCCGGCCGCCGCCGCCATCGCCGCCGCGCGGCGCCGCCACCGGCGCCGAGGATGCTGCCGCGGGGCCCGAAACCGAAGGCGCCGAAGAGACGTAGCCCGCGTCGCTGCGCGAAGTGACCGTGTTGTATCCGTAACTGGGGTTGTAGCTGGTGCTGAAGCCCCGCTGGTCGCCCACCCAGCCGCCCGCGTAGATCATCGGCCGCTCATAGATCCGCATCACCGAACGAGGCGAATACCACCGGTACCCGAACGGGCTCAAGAACACGCCGTTCATCGGAACAAACGTATACATGCCAAAGTAGGGGTTCCAGAACCAGGTGGAGGAGCGAATCGCGTAGCCGCTGTTGTACATGGACCGCGATGCCGAGATGTTCGCCATGCTGATATAGGATGCCCGGCGCCGCGCCCACCGGAACAGCGGATCGCCTGTCTCCGGATCGAACTTCACCAGCGCCCGGCTGCCGTCAAACGCCAGCATCCTGCCCGCCTTCACCGGAATGGGGGCGGAGCCTTCGAAGGTTACAAGCGCCTCGCCGCCGTGCACCTTCAACAGTCCGGCCTCAACTTCCAGGCGATAGATGCCGGTCTTGCGCACGGCGATCAGGCCATCCTTCATCCGGAACCGGATGTTGTATTCCTTGGTGGACTCACCGGTCTCAACCACCGCCGAGCCCTTCACCATCTCGATGTCGATGCTGCCGAACTCCCCGTTGTGCAGGCGCATGGCGCTTTCTTCGCCCAGCCGGAGGAACGAACCCGGCGCCAGCAGCACTTCCACCCGGCCTTCGCCCGTGGCCAGCGTGTCGCCCTTGGCCATGATGGGAATCTTGCCCATCTTCCGCTCGGCGGAGAGGCCGTTTAGGGTCACCTCGCCCTCGGTGTAGTGGACCACCCCGGCGCGGGCCGGTGTCGTATCCTGGGCCAGGGCGGCCGTTGAGAGTAGAACCGCGGTGTAAACAATGCGCATCGTGGGCTCCTACCTAAAGAGTATAGTCCTGAACCGCAGACGCGGCGCGCCACCCGAACGTTTCAGGAATGAATGCGCCAGGGGCCGGGATTTCATTCCCGGAGTCCGGTCAGCGAAAAACACCGTAATCTGGATGGAGGCAATATCGATGAAAACTCTCACTCTCTCCCTCATGATGGCAGCCGGAGCCATGGCGGCTCAAGGACAGGGCCCCGGGCCGCAGGGACAGGCCAGGCTGGTCAAAATGGTGACCCACGAACTCCTGATGCTGCCCTTTTATGGTGTGTTCGACAACCTGTCGTTTTCGCTCGATGGCTACAGCGTCACGCTCAAGGGGCAGGTCACCCGGCCCACCCTGAAAAGCGATGCCGAAAACGTGGTGAAGAAGATCGAAGGCGTTGAACGCGTCGTCAACCAGATTGAGGTGCTGCCGCTGTCGAACCAGGACAACCAGATCCGCCTGGCCACGGCACGGGCCATCTTCGGCCACCCGTCCCTCAACCAGTACTCGCTGCGGGCCGTGCCGCCCATCCACATCATTGTGAAGAACGGCCACGTCACCCTGGAGGGCGTCGTGCTGAATGAAGGCGACCGGACCATTGCCGGCATTCAGGCCAACGGCGTCAGCGGGGTCTTTTCCGTCACCAACAATCTGCGATTTGAGGTCCCCTCGAAGCGGAAGTAGCTCAGTCCACGCCGTTGTCACGCAGACGCGTAATCTCTTCGGGCTGAAGCGTCCGGAAGCCTGACGCCTTCAACCGTTCCAGGTACGCGCCATCCACGCCGTGCGTGGAAAGCGTCACCAGATCGCCGGCGTTGAACTCATGGCCCAATGCGCGGGCCCGCCGCAGCAGGTCCTGGGAAACGCCATGGTTCTGCAGCGTCACCAGATCATCGGTCGAAAACTTGTACCCGGCCGCGGCGGCCGCCTTCACGTAATCCGCCTGGATGCCATGCTGGTGCAGACGGACCAGGTCGCCCGGTTCGGCGGGAACACCGGCGGCGATCATCTCCCGAACCGTTTCCATGGACACGCCCTGCTGGTGCAGTTGAATGGCGTCCTCCACGCTGGCCGCCAGCCCGGCCTTCCTCAGGTCGGCAAGCGACCGCGCTGGCACGCCATGGTTGTGAAGGGACACCATTTCTTCCAGCCGCGGCGTAAAGCCCGCGCCGCGCAGGTCGCGAATGTAGCGGGCGTCCACGCCCTGGTCCACCAGCGACGCCAGTTCGTCCGCTTGAACGGACTCGATGCCCGCCTCCTGCACCGCCTGCAGCAACTCCGGAGAAACGCCGCGGCCGGAGAGCATCAGCAGTTGGTCGAAGGACGCATGCACACCCGCCTTGTTCATGGCCCGGGCGAAGTCCAGCGAGAGCCCTTCCATGAAAGCGCGCATCAGCGCATGCTGCTCCGGCACGCCAAAGCCCAGACGGGCAATCTCATCGGCAAAGGCCGTGTTCGGTTCAAAGGTGAACTCGCCGGAGCCATTGCCAAAGCGCAGATGCCCGCGGCAGAGAAGCTTGCCCGCATCCCGCACGTAGGCGAACCTGATATCCTCCCGCAGGCCCGATAGCGTCTCCGCCGTCAGCCCCTCGAACCGGCTGAGCGGCACGTCATTCGACATGCGGGAACGCTGAAACTGGTCCACCACGTTCACGGTGAGCCGCACATGGCCGGCCTGCTTGGACCGGTCAATCCGCCATCCGCTGTCGAAAACCAGGTTCTGGGCGTTGAGCAGGAAGAACGCGGCGGTGGCGCCGGCAATGATGTAGAGTTCAGTGCTACGCATGGACAGGTTCCTTTAGATCACTCCGGCATTCTTGAGTTTGAGAATCGTTTCGAAGGTGACGCGCGGACCCAGTTTGAAGGCCTCGCGCACGTTGTCCGGGTTCACGCCATGGTTGTGCGCCCTGATGGCATCCTCCACGCTCAGCCCGGCAAGTCCGGCATCCCGTAGAGACTTCACATAGGCCGGACGCACACCCTGCTGCTGCATCTGGACGATGGCATTCGCGGGGAGATTCGCCAGACCGCTCTCCTTCAGTTCCCTGAGGAACCCGGCATCCACGCCGTGCTGGCGCAGCCGGATCACCTCATCCACGGCAAGGTCCTTCAGACCCGAATCCACCAGCGCGGCAAGGAAGCTGTTTCGAAGCGCAGGCTTTGGCTCCGGCGCGGGCGCGGGAACCGGTGCCGGCGCGGGCTTCCTCGCAGGGGCCGGAGCCGCGGCGGGCGCAGGGAGCGCTGCCGGAGCCTGGCTGACGGAGGAAGCTGCCGGCGCGGGCGCCCTCTGCGCCGCCCACCCGAACACAGGAGGATACAGGACAGCTGCCAGCGTCAGACCGGCCAGCAGCGGCAGAACCGCCGCCAGCCGCCAGACCGATACCCGTGGACGCGACGCCAACGTGGCCGCGGCCAGACGCTCAACGCGCAGCCTGAGCTGTGACTTCCGCTCAGCAATGCCCGACGCCATCAACAGGCCGCGATGCTCCAGCCGCAGTTCCGCCACCCGCGCCAGGGCAGCCATGTACCGTCGGGCCGAGCCGGAGGCGGAAACCACCCAGTCATCACAGGCCAGTTCCCGCTCCACGTCCAGCCGGCGGGCGATGAAATGCACCAGCGGGTGCGGCCAGCACAACGCCTGCGCCAGACGGGACCCAAGACGCGACCAGTCATCGCGCCGCTCAAGGTGGGCAATCTCGTGAATCAGCACCAGGTCCAGCGCCGGCGGCTCCAGTTCACTCAGCAGCCGCGTGGGCACAATCACCACCGGCCGCAGAAACCCCGCGGCCATCGGAGACTCCACCAGATCCGTGTGGAGCAGCCGAATCGGGCGCTCCGCCGAAAGATGCACCAGCCTCTCCCGGAATCACCGGGCCAGGGGTTCGGCGACTGGAACACAGGATCGCTTCAAACGGCGCAGGGCGCGCCAGCCGCCGAACAGAACCAGCAGCCGCCAAAGCGCCACCACCGCCCACACCGCGGCGCCCAGCATCGCCCAACGCCCCGGGGCCAGCAGCATGCGCCGCGAACGGTCGCCGCCCGGCGCCGGCGCTGCCGGCGGGGCGTCAACAGAACTGGCCACCGGGCCCAGGTCCAGATCGCTCATCGAAGCCGCATGCTCCCTGCCACCGTCCTCTCGCGGCATGGGCAGCAACAGAAGCAGCACGGCGGCCAGCGTCAGCCACCAGAGACTATGGCGCGTCGCGGCATTCAGGCCGGGCACCAGACGCGCCGCCAGCCAGACGCAGGCCGTCAGCAGCAGCGCCGGCAACAGGCCGTTTAAAACGGCCAGCCAAAGCGTTTCAACGGCATCGGACATGTTCCGCACCTCCACGGCTATCGTGACTCCCCGACAATCTGGCGGATGCGCCGCAACTCGCGCTCGCTCAGGTCCTCGTCTTCCAGCAGATTCATCACCAGCGCCTCGGGCCGCCCTCGGAAGAACCGCTCCACCAGATGGCGCAGCGCGCTCCGGCTGGCTTGCCCCCGGTCCACCAGCGGGTGATAAACAAACGCCCGCCCTTCCTTGGTGTGGCGAAGGTACCCCTTCTCCTCAAGAATTCGCATGGTCGTCAGCACCGTGCTGTAGGCCAGCCCCAGGTCTTTGGGAAGCGACGCGGCAACCTCACCCACGGTGGCCTGGCCATGCTCCCATACGATGTCCATCAGGCGAAGTTCCGCCTCGGTGAGGTTGGGCGATTTGGTGCGCGGCATAGGCCTCTCTCCAAGCAACGAAAGAATTAATAGTTACGTAGACTATTGTACTCCGGTTCGCACGAACTTGTCAACGAAAAAATTAATAGTTCGCGGCTGGTATCCTGGCTCACATGACACGCAGGCAGTTTCTAGCCGGAGCCGGAGCCTCCCTTTTCCCGGCATCCCTTGAGCGTCTGGCGGCGGCGCAGCGCGGCAAGGTGAAGATCACCGACGTGAAGTGCATGATCGTGCGCGGCACCTGGGATTGGAACCTCATCCGGATTGAGACCGACAGCGGCCTGTACGGCCTGGGCGAGGCGTACTGGGGATATGGCGTCAAGGATCTGGTGGTCAACCATTTGAAGCAGGTGGTGGTGGGCGAGGATCCCATGAACGTGGACAGGCTCTACACCAAGATGCTGATGCGCAGTGCGGGCCAGGGCGCGATTGCCGGCGTCACCATGACTGCCGCCAGCGGCATCGAGATCGCCCTCTGGGATCTGGTGGGCCGCATCCTCAATACACCGGTCTGCAACCTGCTGGGCGGCCGTTTTCGCGACCGGGTGCGTTTCTACCGGACCATGCAGGTGCTCGCCCGCGTCAATGACCCGCACTCCTGGCGCGATATGGTGCGCGCGGCCAGGGCGGAGAAGTTCGGCTGGACCGCGTTCAAGTTCCAGGGCGACGGCGTGCCCCCCGCCGCCGACCCGCAGTACCGCGAACCCGGCCATGACCCCTACGGCCGCGCGCTCACCCACAAGGACTACAAACGCATCGTCGACGGCATGACCGTGATCCGCGAGGAACTGGGCTGGGAAGCCGACTTCGGCATCGAAGCTCACTGGAAGTACGACACCCGTGACGTCATCCGGCTGTGCCGCGAACTGGAACCGGTGAAGCCGATGTGGATCGAGGACCCGGTGCCGCCCGACAACCCCGAAGCCATGGCGCGGGTGACACACGCCGTCGACATCCCCGTCTGCACCGGTGAGAACCTCTACGGACGGCACGGCTTCCGGCGTCTGATTGAACTGCAGGCCTGTGACGTGGTTCACATCGACATTCCGAAATCGGGCGGGCTGCTTGAAGCCAAACGGATCGCCGACCACGCGGACATGTACTACATCTGGACCGCGGCCCACAATCCGGCCAGCCCCATCGGAACCATCGCTTCGGCGCACGCCTGCTCCGCCATGCGCGACTTCAGGATCCACGAACTGGCCAAGTACATCGACTGGTGGGAAAACCTGGTGGTCCACGACGGACCCATCATCAAGGATGGCTATTTCACCATCCAGGACAAGCCGGGGCTGGGCGTCGAGATCAATCCCGACGTGGCCCGGGCACACCTGGCGCCGGGCGAGACGTGGTGGGGATAATAGAAACAGAACATGTCAAAAATGTTGCAGGAGGTGCGCGAGCAGCCGGCGGCCCTCGAGCGCACCCTGGCCGGTGAGCTGAGAAACGTTGAGGAACTGCGGGAGCGGTTCCGGAACAACCGGCCCAGTCTGATCGTTCTGGTGGCGCGAGGCACCTCGGACAACGCGGCGCAGTTTGGCCGCTATCTGCTCGAAATGGCCACCGGAATTCCGGTCTCGCTGGCCGCCCCGTCGATCGTCACGCTCTACCAGCGGCCGCCGCAACTGCGCGGGGCGCTGGTGGTGGCGGTCTCTCAATCGGGAGAATCCACGGACACCAACCGGGTGCTGGAACAGGCCAAGGCCGATGGCGCCATGACGGTGGGCATCACCAACGAAGCTGGCAGCACGCTCGCCCGCATCGCCGGGCATACCATCCTGGTGCGTGCCGGCAAGGAGTTGAGCGTCGCCGCCACCAAGACCTACACAGGACAGTTGCTGGCCATGTACCTGCTGGCCTACGCCCTGGGAGCTCCCGTGGAGTTGGACACCCTGCGGCGCCTGCCCGCCGCGGCCGAAAGCGCCCTGAGCCTTGAGGAGCAGGTGGGCAGCCTCGCCACCGGGTATCGCGACATGCAGAAGGCCGTGGTCGCCGGGCGCGGCCTGAACTATTCGAACGCCTTCGAACTGGCCCTGAAGCTGATGGAGACGTGCTACGTGGTGGCCGAACGCTTCTCCCCGGCCGACTTTCTGCATGGACCCATCGCGATTCTGGACCGCGCGTTTCCGGTATTCCTCTTCGCCCCCGCGGGCGTCACATGGACGCTCAACCGCGAGGTGCTGGAGCGGTTCGGCCAGACCGGAGCGAAAACTCTGGTGATCACGGACCGCGGTAACGCCGAGGCGGCAAGCGCCGCGCACGGCATCGTGATTCCCGCAGACCTGAACCACACGGGCGATCTCCCGGTGGACGTCTACACCCCGATTCCCTACATCATTCCCGGACAGTTGCTGGCGGCGCATCTTGCGGTGGCCAAGGGGCTGAACCCTGACCAGCCAAGGACGCTGTCCAAGGTCACCAAGACGCTGTAAGGCGGCAATCGCAATGCGGCTCAACTTCTGGAAACAGGGGCTCACGGCCGTGCCATCCCCGGTCTGGACTTCCCCGGGCGTTCGAGAGCTGATCCTGGCCGGCAACCGCCTCACCACGGTCCCGGAGGCCTTGGGCACATTGACCTCACTGCGCACCCTGGACCTGGGACACAACGCCCTGGAGTCCGTGCCGGCCAGCCTGGGCCTCCTCGAAAGTCTCTCCGGCTTCCTGTACCTGCACGACAACCGGCTGGCTTCCCTGCCCCCGTCGCTCGGGCGCTTGAAGCGGCTGCGGTATCTCAACATCAGTGAGAACCGGTTCGAGTCGCTGCCGGACTGCGTAACGGAAATGGAATCGCTGGTGGAACTGCGGGCATCTGCTAATCCAATCACCGCCCTGCCCCCGAGCCTTGCACGGTTGGCGCGGCTGCGGGAACTTCACCTTCGGAACACGCTCCTCACCAGTCTGCCGGAAGAGACCGCCGCGCTGGCCAGCCTGCGTCTGCTCGACCTTCGCGGCTGCCCGCTCACCAGCCTGCCGCCATCACTGGCCGCCCTGCCCCGGCTGGAAAAACTGGACTTGCGGTGGGTGGACACGCTGAAGGAAGCGCCCGAGTGGCTTCGAGAACTGGAGTCGCGCGGCTGCCTGGTGTATCGTTAGCGTCCGAACCTGATAGGATGAAAGTTCAGACCGGCCCCCAAAGCCGTCCCTTCCTATTCTCCAGATGAACAGCAAGAAAATCGTGGCCGCCGTGGACGACCTTATGTTCGCGGTCAAGATCAATGAGGCCGCCAAACGCGCCGGGATGAGTGTGGACTTCGTGAAGTCCGAGGAGGCTGCCATGCAGCATGCCGCCAACCTGCCCACACTCCTCATCGTTGATCTGAACGGCAGTTCCATTGACTCCATCAGCCTGATCACACGGGTCAAGACCGACGAATCACTGCGCAAGATCAGCGTGCTTGGGTTCGTTTCGCACGTTCAGGGTGAGTTGAAACAACAAGCCCAGGACGCGGGTTGCGACCTGGTTCTGGCCCGTTCCGCCTTCTCCCAGAATCTGCCGCAGATTCTCAAGCGCCACACCACGGTGCTCTATCCTTAGTTCTTAAAACTCCACTCGCAGCAGAATCTGCAACTGGCGGCCTGCCTCCACGAACGGTGTGAGCGCCGGAAAACCGCTCTCCACGCCTCGGCGCCCGTAGCGGGCCTGGCCAAAGTCCGGGCTGCCCAGGAACGCCTGCGGTGCGCCGAGATTGGCGTGGTTCAGAACATTGAACGCATCCACCCACACGGTGGCCTTGCCGGCCTCACCCAGGCCCCGCACTCGAACCGCGCGAGCCAGGCCGAGATCCAGATTGAAGAAGCCAGGCGCGGTGAAGGCGTTGCGGCCGGAATCCCCCAGTTGCCCGGGCGCGGGTGGAGCAAAGGCCCCGGCATCCAGCAACAGCTTCCCTCCCGCGGCGGGTTCGTTCCTCCGAAACCCGGACCCCACCCGGTTGGCACGCTGATCCACCAGGTTGGTGACGCCCTGTGCCGGCGCCAGAACCGTGAACGGAAACCCGGAACGGGCGGCGAATACGGCCGCCAGACGCCACCCGCGGCGCTCTGCCTGGCCAAGCACCGTGAGGTTGTGGCGCTGATCGAAGTCGGCCGGACCACGGTTGCTCGCGGGGTCAAACTCCACCGGAAAGCGGGCAAAGCGCGTGGTCAGACCGGCAAAAGGGTTGAAGTTGAAGAAGCTGGCGCCCAGCGGATCGCTCTGCACATCCCGGGCCCGCGCCAAAGTGTAGGAGATCCTCAGGTTCCGGCGGCCGGCGCGTAACGCCAGGGCATCATAGCGGGACCAGCCCTGGTTGGCCCGCAGATCCACCCGCGGTAGCAGCGCACTGAGCGGCGCGCAGGTAGTGGTGGTGAGGATGGCGCACTCCCGATTGACCGAATCGGTGGCAATGAGCGTGTTGGCTCTTGAACCGAGGTAATCCATCTCCATCGCCCAGCTTGCCAACTCCAGCCGGGCCCCGGCAAAGTAAGCGTGCACGCGGGGAGCGCGCAACACGGTGTCAAACATCGTGACGGCGGGCACATCGGGGCTGAGTTGCAGGCGGGAACGCCCCAGGATGGTCAGCACTCCGGGCAGCGCGTTCGCCAGGTCGATCCGCAGGGGCGATTCCGGGTTCGCCGAGACGAACGCATAGCTGTTGTTGCGCGCCGTCTGCCAGAGATTGTCAAAGGGCCGGTCGAAATAGCCGCCGTAGGAGGCACGCAGGGTCAGCCGTGGCGATACCGCCGCCGAGACGCCCAGACGCGGCGCCCACTGCCAGTCACCGGCGTCGTACAGCTTTCCACCTGCCAGGGTGCTCATGCGGGCGCCGGCCACCCGATCGCGCAACGTGCCGCCGGCGCCCGGAACCACGCGGAGATCGGGCCCCCCGCTGCTCAGGGACGGCGCGCCGAAGCGGTCGCCGCGCAAGCCCGCTGTCAGCACCACGCGCGATGCCAGCCTCAGGCTGTCTTCGGCGAACACGTAGCCCTGCGCGTGGCGATAGCGCCGCCGCGGGTCAGGCGGCCGGATGGCAGGCAGGGCAGCGCGGTCAACACCCAGGCCCACCGTCAGCGGCTCGCCGCGGATAAGGCCATCGCGATTCAGGAACAGCAGCCCGGCGGGGAAGAAATCGAGCCGGGTGTCGACGGCGCGGGCGAACACGCCGCCGCCCGCCTTGGCCACATGCGGTCCACGGACCAGCGAGGCCGTGTGCGAGATCTGCCAGCCTCCGCCGCCGTTGCGATACCCATACGGCAGCGTACTACCAGGCATGACGGCGCCGCCCAGAGAGTTGCTGTCCGCCAGCAGGTACGCCACGCCCGGCTGTGCCCGTTGGAAGCGAATGGTGTCAGCCGTCGCCGCGGCGGCGGTCTCAAAGGCCGCCCGGGCCAGGCGAACCTGGTGGACCACCGCCGCGCCGGAGGCATCGAGCGACAGGCCCGAGGTCGAATCCGGGTAAGGGCTCCAGAAGAGATCCGGGCGGTCCGATGCCGAGTGAGTGAGACGCAGCAGCAAGCGGTCACGCCCTCCCGCAAGCGCACGGTCCAGCCGCAGCGATCCCAGGCCACGGCGCAGCGTTGCGGGGGGCGAAAGCGCCCGAACGCCCAACTGGCCCCGGGGCGCATCCAAACCGGCGAACAAGGCCCGCGTCGCGGCCGGCAACGAGGCGATCAGGTCTTGGCCAGGCAGGTCGTATCGCCTGGGATCAAGACGGCTGCCAAAGCGCAGGCGTTCGAAACCAGCCGAAACCAGCCATCCGCGCAAGGGGCCGCCCATCTGAAACCCCGGCTGCACCTCTTTATGAGGCACTCTCGCCAGCGGCATCCATGGCAAGTCCGCGGGCTGCTGGCGAAAGCCGTTGGCATTCAGCAGGTCGTGTTTCGCGTAGGCGTAGACCATGCCGTGCCATCCGTCGGTGGACGCGGCGCGGGTGACGGCGTTCGCCAGGATTCCGGCCGTCCGGCCGAACTGGGCGGAAAAACCGTTCGCCGATAGGCGATACTCCTCCACCTGTTCCGGCGCAGGCGCCGCGAGCGGTCCCGTGAGCAGTTCATGGTTATGCTCCACTCCATCCAGCAGGAAGTTGGTGGAGGATGGCCTTTGCCCCTGGCTCGAAAGGCCCAGGCCGCGCGCCGCCGAGGCGTCCGAAGCGACGCCGGCGATCAACGCGAGGAACGCATAGGTATCCCGGCCCTGCAGCGGGTAGGCCAGCAATTCCTGGCGGCTGATCACCTGGGAGAGCGACGGCTCCACGGTGCCCCGGACGCCGCCCGTGGCGTCGAAGCTTCCGGCCCGGGTGAAATCGCGATCCGGTCCGAAGTACCTCACCAGAGCGCCGCTGCCGGGAAGAAACACACTGCGATACTGGCCCGATTCCCAGACATCGGCCAGCGGCCGCAGGCGGAACCGGAAGTCGAGCCGTCCCGCCACCGGCAGTTCGATCTCGTCCAGCATCTGGGGCTGGTAACCGGGGCCGCCATCCACGGTCATGCGGTACACGCCGGGCGAAAGCTGCGCAACGGCGAAGCGCCCGTGTGCATCGGCGTTCACGGTCACCACATCGCGTTCACGAAGGCAGGTGATGGCCGCCGGCACGGGGCGGCCGGTCACCGAGTCGACAACCGTGCCGCCGATCAGCCCCTGCGTGGACTGCGCCTGGCACCGGGCGCCCAACACCAGAGCCGCCAGTGCGGTACGATAACCCACGCTGAGCGCCGCGATGGTGTTGCGCACCCTTCTACTCTACAGCGTGTCGTGGCGCGTTCTGGCGCAAGCGCCCGAACTGCCCGCGGCCATTGTTCTTGTGCCTGGCGGCGCTGAAATCATCGCCGCCGGAACGGAGTCCGCGCTGGCGGCCAGGCCGTTCGACGCGCTCTTCCCGGGCGACCGCATTGTGAATCAGGGCCCTCCCGTCACACTGGCTGTATGCGCCACTCGCACCGCCGGGGATGTTACGGGCGACGCATTCATCGAAGCAGGGCGCATCCGCGGCTCGGTAACGCCGCGCGGCGCGGGCGCGTGTCCGGGGGTCGCGCTAGCGCGCCGGATTGCGCCTGCCGGACGCCATCTCACGCCCGGCGATGTGGCCGCTCTGAACGCGCCCCCACCACTGCCTGACGCCGTGCGGGATGAAGTGAAGCCCATTCTCGACGAACTGGCCCGGGCGGAGAGCGTTGACCTTCGCCTGGCGGCCGCCGCCCTGTTCGAGCGCAACAGCCGTCCGCTCGAAGCCGCCGAGCACTATGCGAAGACCGGCATTGACCGCTACCGCGAACGCGCGCACCGGCTGCGCGAGGCCGGCGAGCGGTCCTTGAAAGCCGGCCGGGCGCCCGGCGACGCACGCACCAATGCCGTCCTACTGGGAGTTTCCGAACGGCCCGCCGAGATGCCCCCGGCCAGCACCATTCATTTCGCCCATCTGGATGCGCGCCGGCTGGCGGAGTTTCTTGAATCACCACGCGGCGGCGGACGCCCTGGCACGGTGCAGGCGCTGCTGAACGGCGCCGCGACGCTGTATGCCGCACGCGATCGCCTGAAGCATGCCGCGGAGTTGACCGGGCCCGACGACACGCTGGTGGTGCATGCCGCGGCGCACGGGTTCAACTATGGCTCCGCCCGCGATGCGTCGTTCCTGTTGATGGCGGACTCCAGCCTGAACGAACCCGGCAGCAGTTCGTTGAGTCTGCCGGAAATCTTCGCCCTGCTGGCGCCGGTGAAGGCGCGCCGGATTCTCATCTTTCTGGATGCGTGCCGGACACGTTTGGAGGACAAGGACGCAGGTGTGCGGGCCAGGGTGTATGAGCGATTGAAGGACCTGGCGGCGATGGAGTTGCGTTCGCCCACGCTGGTGCTGATGGGTTGTTCGGTGAATGAGAAGTCGGAGGAGAGCGCGGCACTGGGAGGCGGCCTGGAACCGGGTGCGGGACTCTTCAGCCATTACCTGACAGAGGGGTTGCGCGGCGCGGCGGGTGACCGCGTCACCGCGGGATCACTCTTTGATTTTGTCTTCGACAATGTCAGGCGTGAGGCGAAAAAGCAACGGCCGGAACGGATTGAGTTGAACGGCATGGACTCAGAGCACGTGCTGCTGGAACCACCCAAACCGGCCACGCTGCTCGATTCGCGCGGCGATCGCGTTCTGGTGACGGCGGCGCAGATCCCTGGGCTGCCCGGCGCCGCGGGCCGCCAGGCGGAACTTGAGGCCCGGCGTGCGGCCCGCGTCGATCATGAGAACCGCGGCCAGCAGGTGATCGTGGAATACCTTCATGGCGACCGACTGGCCCCGGCCCGCGACCGCTTCGAATTCTGCGCCGGGGAGTTTGCCGCCGCCGCGCGCCTTGCGCCTTCGTCGCTGCTGCTGGCCGGACGGCAGGCGTTCTGCGAGGGCCGTGCTCTGCTGTTTCGCGGCGCGGCCGATCGCCTGCCGGAAGCGCAGTTCCGCCGGGCCCGGGCGCGGTTGGAAGATGCCATACGGCTCGATCCGGGCGGGGCTTACGCGTACAACGCCCTGGGGATCGCGTGGCTTGAGAACGGCCAGTATGACCGCGCCATCGCTGCCTTCCAGGACGCCATCGCGCGGGCGCGGGCATGGGCCTATCCTCGCCTGAATCTGGCGCTTGCGCTCACCGAGCGCGGTTCCCACAACGATGTCGTGGCAGCCTACCGCCAGGCGATCCGGCTGAGTCCGGCAAATGGCTTCCTTGAGTTCAATCTCGGTCTGCTCTATCAGAGGATGAACCGGCGTGGCGATGCCGAAGCCGCCTACCGCCGGGCGATCCCGCAGCCGGGCGCGGAGTATCCGGGCGGAGCGCCGCGCCTGGCCGAGGTCTACAACGCGCTGGGCGCCCTGCGCGCCTCCGGACGCCGTCCGATGGATGCGGCCTGGTTTTACCAGCAGGCCAAGACGCTCGATCCTCGTTCCGTCACACCGGGTTACAACCTGGCGCTGCTCTACCTGCGTTCCGGCCGCGATGCGGACCCGGCACGGGCTCTCGCGGAGCTGGATCGGAACCTGACGCTGGATGCGGAGCACCTGCCGACGCTGATTCAGCGCGCCATCGCGTTGAACGCCGCCGGGCGCGGCGCGGACGCCATCGCTGCCTGGGAAGCCGTGCTCAAGCGGCGTCCGGACTATCCGGCAGCGCGCGAAGCTCTGGATCGTTTACGGAGCCGGCCCCGGCGTTAGCCTTTGCCGCCCACCGCTCCACCACGGGTGAGGCGGCGCAGTGGCCCAGCACGTTCACCGTCGTCCGCACCGGGTCAATCAGCGCATCGATTCCGAGCAGCACCGGCAGAACACCGGAAGGCAATCCGAAGGAGGCAAACAGGCCGGTGAGGATCAGAAAGTTCGCTCGTGGAATGCCGGCCACTCCCTTGCTGGTGAACTTGAGCGTCAACAGAATGAGCAACTGCTGGCCGGCGCTAAGCGTCATCCCCGCCGCATGGGCCGCGAAAAAAGCGCACATGGCCAGATGCAGCGTGCTGCCGGTAAGATGCAGCGACAGGCTCAACGGCGTCACCACGCCGTAGACCCGGCGGGGCACACCCAGAGTCTCCAGCGCTTCCATCGCCTTGGGAATCGCCGCCGCGCTCGACGTGGTGGCAAAGGCCACCAGGACCGGTTCTTCCACGGCGCGCACGAAGGCCCGCAGGGGCACTCGGGCCAGCATCAGACTGCCGCCCAGAACCAACACCAGGAAAGACGCCTGCGCTCCCCACGCTGCCGCAACAAACGCGCCCAGGCTTTCCAGAGCCGCCGGCGCCGAGCGGGCCACGGTGCCCGCCATCGCCGCGAACACCGCCGCCGGCGCCAGCCACATCACGAATCGGGTGAACTCAAAGCAGGCGGCGGACAGTGCCGCGGCCAGACGCAACAGCGGGGCGGCTTTGTCGCGCACCCCCGCCGCCGCTGTCCCCAGCAGAAAGCAGAACACCAGGATCTGCATCACGTCCGTCCGGATGAGAGCATCGGCGATGCTGGCAGGCGCCATCGCAACCGCCAAAGACTGAAGGGATTCGCTGGCCACCGGGCCCGCTTCACTGAAAACCAATCCCTGCCCAAGGCCGGCGCCAAGACCAAACAGGGCCACCACACCCCAGCCGGCCGCCAAGGCCAGCGATGTCGAGAGTTCGAAGAAGACCAGCGCGCGCCAGCCGATGCGGCCAACGCCGCCGATGCCACCGGCCTCCGCCAGTCCAGTGACCAGCACGCCTACCAGCAGAGGCCCCAGAATGGCCCGGATGAGCCGCAGGAAGATCTCCGGCACCAAACCGAGGTTTCGTGAAAACTCAGGAAACAACCAGCCGGCGGCCGCGCCTGTCACCATGGCGGCAGCGGTAGCCGTGGCAAGGCGATTCTTCACGGCACGGCCACGTCCAATGCCTCAAGGAGCGCCCGCTTCATGATGTCTTCGGGCGGCTTGCGCCCGGTCCAGATCTCAAACCCGATGACGCCCTGATAGACCAGCATTGAGAGGCCGTCCAGCACAGGCAAACCGTGCGCCCGTGCCGCGGCGAGCAGCCGGGTTTCGGGAGGATTGAAGACGGCGTCGGCCACCAGCATGCCCGGCGGCGCGGGGGCCAGGTCCACCGGCGGCATGGCATCCACATCGGGGAAAAGGCCGATGGAGGTGGCGTTGACCAGCATGTCGAAACCGAGCGGTGCGAAAACCCCGCGCCAGGGCTCGAACAGGATGCGGGCATGGGTTTTCGCCGCCAGATCTTCCACCATCCGGGCGCCGCGCTCAACCCCTCGGTTCACCACCACAATCTCGCGGGCGCCGGCCAACGCCAGTTCCGTCACAATGGCGCGCGCCGCCCCGCCCGCGCCCAGCACCGCAATGCGCATCCCCAGTGGATCACGCCCCGCGTCCTGCCGCACCCCGCGCAGAAATCCTTTGCCGTCGGTATTTTCTCCGATGAGCCGCGCGCCATCGCGGCGCACCGTGTTGACGGCGCCGATCATCCGCGCATCGGGCGCCACATCATCCAGCCATTCCATCACCGCCACCTTGTGCGGAATGGTCAGGTTGATGCCGCGCATGCCAAAGGCGCGCACGCCATCAATGGCGGCGCGAAGGCCCTCCGGCGGCACCTCAATGTTCAGGTAACGCCAGTTGAGGCCCAGCGCGGCGAACGCGGCTTCGAGCATCGCGCCGGTGGGATTCTCCGCCACGGGAGATCCCAGCACTCCCGTCAATTCAGCCTGGAAATTTCTTGCCACGGCGCAATCCTAATAGCTGAGCTTCAGCCCGAACTGAATGATGCGCGGCATGTTACTCTGGGCCGCCACAACACCGTACTGAGCGGTACCGAACGCCACGTTCGGCGGATTGAAGCGCGGCGTGTTCGTCAGGTTGAAGAACTCCGCCCGGAACTGGGCCTTGAACCGTTCCGTGATCTTTGTGTTCTTGGTCAATGTCAGGTCCAGGCCCGCCAGGCCGTCGGCCCGGGCGCCTCCGAACGTCCGCGGCGCGTTGCCGAACCGGAACGGCGCCGGATTCGAGAACACGGAGCCGTCCAGCCACCGGTTGGGCACCGGGGCACTGACGGCGGGGCTGGTACCGTTCCAGTTCGGCCGTTGGCCGCCACCCTGGGAAAAGGTGTTGTTCACGGCGGAGGTGACGCCCACCGGCCCACCGGTGTACGCCGAGACGATCGCGCCCAGTTCCCAGCCGGCGAACAGCCGCCTCGACACGCCGCCGGCATTGCGGGCGAACGGCAGTTCATACACCGTATTCACGATGAGCCGCTGCGTCTGATCGATCAGCGATACGCCGCGTTCCGAGCGAAGGTCGAACCAGTTCTGCACCGCGGCCGCGCTCAGTGATTCGCCCGCGAACTGCCCGGTTCCCAGATCGATCAGCTTCGAATAAGTGTACGCACCCAGAATCAGGAACCCCGACGCGAACCGCCGCTCCATCTTCACCTGCAGCGAGTGGTAGCTGGAATCGGCCCAGGTGGCGCTGGCGGAAGTGAGGGCATTGTAGTGCGGGTGCGGCCGCAGCAACTGCGCACGCGACACCGTGCGCTGAGCCAGAGGACCACTGGCGATCTGCCCGAAGAAAGGATTCGGCAGCTGTTGCTGCAACTGCGTCCCCAAATCGAGCGCGGCCGGCGGAAGCTGGTTCATGTTCCGGCCCTCGGCAAACTTCAACCCGCGGCTGCCCGCATAGCCCACATCAAACAGCACGCGTCCGGGCAACTGCTGTTGCACGTTGAAATTCCACTGCGCGGTGTACGGCACAAGGTTGCCGCGGTCAAAGTAAGCCGGATTCTGCCCCAACTGCGTGGCCGGGCCCAGGCGGCTTCCGCTGGGCTTGACGACTCCGTCGGGATAGGGGTTCCGCAGGAAGGTCAACGGTGTCACGCCGTCCAGGCTGGTGGTGATGGGTGTCAGCGCTTCAAAGCCGCTCACACCGAACCCGCCCGGCGCTCCGCCCACACCGGTCGTCGAGCCGTAAAAGAGTCCCCCGCCCGCCCGCACCACGGTATTCGATGTGAGCTTGTAGGCCAGCCCCACGCGCGGCGCCAGGTTGTTCCGGTCGGGATTCGCCTGATAGCGTGACAGCCCGCCCGTGCCGGGAAACTTCAGCGCACCGCGCAGGTTCAGTCCATCGGCGCGAAGCGGCGGCGCCAGGGCGAAATCGAAGTTGGTGAGCTGATTGAAACGGTCCGTGCGGGGTGACTCGAAATCGTACCGAAGGCCCAGGTTCAGGGTAAGCTTCGGGGTCACCTTGAAATCGTCCTGAACGAACCCGGCATAGTAAAGGATCTGCTGTGCCAGCGCCGGCACAATCTGGTTCTGCCCGCCGGTCACGCCCAGCATGAAGGTTGCCAGGGCAAAGCCCGACGTGGCGCTGGCCACGTTCGGGTTGGGCCCCTGGGTCCAGTTGTTGGCAAAGGAGAACTGCCGCGCTGTGTCGCCCTGCTGCTGGAAGTTGCCGCGGATGACGCGTGCATCGAAACCGAACTTCAGGTTGTGACGTGTCAGGGTTCTGTTGAAGTTCACCTGCAGCGCGTGGTTGTCCATGCCGAACGCGATCAGGTCAACCGCGCCGAGCGTGCCGCCGACAATGGTGTTCGGCACGGACCCGGTCATGCCAAACCCGGTGATCAACACCGAGGGAAACGCCCGGGGCACGCCCAGTTCATTGGCCAGGCCGGAGGGCAGCCCCAGACTCGCGATATCGAACCCGTTGCTGTACGGCAAGCGGAAATTCGACAGGCGGGAGAAGGAATAGCGGAACGTGCCCAGCATCGCCGGCGACAACACCCACGTGTCTTCGAGCACGGCGTTCTGCCGCTTGAACACCTGGGGTCCGGCGGTCGGGTCCGCCTGGGAGTCCGGCCCATACGTCTTGGCCCGGGCGAGCGGCGTGTTGTCGTAGGAGTACCGGCCGAAGATCCGGTTGCGCTCACTGAAGTTGTGGTCCAGCCGCACCATGAACGTCTCCTTACTCACCGCGTTGGCGTCGGTGCGGACAAAGTTGTTCACTCGTGTGACCGGATTTCCGGTGGTGTTCGGCGCGGGCCAGAAGCGCGACATCGCGCGAGCCACCGGATCCAGGCGCGCCGTGGGAATGATGTTTCTGGGAAACAGGGTCCGGGCGAAGCCGCCCCCCGGCGCGGGAGCCGTCGAGGCCGGATCGTAGATCTGAACCATCTGGTTCGCCGCGTTCCGGGTGGTGGAAAAGTTGCCCGCCAACTGGTCCGGATTAGGGACGGTTCCCACGAACGTGATGCCTTGCTTGAACCGCACAATCTCCGTATTGGCGAAGAAGAAGGTCCGGTTCTTGCCGTTGTATCCGGGCAGCCGCACCGGCCCGCCAATCGACCCGCCGAACTGATTGAACCGCAGAGGAGCCCGCGCCGTGCCGGTGCGATTGGCGAAAAAGTCATTGGCGTTAAGCTTTTCGTTCCGCAGGAACTCATAGGCCGAAGCATGGAACTCATTGGTTCCGCCGCGTGTCACCACGTTGAACACGCCGCCCGCGGCCCGGCCATACTCGGCGCTGAAGGCGTTGGTCTCCACTTTGAACTCCTGCACGGAATCGGGGTTGGCATAGATCACCGGCTGGTTCTGCGCCGACGCCGTGTTGGGGGCTCCGTCCAGAAGGTACTCGTTTTGGTTGGCGCGTGCGCCGTTGATGGAGTTGAACGCCGTGCTGATCTGATCAATCGGCAGATTGTTCATCCCCTGCGACGGCCGGACACCCGGCACCAGCATCGCCAGCGCGTAGGGATTCCGCCCCAGCAGCGGCAGGTCGAGAATCTGCTTGCTGTTCACCACCTGTCCCAGCGTCGAGGTTTCACTATCCAGCAGAACCGCCTGCGCCGAGACTTCCAAGGCCTCCGCCACCGCGCCCACCTGCAGCGTCACGTCGATGCGCGCCACCTGCTGCACGATGAGATTCAGGTTCGTTTGCCGCACCGCCTTGAAGCCGGTCTTCGAAACGCCCAGCTCATACCGTCCCGGCTGGAGCGCCGGAACACTGTAATAGCCTTCCTGGTTGGTGACCGTGGTGGTCTCGATCCCGCTTTCGGCGGACTTGACCCGCACTTGTGCGTCGGGGATCACGGCCCCGCTCGCATCGATGACGCGCCCGGTCATCGACGCCGTCTGGGCGCACGCGGCCATGGCGGCGGCAAGAAACACGATCAATCGCATGGTGAACTCCCTTCCGGTGTTCAGCCATGATCTCAGATTTACGCGTTTACGGTCAGGATTCGAAGAGCGTCGAGCCGCCCACAATATTCCGCCGGATGGCAATGGACTTCGTATCCGGGTCCATCTCGAACAGCACCAGATCCGCCCGCTCGCCCACCGCCAGTCCCCGCTGACGCCCGGCCACGCGCCCGGCCCGCGCCGCATTCACCGTGCCCATCGTCACCGCATCGCGCAGCGAAAGGCCCACCAGCTCCATCAGATTGGAAACGCCGTGATCCATGCGCAGCGCGGCCCCGGCCAGGCGCCAGTGGTTACGCACCGTCACCCGGTCCCCGGGCGGATGCAATTCCACTTCCACCTCACCCAGTCTGTAGAACCCGGGCTCGCACCCGGCGGGCATCACGGCGTCGGTGATCAGCACACTCCGCTCGATGCCCTTCGCCCGCAGGGCCACCTTGAGAAACGCCGCGCCCAGGTGGATGCCATCCACGATAAACGACGCCGCCAGGCGGTCATCGGCCAGTTGGTCGAAGATGTAATTCGGATGCCGCGTGATCTGCTGGTGCGCGCCGTTGCCCAGATGCGTCGACATCGTCGCCCCGGCCCGCACCGCGTCGTCGATCTGCGCCGAGTCCGCCTTGGTGTGGCCGATCGCGATCACCACACCCGTCCGCACCACGCGCTCGATGAACGCCGTCGTGCCTTCCCACTCCGGCGACACCGTCATCAGCTTGATGTGCCCCTGCGCCGCATCCTGCCACCGCTGGAACTCATCCCAATCGGGCCGCCGGCACCAGCGCTGAGGATGCGCCCCGCGCGGACCGTCCTCGGGCGAGATGTACGGCCCCTCCACGTGGAACCCGTCCATCATCGCACCGTGCGGCAGCTTCTCCCGTGCCTCCGCCAGCACGCGCAGCGATCCGGCGATCTCTTCATAGGAGTTCGTGATCAGCGTGGGAAACAGCCGCGCCACGCCCAATCGCGCCTGCGCGTCCAGCGACTGGCCGATCTGTTCCACCGTGGTCTTCGGCGTGTTGTAGTCGACACCCGCAAATCCGTTGATCTGGATATCGATCCATCCCGGGGCCACGAACGGCAGCGGCTGGCTGGGAGGGTGAATCAGGGAATCCACCCCTTCGATCACGCTGGAATAGCGGATCTCCACCGCTTCACCGGTCGCGTAATGACGCGCGAAACATTTTTCCATGTTCTTGATTTTTCCACACGGCATCAACAGACGTGTGCCGTTAAGCTTATGCTAGCAAACGGCTTATAGTTGAGGAAAAAACCCTCGAAATCGTGTTTCACCTCTGGCGCTCCACCGCCCGCCCCTGATACAACAGACAAAGATCGCCGCGGGCGCCTCTGAGTGACGGAAAATCTCGGGGGAGGTGGCCGTCGTTAAGTGGTGCTCGCGGTACGGTCGATCCAGCTCTTCCCTCCCACTCCCCGCATTCGATAGCCTGAAAGGGACATGCCGTTCCAGGGACTCCGGGTCATCGCTCTTGAAAGCCGCCGCGCGCGTGAGATCGGCTTACTCATTGAGAACCAGGGCGGCCAGGCCTTTGTGGCCCCCTCCATGCGCGAGGTCCCGCTGGAAGCCAATAGCGCGGTCTTCGAGTTCGCCGAAGGTCTCTTCGCCGGCGCCTTCGATTGCGTGATCCTTCTCACCGGCGTCGGCGCGCGAGCGCTGCACAAGGTGCTTGCCACCCGATATCCACCGGACCGGCTGATCGAGGCTCTGCGCACCCTGGCCGTCATCGCCCGCGGGCCCAAGCCCATGGCTGTGCTGCGCGAGTGGAACGTCGCCGCGGCTGCCGTGGCCCCCGAACCCAACACCTGGCGCGAGCTGTTGCAGGTGATGGAAGGACGTCCGGAGCGCCGCATCGCGGTGCAGGAATACGGCAAACCGAATGAGGAACTGCTGGCGTCCCTGCGCGCGCGCGGCGCCCGGGTGACCCCTGTCCGCGTCTACCAGTGGGATCTTCCCGAGGTCACCGCCCCCCTCGAAGAGGCCGCCCGCCGGATCGCCGCGGGCCAGGCCGACGTCCTGCTGCTCACCACCTCCATTCAGGTCCACCACCTGCTGCGCGTGGCCGCCGCGCAAGGCATTGAGAACCAGTTACGCGAGCACCTGCACCGTATGGCGATCGTCTCCATTGGACCCACCACCTCCGAGGCGCTGGAAGAGGCAGGGTTCCACGCCGACCTCACCCCCTCCCATCCCAAGATGGGATTTCTGGTGCGCGAGGCCGCCGATGCAGCACTTGAGATACTGTCTGGAAAGAGGAATCTCCGATGAGCAAGTTTACCCGCCGGCGCCACGCCCTGCGCCAGTTCGCCGGCTTTCTGGCCGCCTCGCCGCTCTGGCCCCAGGCCCTCACACCGCAGCAGATGGACGATGACGTGAACGGGCCAATCAACGTCCACGAATTCGAGGAAGTCGCCCGGCGCAAGCTGAACAGGCTGGCGTACGACTTCATTGCCGGCGGTGTGGAAGACGAACTGGCTCTGCGCGCCAATCGCGAGGCGTTCTCGCGCCATTTCATCGTGCCGCGATTCATGCGCGACGTGTCCGAGGTGTCCACCGGAGTCGAACTGTTGGGCATGAAGCTCGCAACGCCGCTGATCATCGCGCCCACCGGCGGCAAGAACCTGGTGCTGCCCCGCGCCGATGAGGTGGTGGCCGCCGCGGCGCTCAAAACCAACACCCTGATCTGCACCCCCACCGGCACGCAGAAGATTCTGGAGGACGGCCATCCGCTCATGTGGTGGACCAACAACGTCGGCGCCCCGGACAAGGCATCCGCCATCACGGGAGCCCGGCGCGTGGCCGACCAGGGCTGCAAGGGCATCGTCGTCACCGTGGACAATGCGTATCAGTCCAATCGCGACCGCAACAACCGCAACCGGTTCGACTACGGCTACATGCAAACCGGCGTTCCGAAGCCCGGCGACCCGCCCCGGCCTCCTCGCAACCCCGCCCGGCCGGCCATGTGGCAGCCCCATGTCCCCAGCCTGAACTGGAGCTACATCGAGTGGGTGAAGGGCGCCGTCAACCTGCCCATCATCCTGAAAGGAATCCTCCATCCGGAAGATGCCGCCCTCGCCGTGAAGTACGGTGCCGACGCCATCTCTGTATCGAATCACGGCGGACGCCAGATGGACGGCGTCATCGCGCCTCTAGACGCCCTGCCGGACGCGGTGGAAGCCACCGGCGGCCGCATCCCCGTGCTGATGGACGGCGGCATCCGGCGCGGCAGCGACGTCATCAAGGCGCTGGCTCTGGGCGCAAAGGCTGTGCTGTTGGGCCGTGCGCCGCTGTGGGGCCTTGGGGCGTATGGCCAGCCCGGGGTGGAGCGCGTGCTCACCATGTTGAGCGATGAGGTTAAGCTGGGCCTGGCGCTTTCCGGGGCTCGCACGCCCGCCGATCTCAAACCCGGAATGATCCGCCGGAGACCGCTGGTGTGACCGTTTTTTTCACCGCCCTGTTCCTTCTGGCCACCGGCGCGCTCGCCCAGCCGGTTCAGGAACTGTGCAAGGCCTGCCATCTCGAACAGGTCACCGATTGGGAGACGCACCGCCACGCAGCGAAGCAGGTGGCCTGCGACGCCTGCCACGGCGCCAGCACGCGGCATCGAACATCCGTGGGCAATGTGCCGCCGGACCGCATCGCCGGACCGGCCGAACAGGCCAGGCTCTGCGGCGCCTGCCACGCCAAGCCCGCCCAGGAGTACAGCGGCACCAGACACGGGGCACTGGTGCTGGCCAGTTCCCGCACCCGCGCCGCCGCCTGCACCACCTGCCACGGCACGCACACCCTGCGCACCGTGGCGGCCATGGAGAAACAGTGCGCGCGCTGCCATGCCTCGCTCCCGGCGCCATGCAAACCCACAGGCTGCGCCACCTGCCATAAGCCCCACCAACTGGCTGCCAGGCGATGAAGAAACGGCCCAGTCCTCTCGTCCAGTTGGCGCGCTACAGCACGCTCGCCTTCCTGCTGCCCGCCAGCACCGTCGCCGGCTATCTGATCGGCGCCGCGCTTGACCACTGGCTGGGCACTGGATTCTTTACCGTGCCTCTGCTGCTGGTTGGGATCGCGGCGGGTTTCATCAAGCTGGCCCGCGAAGTGAGCCGGGGAGACGGGTCATGACCGGCGACACCTCCATCCGCCGCGTCACCGCCCTCACCTGGATCCTGGCCGTGGTGGGCACTGTGGCCACTTTCTTCGGGTGGGGCTCCTTCCCTGCCCTGGGGTTTCTGTTTGGCGCCACGGCCTCCGCCATGAACTTCCGCTGGCTCAAACACCTCGTCGATGGGCTGGGCGAAACGGCCCCGCCGCGACGGAAAGTGGTGCTGTTTGTGCTGTTCCGGTATGCCCTGGTGGCCATTGCCGGCTTCGCTCTGGTAAAATACTCAAAGGACAGTCTGTTCGCCGCCTCGGCCGGCCTTCTGGTGCCCGTGGCCGCGATCCTCATCGAACTGATCTACGCAATCATCTATGCAAGAGCATGAACTCTGGATAACCGCCCTGTTCAACCAGTTTCTGGCGGGGCCGGCCAACGCCGTTCTTGAGCTTTTCGGACAGCATGCCGAAAACCCCGGTAAGCCCTGGGCGAACTTCGTTGTGATGGAAATCGCGGTCGTGGCGCTGCTCATGATCGTTCTCGCGGTCCTGCGCGGACGCCTGTCGGTGGACCGTCCCGGAAAGCTCCAACACATCTTCGAACTGGTCGTCGAGTTCCTGCGCGGAACCGCTTCGGAAGCGGGCGGCCACGACGGTCCCAAGCACGTCCACCTGTTCACCACGCTGTTCGTGTTCATTCTGGCGAGCAACCTCATCGGAATCATTCCGACACTCGAATCGCCCACCATGTTCCCGCCGGTGCCGCTGGGCTGCGCCCTTCTCGCGTTCGTCTATTACAACGTGGAAGGCATTCGCAAGCAGGGGGCGGGGCACTACTTCGCGCACCTGCTGGGCCCGGTCTGGTGGCTCGCGCCGCTGATGCTGCCCATCGAGATCGTCAGCCACTTCGCCCGCCTGCTCTCGCTCACCGCGCGTCTGTACGCCAACATCTTCGCCGGCGAGCAGGTGACGCTGGTGTTCCTCAGTCTCACCTATTTCGTGGTGCCCTCGCTGTTCATGGGCCTCCACGTGTTTGTTTCGCTTCTCCAGGCCTACGTCTTCACGCTGCTCACCATCGGTTATGTCGGCGGCGCCATCGCGGAGGAGCACTAATCCGGGTTTCGTAACGCCCCGGGCGTGAGCCGGCCGTCCCCCAGGGCGGCGCCAGGAACCACCTCCCCAGGGCCATTTCACTGAAGGAGAAAGACTATGACGTTGAAGAAAGTACTGTTTCTCATCGCGCTGTTCACCCTCGCCACCCCGATGTTTGCCCAGGGCAACTCGAACGGGGCGAACTGGGTGGCCATCAGCGCCGGTTTCTCGATGGCCATCGCGGCCGCCGGCTGCGGTATCGGCCAGGGCAAGGCGATCGCTTCGGCCTGCGAAGGCATCGCGCGCAATCCCGGCGCCGCCACGGCCATCCGCGGCGCGCTCATCCTGGGCTTGGCGCTCATCGAATCGCTGGCCCTGTACGTGCTGATCATCATCTTCATCAAGGTGGTGTAGCCCGGCGCGCTCCCGGAGCGTTTTCCCAAGGCCCGTGGGGACCAACCCCGCGGGCTTTTTCATTTGGAATACTGGAACAACCACCGTGGACAATGAAGTTCTGGGCCTGGCCCTCTTCTCATACCTGATCTTTCTTTTCTCCACCGTCTGCCATGAAGCAGCCCACGCCCTGGCCGCGAAGCTCGGCGGCGACCCCACCGCCTACCACAACGGCCAGGTGTCGCTCAGCCCGTGGCCCCACATCCAGCAGGAGCCCTTCGGCCTGGGCATCATCCCGCTGATCAGTTTCTTCACCAGCCTCAGTTCCGGAGGGCTCGGCATCATCGGCTTCGCCAGCGCCCCCTTCGATCCCTATTGGATGCTCCGCCATCCGCGCCGCGCCGCCTGGATGGCCATGGCCGGACCCGCGGCCAACCTGGTGCTGGCCGGTCTCGGCGTGCTGGGTCTGAAGCTCGGCCTGGCGGCCGGCCTGATGCAGCGCGGCGAGGAATTGGCGCACCTCGCCACATCGCCCAACCCGCTGGTCGACGGCGCCGCCACGTTCCTCAGCATTCTCTTCTTTCAGAACCTGCTGCTGGCCTGCTGGAATCTGCTCCCCATTCCACCGATGGACGGATTCAGCGCCATCCTTTTCGTGCTGCCGGAACGCTACGCGGCGAAGTTTCTCGCCATCCGGTCCCAGGTGGGCATGGTCTTTCCCATCCTCATGATCGGTCTCAGCGGCACCTTCTGGAGCTTCTTCTACCCGGTGCTCGGCTTCGTCTACCGCCTCTTTTTCTAGTCTAGCGGCGTTCAACGAACCGCACCCGCCCCCAATGCCACGGCAGGTGCATATCGATCAGCCCCATCGGCGACCATACCCAGTTGTCTTCCGGGCCCGGCAGCTTCCGGTACTTTCCATCCACCACCTCCACCCGCCATTCGACACGTGAGAAGTTCACCCTCCACTCGTCGCCCGCCCTCGGCGGCGCCGGCTTATGGGCATACTTCGCCATCGCCGCCCAGGGAATGGCGATCTCAACACTCCAGCCCCGGTCGCGGTCGCCGGGCCGGTTGAGCGTCCCCTCCACCCGCACCGCCGTCTTCAACCCCGGAATCTCCCAGCCGTTGTCCGCCTTGCCGCCGTCCAGATAGGGCTTGGGCAGGAACAGATCCCAGCCCGTATTCAGCGCGTTGATTTCGAACTCGTAGTATTCGTCGCCGTCGGAATCGGGGTCGATGAAGACTTCAAAGTCGTTGTCGTGGAAAATCACCGAATCATGCTCCGTGAGCGTGCCCCAAACATCGGGCTCCTCCATCCACGCCGCGATGTAGAAATAGGTCTCGTCCCACTGCATCCGCGCCCGTGTTCGAAAACGCGGCGCCGGCTTCCCGTCTCCTTGAATGTCCACGAAGTATGCCGTCCAGGGAGCGCCCCGCCACTCGTTCTCCGCGATCCGTCCGTCCACCTTCACCGGCCGCCGCGCCCTCGGAGCGTCGTAAACCAGCGGCCCTTCAGCCGGCACGCCCGGCAGGCCGCACAACAGCACGGCGATCATGCGCCACATAACGGTCCCACTGCGAAAAGCATGCCACCAGGATAGCCAGAAGCAACAGTCCTTCAATCGGCTCAAGGATGTGAATCGACCGTCCGCCCCAGGTGTCGTCATGGAACCAGAAAGCCTGCGGCTTAAGCCGTGTCAGATGCACCAGCACCGGCGACACGCCGTCCACCTTGCGAATCTTGAGTTCGCCCAGCACTGCCAGCAGCCCTCCGGTCACCAGGATCGCCCCGGTCACCATGGTTCCCAAACGGCGCCACCAGGGGTCACCGTCGCCTCCCGCCCGTTGAAGAGGTACAAGACAAGAGCCAGCACGATGCCCGCGCCCAGTGCCGACCCGCACAGGTCCAGCACAAAATCGTTCAGATCCCACGGAATGCCCCAGTCCGGATGCAGCACCGCGTACTGATACGCTTCATCCAGCGCCCCGGTCAGCGTCCCCCACAACACCGTCTGCCCCAGGCTGCCGGTAAGCGCGAACAACGGGACAGCCAGCAGACCGTACTGCGCGAAGTGCACGAACTCGTTGTTGTTGACACTGAACAGGAACACCGACGCCACCGAGAGCGAGACCGCCAGCAGCCAGAACGCCAGAATCGCGGCACGATAGGGCGACCGCACGGCTCTCTTCGCGACATGAGCCGTCAGCGCCGCAACGCACAGTCCGCTCAGCAGCAACCACACCAGGGCCAGGACGTCACGCGTCAGCAGGTTCTGCACAGCCAGCACCGTCTTCTGGCCCGTTTCATGAGTCGGAATGGTGAGCAACGCATAAACCACCACAGCCGCCAAGGTTACCAGCCGATGCCGGGCCATCTTGAGAATCAGCCCTTGCATGATTCCGGTTATCATATCAGTTCGCATGAAACGGCCCCTGGCAGCCACACTCGCCGGGCTGCTCGGTTTGGCGGGGCTTGCCCTGGCCATCCGCGTGGCATACCCGTGGGAGGCCGTCTTCGGGGGCGCCTCCGTGCAGTTCCAGGAGACCGATGCCTGGCACCACCGCCGCCTCATCGAGTTTCAGGTCCGCAACTACCCCGCGCGAATGGCCTTCGATCCCTACGGCGCGCACCCCCAGGGCCAGGAGATCGCCGTCGGCCCCCTCTTCGACTTCATCGCTGCCACCATCATCAGCATCACAGGCGCCCCTCTCGACGAGTTCGCCGCCTTCTACCCGGCCGTGCTCGGCGCACTCTGCCTCATCCCGGTGTTTCTCTTCCACGCCTCGCAGGACCGGCGCGCGGCGTGGCTGGCCGCACTGACCGCCGCCGTCATGCCAGGCTACTTTCCGCTTGTTTCCTCGCTCGGCTTTACCGATCATCACGTGCTGGAATGCCTGCTCAGCGCCGCGTTGCTCGCAAGCTTCGCCCATCCGGGGCGCGGCATCCTCAGCGGCGTCATCCTGGGCGCCTATGCGCTCACCTGGGTGTGCGCGGCGTTTGTGGTCGCCATCCTGCTGGTATGGGTGGCGCTGTATGCCTGGCTCAACCGGCCGGCGCCGGAATTGGGCGCCCAGGCCGCCCGGGCCTTCGGCATCGCATTCCTCATGGCAGTGCCCTTCTTCCGCATCATGTGGATGGAGTACACACTGGGGGCGCTTGGGGCCGGTTGGGTGTTCGCCGTCCTGCTCGCGCGTGGGCGATGGGACCCGCGGATCACTATCCTGGGGGCCGCCGCCACGGCTCTGGCTGCCGCCGCGGTGCTGCTCGGAGGCGATTTCGGAAGAGTGCTCTCCCGGCTGGCGCCGGAAAGCAGTACGCTCGTGCAGGAACTCGCTCCCATCTTTCGAGTCGGCAGCCGGTTCACGCTGCTGCCCGCGCTGGGCGCCTATGGACCCGCGTTTGCCGCCGCGTTCGCCGGGCTTCCCCTGCTCCTGCGTCTGGGTGCAAGCCCCGGTGCCGGCCGGCTCACGCTGCTCGCCGTCTGGACCTTGGTCTCATTCGCGGCGTCGCTCCTGCAGCTCCGCATGGCCGCGTACTTCGCGTTGCCGGCGGCCCTGGTCACCGGATGGTTCTTGTCGCGGTTGGCGGAACTGGCCGGCCGGCGCGCGCGTCTGGTCACCATCGCGGGCGCCGCCGCCATCTGTCTCACCTCCCTGCCCTTCCACGCCGAGTTGCTGGTGCCCCAGCGCGGACCCGATCAGGACTGGCTGGCCGCCCTCAGCTTCCTCCGCGACCACACACCGGAACCGGAGCCCAGCCTCTACTGGAAGCCCGCTCCGCCCGGCGCCAGACCCGCCAACTCCTATGGAGTTCTGGCCTGGTGGGATGCCGGCTACTGGATCACCGGTATCGCCCGGCGCATCCCCGTGACCAACCCGTCCCACATCAATGCCGCCGAAAGCGCGCGGCTCCTGCTGATTCACTCCGAACAGGAGGCACGCGACCAGTTGAAGCGTTGGGGCATCCGCTACATCGCCGTCGATCGCACGCTGCCCATGCTGGTTCCGCCGCGGGGCTCAGAGGCCATCGGACGTTTCCCCGGCATCGTCCAGTGGAGCGGCTACAATCCCAACCTGTTTGCCATCACGCTGCACGGGGAAACCGCTCCCGGCCGTTACGAACCGGCCGCCGCCTACCTGCCGGCGTACTATCAGACGCTGTTGTTCCGGCTGGCGGTGCTTCGCAATGCGCCTCTTGAGAATCCGGAACCGGTGGTGGCCACGTGGCGCATCGTGAATGGCATCAAGGTGATCACCAGCAATGTGCGCTTCTCAAACGCCGCCGAGGCGCAGCGGCACCGGGCGAAGCTCAACCCGGAGTTGTCGGGCATTGTGTCCGATCATCCGGCGCGAAGTCCGGTTGAAATCAGGCCCTGGCCATTCCTCCGGCAGGTGTTCGCCGAAGGGAGTGTCGCGATCTTCGAAGTGATCCCGTAGAAGGTCAGAGCCCAGGCGGCGGGGCGGCTCTAAACCAGAATTGCTGTTCGGGCTCCCGGTCACCGCTCAGCATACGCCCGCTTGTCTCCCGTAGCACTTTCTGGTGCAGTTTTTCTCGCCCACCGCCCCCGTTTGGCCAGGAACGGGTAGCTCCGGCCCGTCCCAAGGAACTCAGCACCGGCCCCCTCATTACTTCGCATTCCGCGAACACAGCTTCCGTCACCGCCGCGTCCGCTTACACCTGGTAAGCCGCCAGGAAAGCGCGGATGAGGCCATCCAAGGAACCTGCCCGTACGTTGGCATAGAGCGGCACGGGCGGCTGGCCTCTCTGTTCATTGGGCTGGATGGCGATGACACCCCTTACGCTGGGCAACACAACCACGTAGCGTCCGCCATTACCCGCCGCCGCGTAGGAACCCAACGGAATCCCAGCGGGATCAGCGCCATCTCTGTCGGTTGGCCCCCACCATAGATAGCCGTAGCCGCCGTGGATGCCTTTACGGCCCGTGGTGGAATAGATCGTCGTGCTCTCCGCCACCCAAGCCGCGGGGACATACGGATGGCCGTTGAGCATGCCCTGGTCCAGATACAGTTGCCCCAACGTCGCCAAGTCGCGCGCGGACATGGACAGGTGGTAGGCGGGGAACCGTGGCGCTTTCGCGAGATACTGATAGACTGAATCGCGCATCGGATCGAAATCGCGCCACTTCAAGGGTCCTGCCAGTTCGTGTTCCACAGCGGTGTAAAAGCTGTGGCCCGTCACACGCTGATAGATTTCGCCCAGCGCATTGAAGTCCCAATTGTTGTAATACCAGAATGTTCCTGGCGCATGGCTGCCGCGCTTCGGTCTTGCCGCTATCATGGCCGGCGTTTCGGCTGCCGTGGAAATATAGATGCCCGAACGCGCCTTGAGCAGATCCCGCACCTTCGCTCTACGTTCCACCTCGGTCAGCGGCGTGTAGTCGTCAATTCCCACCTCCATCATGGTGGCATCGAGATTGATGCTCTGCTTGGCTATGGCAACGCCGTAGAGTGCATTCAGGATCGACTTTCGTACCGAGGCAATCCGGAAAGGCTTGGACACCTCGCCATCGGAAACGATGGTTGCGCCGTCAGCCAGACACACCAGGCCCAACACACCTAATTCCCTCGCCTGTTTCGTGAAAGACGCCAGTTTTTCCTCAGACCACTTTCCTGAGGAGGAAGGCCGAGTGATTTGGGGGGATGCAACTGCTGCGCCCAGTGCTGCCGTTGTGCCCAGCAGAAATTCCCTGCGATCAGTGATCATCGTGTTTCCGTCCTCCAGTTTGAGCCTTGTTACAAGCCGTCGAGTGTATCAGCCCCGGTTGCCGTTCAACACGATCGGCTGCGTGCGGAAAACGTCATTTCGTCCGCCGTGATGAGAATTGCCATCGAACTGCCAGCCATGTGGCTTGAGATGGAGGCCTCGTCTTGCGTGACTACTCTCTAGCGAAATAGAAGAGTGCTGCAGTGCCCGTGATGTCCGAAGTCCATTCCCTGAAAGAGGGTCAGCTCTTCCGGCGCCAGCGGGCCGCCACCAGAAAGCCGGCCGCGCCCAGGCCCAGCGTGATCAGCGTGGCCGGCTCGGGAATGCGAGGATCCGTGGGACGTCCCACCGTCGCATCCCGCACGGTGATGCTGTCCGGAAGGCTGATGAACTCGTCACTGGCCAGATTCAGCCGCAAGGCGATCCTGCCGGCAAATCCCAGCATCCGGCTCACGTTGTACCGGATGGCCAAGGGAAGCCCGGTGAACGCCAGGGACTGGTTCATGATGAAATTCTGGCCGAAGACGCTGTCCCAGAACAGATGATCCGGATCGGCGGCTTGCCGCCGGGCAAAAAGATCATCCGGGTCGTTGTACAGTCCCCCGCTGATCCGTAGGAGATTCGAATTCCGCAACTTCGATGAAAACACGCCGTCAAAGTCCATCACGGCGAAGAAATCAATGGGATCGCCGGCCGCCGGCCTAAAGCGTAAACCGAAGTCTGCCGTGACCGTGACCAACGGACCGCATTGGCCCTTGCAGTGGAGCAGGAAATTGTGCAGCGTAAAACCCAGTGGCTCCTCCACCTCGGAGCCCTTGGCGGACTTGCCGAAATGGAAGTCCGAACTGAATTGCAGGTTGCCGGCCACCGGATTGTTCGTGAACTGATAGGGAACGCTCATCAAGCCCGACGCGCCCGCAAGCGCCTGCACCACAACTTGTTCGCTGTGGGTTTGTGAGTCCAGCCGGAAACGAACGATGGGGTCCGCCACCAGGATCGTGCCGGCATAGGCAGGCGCCAGCCCGAACAATACGAGCAAGCCGTGGAACTTCATTTCACTTCCCTCCGAACCGAATCGCTCCGAAAGGTAATCCTATCTCATCGGGCCCCGGTTCGCCACCGGGGCCGGATCAGGCGAGGCAATCAACGGAGGACCGTTTATGGTCTCAATATCCCTTCTTCTTGTCCACCACGTTCAGCAACGGCATCCCCTCGCCGAAACGGCGGATATTCTCCTTGATCGTCCCCAGCATGCGGCCGCGATCCATATCCGAGCGCCCGGCAATGTGCGGCGTGATGATCACATTGTTGAACTTCCACAGCGGGTGGCCCGGGGGCAGCGGCTCGGGATCCGTCACATCGACACCGGCGCCCGTCAGGCGCTTGGAATCCAGCGCCTTCACCAGCCCGTTCATGTCGTAGATTCCGCCCCGGCTCACCGCGATGAAGAAGCTGCCCTGCTTCATGGTGTCGAAGTGGCGCATCGCCATCATCTTGTGGCTCTGTTCGGTGTGCGGCGCGGAGATGAACACCACGTCCATCTGCGGCACCACCTGATCCATCTGGTCCGGCTTGATCACCCGCTCAATGTACGGCGAGTACGGAATGTCCTCGGGGTCGACGCAGGTGATGTGCATGCCGTGCGCCCAGGCACGCAGCGCGATCTGCTGGCCAATGCCGCCGCAACCAATCACCAGGCCGTTCTTGCCCCGCAACTCAATGCCGGGATACGGCCGGGCCTGCCATGTCTCGGTCTTTCGATCCTCGAAAAACTTCAGCAATCCGCGCGAAACCGCCAGCAGCATCGCCATCGCATGGTCGGCGATCTCTGGCCCCTGCACAATCTGGTTGTTGGTCAGAACGATGTTGGAATCGCGCAAATCCGTCCCGCCCGATTTGTGAAGAACCGTCTCCACGCCGGCGCTCATGATCTGCGTCCACTTCAGATTCTTTCCGGCCCGCACCATCGCGGGCGTGATCGTGCCGATGAACCCGTCCGCGTCGGCGAGTTCCGCCATCAGCTTGTCGTTCGTCGTGTTGACCACCCGGACCTTGGAAGTGGCCGATTGCCAATCCTGGATCACCTCGGGCGGCTGGCCCACGGTGACCACCTTCTTCGTCTGCCCGCTAAGCGCGAGCGCCGTCAATGCTAGTGAGAGTGTGATGCGATGCATGGAAACTCCTGGGACTGCTGATTCTATCGCAACTGGCGGGGCCGGTGCTTGCCCAACGGCAGGCCCGACGGCAAGCCAGGCGGCAGGCCTGTCGCACCGCACATCACGCCCCACAGCCAGATCCGGTGCCGCGGCGCCTGCCCATTGGATAATGGAGTTCATGAAGTACCGTTTCCTTGCGCCCTCGTGTCTCGCGATCCTTTGGGCGAACTCCCTCATCGCTCAGGACCAGACTCCCGGACAACGCGCCTATGAAACCCGTTGCGGCCGCTGCCATGGCAGCGACGGACGCGGCAGCGAAATGGCTCCTTCCATGCTGCGCGGGCTGGCGTCGCGCGATGCGGCCCAACTGGCGGCCCTGGTGCGTGATGGCATCCCGGGAAAAATGCCGGGCGCCAGAATCGATGACGCCGAGTTGACCGTTCTGATGGAACACGCGCGGCTGCTCCGCGCCCGCATGCGCCAGCGCCCCGTGGTGCGGGAGACGGTGGAACTCATCGACGGCCGGAAAATCGAAGGCGAGGTGTCGGGAGAGGGATTCACCGACAAGCAGATCAAGGCCAACGGCAAGGTGCATCTTCTGCGGCGCACTGAGAACGGCCGGTACCGGGAAGTCACCTCATCGGCCGACTGGCCGGGCTACAACGGCGATCCGCGCGGCAACCGCTACACCACCATGACCCAGATCAACCGCCAGAACGTCAAGGGACTCACCGCCAGATGGGTGTTTACCTTCCCCGGCGGATCCCGCATGCAGGGCACGCCGGCCGTTGTGGGCGGCATCATGTATGTCACTGACGTGAACCAGTGCATCGCGCTCGACGCCGGCACCGGGCGTCAGATCTGGCACTGGCGGCGCCCCCCGACACCCGGCGCCGTGGGAGCCGGTTCCAACCGCGGCGTCGCGGTCTCCGGCGACCGGCTTTTCATTGCCACCGACCACGCGCATCTGGTCGCCCTCAACCGCCATACGGGCGAAGAGCTCTGGGACATCGAAACGGCCGATTTCCGTCAGAGTTATTTCGCCACCGGCGCTCCGCTCGCCGTGGGCGCTCTGGTGCTCACCGGCGTCGGTGGAGGCGAACATGGCACACGCGGCTTCGTTTCGGCGCATGATCAGGCCACCGGCAGGGAAGTATGGCGCTTCTGGACCATCCCTGCCAAAGGCGAGTTTGGCGCCGATACTTGGAACGGCAAGGACATGCAGCACGGCGGCGCGCCCACCTGGCTCACCGGCACCTACGACCCCGATCTCGACACAATCTACTGGCCCATCGGCAATCCCGCCAAGGAGTACGACGGCCGCGACCGCGAAGGCGACAACCTGTTCAGCGATTCCGTCGTCGCGCTCGACCCTAAGACCGGCAAACGCAAGTGGCACTTCCAGTTCACCCCGCACGACCTCTGGGACTGGGATGCCACCGAGACCCCCATGCTGGTGGACGCCGTCTGGGAAGGCAAACCGCGCAAGCTGCTCTTGCATGGCAATCGCAACGGCTTCTTCTATGTGCTGGACCGGACCGACGGCAAGCCGCTCCTGATCAAACAGTTCGTCAAGAAGCTCACCTGGGCCACCGGCATGACGCCGGAAGGCCGGCCCATCAAGGCGCCGAACCAGAAGCCAGGCAAGGAGGGCACCTACGTCTGCCCATCGCAGGACGGCGCCTCGAACTTCTACTCGCCTTCCTATGTCCCCTCCACCGGAATCTTCTACTTCCAGACGTTTGAAAAGTGCAGCGTCTACACGCTGCGCGATCAGGGCGATTGGGTGCCCGGCAAGTCCTACCTTGGCGGGTCGCAGCGCACCGCTGCCGGCGTCGCCGAGCATTACCTGCGGGCGCTCGACATCCGCACCGGCAAGACCGTCTGGGAACTCCCGCAGCCCGGCCCGGCCATGGGCTGGGGCGGCACCATCGCCACCGCCACCGGAATCATCTTCTTCGGCGAAGAGAACGGCGCCATGATGGCCGCCGACGCGGAAACCGGCAAGCCGTTGTGGCGCTTTGAGACCAACCAGAACTGGAAGGCGTCGCCCATGGCCTACATGTTCGACGGAAAGCAGCACATCGCGGCCATCGCCGGAGGAAACGTCATCGCCTTTGGCCTTCCGGACTAGGCCCGGGCCATCCGGAACCGGCTGAACCTGGTGGGCCATCGCACCGGGCGGTTGCCGGCTCCCTGCTACCATGGCGTTATGCCATTCGAACTACCACAACTCCCCTACGCCCACGATGCCCTGGAGCCGCACATCGACACCGCGACGATGCAAATTCACCACGGGAAGCATCATCAGGCCTATGTGACAAACCTCAACAAGGCGCTTGAGTCGGCGCCGGAACTGGCCGGCAGGAGCCTGGAAGAACTGCTGGCGAACAATCTCGCCATCGTGCCGGAAGGCATTCGCGGCGCCGTGCGCAACAACGGCGGCGGACACGCCAACCACTCGTTGTTCTGGACCATCCTCAGCCCCAACGGCGGCGGCGCGCCCGAGGGCGCCCTGGCCGACGCCATCAACGCCGCGTTCGGCGGCTTCGATGCCTTCAAGGAGAAGTTCAAGGCCGCGGCCATCGGCCGCTTCGGCTCCGGTTGGGCCTGGCTGGTGAAGAATGGCTCAGGTGTCGAAATCGCTTCCTCACCGAACCAGGACACGCCGCTCATGGAAGGCAGGTTTCCCATCATCGGCCTCGATGTTTGGGAGCATGCCTACTATCTGCGCTATCAGAACCGCCGGCCGGATTACATCGACGCCTGGTGGAACGTCGTCAATTGGAAGGAAGCCAACCGCCGCTTCCAGTCGTAAGTGGACGCGGTCTTCGCAGTCGCACTGTTCGCGGCCGGCCTGGCAGCCGGGGGCGTCAGCGTCTTCTTTCTGATGCGCGCCCTCCACGCAGGCCGGCTGGCGGCCGAACAGCGCGACATTGACGCGGCGCGAATCGCGCAAACCGCGGGCGCTCTGGTGGACCCGCTGCGCCGTGCCATCGAACAGTTGGACCGCAATCGCGCCGAGTCCGCCGGCGAACTGCGAGGCCAGATCGCGGCCCTGGCCCAGGCTCAACGGTCACTGGAAACGCAGACCAGTTCTCTTGCCCAGTCCCTCCGGTCGCCTTCCGTTCGCGGACGTTGGGGTGAAGTGCAGCTTCGGCGCGTGGTGGAACTGGCCGGCATGCTGCCCTGGTGCGACTTTCAGGAACAACCGGTGGCCGCCGGCGACGGGCCGCGCTCCCGGCCTGACCTCATCGTGCGGCTGCCCAATGAGCGGATCGTTGTGGTGGATGCCAAGGCGCCTCTCAAGGCCTATCTGGAGGCTCACGAGGCCCGCGAGGAAGCGGTCAGGGCGGCTCGCCTTCAGGAGCACGCCTCCCAGGTCAAGGCGCATCTCAACACGCTGGCGTCGCGCAGCTACTGGAGCCAGTTTCCCCAGGCGCCCGAGTTCGTGGTGCTGTTCCTTCCCGGCGAAATCTTCTTCAGCGCCGCGCTCGAACAGGACCCGGCGCTCATCGAAAGCGGAGCCTCACAGCGCGTGATTCTGGCAACGCCCACCACGCTCATCGCCCTGCTCAAGGCCGTGGCCCATGGATGGCGGCAGGAGCAGGTGGCCCAGAACGCCCGCGAGGTGGGTCAACTGGGCGCCGCCCTCTACGACCGTCTGGCGCGCATGACCACCCATCTTGAAAGCCTGCGCGGCAGCCTGCGGCGCACGGTGGATTCCTACAACGACCTCGTCGGGTCGCTTGAAAGCCGCGTCCTCGTATCGGCACGGCGGATGCGCGATCTGGGCGTCGCCGCGTCGCGCGAACTGCCCCAGCCGGAACGCATCGACACCAGCCTCCGCGTGCCGGGACAGCAGTCCCTGCCGCTGGATGACTGAGCAGAGGCCGCACTAATGGCGTTTGCGGGGAACGCGCTAGAATGGGTGGACCTACGATGCACCTGAGAATCCTGGCCGTGGCCGTGGCGGCCGCCGCGCTTGTGGGCTGCTCCGCATCAGCCCCGGCAAACGTAGCGGCAACCGTCAATGGCCGCAACATTACCTTCGCTGAACTCGAGAAACAGTACCAGGTCCAATTCCCAACGCCGGCCGAACGGCCCTCGGACGACCAGAAGAACATCCAGAAGCTGGAACTCCTCCGCACCATGGTGGATAGCGAGATCATGCTGCAGCGGGCGGAGAAACTGGGCCTTCTCGCGGCGGACGCCGAAGTGGACTCGAAGCTGGGTGAGATGAAATCGGGCTACACCCAGGAGGAGTTCTCAAAACAACTGGAAGCGCGTAAGCTCTCTCTGGAAGATCTGCGCACCCAGTTGCGGCGCGACCTGAGCATCCAGAAGCTCTTCAACAAGGAGATCACCGCCAACGTCAACATCACCGACCAGGAAGTGGCGGACTTCTACAACCAGAATAAGAGCGCGTTCAATCTGCCGGAGCCGCAGGTGCACATGGCGCAGATTGTGGTCACCTCAAACCCCGATCCGAACGTGCGCAATCTGAAGAACGACAAGGCCCAGAACGACGAACAGGCGCGCAAGAAGATCCTCATGATCGAAAGCCGCCTCAAGCAGGGCGAGGATTTCGGCATGCTCGCCCAGAATTACTCCGAGGATCCGGCTTCGGCCGCCAACGGCGGCGACCTCGGCTTCATCCCGGAGTCTTCCCTCGAAAAGGCCAACGTCGAACTCCGCCGCCTCGTGATGAGCCTGCCCTCGGGCGGCGTCTCGCAGGTGATTCGCGGCAGCGGAGGCTACCAGATCCTCAAGGTGGTCTCCAAGGAGCCTTCAGGCCAGCGCGAATTGACCGATCCCAGAGTGCAGCAGAATATCCGCGAAACGCTGGTGAACCGCAAGGATCAACTGCTCAAGGCAGCTTACTTCGAGGTGGCCCGCAATGAGGCCAAGGTGACTAATCACTTTGCGGCGAAGGTGGTTCAGGAGAAGACCCGGAAGAAGTAGCGGCGGCGTCCTTTTTCCAGCGTCCCGCGCCGGCCAGCGCCCGGCGCAGGACGAACTCAATCTGCCCGTTCAGTGACCGCAAGTCATCATCCGCCCAGCGCTTCATCGCGTCGAGCACCTGCTCATCCACTCGCAGAAGAAATGACTTGCGGTCCGCCATGCGCCCGGTCCTTTACTGGTAAATGGTGCCGGCGTTCACCACGGGCTGCGCGCCGCGTTCGCCGCAAAGCACCACCAGCAGATTGCTCACCATGGCCGCCTTGCGCTCCTCATCCAGCGCGACAACGCCGCGGCGGGAAAGCTGTTCCAGGGCCATCTCCACCATGCTCACCGCGCCTTCCACAATCCGGGTCCGCGCGGCAATGATCGCGGCCGCCTGCTGGCGCTGCAGCATCGCGGTGGCGATCTCCGGCGCGTAGGCCAGGTGGCTGATCCGCGCCTCGACAATGTTGACGCCCGCCTTCTGCGCCCGTTCTTCGATCTCCTGCTTGAGATGCTCCGCCACGGCCGAAGTGTGGCCGCGCAGAGACTTGACGTGATCTTCGTGCGAATCGTACGGGTAGGCAGTAGCCAGATTGCGGAGCGCGGCCTCGCTTTGCACCGTCACGTAGTTCTCGAAGTTGTCCACGTCGAACAGCGCCTGCGCGCTGTCCACCACCTGCCAGACAACCACCGCGGCAATCTCGATCGGGTTGCCTTCATGGTCATTCACTTTAAGGCGCTGCGTCTCGAAGTTGCGCACCCTCAGCGAGACCTTGCGCTTCGAATAGAAGGGATTGGCCAGCCGAAGACCTTGATCCCGCACGGTCCCCACATAACTGCCGAAGAGTTGCAACACCGCCGCCTCGTTCGGGCCGACGGTAAACAGGCCCGACGCGCTCGCCCCCACCAGCAGCAGGGCGATGGCCATGGGCACAATCATGCCCGGCTTGTCGCTTCTTTCAATGGTGGTGCTCTTGCCAACAAGAATCATGGCAGTCGCCAGACCGGTGATCAGCACTGCCAGCACCAGAAGGGCCGCCAGGCCACGAGGGGTGGAACGGATGGTTTCTCGGTTCATTTTCATCTCCTATCAAAATGATATCACTTTTATATCTCTCACGCAAGAGTTGCGGTGCTGCCACGCAAAACGGTATGTTGGTTTTTCGACCTGCGAGCCCTGGACGCCACCCGTCCGCGCGCCTATCGCGCACCTGGGCCAATGCTCGGAAAAACAACTCGGAAACAACATGGCCAATAACACCCCCATCACGGTCGCGCATGGCGACGGCATCGGTCCGGAGATCATGGCGGCTTCGCTGCATATCATTCAGGAAGCGGGCGCCCGCGTCGACATCGAGCAGATCGAGATCGGCGAAAAGGTCTACTTGAGCGGCAACTCGGCCGGCATCGAGCCCTCGGCCTGGGAATCGCTGCGCCGCACGCGGGTCTTCTTCAAGGCGCCCATCACCACCCCGCAGGGCGGCGGATTCAAGAGCCTGAACGTCACCACGCGCAAGATGCTGGGCCTGTACGCCAACGTCCGGCCCTGCGTCGCCTACCATCCCTACGTCGACACCAAGCACCCCCGGATGGATGTCGTCATCGTGCGCGAGAACGAAGAGGATCTCTACGCCGGCATCGAGTACCGCCAGACGGCGCAGGTGATGCAGAGCATCAAGCTGATCTCGCGCCCCGGCACCGAACGCATCGTCCGGTACGCGTTTGAGTACGCGCGCCGCAACAACCGGAAGAAGGTCACCTGCTTCACCAAGGACAACATCATGAAGTTGTCCGACGGACTGTTCCACAAGATCTTCGACGAGATCGCGGCCGAGTATCCGGACCTGGTGAATGAGCACTGGATCGTCGATATCGGCGCCGCCAAACTGGCCGACACACCCGAGGCGTTCGACGTGGTGGTCATGCCCAACCTCTACGGCGACATCCTGTCCGACGTGGCCGCGCAAATCGCCGGCTCGGTGGGTCTTGCCGGATCCTCGAACATTGGCACCAACTACGCCATGTTCGAGGCCATCCACGGCTCGGCGCCGCGGCGCGCCGGGCAGAATCTGGCCAATCCTTCCGGCCTGCTGCTGGGCGGCGTCATGATGCTGGTGCACATCAACCAGGCCGATATCGCCGAGCGCGTTCACAACGCCTGGCTGAAGACCATCGAGGACGGCATCCACACCTACGACATCTACGTGGAAGGCGTGAGCAGGCAGAAGGTGGGCACGCGCGAGTTTGCCCAGGCTGTGGTGGCGCGGTTGGGCCAGGCTCCCGAGAAGCTGAAGGCCGCCAGGTACGAGCGCGACGCCTCGGATCTGAAGGGGCTTTCGGTGCAGCCTGCGCTGAAGAAGGATCTGGTGGGCGTGGATCTTTTCCTCGATTGGGACAGCGGCACGGGCGACGATCTGGCGGCCGCTCTGGCCCGCGTCAACGGCGATGGCCTCAAGCTCCAGATGCTCTCCAACCGCGGTGTGAAGATCTGGCCCAACGGCTTCCCGGACACCTTCACCAGCGACCAGTGGCGCTGCCGCTTCATGGGCGACGGCAACGTCTCGCACGCCCAGGTTGCCGCTCTGCTCAGCCGTGTGGCCGAGGCCGGTCTCGACTTCATCAAGACCGAGAACCTCTGCAACTTCGACGGCAAGCCGGGCTACTCGCTGAGCCAGGGCGAATAGCGAAATGAGCGCGATCGTAGGCGTGATCATGGGGTCCCGGTCGGACTGGGAGACCATGCGCCACGCCTCGGAGACGCTCACCGCGCTCGGTGTTCCGCACGAGACCCGCATTGTCTCGGCGCACCGCACGCCGGACCTGATGCGCGACTACGCACGGTCCGCCGAGGAGCGCGGGCTGAAGGTGATCATCGCCGGGGCGGGCGGCGCGGCCCATCTGCCCGGCATGACCGCTTCGCACACCGTGCTGCCCGTGCTGGGTGTGCCCGTGGAGAGCCATGCCCTCAAGGGCCAGGACTCGCTGCTCTCGATTGTCCAGATGCCCGGCGGCATTCCGGTGGGTACGCTCGCCATCGGGCGCGCCGGAGCGATCAACGCCGCCCTGCTCGCCGCCGCCATCCTCGCCACGCAGGATCCCGAACTGCGGGAACGCCTCCGCTCCTGGCGCCAGGCCCAGACCGCTCGTGTCCTGGAGGATTCGCTGCCGTGATCGCACCCGGCGCCGCGCTCGGCGTGCTGGGCAGCGGCCAGCTTGGCCGCATGTTTGCCATGGCCGCGCGCCGTCTGGGCTATCGCGTCCACACGTTCTCGCCGGAGCGGGACACTCCCACCGGCCAGATCGCCGATGTGGAGGTGTGCGCGTCCTACGACGATCTGGATGCCGTGCGCGCTTTCGCCTCGGGCGTCGCGGCAGTGACCTTCGAGTTCGAAAACGTCAGCGCCGCCGCCGCGGCCGCCGCTGAATCCGTGGCCGTGGTGCGCCCGGCCGGGCGGGTGTTGCACATCACCCAGCACCGCCTGCGCGAGAAGACATTCCTGGCCGGCAAGGGCTTTCCGGTAACCCCGTTCCGTACGGTTGGGTCCCTGGAGGACTGCCACGCCGCAGCCGCGGAACTTGGCCTTCCCGCCGTGCTCAAGACCGCCGGGTTCGGTTACGACGGCAAGGGCCAGCGTGTGATTCAAACGGCCCGGGACATTCCCGCTGCGTGGGCTGCCATGGCCGGGGCGGAGTCGATCCTTGAAGCGTTCGTCCCGTTCGAACGCGAGATCTCCGTGGTGGCCGCGCGGTCGCACACCGGTGAGTTTGTTCACTACGGGGTGATGGAGAACCGCCACGCCAACCACATCCTGGACGTGACCATCACACCGGCGGCTGTGAGCGGGCCGGTCGCCAACGAGGCCGCCGCCATTGCCCGTGGCGTGCTTGAAGCGCTCGATGTTGTGGGGGTTCTGTGTGTCGAGATGTTCCTTGAGTCTTCGGGCGGCCTGCTGATCAACGAACTGGCGCCGCGCCCGCACAACTCCGGGCACGTCACCATTGAGGCGCACGCCACCAGCCAGTTCGAGCAGCAGGTGCGGGCTCTCTGCGGTCTGCCGCTCGGCTCAACCGAACTCGTCCGGCCCGGGGCCATGGCGAATCTCCTCGGCGGCTTGTGGCAGGCGGGCGAGCCCAACTGGGCGGCAGCGCTCGAAGTGCCGGGCGCCCGGCTGCATCTCTACGGCAAGGGCGAGGCGCGGCCCGGCCGGAAGATGGGCCATATCACCGCGCTCGGCGCCACGGCCGGGGAAGCCCGTGGGCGCGCGGTGCTGGCTCGCCAGCGGCTGGCGGATTCCCAGTAACAGCCATGCGCTTGCTCAGCCTGCTGCTTCTTGCCCTTCCCTTGCTGGCACAGGAAAAGCTGACACTCCAACAGGCCGTGGCTACCGCGTTGCGCAGCAATCCGCGCATGGCGCTGGACCGCATTGCCGCGGAGATGGCGGCGGAGTCGCTCAACGAATCGCGCTCCGCCTACTTCCCAACCATCATCGCCAGCACCACCGCCGCCGGGGCGCTCAATGAGAGCCGGCTGGCGGCGGGAGCGCTGAACAACCCCATCATCTTCAACCGCTACGCGGCCGGTGCCGCGGTGACGCAGCTCATCACCGATTTCGGGCGCACCAACAGCCTGGTGCAAGCGAGCCGCCTGCGCGCCCGGACGCATGAAGAGAACATCCGCGCCACGCAGGCCCAACTCACGCTGGCCGTGCATCGCGCCTACTTCCAGGCGCTTCGGGCGGCGGGCATCCTGGCCATCGCGCGCCAGGCGGAGCAGGCCCAGGCAGCGGCCCGGAACGGTCCGCGGCCGGCCTTGGACGCAGGCTTTGCGGAGGTAAACCGGGCCGAGGCCCATCTGGCCGTGCTGGCGGCTCGCAGCGAGCATGACCAGGCCTTGGCCGATCTGTCGCTTCTGCTGGGTTACCCGCGTCCACGCAGGTTTGAACTGGAGGATGTGACCGCACCCGGCGAGCCACCGCCCGACGCCGAGCCGCTGATTGCCGCCGCGCTCAACGAGCGTCCCGACTTGGCCGCCATCAGGACTGAGCGTCAAGCGGCTCTGGCGCAGGTGACCGCGGAACGGCGAGCCGCCTTGCCCACCGTGACCGCGTTTGCCAACGGCGGCGCCGCACCCATCCATGACGACCGGCTGAGGAACCGCTTCGCCGCCGCGGCCATCAACCTGAGCGTCCCGGTGTTCAACGGAGGTCTCATCGCCACCCGCCGCCGCGCCGCCGAACTCCGCGTTCAGGCGATTGACCAGCGCCTTCGCGAGTTGGAAAATCAGACGGCGCGGGACGTCACCGCGAGCACACTGGCCGCGCAGGCAGCCTTTGAGCGGATCGGCCTGACGGCCAGCCTGTTGAGGCAGGCGGCGCTTGCGGGAGAGTTGGCACGGCAGCGCTACGAACAGGGGCTCGCGTCGATCGTCGAACTCACCCAGGCCCAGGTCAACGAGACAACCGCTCGCATCCAGGCCACGGCCGCGGGTTACGACTACCTGACGCAGAGAGCCCAGCTCGACTTTCAAGCGGGCCGCCTGCGGTGAAGAAAACGCCCGGCGATGACCAGAGGCAGGGCACAGGCGAAGAGAAGGCAAGTTCCGGGCTCCGGCGCCGGAGGCGCCGCACTGTGGAAGTTGTAGGTGACCACCAGGCTGACCCGGGCGTGGCAATAGAGCGCCACATACTTAGAGCCATCATAAAAGCTGGGCGCGCCGAACCGGACCTGCGGTAGCCCGGCGCCGAGAAGATGAAGGCTCTGGACGCGCATTTTGTAGTACTGGCCCTGAGTCCTGGATATGTTCCGGAAACTGTAGTCGGTCCACGGAGATCAACTCGCCGAGGCTTGCATCGAAGGTTGGAACCGTTCAGCTCTTCCAGCCAAAGGAGGCATCCGGGAACTCGTAGCTGTGCGACACGGTGACCGAGGCGGCGTGGACGGCCTGAACCAGCAGCGCAGCACCGACGATGCATCGAGAGAGTTTCATGAGCCCAAACTTAGCCGAAGTCACGTTAGGCAACGCGGCGGAACAGCAGTTGGAGCGGATTCTGGCGCACCCCCGCTTTTCCGGGTCGGCCCGGTTGAGCGAGTTCCTTCGCTTCGTCGCCCGGGCCTCGCTCGACGGTGACCTGGGCAGCACCAAAGAGGTGGTGATCGCCGCCGAAGTCTACGGACGGGGCACCGGCTACGATCCTCAGGTGGACTCCACGGTTCGAAGCGAGGCGAGCCGTCTGCGCGCCCGTCTCAGGGAGTACTACGTGGGGGACGGGCAGTTCGATCCGGTGGTGGTTGAGATCGCCCGCGGAGGCTATGCACCGGTGTTCCGGTACCGGAATCCGGCGCCGCCTTCACCAGTCACAGGTGCTGGAAGGCCAGGCGCGGAAGATGGTCCCTCCGATGGCGGATCATCCGGCGACTGGCTCCACGGCGCCCGAACCGGTGACCTTGGATTCGCTGATCGCCGCGTCGCGCCTGTTTGAAGCTTCAATCGCCGCCGCCCCACGGCGCAGTAGCGCCTGGGCTGGTCTGGCACGCACCTACCAACTGGCATCGGACTTCGACCGCCGGTATGCGCAGCGGGCCCGGGATTCCGCCGCTCGGGCCGTGGCTCTGGATGCCCGCAACCCGGAGAGCGTCTACATGGACGGCTACATGCGCTTCTTCGAGGCGTGGGATTTCGCGGGTGCGGAACGCTCCTTCCGGCAGGTGATCGCATTGAATCCCCGGTGGGAAGTGGTCTACCGGCTGTATGCCGACGCCGCGACGCTCAGTGGCAAGGTGTCGGAGGCATCGGCGGTGCTGGCCGCAGGACGGCGGTTGTTCCCGGGCTCCGTGTCCCTTCAAGCCGCCGAGGCGATGGCGGAGTATCATCAGGGGCACTTCGACCGGATGCTGGCTCTGGCCAAACAGATGCCCGAGACCGTGGACCTGACCCACTGGGTGCGGGGACTGGCGCTGGAGCAGGCGGGCGACAAGCCGGGCGCGCGCGGGGCTTTCAACCGGTGCCTCGGCATCGCCCAGTCGTCGCTGCGCTGCGCCTTTGCGCTGCTGCACCTTGACGCCTCAAGCCGCCGGGTGGCGGAAGCGGAAGCTCGAGCCGCCCGGCTTGCCGACGGGCGGGGTGAACTCTGCGTGGCGAAGGCTTTTCTCCACGCGGGGCTTGGCGATCCGGCCCGGGCGCTCGACTGGATTGAGCGCGGGCTGGCTCAGCACGATTTCTCGGTGCCCTGGGTGCTTGTGGATCCCCGCTTCGCGGCCGTGCGAAACACCGTGCGATTCAAGGGTGTCCAGCAGCAGCTTTCGAACGGAAACTAACCAAGGGGGGATTGGAGGCGCGGACCGGATTCGAACCGGTGAATAAAGGTTTTGCAGACCTCTGCCTTACCACTTGGCTACCGCGCCAATCTTCTTTATTAAGATACCACGGGCGTTGTGAGCGCCCGCGGATTTAGCCGAGCTTCGGGCGCAGGACGTCGACGAGTTCCTGAACGGCCGCGGCGCTCTTGTCGAGCTCCGCTTTTTCGGGGGCAGTCAACTGGATCTCGTAGATCTTTTCGATGCCGCCGGCGCCAAGCTTCACGGGGACGCCGACGAACAGCCCGTTGATGCCGTATTCGCCTTCCAGCGCCGCCGCGCAGGGCAACACTTTCTTCTTGTCCTTGAGGATGGATTCAACCATCTCGACGGTGGCGGCCGAAGGCGCGTAGTAGGCGCTGCCGGTCTTGAGGTACTTGACGATTTCGGCGCCGCCGTTGCGGGTGCGCGTGACGATCTGGTCAATGGTTGCCTGATCCATCAGTTCCGTGAGCGGAATGCCGGAGACGCTGGTGAGCCGGACGAGCGGAACCATCGTATCGCCGTGGCCGCCGAGCACCATGGCCGCGACGTTCTGCACCGACACACCGAGGGCTTCGGCGATGAAGGTACGGTAACGGGCCGTATCCAACACGCCGGCCATGCCGATGACGCGATTGCGCGGCAGACCCGAGATCTGCTGAGCCGTCCAGCACATGGCGTCGAGCGGGTTGGTCACCAGAATCAGAATGGTGTTCGGGGAATGGCGGATGGACTGCTCCGTGGCGCTCTTGACGATGTCGAAGTTGGCGGCCAGCAGGTCATCGCGCGACATGCCGGGCTTGCGCGCGAGGCCGGCCGTGATGACGACGATGTCGGAGTTGGCGGTCGCTTCGTAGCCATTCGAGCCGACGACGCTCACATCGTAGCCTTCGACGGGGCCGGACTCCAGCAGGTCCAGCGCTTTGCCCTGGGGGACTCCGTCGACGACATCGACGAGCACCACATCGGCGAGTTCCTTATTCGCAATGCGCAGCGCACAACTGGCGCCGACATTGCCCGCGCCCACAACGGTAACTTTCTTTCGCATGTTCAGTCTGAACGATCCTTCTCTTATTGGGTTGAAATCTGGGGGTGAACTTTTAGTATAGCGGGCGGATACAATGAGTTTCCATGACCCGCTTCCGTTTCCTGACACTCCTGCTGCCTTCGGCGGTTGCCTTCTCAGCGTTTCCTCATCAGGAGGAGATTGCGCCGGGCGTCCACGCGGCCGGGTTCGCCGCCAAGTATGGTTCGGCGAATTGCGGCTGGGCCGTGCTGGGCAACACCGTGCTGATGGTGGACTTGCCGTCTACGATTTCCGCCGCCGACCACCTGCGCGAAGTGCGCGCGGCGACGGGGAAGAAGGATATCCGGCTGATTCTGACCGGCGCTTCCCCCAAGCCGGAGCTTGTGCGCGAGGTGAACGGCCTTGGTATCCAGGTGATCCCAGCCACGGAGCCGCGTCTTGAACTGCCGTTTGGCGCCACGCTGTTCCGCTTCGCTGGCTTGGGCCAAGCCGTCTGGATTCCGCGGGCCGGTGTGCTGTTCGCCGGTCCGGCGGTGGTGAACGGCCCCCCGGCGCGGCTGGCGGGTCTGGACACCGGGGCCTGGATTGCCGCTCTGAAAACACTGGAGCAGGTGCCCGCCCGCCATGTGGTTCCCGGCTTCGGGTCCTGGGGCGCCCCGGCAATTGTGACCCGGCAGCGGCGCTATCTGGCCGAACTGCGGCGGCAGGTAGGTTACCTGGTGGCGCAGGACCGCCCGCGGGCGCAGATTCCCGACGAGATTCAGATCGGCGCCGAGTATCAGGTTTGGATGGCCTACGACAACCCGTCGCGCGAAGACATCGACCATGTGTACGGCGAGTTGACGGCACCGTTCGCACCTTTCGGCAACAACCCGCCGGGCCGGGGCGGTGCGCCGCATGCGCTGGTGCTGATTGGCGATGGGCCGCATGAGCCCGGCCATCTGGAAGAGGGCTTGCGGCCGGTGTTCGAGGCGACCGGAGTGACACCGCACTTTACCGTGGACGTCAAGACGCTGAACGCGGCAAACCTGGCGCGGGTGCCGCTGCTGGTGATCCTGCGCGATGGCTGGATGCGGCCGAATCGCGGGGATCGCACGGGGGTGCCGTGGATGACGCCGGAACAGGAGAAGGCCGTTGTCGAGTTCGTGCAAGCCGGCGGATCGTTTCTGAACCTGCACAATTCGATGGGGCTGTACCCGGATGGCGGTCCGTATCTGAACCTTGTGGGGGGCCGGTACATCGGGCATGGTCCGCTGGAGCGTTTCCGGGTGGAGGTGGTGGACCGGGAACACCCGATTACGCGCGGGGTGACGGCGTTCTTCGCCGCCGATGAGCAGCATACGCCGCCCTATGACGAGAAGAAGGTCCGGCTGTTGCTGCGGAATGTTTCGGAAGATGGCAAGACGACGGCCGCCGCCGGATGGGCTTACGAGCCGGGCAAAGGCCGGCTGGCGCACCTGGCGAGCGGGCATACGCGGGATGCGCTGAATCATCCGATGTACCAGAGGCTGATGCGGAATGCCGTGTTGTGGTTGTTGCGGAAGCCGGTGCCTTGAGGGTGTGCGGGGGTGCTCATCGCGGACGGGGCGCCGCGGGGGTGCGGGCTGGTGTGAGACCGTTGCAGAACGAAGCCAATTCGGCGGTTGGGGCGGCGTAAGGCCGCTGCGAAACGAAGCCAATTCGGCGGTAGGGGTTGGGGTACGCCCGGGGCTGGGGGTGGATGTGGGGCCGGGGGCGGAGGCCGGGGTGGGGCCGTTGCGAAACGAAGCC
>Ga0194132_10001322_pt1 | contig 50115 bp, 63 predicted proteins | sample TA2KigOf80mmetaG_FD_148612 | JGI IMG/M metagenome (GOLD analysis project Ga0194132, IMG submission 148612) | Freshwater microbial communities from Lake Tanganyika, Tanzania - TA2015054 Kigoma Offshore 80m | ecosystem: Environmental > Aquatic > Freshwater > Lake | place: Tanzania: Lake...
ATCATCGATATCGATATCCGTATCGGTCTCGATAGTCTCGACGTCCACCACATCATCGATGTCAATATCGATGTCTACGTCCACATCGACATCTCCGGGACCGACGAAATCAATATCCGGATCCGCGCTCGACTGCGGTGCCGAAAGTCCGGACCTACCGGGGCGGTCGAAGACTCGGACGACCACTGTGCCGTCGATGTCCTCTGACTCCACGGTGCGCGTCGAGGGGAATGTGACCAGGAATGCGCGCTCGAGGGTGGGGCGGGGTTCATCCCGCAGACGCATAGCAAAGATCGGATCGACGGCCGCGCGCTCCTGGGCGTAAGTCTCGATCTCTGCGGCGGCTGGCTGTGGGCGAGTGGCGCGCACGGCGGCCGAGATCGCGGGCCCGCGTCCGCTCGCAATCAGCGGTGCGATTGTGTCGGGCACTCCGGCCTGCGCCAGTGCCGTGGCGAGATCGCTCTGGGCATCCCGAAGGGCATGGGCGTCCAGGCACGTGTTGATCAAGAACTCTTCCACGGTGGTGACCGACACGGTGCTCTCCTTCACAGACGTCGACGTGCCTATTCTCCGTCGCGCTCACGCAGTATTGCGAGGGTATCCGATTGTGGTGGGGGTGCGCCCAACGGCGGGATGAACATCGTGGAAATCGCGGTGAGGTCGGCCTGCTGCACCTGTGCCACGGGGCGCACCACGACTCGCGGGTGGGCCAGGGGGTGCTGCGCGGCCTCGTAGATGACCACCTCGTGCTCCGGCGAGTACAGCTCCACAAGCCGGGAGATGAGCAGGTCCAGGTGTCGGCCGTCGAAGCCGGCGCGGTTGAACCCGTGGTCTCCCACCAACCCCACCTGCCACAGGATGAGGGGGACGTGGATATCGATGGTCACCGCACGCGTGATGAAGAAGGTGGCCTCGTAGGTCTGGAGACCGTGGGCCGCCGGGTCCACCTCGAGGTCCGCGATGAGGCAGTCCTCTGCGGAAACCCCGGGCAACATGCGGGCCGGGTACCCCAGGTCGCGCAGTTCTTGGATGGCAACGAATGTGGGGTTCACAAAGACACCGGGGTGCCCATACATCACCACGACCACCTCACGCCCCTCACAGACGTGCCAGACCATCCGATCCGCCATAGCGCGATACGTCTCTCGGCGCGGGCGATCCTGGCCGTAATAGACGTGCAGGTCTTCGATCCGGGGGTTTAGATCGCGAATGAAGCCGTCGGTGACAGCGTCAGCCGCACAGATCAAGACCATGTCCGCGGCGCGGATATGCGCTTGTGCTTCGAGTGTCAGGTGTGCCACGGATTTAATGCCCGAGCCGACGGCTGTCAGTGAGCCACGACGGTCCTCGTCTGCCACCATTCACGCCTCTCGTTGAACATCCATGGAATCGGGTTGCTCACACTAACCTTGGTGTATGTCCGAGCCCGATGTGAGCCCGCCGACTCCACCGACGGACGGTGAAGCCCGGAAGCCTGGTGACCAGCGCGCGCAGTCCTCCGGCATTCGGTCCCGGCTTGCCGCGGAGGCCGCGCTCCCGATTCCCGCTCCCACCTGGTTCGTGGTGATGCGGGCGATCACGAAGTCCATGGCATACGGGCTCATCGTCACGTGGCTGGCGTTCGTCCCCGTTCACGACGTCGGGCGCACGGTGCTCTGGATCATCCTCGCCGCGATGTGGGCAGTGATCCTCGCCGCGATGATCCTCGACATCATCCATCGGCGGCGCACTCAGGAGTCGCGTCTGGTGCGGATGTCGGATGTTGCGATGCTTCTGACCCCCCTGCCCATCTTCATCAACCTCCCCGGCCTCGCGATCGTGTTCCTGGTTGTGGGGTACGTGCTCCAACTGCGACGCATCTCGGCAGGCCAAGTTTTCATGTTCGTGCTCCTCGGGTCGGTAGGCACAATCATCATGGGATCAATCGCTCTCCTTGGTGCGGAGGCGCAAAACCCGAACGCTCCTCTTGCGCAGCCGGGAGCCGCTGCGGAGTTCACAGTGGCCACGCTCTTCCGCCTCACGTCACTCAAGGTGGGGGCTCCGCTGACCGATGAGGGTCAGATCATCGTCACTGTTCTCCAGATCGTGAGCGCCATTTTCCTGGGGGCTCTCTACGGGGGACTGCTCACGTGGGCGGTGCGCGATTCCCGCTCTAGCAAGTCCACGAGTCGGCAGACCTCGACAACGGATGCGCGGCTGGCATACGTCATCAAGCAGCAGCAGGAGATCCTGCGGCGACTCGATGCCCTAGCACCGACATCGGAGAGCACCCAGCACGAAGATCCACCGCGAACCTGATGCCGCTCGGAGAGGGCCCCGCCGTGGTCGAGGGTGCACGGGTGCTGGCGATTGCCAACCAGAAGGGCGGGGTCGCGAAGACGACCACGTCGATCACCCTGGCGTCCGCGTTGGCTGAGCGAGGAAAGCGTGTGCTCGTTCTCGATCTCGATGCGCAGGCGTGCGCGAGTTTCTCGTTGGGTATCGATCCCGAGGATGTCCCACGCGATGCCACACCGTTCCTGGGTGATTCCGCGCGAATCATCGGCACGGCCGAGGGTGTGGATCTACTCCCCGCCACATCGGACCTTGCCCGTGCGGACCATGCGCTTGCGGCGAGATCGGGACGGGAGAGACTTGTGCGCGACTTCGTGGCCTTGCACCGCGGGAAGTACGACTGGGTGATTCTCGATTGCTCGCCGTCCTTGGGCATCATGACGATCAACGCGCTCGTCGCAGCCGACGACGTCCTCATCCCCGTTCATTGCGAGACCCTGTCCCACCGCGGAGTGGGTCAGGTGATGGAGGCGGTGGCGGAGGTGCAGAGGTGGGCCAATCCTGATCTGCGCGTTGTCGGCATCCTCCCGACCCTGTACGACGGACGGTCGCTGCATGCGCGGGCGATTCGCGATGATCTCGCCGAGCGCTACGAGGTGCCCGTGCTCGCACCGATTCCCCGAAGCGTGCGCGTTGCGGAAGCTCCGGCAACGGGACGCACGATCTTGGCCACCGCGCCGGGGAGTCCCGCCGCTCGTGCCTACCGCGACCTCGCGTCGGTACTACTGGCCTGAGACCGGTTCACCCTTGCGGGTGCGCTGGCGGGGCCGCTTGGACTTCTTCTCCCGGTCCTCGCGTGGGCGCTCGCTTTTCGCGCGCTGCTCGGTGGGGCGTTTCGGCTTGTCACGACCCTTGCCCGACTTCTTCCCGGTCTCGCCGATGTCCTCAACCGCCTCGGCGGTGAGTCCTGCGCGGGTCCGCTTGTCCTTGGGCAGTTTCCCGGTGGTCCCGGCCGGAATCTTCAAGCCCGCGTAGACGTGTTCGCTGGTCGAGTACGTCTCGATCGGATCCTTGAAAGGCAACTTGAGTGCGCGATCGATCATCTGCCAGCGCGCCACGTCTTCCCAATCCACGAGCGTCACGGCGACGCCGGAGGCCCCCGCGCGGCCCGTCCGCCCAATCCGGTGGAGGTAGGTCTTCTCATCATCCGGGCATTCGTAATTGACCACGTGCGTCACGTCGTCGACGTCGATGCCGCGGGCGGCCACGTCCGTGGCGACGAGCACATCGACTTTGCCGGAGCGGAAGGCGCGCAACGCTTGCTCGCGGGCACCCTGTCCGAGGTCACCGTGCACGGCGCCGACGGCGAAGCCACGCTCGGTGAGCTCGTCCGCGATCTTCTGCGCCTTGCGCTTGGTGCGCGTGAAGATCATCGCGAGGTGTCGTCCCTCTGCTTGAAGGATCCGCGCGACGAGTTCCACCTTGTCCATCGGATGTGCTCGCCACACATGCTGTTCGATGGCGTCGACTGTCGCGTTGTCATCACCGGGTTCCGATGCGCGGATGTGGATCGGTTGTCGCATGTAGCGCCGCGCGAGAGCAACGATCTGCCCGGGCATCGTCGCGGAGAACAGCATCGTCTGCCGTTCCGTGGGAAGGAGGTCGACGATGCGTTCGACGTCGGGAAGGAATCCCATGTCGAGCATCTCGTCTGCTTCATCGAGAACGAGAACGCGCACGTGACTCAACACGAGTGATCCGCGTGTTGCGAGATCGATGATGCGGCCGGGTGTTCCGACCACCACATCGATGCCGGCCGTGAGCGCGTCTATCTGGGGCTCGTAGGCACGGCCACCGTAGATCGCGAGAACACGCATGCCCTTGATGCGACCGGCGCGCTCGAGGTCGGTGGCCACCTGCAGGGACAGTTCGCGTGTGGGGCAGACGACGAGGGCGTGAGGTGCCCCGACACCTGGCTCGCTCGGATACTCGGGTGCAAGGGGTGAGGTCAAGCGTTGAAGCAGCGGGATCCCGAATCCGAGTGTCTTCCCGGTGCCGGTCTTGGCTTGTCCGATCAGGTCTTTGCCCTCGAGGGCGAGTGCCATGCACATCTGCTGGATCGGGAACGCGTATTCGATGCCATCGGCTGCCAGGGCCTCGACGATGGACTTCTCGGCGCCGAGTTCCGCGAACGTGGGGGCCGAGGTGGGGTCAACTGTGCTCAGAACTTCTCCAAGTCTCTCGCGCGGTGAGTGTCGCGCGGCGTCATGCACGATTGTGCTGACATCACTGTACCCGGTGGCCCCACTAGCCTTACGACCCATGTCGGTATCGGTGGAGCTCCTGCAGGACGATCCGGAGTATCGGGCCGCCGTCGTCGACCTCCTCGGTGTTCTCGCCTACGGAGAGTTAAGCGCCTTCGAACGGATCGCGGCCGACGCTGCGATGTCTCCCACCTTGGCGGACTCGGTTGCCCTCTCCGGCATGGCCGCGGCGGAGTTCCGTCATCACGAGGAGTTGAGCCGACGGTTGAGGGATCTCGGAGTCGACCCTCTCGTCGCGATGGAGCCGTTTCGCACGCCGATCGATGACTTCCATGCACACACCAAGCCAAGTGACTGGCTCGAGGGCCTGGTCAAGGCGTATGTCGGCGATGGGATCGGCTTGGACTTCTACCGGGAGATCGCCGTCCGCCTCGATCCACAGACTCGGGATCTGGTGCTGCGGGTGTGCGAGGACCTCGGTCAATCCGCTTTCATCGTGGATGCCGTGCGCTCCGCAATAGATGAGGATCCCCGCGTTGCCGGCAGGCTCGCACTCTGGGGCCGCAGGCTTGTGGGTGAGGCGCTCTCCCAGGCGCAACGCGTGGCTGCGGAGCGAGATGCTCTGTCGAGTCTGTTGGTTGGAGGCGTGGATCGTCCGGGTGCGGACCTGGCCGAGATTGGTCGCATGTTGGCGCGGCTGACCGAGAACCACTCACGCCGGATGGCGGAGATGGGGCTTGCTGCTTAGGCGGGTGATCCAAATCCGACGCGACCCCGAGACGTCGGGGTGATCTCAACGAACGCGATCTTGGCTGCGGGTACCAGCAGGGTGCGATCCTTCGAATCTGCGATTCTCAGAACATCGCCTTTGGTGATGGCCGCACGCACCAGCGTCTCGATGGCCTCGACCGTCTCCTCGCTGTCGATGGTCAACTCACGCGGGTGGTCATGGACGCCGATCTTGATTTCCACTGCAGATCCTCACACTCGGGGGAGACCATGTTCTCAGGAAGCGTCCGAGGATTCCGCACGAGGGTGGCTCAGCGGGAAGCCGCGTATTCCACGCCAGGCGAGGGCGGCAACAAGATCCGCGGCTTCGTCACGGTCCATCGAACCTGCATGGCCGCGGATCCAGCGGGTTGCAGCCACTTGGGCCAGCCCTTGGAGTGCGGATCCCAGCAGCAAAGTTTCCGACTCGCCGAGGTCGGTGTCTTCGGCAATCACCGCGGCGATACGCCGGGCGACTTCCGCGTGGGCCCGGTCAACTCTCGTCCGGACATCCTCGTTGCCGATGATGTCACTTTCGAATAGGAGCCGGTAGATGCCATCCGTTGAGTCGACAAACGCGAAGTAGGCCCGCATCGTTTGTTGCACCCGAAGTTTGTTGTCCAGAGTGGATCGGAGGGCGATGTCCGTCGCCGTGAGTAATTCGTCGATTGTGGTGTTGAGCACGGCGAGGTAGAGGTCGAGTTTGCTGTCGAAGTGTTGGTAAAGGACCGGTTTGGTAACCCCGGCACCGTCTGCGATCTCCTCCATGGAGGTCGGGTGGTAACCGCTGTGTCCGAAGACATCACGGGCAGCAGCGAGGATCTGTTCCCGGCGCTGCTCCCGCGGGAGTCGTGCTCCCCGCGGCGCCGCCTCCGTCATTCGGTCACCCTAGTGGGATCTGCGCCGCCTCCTGAGGGGTCAGCACGTACCCTGACCGCATGAGTGCACCTGGACCATTCCCTGGCATCGAGGTGGTGCTACCTGACCGTACGGTGCACCTGCGGCGTGCTGAGGCACTTGACCTGCCCCCGGCGATGTTCATCCACGGGCTCGGCGGATCGGCGCTCAACTGGACTGACCTGATGTTTCGCATGCGCAACGAGGTCGATGGGTACGCGGTGGATCTCGGGGGATTCGGCATGTCGCCGCCACCGCGCGACGGTGACATGTCGCCGAAGGGGCATGCGAGAGCGCTCGCCTCGCTGATCGAGCATCTCGGCCTTGGCCCCGTGCACCTGTTCGGCAATTCCTTCGGTGGCGCCGTAGCCATCAACCTGGCCGCGCGCTATCCGGACCTTGTGCGATCGCTGACCCTCATCTCTCCAGCGCTCCCGAGCCTGTATGCGACCAAGGGCAATATGCACCTCCCGATGGTCGCGATCCCCGGCGTGGGCGAGCGACTCATGCCCAAGTTTCTCCAGGCGCCAGCCTCGGAGCGCGCCCGCATGTCGATCACTGCGAACTTCGCCGACCCGAGTCGGATGTCCCCTCAGCGTATGTCGGAGGCGGTCGAGGAACTTGAGCTACGGACTGGGCTCCCGTACGTGCCGGAGGTGTTCCTGCGGACCCTGCGATCACTGCTCAAGACGTATGTGGACCGTGGACCGGAGCGCCCCTGGAAGTTGGCCGAGCGAGTGCGTGTCCCCACGCTCCTCATCTATGGACGCAAGGATCCCCTCGTGGACGCACGCTCCGCACACCGCGCGACATCCGTATTCCCCGACGCCCACGTCGTCGTCCTCCCCGACTGCGGTCATGTTGCGCAGATGGAGCACCCGGAGTTCGTCAAGTCCGCCTGGGATCGCTTTATCGCGCGCGACTCCCGCGTCGACGCGCGTTGATCCACAGGCCGTTGTCCACAAGTAGAAATCGCGGGATTCCCGGGCTCACCTGACCCGTCCTACCGTCGCCGAACTACTACGGGATGGGCGAGCAATGGACGTCGACGTACGCGAACAGCTCGAGAGTCGTATTCGTGGTCACATCCGGCGGGACGGTATCGATCCGCTCCTCGACTCCGACCGTGTCCTTCGACTCATCGAGCAGGAGGCGGCGGAGTTCCTCCTTACCCAGGGCATGGGGGATGCGCGCACTCTGATTCGCGACGTCCACAACGCCGTGTCGGGGTTTGGGCCCCTGCAGCACCTCTTCGACGATCCCACGGTGGAGGAGATCTGGTGGAACGAGCCGACGCGGATATTCGTCGCCCGAGAAGGTCGGGCCACGGTGACCGACGTCAGGTTCACCGAGGCGGAGGTGCGGGCGCTAGTCGAACGCATGCTGCGGACATCGGGTCGACGCCTAGATCTCTCCGAGCCCTTCGTCGATGCCACGTTGCCGGATGGGAGCCGATTGCACGTTGCGATTCCCGACGTCACCCGACGCCATTGGGTGATCAACGTCCGAAAGTTCATCGTGCGTCCCCGTCACATCCAGGATCTGGTTCCGCGGGGAACGATCACCCAGCATGCGGCACGGTTCCTCGACGCGAGTGTTCGTGCGGGCCTGAACATCATCGTCGCAGGCGGAACTCAGGCGGGAAAAACAACATTGATGTGCGGGCTTCTCGGATGCATTCCACCTCAGGAGCGGATCGTGAGTTGCGAGGAAGTCTTCGAAATCGACATCGATCATCCGGATTGGGTCGCGATGCAGACGCGCGACCCCAGCCTGGAGGGGACGGGTGGGATCCCGCTGCGGCGCCTGGTGCGGGAGGCGCTCCGCATGCGCCCCACCCGGCTCATCGTGGGCGAAGTGCGCCAGGAAGAGGCGTTGGACCTGCTCATCGCCATGAATTCCGGCATGCCGGCCATGGCGACCGTCCATGCCAACAGTGCGCGGGAAGCTGTCACGAAACTCTGCACCCTTCCCCTGCTCGCGGGTCGAAACATCCCAGGCGAGTTCGTGGTGCCCACGGTCGCGTCGTCGGTCGATGTGGTGGTCCACACGCGCACCGCGAACGATGGTGCGCGGCGGATCACCGAGATCGCGGGAGTCACCGGCCGCGTCGAGAACGGTGTCGTCGAGATGTCCTCGATCTTCAAGGACGTCGGCCAAGGACTGGTGCGCGGCAGTGGATACCCGCCGCATGGCGATCGATTCGCACGCTGCGGAATCACGCTCGCCGAGTTGCTGGATCCAATGCTGACCCGGGTGGCCTGATGGGGGCCATCATCGGGTTGACCTTCGCGGTCGGCGTTCTGCTCCTTATTGGTGCGGGTCGGCCGGCGACACGCGTGGCACGTGTTTCTCGATTGAGCGTGCTCATCACCCATTCCGGACTTCCACGGGTGACCCCGACGGGAGTGATCAGTGCCTGCGTCGCCTGCGCGGTCGTCATCGGCGTGTTGATCCTGATCGTCACAGCAGTTCCGATGGCCGCACTTCTCGCTGCTGCGGTGGCCGGCGGTGCGCCCCTCATGCTTCTGCGCCGCCGCGTTCGACAACGCACCGCCGCACGCCGCGCATCCTGGCCAGATGCCGTTGATTCCCTGGTGTCCGGGGTACGCGCCGGCCTCGCACTCCCGGAAGCAGTGTCCGATCTCGGCGTGCGTGGGCCAGAACCCCTCCGTCCCTACTTCCTCCGATTCGCGGGGGAGTATCGGGCGACCGGCTCTTTCACCGGGGCTCTGGACGCTCTCCGTGAGGAGATGGCGGATCCGACCGCAGACCGTGTCGTGGCGGCCTTGGCGGTCGCCTGGGATGTCGGGGGTACGGATCTTGGGACGGTCCTCAGGACGCTGGCCGTGCTTCTTCGTGAGGACGCACGCACGCGCGGGGACATCGAGGCGCGGCAGAGTTGGACTGTCAATGCTGCGCGCGTGTCGGTGGCTGCTCCGTGGGTGACACTCGCGCTCCTCTGCACTCGACCCGAGGCCGCGGCCGCATTCGGCACAGCGATGGGTGCCGTTGTTCTGGGTATCGCAGCTCTCGTATCGATCCTGGCCTATCGACTCATGATGATGATCGGACGTTTGCCCCAGGAGCGTCGCTGGATGATCGCGCAGGTTGCCTGATGGTCCTTAATGGAATCGGCGCGCTCGGTGCGCTTCTGGGGCTTGCGATGAGTGTGGGGCTGATTGTGGCCGTTCAGAGGGTGCGAGCGATTACGCGGCCGTCCCTGGCGTCGAGGACACTCGCGTCACTGGGACTCGACGACACGTCGAGTGGGTCCGGGGATCCATTTCGCTTCGTAGTCAGCCTGCTTCCCATTCGGCGATCCACCGCTGGCGTGGCCTCATTCCAGCGTCTGGGCTGGGTGGGTGCGGGGGTCGGGATAGGGGCGACGCTCGCGGTGCTCGCCACATCGCGAGGAGACAGTCCGCTACTTCTGGTCGTTCTTCCGGTTTTCGGCGGAGTCGTGGGTGTCCTCGTTGAGCGCCAGGTGCGATCCCGCCGCGCTGCACGCGTGAGGACCCAGGTGGCGCAGCAATTGCCTGGTGCTGCAGAACTCCTCGCCTTCTCCGTCGCTGCGGGGGAGTCGATCATCCCTGCGCTCGCACGAGTGGGGCGGGCGACGGGTGGCGAGTTGGGACGTTCGCTGCGCGAGTGTGTCGCCGATGTACGAACCGGTGAAACCCTCGAAGCCGCTCTTCGACGCGTTGCCACCTCAACCGGGTCACCGGAGGTCGAGAGGTTCGTGGATCGCATCACCATCTCCCTCGAGCGCGGAACTCCACTCTCGGATGTCCTTCGCGCGCAGGCGGCAGATGCGCGGGCGCACCAACGGAACACCTTGATCGAGATCGCGGGGCGCAAGGACGTGGCAATGCTCATTCCGGTCGTGTTTCTGATCCTCCCCACTGTCGTGCTGATCGCCCTCTTCCCCGGTCTGCGCGCACTTACCCAGATTGCGGGATGAGCGTCATCTCGCCGAGAGAAAGGAAAGTCATGGAATCAGTGAAGGACAGGGGATTGCGAGCAACCGTGCTGCGCATGGTTGTGGCCGCTCGGCAACGAATCCTCAGTGATCGAGGCGACGTTCCCGGATGGGTTCTTGTCGCGGTCATGACGGCGGGCCTCGTCACGGCGATCTGGTTGATTGCCGATGATCAACTCACCTCGGTACTCGATCGTGCGATCTCCTCGGTTTCCCAGCCGTAGATGGCGTGATGATGAGGGGAGTGCGGTTGCCGAGTTCGCCCTCATCACCCCACTCCTGCTTCTGGTTGCCGTCGCGGTTCTACAACTCGCACTGGCTCTCCACGTACGCACGAGCCTGACCTCCGCGGCCGCTGAGGGGGCTCGCGGGGCAGCCTTGGCCGGCAGTGACCTGCGCACCGGGGAGGCGCGGACGCGTGACTTCCTCGCAACAACCCTTGCAGGAAGCGCAGTACAGAGCGTGAGGGGAAATCTGCGGACGGTTCAGGGAACGCCGATGGTGGAAATGCATGTCACGGCGGACCTTCCGCTCATCGGATTGTTCGGTCCGGTGCCCATGACCGTGACCGGGCGTGCCGTCGTGGAGCAGACGTGAAGCTTCTGCGTTCGGATGAGGGCAGTGCATCGCTCGAGTTCATCATCGTTGCGGTCGGAGTCCTCCTGCCGCTCATCTACATCGTTCTGACCGTGGGTGCGATCCACCGCGCGCAGGCATCCGCAGGTCATGCTGTGCGTGAGGCGAGCAGGATTCTGATGCGCGCAGACTCCTTCCCGGGTGGAAACGCCGCGGCTCGTGAGGCGGCGGTGCTCGCGTTCGCAGACCATGGTGTGGCACTCCCCGAGGGGTCCGTGACGATCACGTGCTCGGGGCCATGTCTCACGCCCGGATCACAGGCGACGGTGAACGTCTCGTGGGACATGCCGCTGCCGTGGATCCCCGAAGGCCTTGAGGGTCCGGTCACATGGCCAATCCGGGATTCCCAGACGCTGGCATTCGACCTCTACCGATCGGATCCACTGTGAACCGTGAATCGGATGAGGGGAGCGTCCTGCTCCTTGGGCTCGGCTTCCTCGGTGCGTGCCTGCTCGCACTCGCCGTGGTGTCCGACGCCGCGTCCCTGTTCCTGCAACGGATGGCCCTGCAGGCCCGGGCCGATGCGGCTGCCCTATCCGGAGCACAGGGGATCGACCTTGACGCCTACTACGCGCGCGGCGCAACCACCGCGACGGCGCTGGTGCCGTCGATCGCCATCCAACGCATGGGCGGTGCGATCCGGGCCGCCGATGAGCGCGATCCGATCGCGGGTCTGGAGGTGGAGCAACTGCTCGTCGTCGACCAGGTGGTGCGGGTGGAACTCGCCGCGCCGGGTCGGCTCACCTTCTTCACGATGCTCGAGCCACCGACCATCCGCGTGCGCTCCGATGCCCGGCTCGTCTACCGCCCGGTGGCCTAGCCGTAGCCTGTGCGCCCGTGGCCCTCGATGACGCTCAGGAGCGCATCTCCGCACTCCAGTCCACGATGACCAGTATCGAGAAGGTTCTCGATCCTGCAGGGATGCGCGTCGCGATTACGGACCTGGAGAGTCAGGCTTCTGCACCGAATCTATGGGACGACCAAGCTCACGCCCAGCAGGTCACCAGTCGCTTGAGTTATCTGCAGGGGGAACTACGAAAACTGGAGGCGTTGCGGTCTCGCTTGGATGATCTGCCCGTTCTCTTCGAACTCGCTGAAGCTGAGGGGGATGCTGCCTCCAAGGCAGAGGGGGACAAGGAGCTTTCTGATCTCGAGCGCGCTATCGGCGACCTGGAGGTGCGTACTCTGCTCTCGGGCGAATACGACGAGCGCGAAGCCCTGATCACTATTCGCGCGGAGGCCGGGGGAGTCGATGCGGCCGATTGGGCCGAGATGCTCATGCGGATGTACACCCGTTATTGCGAGCGTCACGGCTGGCCATACGAGGTCTACGACACCTCATATGCAGAAGAAGCGGGTATCAAGTCGGCGACCTTTGCCGTCAAGGCCCCCTATGCCTACGGAACGCTCTCCGTCGAACAGGGAACGCATCGATTGGTCCGTATTTCACCCTTCGACAACCAGGGTCGTCGCCAGACCTCATTCGCCGGGGTGGAGGTGATCCCGGTGGTGGAGCAGACCGAAAGCCTTGAGATTCCCGATGACGATCTGCGCATCGATGTCTATCGCTCGAGCGGCCCCGGAGGTCAGGGCGTCAATACAACAGACTCCGCCGTCCGCATCACGCATATCCCCTCTGGAATCGTGGTTTCGTGCCAGAACGAGCGTTCGCAACTGCAGAACCGTGCAACCGCGATGGCGATTCTGCAGGCGAAACTCTTGGAGCGTCGACGTCAGGAAGAGCGGGCGAAGATCGACGCCCTGAAAGGTGATTCCTCGGGATCCTGGGGCAACCAAATGCGTTCCTATGTGCTTCACCCTTATCAAATGGTGAAAGATCTACGCTTCGAATATGAGACCGGCAACACCGGAGCGGTTCTCGATGGGGAGATCGACCCGTTCATTGAGGCGGGAATCCGGTGGAGGAAGCAGTCGTCGGGCGCGTCCTAGGGGGTCTCGTGGGACGTCACTTAGACTGAATGAATCCCACCCCCGTCCCCGAAAGTGCCGGTCGCGTGATCCTTTTCGAGAGCGTCTCCAAGACGTACGCCAATCAGAATCGTCCTGCCCTGGACGATGTCTCATTGGAGATCGAGAAGGGTGAGTTCGTCTTCCTCGTGGGACCCTCGGGTTCGGGTAAGTCCACATTCCTTCGACTCGTCCTCCGGGAGGAGCGGCCCAATACGGGTGCGGTCTGGGTGCTCGGCAAGGAGCTCAATCGGCTCAGTAATTGGAAGATCCCCGCTCTTCGGCGCCAGATTGGAACCGTGTTCCAGGATTTCCGTCTGTTGCCCAACAAGTCTGTTTTCGAGAACGTGGCGTTTGCCCTGGAGGTGATCGGCAAGCCCCGGGCCCAGATCAGGCGTGTGGTCCCCGAGGTTCTGGAAGTCGTCGGACTCGAGGGCAAGGAATCTCGCAGGCCGGATGAACTCTCCGGAGGTGAGCAGCAGCGCGTTGCGATCGCGCGCGCGTTCGTCAATCGACCGATGTTGCTGATCGCGGACGAGCCCACTGGAAATCTAGATCCGGGTACCTCGGTGGGGATCATGAAGTTGCTCGATCGGATAAATCGTCTTGGCACAACTGTCGTGATGTCCACCCACGATGCCCAGATCGTGGATCAGATGCGTCGACGCGTCATCGAACTCGCCTCCGGTCATGTGGCGCGCGACCAGACCCGCGGTGTGTACGGGTACGGTGGCTGATGCGTGCGCAATTCATCGCAAGCGAAGTAGGTGCCGGCCTTCGGCGCAACCTCACGATGACCATCGCCGTGATCATCACGGTTGCGGTCTCGCTCGCGCTCTTCGGTGTCAGCCTGTTGGTGCGCGCGCAGGTCACGACGATGCAGGATTTCTGGTACGACAAGGTCGAGGTGTCGATCTTTCTGTGTTCGAGGGGAAGTGACACACCTTCGTGTGCGGGTGGTGAAGTCACGGCGGCGCAGCGCGACCAGATCGAGTCCGACCTCGAGTCGCTCCGACCGCTTGTGCAGGAGATCTACTACGAATCCAAGACGGAGGCGTACCAGCGATTCAAGGAGCAGTTCGCCAATTCACCGATCGCGGATAACGTCAGCGAGAACGCCCTTCCCGAGTCCTTTCGCGTGAAGCTCTCCGATCCCACCAAGTACGACGTGGTGGCGTCGGCTTTCGCGGGCAGGCCTGGCATCGAGCAGGTCAATGATCAGCGGCAGATTCTCGACAAGTTCTTCCGGCTACTGAATGGCCTTCAAGCGATCGCGTTGATCATCGCGGGCATCATGCTGGTCGTCACCGTCCTGCTCATCGTGAACACGATGCGCGTGGCCGCGTTCAGTCGTCGCCGGGAGACTGGGATCATGAGGCTCGTCGGCGCCTCCAACTTCTACATCCAGTTGCCCTTCCTGCTGGAGGCCGCCCTCTCGGCCACCCTGGGGGCGGCCCTAGCCATCGCCGGCGTGGTCGCGACGAAGGCGATCGTCATCGACCAGATCCTGGCGCCCTCGTTCCAGTTCACCGCCTTCGTGGATTGGGATGCGGTCCTGGCCATTGCCCCCGTCATGCTCGCCACCGGCATCCTCCTCGCCGTCCTTGCGGCATTCCTCACATTGCGCAAGTACCTGCGCGTGTGACGCATGTGGTTTGAGTGACTTCTGACCTACCCTGGACGGGTGTTCCCCTCCCTGCGAGTGCTGGTCCTCGCACTCGTCGTCGTGGCCCTGGGCGCCACCCCCGCTCAGGCCAAGAAGAGCGATGAGCTGAAGCAGCAGGAGCGCGCGGTCGCCTCGCAGGTGGAGTCGATGGGCGAGACGCTCGCTGCCGCGGGGTCCCGCGTGCGCAAGGCCATGAAGGCCTTCACCCGTGTGCAGGCGAAGGTGGCGCGTGCCGAGAAGGCAGAGGGCGCTGCGATCCGGAAGGCGAAAATCGCGGAGTCTAAGGCGCTGATGGCGCAGCGGGCCGCGGGCCAGGCGTACTCGGCGTGGAAGGCAGGAAAGTTCCAGGAGGGCATGGTTCGCACCGAGTTGGCGCGCACGGAAGTGGCGATCAACGAGGTCGCTCGTGCTGTGTATCAACAGGGTCCCCTGGCCGAAGTCGAAGTGCTCCTCGATTCACAGACTCCCGCGGACTTCACGGCTCGGCTCGTATCGGTCGATGCCGTCGGGCGGCTCCAATCCTCCGTCTACATCGGACTGACGCGCACGCGCGCCACCCTGGCAATGCAGGAAGTGCAATTGCAGGCGGCGAAAGTCGCCGCGGAAGAGAAGCAGGCGATTGCCGACCAGCGGCTCGCGGAGTTGAAGCAGGCGCGTGCTGAGGCCGCGGCGACCACACGACGCCTGGCACAGGTGCGGGCCGAGCAACGCGTGGTCGTGCGACAAGCGCAGAAGTACAAGCGCAAGATCGAGCGTCGACTGAGCCAACTCAAGCGCGAGCAGGAGCGCCTTGCTGCGGCCGCAGCGAAAGCCGCGCGCGAGGAGGCGGCGCGCGCAGCACGTGCGGGCTCTGGTACTCCCACGATGGCGATCCCTTCCGGAGGATTGCTCTGGCCGGTTGCATCCGGAGGGCACATGTCCTCGCCGGTTGGACCGCGCGTCCATCCGGTCTTCGGGTACCGCTCTTGTCACACGGGACAGGACATCGCCGCACCGACGGGCACTCCCGTCCGCGCATCCGCGGATGGCCGCGTGATCACGTCGGGTTCGGGTGGTGCGTACGGCAACTCGATCATGCTCGTGCATTCAGGTGGCTTGACGACCTTCTACGCGCACCTGTCCAGTAAGAGTGTCCAGGTGGGTCAGGAGATCAAGGCGGGCGACCAGGTGGGCACGGTGGGATCGACGGGATGGTCCACAGGCCCCCATCTTCACTACGAAACCCGTGTCAACGGCACCGCCTATGATCCGATGGGTTGGTTCGGGCAGCCGAGTCGCCCGGTCACCTGTTGAGGACGGTGCTGTAAGGGAGACGCGCATGGTGGATGTACCCAGCGCAGCCCAACCGCAACCTCGTCCCTTCACGCGTCGCGGATTGATCACCATCGCGATCCTGTTACCGATCGTGGCCATCGCATATGCACTTGTGGTGCAGAACTACTCGATCGAAGGGGGGAGTCGAATCGAGGGTGGCCTTCGCGGTGACGCCCCAGGCATCGTAGTGGAGATCGAGCCGATCAGGGTGGAGACGGCATCCTCCTCGACGACGCTGCGGCTGACGCTGTCCGCGCGCGGTGACCAGATCGTCGATGAGAACGGACGACTCACCCAGAACACGCGCCTGACCATCACCACGAGTGATGGAACGGAGGAGGTCAAGTACGTCGCAGGGGAACCCCTCGGCCGATACGAGATCGAGATGGGCACATCCGGTGACGTTGCGGGCTATCCATTCGACGTGCACGAAGGATTCTTCGCTATCAGTGCGGATAGCTTCACTCGCGGAACAGGCGGCGTGATCGATTCGACCGGGGAGATCCCCACGGGGCTGGTGGGGACCGGTGGCGTAAACGGTTGGAACACGGACATGCAATTGCCGGCGAATATAGGCACCCAGGTCTTCGGGGTACTGACCTTCAGTCGGGTCTTCTCGACCAAGGTCTTCGCCCTCCTTCTCCTCATCATGGCCGCTGCCCTCGCGCTTCTCGCGTTCTTCGCAGCATCCCTCGTGATCACGAACCGCCGCCGGATCGAGGTTGCCCTGCTCGCGTGGACCGCGGGTCTGTTATTCGCGCTTCCACTGCTGCGCACCTATCTGCCGAATGCACCACCCATCGGGGCTGCGATCGATATCTACGTCTACCTCTGGGTGATGGTCCTCGCCGTGATCGCAGCCGTCCTCGTGGTTATTGCCTGGATCGCGCAAACGGGTGCGAAATTGCGGGTGCAGGATGGCCCGTGAGGCGGGGCGGAAACTCATCGCCCAGAATAAGAAGGCCCGGCACGACTACTCAATCGAAGACGTGTACGAGGCGGGTATCTCCCTGACCGGTACCGAGGTGAAGTCACTTCGGGCGGGGCGCGCGAACCTCACGGATGGGTACGCGCTCTTCGACGACGGGGAACTGTGGCTCAAGGGAGTCCACATACCGCAGTACGACCTCGGGACGTGGACCAACCACGAACCCCGGCGCACCCGCAAGCTTCTCCTGCGTAAAGAGGAGATCCGCCGGATCGCGGGCAAGGTCAAGGACACCGGTGTGACCCTGGTTCCCCTTGCCCTCTACTTCAAGGACGGCTTCGCCAAGGTGGAGATCGCGGTTGCACGAGGCCGCAAGAGTCACGACAAACGCCAGGCCATCGCCGAGCGGGAGGCCAAGCGTGAATCGGACCGCGCCGTGGGGCGTCGGGCCAAGGGCAGGGACACGGTCTGATCACCTTTGAAACTCGCGTACAATTGGGGTCACAACTCAACAGGGGGTGACAGGTTTCGACGGACAGACGTTCTGACCGGAGAAGCGTGCCGAGAAGCTCAGGTGATCTCGTTAAACATCCTGGGAAACAAATAACTGCCAAAAAGACGCAGTCTGCAGACGCTTACGCCCTCGCGGCCTAAGCCTTAAATCTGCCGTCAGCCCAATGCGTCCCCGAATTGGGGTCTGACGTCGCTAGGGGACTTACCAAGCCCTCCGGTCGCGGGAGGGGGAGGAACACCACACAGTGACTGGACCGCCCGGGACAGTGCCGCACGAAGTCCCGGGGTCGAGAAGCGATAGCGCGGCTACGCACGTAGAAGGACGCAAGGAACCTGCACGGACCCGGGTTCGATTCCCGGCACCTCCACCACGTGCCCGACTGCCGCATGACACCGTGCGGCAGTCGGGCATTCTTGTTCCCAGGCTTCCTGCGCTCGATAGGGAAGCTTGGGAGGAATTGATGATTACTTTGGCGACGACGCAGGTCTGGCGACCCACGGGCGAAATCTAGTTGGCCGATTCCTGTTGAATCTGATGCGTGGGACTAGGTATCGGATGGGGCTTTCGCCCGAGCGGGTTACCTGTGCGCTCGCCGTTATGCGCATCCGACGAGTTCTAGTTGCAGCATCGATCCTGGCCATGGCAGCGGGTTTCGTGGTCCCGACCGCCCACGCCAGTGACGGCATCGGTAAGGGCAAGACCGTCCGTGGCTCCGCCTACTACCAGTTCACCTCGCAGGTGCCTGGGTTCTTTCAGTTCGGAGTCAACCTGCCCGCTCGCGCTCGTAATCCGCTCTCCAAGGAGAACGTGAACTTCGCTCCGGACTCGTCCTCCGTCACCACCGACGACGATCCCTCGTGCACGGGAAACTACGTGCTTCCCACAGCTCCCCCCGGGAAGTTGTGCTTATACCTGTGGCCTGCAGCACCGTTCTCGGACAACGTCACCAGTATCAGTGCAGGGGGCGATGCGGCGGACTCACCGGAATTCTCACGGAATGCCTTCTGGATTGCGTGGCAGACGACGCAGAGCTCATCAACTGCTGTCTACGTGTACGCGAGATGGGCTCACACCGCTCCGTAGACGTGGGTACCTTGTTTGTGGCGGGGTGCGTGCAACACTTCCTCCATGGCCGAAAATGAGGACATCAAGGAGCGCATGCGCCAGGCCCTAGAAGCTAAGAAGGGCAAGGCGCGCTCCTCATCGCCTGCTGGTCCTTCCTCGGCTGACGGCAAAGTCCAGGAGCACGCGGAGCGTGCGGGTGGGAAGCGTGAGTTCCGCCGCAAGTCTGGATAGTGCGATGCAGGCCTCGCGCACCCCTGATTCGGGGATGGAGTTCGTAGCGTGACCACGTGCTAGGTACACATCCGAGGGTGGTCATCGTCATGCCAGCCTTCAATGCGGAGAGGACTCTTGCCCGCACCGTAGAGGAGATTCCGGCAGGGTCGTATTCAAGCCTTGTCTTGGTTGATGACTGTAGTACCGACAGGACGGTCAGCGTGGCGACGTCCCTCGGTATTGATGTCATAACCCACGCAGAGAACCGTGGCTACGGAGCCAACCAAAAGACGTGCTATCGGGCCGCGCTTGCACGTCATGCAGATATCGTGGTCATGCTTCACCCAGACAATCAGTACGACGCTCGATGTATTCCGGTTATGACGCGCATCGTCGAACTCGGGATATGTGACGTGGTTCTCGGCAATCGAATTCGAAGCCGCCGACAGGTCCTGATCGGGGGAATGCCGAAGTGGAAGTACTTCGCAAATCGAACATCAACTTTTGTCGAGAACTTTATTTTGGGTACAGCACTGGGCGATTTCCATTCCGGCTTTCGTGCCTACTCACGGGAGGTTCTGGAGACAGTGCCTTTTGAGTCAAATTCCGACGACTTCGTCTTTGACCAGGAGTTCATCATGCAAGCGCGCTCGATGGGATTCGAGATTGGAGATGTGCCTGTCCCTGTGCGCTACTTCAAGGAAGCCTCTTCCATCAACTTCCGGAGGAGTAGCCGGTACGGAATAGAAGCTGCGAAGTCTCTCGGGAGCCTCGGTTTGCACAGGGCTGGATTTCGACGGGATCCGCGATTCATTCCGCGTTCCCCTTCGTGAACTCCAGATCCGCGACCCCACGGCCTTCGGAAATCGCCCGACGTTCGTAATGGGTGATCGGTCGTGATTCAGGTCTGTCGATGATGCCGCCATCGAAGCCCGGATGGGCGTCGAAAGCTCCCAGGATCCATTCGAGGTAGTCGGGCCAGTCGGTCGCGATGTGCCATGAGCCTCCCGGCGTGAGTCGGGAGTACACGAGATCGATCACCGATCCTTGGATCAGCCGGCGCTTATGGTGTCGAGCCTTCGGCCACGGATCCGGGAAGAAGGTGCGCACACTGCTGAGGGAATTCGGCGGGATGCAGTCCTCGAGGACGGTGAGTGCGTCTGCTTCCATCACAAGCACATTCGTGATGCCTTGCCCGCGCACGTCGGCGACGAGGCGTCCCACTCCGGGTGTGTGCACATCGACCGCGAGGATCGTGGTTTCTGGCTCCGCAACCGCCATGGCTCGGGTCGCCTCACCTGCGCCGAACCCGATCTCCAGCACGATCGGCACCTCGCCCCAGGACAGAGGGAGCCGGCTGCGGCTTGAGGTAAGCAGAACATCACGTGAGTCCTCAAGGGCTGCTGCTTCACGCCGGGTTATGCGACTGCGACGCGGCTTGAACGTGCGCACGCCACGGGGCATGACCGTTGACGCAGGGGGAACGGGGCGCACCATCAACCCACGCGCAAGGTGAGTGCGCTGTTGACCCGGTGGCGGCGATCGCTATCGATGCGCCATGTCGAACCTGTGCCCCGGCTGACGAAAGACCACTCGGGTGTCGAAGCCGAGTCAGCAATGAGCGCCGTCTCCTCGTCGATTCCGACGACGGTTGCTCCCGGCGTGACGAGGGGTCGTAGCGCGAGGTCGGGGAGGTGGGCTGCGTACTTATCGAAATGGGGGATGACGCGGAGATCCGGGATGAGCCCGAGGCCTTCTTCACCGCCCTTGCGCGGGTGGCGGAAGCCGGGGATGTAGCCGCACAGCGCCATCGCACCCGCGCTGCACCCGGCGACGGATGCACCCAAGCGCCAGGCCCGCCAGATTGCGTCCCACACTCGGGAACCCCGCAGGGTTTTCGCGAGGTGTGAGGGGTTGCCGCCCGAGAGATAGATCAAACCAGCTCCGGTGATTGCCTCCACGTGCTGCGCCTCGTCCGCATCTTCGCGCCTGCGGACATCGACGATCACCTGTTCCACACCCAGACGCTGCGCTGCTGCGGCGCCGACTGCATGCCACCTGTCAAGGACACGGTCGCCCTCCGGGGCGGCGGCGGTGGCCAGCTGCACGAAGCGTGGGGGGCGGCCGTCGATGAGCCACGCCTCGATCGGCTCCATCGCCGGTAGGTACTCGCCGCTGCCGACGAGGGCGATGCGGCCGGGAAGTCTGTCAGGCGTCGAGGAATTCACAGAACGCAGAGTAAGCGCGCGGCCCGTAGACCGTTGCGGGGCCGCCCGCCATCAGGATGGCGACGCCGATCGCCTCGGCGACCTGCTCGCGCGTGGCTCCCGCGCGCGCCGCCCCTCGCGCATGCGATGCGATACAGCCGTCACATCGCTCCACAATGGCGATCGCTAGAGCGATCAACTCCTTGGTGGCCGTCGCAAGGGCTCCATCCTGCATCGCTGCGCGGTGGAGCCCGACGAAGTTCTCGTAGACCTCGGGGATTTCTGCGCGTAAGGCTCGGGTTAGCGGAGCGAGTGCGTCTTCCACGTCTTTTCCGTGCGTGTGCTCCATGGCGTGACGATACCCCAGAGGGTATGTGGGATAGCCTGCTGGAAGTCGACGAAAGGAACGCCATGACGATCGATCCAACGGTGAGCACCGAGGTACTCACCCGCTTGAAGCGGGCGCGGGGTCAACTCGACGGAGTCATCGCCATGATCGAGGACGGCCGCTCCTGTACCGATGTCGTCACCCAGTTGGCGGCCGTCTCCAAGGCACTCGACCGGGCGGGCTTCAAGATCGTCGCCACCGGTCTTCGGCAGTGCTGGGAGTCACCGGGGAAAGCTCCGATGACGCAGGAGGAACTAGAGAAGCTGTTCCTCTCGCTGGCCTGACCCGATCACGCCGTGATTCCCAGGGCATTTCCCGAGATTGCCCTGTCGATATCGCTGCCCGCGATCCGCAACCCGTCGCCCTTCCGGCGCGGATGGTGCCGCGCATCGATTCGCAGGTAGATGTGCTCGCGATCCTCCTCGGTCAGGCCACCCCATACGCCATAGGGCTCCCGGGCTCGAATCGCGTAGTCCGCGCATTCCAATCGCACCGGGCACTGCGCGCACACCAACTTCGCCGCGCGATCGCGCTTGGATCGGGCGGAGCCGCGCTCGTTCTGCGGATGGAAGAAGATCGACGAGTCCATGCCCTGGCACGCGGCATCCTCTTGCCAATTCCATCGGGCATCGGCTGGCACCTGGGCCAGTGGTTGTTGCGGCATCGACTCCTCCTCGCACGTTTACGTAGCGATCACGGTAGGCGCCCGCAGAAGGTGAGTGGGGGGCCGAAAGTCCCGAGTTCATGCCGAGGTGGTCAGAAATTCAGTCAGCCACAGGCCTAGGGTGGTGACGTGAGCACGCCCCTAGACACTCCCGGACTTTCTGGAGACACGCTCCTCGACGAGAGCACCCGACTCTCGAATGATGACGGTGACCACGAGCGCTTCGCCCACTACGTGGAGAAGGCCAAGATCGTGGAGAGCGCGGTCACGGGCACGCCGGTCAAGGCCCTCTGTGGGAAGGTGTGGACACCCAATCGCGACCCATCTCGGTTCCCGATCTGCCCGGAGTGCCAGGAGATTCACGCCTCGCTGCCCCGCGACAGGGAATAGGCGATGTCGACCGTGAGGTGGACCTCTCGATGGGGAGCCCTTGCCGTGTCACTCGCCCTCGTCACCGGATGTGGTGGCGATGATGCGACGGACGGTGCCCCAATGCCTATCTCGGCTGCATCGGCGACGATCGATCCCGCAGTGCTTGATCCCTGCTCTCTGGTGAATCTGACGACAGTGGTCGCTGCGCAACTCACCGTTGCGACAACGAGTCGTCGAGCGACCCCCTTGCTCGGACAAGACGACCGCAAGGATTGGGTGGGCGCGGAAGCTGATTTTGTCTATTCCATAGCTGGGGAGTTGGGTTTTCCCCCAGTTCAGGTGACATGGATCGAGGAACCGGTCACGATTGAGGACTTCGTGCGCGACGGCGGCGCAGATTTCCTGATCGGTCAAGTTTCGCCGGATGAAGCCCAAGCTGCGGGTGCGGTGGCGAGTGCGTCCTATGGGAAGAACCCTGAGGGACTCGAGTCGGTTTTGGCTTTCATCCCAGGCAATCCCCTCGCTACCTGCGTCGATGCGGCTATCGCCGAGCTGTCGCTAGGCGGTCAGGTGACCGAGTCGTAGTCCAGGATTCGACCATGCTCGCCCTAAGATCGGGACAGGGATTGCCCATCGGGGCCACGAGCCCCGTTCATCATGGAGGTTGAATGTCCACAATGAGTTCTGAGACCGGCATGTTCACCGGTTCTGGGCGGTATTGGTGGCTGCTGCTCGTCGGCGGCATCATCAGCATCATCGTCGGCGTCATCGCCCTCGTGTGGCCGGTCGCAACCGTTGTTGCGGTGGCCATCCTGCTGGCGATCTGGCTGATCGTTTCCGGCGTGTTCGAGGTGGTGCGCGGCTTCGGTCACGGTCTGACCGGTGGCATGCGGGCACTGACGATCATCACGGGGATCATCTCCATCGCCCTGGGTGTCTTTGCCATCGCGAGCGCAATCCGCGCGGTCGAAATCCTGGCCATCTTCATCGCGATCGCCTTCATCTTCCGGGGCTTCACCTCGCTCTTTGTCGGATTCGAGCAGAAGGAGGGCCGTGGCTGGAACATCTTCTTCGGCATCATCCTTTTGATCGGCGGTGTGATCGTGCTCGTTGGCCCCGGTATGTCGCTCCTCGCGATCACCTGGGTGATCGGTGTGTGGCTGATCATCATCGGCATCTTCGAGATCATCGCGGGATTCCGGGTCAAGTCACTAGAAGCCTGATGCTCTCTCGACGTGGGGTCCGCATGCGCGGGCCCCACGTCGTTGTCTTTCCCATCCATGATTGGCTTGCCACGTGGCGGCCGAAACCTCGCAGACCCTCGACCGTGGACTCCGTGTCCTCGAAGTGATTGCCGACGCGCCAGAAGGTCTGACGGTCACAGAGCTGTCCACGCAACTCGGTGTCGGTCGTACCGTCGTGTATCGGCTCGTTGTCACGCTCGAATCTCACGCACTCGTTCGTCGTGGTTCCGATGGTCGCTGCCGCCTCGGCCTTGGACTCCTCACCCTCGGTCGCGCCGTGCAACCGGCGCTCCGTGACGCTGCAATCCCCTCGCTTCGCCTTCTCGCTGATGCGGTCAGTGCCACTGCGCACCTCACCATCGCCGAAGGCGGCGATGGGCTCACGGCTCTCGTCGTCGAACCCTCTCGGTCAGATGTGCACGTCGCCGTGCGACTCGGTGCCCGCCAGGCGCTAGAGACCACCGCGGGGGGTCGCGCCATCCTCGCCGCACGGACCGCTGCGGGCCGTCCCCTCGACCCTCCATGGATCGTGGCGACGGCGGACGTGGCCACCGGGGGTCATGGGATCGCGGTGCCGCTCTCCGGGGTCCCTGGACTCGAGGCCTCTGTGGGGGTCGTCGCCATGGGGGAACTCACCGAGGCTGAAGTCGGCCCGCGCGTTGCCCGTGCTGCCGGGGAGATCGCCCGAGTCCTGCGATAGCCGGACGCACCGACCCGGGTTCGGGCTGCGGGGGGTCCCGTGACGCAGAATTAAGTGGTGCGCCGCCTTCTTCCCCTACTGCTCGCCATGGCGCTCCCCGGTGCGGCACTCCTCGGGGTAGCAGCGCCCGCCCAGGCCGAGGCCGCTCCCAAGCGGATCCTGAGCGGCTGGATGCCGTACTGGATGACAACCCAGTCCCAGCCGCAGGGCATCACCTCGGTGGTGCAGAACGCCGACCTCTTCGTGGACGTCTCGCCCTTCTGGTACTCCGCGACCGCGAAGGCGGGTGGCGGGGTCCAGGTCCAGGTGAATCCGAATTTCAAGAACGCCTCCACGAACATTCCGTGGGCCATGGGTCAACTCCGCGCCGCCGGAGTCACCGTGCTTCCGGCCATCGCGGATGCTTCCGGCAAAGGAAGGATGGCCGCCACCTTGGCCGATCCCACCCAGCGGGCCGCACACATCGCTGAATTGGTGGCGATGGTGATGGCGAACGGGTACAACGGTCTCGACCTTGACTACGAGGGGTTCGCTTTCTCGGATGGGAGCGCGAGTTGGCCGAGCACGCAGCCGAACTGGACCGCTTTCGTGCAGGAGTTGTCAGCGGCACTGCATGCGCAAGGGAAGCTGTTGTCCGTCACGATCCCATCCCCGTGCGACACGCGTAATCGCTGCGGCGGTCAAAGCGGCTATTGGGTCTACAACCTCCCCGCGATCGCGCAGGTCGCTGACCGAGTGCGGATCATGGCCTACGACTTCAGCGTCCAGGGCATCGGACCCATCGCCCCAATCGGGTGGGTGACGGCAATCACCCAGTACGCGACGTCGGTTATGGATCCGGCAAAGCTCCAGCTAGGTGTTCCGACCTATGGTCGTGCCTGGACCAAGAAGAACAGCAATGGTTCTTTCGTCCTGTCGGGTAACTGTCCCAACCGCAATGGAAGTGCAAGCGAGCGACGGGCCTGGGGGGAATTGACCGATCGTGCGTCGTTCACGTCAGCCGACGCGCCAAAGGTGTTGACCCGTGCCGGGGTACCTGAGACCGCGGTTACGTGGGATGCCCAGGCCCAGGAGTCCTGGGTCGAATACGACAAGCCGGTGACGTGGACCGATGGGGCGGGCGCGACGCAGACCTGCACTGCGCGGCGGATCACCTGGTTCGTGGGACCCGATGGCGTACTAGCCCGCACGCAACTCATTGGGACCTATGGCTTGAACGCCGCCGCCTTCTGGACGATCGGCGGGGAGAACCCGGCGCAGTGGCCGTTGTTGCGTAGCTACGCCCAATCCCTCGCACCTGCAACGGCGACGGTCGCGATCACGGCGCCTCCGTCCGTTGTTTCGGGACAGGCGGCGACCATCCAGGGATCCGTTCTCGTCAACGGCGCACCAGGCGCAGGTGTCCCCGTGGTCCTGCAATTTGCTCCGCAGGGGTCGGGTGACTTCGTCGATCTCCAGACCGGTACCACCGGCCCCGATGGCGCCGTGACGTTCCAGGTGGTGCTCCCCGCAAGCGGTGTCCTGCGTATCACCAGTGCTGCGACGGACACCGCGCCCGCGGGGATCAGCACGGAGTCGACCGTTGCCGTCGGGTCCACGGTCACCACGCGCCTGCGCACGGACACGGTTACTCGAGGTGGCACCATCAAGGTGCGTGTGATCGTTCGTCCCCCTGCGAAACAGCAGAAGGTGCTCCTGCAGCGTCTCACCCGGGATGGATCGTGGGAGAGGGTGTCCTCGGCCAAGGTCAATGCGAAGGGGCGTGTCCTCCTCAGCGGCACCGCACCGGATGGCAAGGGCCGCTACACGTATCGGGTGGTGGCTCCGGGTGGGAACGGGATATCGGAAGGGATCTCGCCCACCTTCAACGTGCGCGTGCGCCGTTAGCGCACACTCTCCTCGGGAAGCTCGAACCAGCGGAGTGAGTCGAAGTCGTCCGACACTCCCGCATTGACCAGGGATGGTTCCGGCAGTGATCCGAGGTACCCCTCCGCGAAATCCAGGTAGTCCGCAAGCGCTGACTCCGGTGCTGTGTCGTGTTCCCTCGGGTAGGTCAATCGTCCATCGTGGGCATAGCGCACGTCACTTAGGCGCAAGGGTGGCTCGACAGCGCCGTCGCGGTGGTGCCAACGCGCGGTGGTGGTGTCGAAGCGGTAATGCGGGAGCAGTTTCCAGCCGTGGTCGGCCACGAGGTGCACTGCGGACACCAGGTATGTAAACACCGGTTCCGAGATGAAGTAGTTGAAGTTGACCCGGATCCATCCAGGCTTGATGCCCTCGCATCCGTGACGGATTTGCTCCTCAAAGCGATGGGAATGTTCGATATCGATACCGAGGAGTCGGTGACCGTAAGGTCCGGCACAGGAGCATCCGCCGCGCGACTGGATCCCAAAGAGGTCATTCAAGATCGCAACGACGAAGTTGTGGTGCAGATATGTTCCCCCGGGACGGCGAATCACGAATGACGTGATCGAGAGGCGCTTTGCTTCATGATTCCCGAGCACCTCGATGCGGGGGTTCTTCGCCCAGGAGTCCATCGCGCGTCGCACGAAGTCGTCCTCACGCGAATGGATCACGTCACTCCCGACCTCATCCTTCAACTGGAAGACCAGGCCGGCCCGTATCGATTCAATGATGGCCGGGGTGCCACCTTCCTCCCGATGCTCGGAGTCGTCGAGGTAGGTGTGTTCCGCCGCGTTCACGTAGGCGACGGTGCCACCGCCCACGATCTCCGGAACCGTGTTCTTGAGCAGATCCCGACGTACGACGAGGAGACCGGGGGTTCCTGGACCCCCGATGAACTTGTGTGGAGAGAGGAAGATCGCGTCCTTGTAGGCGAGGGGGTGCGCATTGCAGGTCGGCCTCATCGCGATGGGCACATACGGTCCCGCAGCGGCGTAGTCCCAGAAGGACAACGTGCTGTGCTCATGAAGCAACTGGCTCACCGTTTGGGTATCGCTGAGGATTCCGGTGACGTTGCTGGCGGCGGAGAACGAGGCGATGCGCAAGGGTCGCGAGGAGTAGAGCGCTAGTTGCTCGGTGAGATGGTCGATGTCGATGTGACCGGTGGCATCCTCTCGGATCGTGACCACGTCGGCGATGGATTCACGCCACGGCAATTCGTTGCTGTGGTGTTCGAAGGGACCGATGAAAACGACCGGCCGTTGGTCTGCAGGGATCACGTCGGAAAGGTGGTAGCGCCTATCGAGATCGGCAGGGATTCGCAGGTTCAGAATCGACACCACCTTGTTGATGGCAGCGGTCGAACCGGACCCGCAGAAGATCACCGCGTAGTCGTCGTCGGCGTTCACCGCTTCCTTGATCACGCGACGTGCATCCTCGCGCAGGCGAGAGGTCTGCAGACCGGTGCCGCTCGACTCTGTATGGGTGTTCGCGTAGCGGGGGAGGACCTCGTCGGTGATGAAGTCTTCAATGAAGCTCAACGCACGGCCACTAGCCGTGTAATCGGCGTACGTGACACGCCGGCGCCCGAAGGGAGTCTCCATCACCTGGTCGTCACCAATCACGGACTCACGGATCCGCTGCAGGATTGGCGGATCCGGCAGCCCACTGGCGGGTTCGGGGATCCAGGTCACCGTGCCAGGGTACGGCCGGATGAGGCCTCGTGCCCAGGTCGGCGCGTCCTTGGCACACTGGTGCGATGACGTCCGCACCCGTGGAGGCACCTGCCCTCCCCGATCAGGCGACGGAATTTGAGGCGGTGACGGATCGTCCCTGGGTCACGATCGTGTGGAATGACCCGGTCAATCTGATGTCCTACGTGACCTACGTCTTCATGACCTACTTCAAGTACCCCCGGGAGAAAGCGGAGACCCTCATGCGCGCGGTGCACCACGAAGGCCGTGCCGTGGTGGCCAGCGGCTCGCGCGAGGAGATGGAACGTGACACCAACGCCATGCACTCGTACGGCCTGTGGGCAACCGTGGGACGGGACTGATTGTGACTCAGGGCTTCGAGCGCACCGACGACGGTGGCTTCTCGGTCACCTTCGACGACATGGAGCGTGGCTTGATCACCTCCCTGGCCACCCAGCTACTCGACCTCGTCACCCCACCACACAGCGCCACCACTGACGACCCGCTTGCGGCGATCGTCGGAAACATGGCCGAGCCGGTGGCTGCACCGGATGATGTGGCACTGGCGCGCCTCTTCCCCGATGCCTATCGAGATGACCCGGAGTCGGCCCAGGATTTCCGGCGCTTCACGGAGCACGACCTCCGCCTGGAGAAGTGTGCGCGCGCCCGCAGCGTTCAGGATTCCATCGTGACAAACGACGAGGGTGATGCCACGTTCGTCGTCGATGAGGAATCCGCCCTCATCTGGCTCGGCTTCCTCAATGATGTGCGCCTCATCTTGGGCACCCGATTGGGGATCACCGAGGACTGGCAGGAGGGCCTGGAATCGATGTCCGTCTCCGACCCAAGGATCGGGCTCTTCCATCTCTATGACTGGCTCACCTACATCCAGGAGACCCTGATCCAGAGTCTGACCGGCGACTGAACAGCAACCGGCGGTTGGGGCCGAAGCCCCAACCGCCGGTTGCTGTACTGCGTCGAACTACTTGCTGGACGGTGCTGCGTCGATCTCCTGGTCGACAAACTCGCGGGAGTCGTTCGCGCTCTTCTCGCGTGCGATCTTGTAGATCAACAGACCGAAGAGACACTTCGCCAGCACGTCGGCGATCGAGTAACCCACTTGACGCCAGACGAAGGTGTCTGCGCCGGCGTCCTGCCAGATCATCGGGATCATGTAGGAGATCGGGTACACGCCCCACGTGGCGAGAAGCAGCAGACGAAGACCGTTGAGGTCCTTGCGCACCTGCTCCGGCTGGGTGTTCATCGACTTGCTCAGTTCCACCCACAAGACATAGAGGATGTAGAGGAACGGAATCGTCGAGAGCGCGCCCCAGATGGCCTTGGGAGCGGCGTCGACCGCGATCTCACCCGGGTAGCCGAGGATGATCATCAGGGCCGAGGCCGGGATGAGCTTCATCAGCAGGTTCTTGCGAATGGCGCGCGGAAGCGCGAGCACCGCGATCGTTTCGAAGAGCAGCAGCGGCACGGTGAGCAGCCAGTCAACGTAGCGATAGCCCTCGTTGAAGCCCTCGCCGTTGACCAACTGGTACTGGATCGCGTTGAACGCGGTCGCCGCAGCACCCTCGTCGATGGCGACGTAGTTGTGCCGGAACGAATCGAAGATGCGGTAGTAGTGGTACGCGGCGATCAAACACACCATCGCCGAGACCACCAGGGCCTGGCGGTAGCGCGGAAGTACGCGTCCCTGCACCACGAGCAGGAAGATGAACGTGGCGAGCATCGAGGCCAAAGCGAACGACAGAACGTTGTAGACGGTCTGGTACTGCGAATAATCTAGTTCGAGAACACCCACACGAGCCTCCTTGAGTGGGGGCCGGTGGGCCCCGCTGCTTGTCTCTCGAGCCGATTGCGGTTCGACCCGAGCGCAAGGTTCCTCGTGGTTCAAAGGTTGTGCAACCGGACTCGCAGATGTGGACCTACAATCGGCCGAAATGTCCGATTTGAAGGGGGCAATGCGGTGTTGCGCATTACGCGAACCCTTGTGGACTCCCTCGTGGACCACGCTCGTGCGGATCACCCAGATGAGGCGTGTGGGGTCATCGCCGGCCCGACCGGGAGTGACCGGCCGGTGAGATTCATCCCCTTGGTCAACGCTGCCCGGTCGCCCACGTTCTATGAGTTCGATTCGGCTGACCTGCTCGCCCTCTACCGAGAGATGGACGATCGGGACGAGGAACCCGTTGTGATCTACCACTCGCATACGGCGACCGAGGCCTACCCATCGCGGACGGACATCGCCTATGCGTCCGAGCCGAACGCCCATTACGTGCTCGTGTCCACGCGCGAGTGCGGGTCGGGGGACGGCCCATTCGAATTCCGCTCCTTCCGGATCGCCGACGGTGAGGTGCGCGAGGAGCCTGTCGAGATCCTCGAGGGTTAGCTGCCAACACTTTGCAGGTGTGCAACCCGAGTAGCCGCTCGGGCACGTCCTCTCTACCCTTGAAGGCCAATAGGAGGAGATGCGATGGCTGTCGAGGTTCGGATCCCCACGATCCTGCGCCCGTACACGGGTGGCGAGAAGCTCGTCACCGTGTCGGGTGACTCCCTGCAGGCGGTCGTCGCTGATCTCGATGCGAACTATCCCGGCATCGGTGAACGCCTCCTCGATGACAGTGGACTCCGCCGATTCGTGAACGTGTACCTCAACGACGAGGACGTGCGATTCCTCTCGGGTCTGGCTACCACCGTGTCCGACGGTGACTCCATCACGATCCTGCCCGCCGTCGCCGGCGGGTGACATGCGCTTCAACTCCCTACTCGACTCCGTGGGGCGCACACCCCTCGTCGGTCTCCCGACTCTCTCCCCGTCACCTGACGTCCGACTCTGGGCGAAACTCGAGGACCGCAACCCGACCGGGTCGGTGAAAGACCGTGCAGCCCTGGCGATGGTGTTGGCGGCGGAGAAGAACGGAACGCTGCACCCCGGTGCCACGCTGCTCGAACCGACGTCGGGCAATACCGGGATCTCGCTTGCGATGGTGGCGCGCCAACGTGGCTATCGCCTGATCTGCGTGATGCCGGAGAACACCAGTCCCGAGCGCACCCAGATGCTGCGCATGTGGGGTGCGGAGATCATCTACTCACCCGCAGCGGGTGGTTCGAATGAAGCTGTGCGGGTGGCGAAGGACGTGGCCGCCGAGCATCCCGAATGGGTGATGCTCTATCAGTACGGCAATGAGGCGAACACCCGAGCACATTACGAATCGACCGGCCCGGAGATCCTGGAGGACCTTCCCAGCATCACCCACTTCGTGGCCGGCCTCGGCACCACCGGAACGCTCATGGGGGTGGGGCGTTACCTACGCGAGCACAAGCCCGACGTCCAGATCATCGCTGCCGAGCCGCGGTACGGCGAGCTCGTCTATGGCCTGCGCAACCTTGACGAGGGATTCATCCCGGAGCTGTACGACGAGTCGATTCTGACAAGCCGCTATTCCGTGGGGCCGCAGGACGCGGTGCGCCGCACCCGGGAACTCCTCGCCGCGGAAGGGATCTTCGCAGGGATTTCGACGGGGGCGATCCTGCACGCGGCACTTGGGATTGCCGCAAAAGCCGATCGCGCAGGAACTCCCGCGGACATCGCATTCATTGTGTGCGACGGGGGATGGAAGTACCTGTCCACCGGCGCATACGAGGGCACCCTCGATGATGCCGAGAGTGCCCTCGAAGGCCAGTTGTGGGCCTAGCGTCTACGCGTACTGCCTGAACCACGCCTGTGCGTGCTTGGTGTTCACGATGAGCACGACGATCAAGCCCAGGATGATCTGGATCCATCCGCCGTGGCCCAGGTTGAAGAAGCCGAAGATGATGTTGAGAACGGCGAGGACCGAGATGATCACCTGCGCCGTGTTGCTGCCGACCCACGCGAGCTTGGACAGCCAGAAGTAGATCAACCCGAGGATGATCAGCATGCCGCCGTTGAACCACAGGAAGAAGCCGGAGACGGTGGCGGACTCCCCGGTGATGTTGTTGATGTAGGTCGGGTTCTCTCCGAATGAGGAGAAGATGAACATGAATCCCATGATGATGTTGGCGATCGCGCTGATCACCAACAGGATGGCGATGATGGTGACCCCGATGGGCCGGGTGAGGGTGCCTGACATGCGACTCCTTGCGAGAAGTGGCCGGCCGGGTGCTGACTCCCTCAGGGTAGGGGCGCACGAGGGTCTATGGGGGGATGCTCGCCGTAGGCTGGCACTCCTATGAACGACGCTCCCATCGGCATCTTCGATTCCGGCTTCGGGGGGCTCACGGTGGCGCGGGCGATCATGGATCAGTTGCCCCATGAACCTGTCCTCTACATAGGGGATACCGCGCGCGGGCCCTATGGACCGCGACCGATCGCGGAGGTCCGCGAGTACTCCCTCGAGATCATGGACACTCTCGTCGGATCGGGGGTCAAGCTCCTGGTCATCGCCTGCAATTCAGCGAGCGCCGCAACGGTCCGCGATGCGCGCGAGCGGTATGACGTCCCCGTCATCGAAGTCGTTCATCCTGCTGTCCGTCGCGCGGTGACCTCAACACGCACGAACATCGTGGGTGTCATCGGAACGCAGGCGACGATCACGTCCCAGGCGTACGACGACGCCTTCGCTGCCGCCCCCGCGATCAGCCTCCATACGCAGGCGTGTCCCCGATTCGTGGAACTCGTGGAGGCTGGGGTGACGAGCGGCGATGAGGCGGTGCGTGTCGCCCGCGAGTACCTGGCCCCGCTGCAGCAGGCCCAGGTGGACACGCTCGTGCTCGGGTGCACGCACTACCCACTCCTTACGGGCGTCCTCTCCTACGTGATGGGAGAGGGAGTGACCCTGGTGTCGAGCGCGGAGGAAACGGCGCAGGACGTGTTCCGCACGCTCACCGCGAGGGAGCTTCTCCGCGACACTCGTTCGGAACCGCCGGTCCATCAGTTCTTGGTGACCGGTGACCCGGGCGAATTCGAGCGGCATGGGCGGCGGTTCCTCGGGCCGGAACTCGGCTTGGTCGAGCGCATCTGATCGCCCCACTACAGTCCCGATCCATGACCCGATCTGATGGCCGCGCGGCCTCCGACCTGCGACCCGTCTCCTTCGAGCGCAATTGGCTTGACTTCCCGGAGGGATCGACACTCATTTCTTTCGGTAAGACCCGCGTTCTATGCACGGCGTCGTTCACGCCCGGGGTTCCTCGTTGGTTGAAGGACTCGGGCACCGGATGGGTGACCGCGGAGTATGCGATGTTGCCCCGGGCCACCAACGAACGCAACCAGCGGGAATCCGTCAAGGGCAAGTTGGGGGGACGCACGCAAGAGATCTCCCGGCTGATCGGACGCAGTCTCCGTGCCGTTGTCGACATGTCCGTCCTCGGGGAGAACTCGATCCTGATCGACTGCGATGTGTTGCAAGCTGACGGTGGGACGCGGACCGCCGCGATCACTGGTGCTTACGTGGCCCTCGCGGATGCGATCACGTGGGCAATCGGCCAGGGGCATATCGCCCGCGATCCCTTAACCGACTCCGTGGCGGCCGTGAGTGTGGGAATCATCGATGGCGAGCCAAGGCTGGATTTGCACTACGACGACGACGTGCGTGCCGAAACGGATATGAACGTCGTCATGACCGGCGGAGGAAAGTTCGTCGAGGTTCAAGGCACCGCTGAAGGAGAGCCCTTCGACCGTGCACTCCTGGATCGACTCCTCGACCTCGCCGCCACAGGGATCGCTGATCTCACCACGATGCAGCGGGCCACACTCGGTCGATGAAGGCCGTCCTCGCAACCCGCAATCAGCACAAGGTTGCTGAGCTGCGTCGCATCCTGGCGTCGGCGCATCTTGAACTGGAGCTCGTGGGAACAGATGAGTTCCCCGATCTCCCTGATGTTCCAGAGACGGGCTCCACATTCGCGGCGAATGCGCTGCTGAAGGCGCACGATGTCGCTCGGCGCACAGGATGCATCGCTATTGCCGATGACTCCGGTCTCTGCGTCGACGCACTCAACGGGATGCCCGGAATCCTCTCCGCACGCTGGGCCGGCTCCCATGGGGATGACGTTGCAAATCTCACGCTCCTGCTCAATCAGCTCGCCGATGTCCCCCCGCAACGTAGGGGAGCGGCGTTCCACTGCGCTGCTGCTGTCGCCACACCCGAGGGGGATGAACGGGTGGTCGAAGGCGTGCTCACCGGATCATTGACGGATGCACCACGGGGTGAGAACGGTTTCGGCTACGACCCGATCTTCGTGCCGACCGGGTACGTACTGACCACCGCGGAGTTGACTCCTCAGGAGAAGGATGCAATCAGTCATCGCGGTCAGGCGTTCCGAGCACTCGTGCCGGTACTTCGAGATCTCTGTGCGGAAGGCGGGACTCGAACCCGCACGCCCGAAGGCACCAGGACCTAAACCTGGCGCGTATGCCAGTTTCGCCACTTCCGCGTGCCCGGGAGTCTAGGTGCGCGGTAGGGCGCGCCCCGCGGTGCTTGGGTTCTTATTGCGAGTCTTTTGCAACTGCCCATAATTGGATCTAAGATGCGCATATGTGGTTCACATCCCGAAATGTCCTGATTGGTGCAGTAGCAGCCGCGGTGGTCGTGTGCGGCTGTTCTAGCTCGGGTGACGAGGCTGCCTCGTCCTCGGGCAGTGAGCGCCTGCTCGTCGCCACCACCGTCTCCCCGATCACCTCGATCGTCTCGCGGGTGGGCGGTGACTGCATCGAGGTTCGGGGCATCGTGCCGGAGGGCACCAACTCGCATACCTTTGAGCCCGCTCCCTCTGTGGCGGCGTTGTTGAGCGACGCTGACGTCGTCTTCATCAACGGTCTGAAACTCGAGGATCCGACTCTGGAAATGGCGCAAGCCAACATGCGTGACGATGCCGAGCTCGTCGAACTCGGCACCCTGGCACTTCCCGAGTCCGAGTACATCTACGACTTCTCCTTCCCGAAGGAGGAGGGGAAGCCGAATCCGCATCTGTGGACCGACCCCACGTTCGCGATCGAATACGCGCAGATCGTGAGAGACGTCTTGACCGAACGTGACCCGGCGTGCGCGGAGACGTTCCAGGCCAACCACGAATCCTTCGAAGCCCAGGTGAACCTATTGGCCGAGGCGATTCGCGAGGACCAGAAGACTGTTCCCAACGGCAACCTCAAACTCGTGACCTATCACGACGCGTACGCCTACTTCGCCGACAACTTCGGCTGGGAGGTCGTCGGTGCGCTGCAGCCCAGCGACTTCGCTGATCCCACGCCGGCCGAGGTTGTCACCCTGATCGAGCAGATCAAGGCCGAGGGAGTGCCGACCATCTTCGGGTCTGAGGTGTTCCCCTCCGATGTCCTCGAGGAAATCGCCAATGAGACCGGGGTGCGCTACGAGGACTCACTGCGCGACGATGACCTACCGGGTGCTCCGGGGGATGCGAATCACTCGTGGTTGGGGCTGATGCAGTACAACTTCGCCACGATGATCGAGGGCTTGGGCGGGAGGGCACCGAACGTCCGTGCGGTGGACATCTCCAGCCCAGCCCCGGATGCGGCAGACTATCCACAGTGACGGGTACTGGAGTCGGTCCTGAACTGATCCGACTCACCGATGTCGATGCCGGCTACGACCATGAGGTCGTCCTGCACGACGTCAACGTGCACGTTCACGAGGATCAATTCACCGGGATCGTGGGCCCGTCCGGAGCGGGGAAGACCACCCTGCTCCGATTGATGCTCGGCATTGTCAGACCGATGTCCGGCTCCATCGAGATGCGTCCAGACCTGCGCATGGCCTATGTGCCCCAGTTGGAGACCGTGAACTGGGACTTCCCGGTCACGGTCCTGGAATGTGTGTTGATGTCCGGCTCGCGGGTTGGGCGGGTCTCCCTCCCGTGGGCGAGCAAGCCTGAGAAGGCCGAAGCACATGCCGTCCTCGAACGGCTGGGCATCGACACCCTCGCTGACCGGCAGATTCGAAACCTCTCCGGCGGTCAGCAGCAGCGCATGTTCCTCGCACGTGCGCTGTATCGAAGGCCCGAGCTGCTACTCCTCGACGAGCCGACGAGCGGCGTGGACGTCACCACGCGACATGACGTTCTCCACCTCCTTGCCGACCTCCATGAAGACGGGGTGGCGATCGTCTTGACTACCCATGACCTCAACGGCATGGCCGCGCACCTGCCCCACCTGGTGTGCGTGAACCATCGAGTCATCGCAGACGGCACGCCGGCCGACGTCATGCGGCCGGAGGTTCTCGAGCAGACCTTCGGGGCCCGCATGGAAGTTCTTGAGCACCTCGGGATGCGCGTGGTCGTTGATGAACGTCCGGAACACGCGATGAAGTGGACCTCCTGATGGACGCCATCCTCGAACCGCTTCGTTACGCGTTCTTCCTCGAAGGTTTACTCGTAGCCACGCTGTCCGGTGCCCTGCTCGGCTTCATCGGCGTTTTCATCGTGCTGCGCGGCATGAGTTACATCGGCCACGGACTCTCGCACTCGATCTTCGGCGGATTCGCCGCAGTCCAACTTTTCGCCGCGCAGTTCTACGTCCTCGGGGCAGGACTCTGGGGAATTGCCTCTGCCCTCGCCATCAATGCCGTATCCCGGCGAAGCAGGTTGGGTGCGGACGCCGCGATCGGAGTCATCACCACGGCGTCCTTCGCTCTGGGTGTGGCACTGTTCGCGCGATTCGGCACGAGCGGACCATCCTTCGAGAACGCGCTCTTCGGCAGCATCCTCGGAATCTCACCGGAGCAGATCATCGGCCTTGTTGCGGTATCCCTGCTCGCGGTCGCGTTCATCTTCCTTCGTTATCGCGCGCTGCTCTTCACGACTTTCGACCCGGGCGTTGCCGACGTTTCCGGAATACGGGTGAATCGGGTCGAAGCGCAGTTAATGATCGTTCTCTCTCTGGCGATCCTCGCGACTTTGACCGTCATCGGTGTGACGTTGGTGGCGGCGATGTTGGTCATCCCGGCAGTTGTCGCTCGGATGCTCACGGATTCATTCGGCCGAATGCTCGCGTGGAGTACTGGCATCGGAGCCTTCTGCGGCCTTGTGGGGATGTATGTCAGCTACTACGCCGAGGTCCCATCCGGCACGATGATCGTGCTGGTGGGTGCGGCGGTCTTCCTGGTCGTGTTCGTCCTCGCGGGACGCAATCGCCGTCGCCGGTCCGCAGGTCTGGATCCCCATTGGGAGCCCGTCCCTGCTACCCCGTCCCTGCGGAGCTAGGGCCGCCTACGCCGTAGGCTGAGGAGACACAGGAAGGACCTCATCGATGCCAGCCAAGGGCGCTTCCCACTCTCAGTCGATCGTCGATCTGCAGACCGAGGTCGTTGCCGCGCGCGAGGAATTCGTCGCAAGCATGTCGCAACTGCGTGCAGCAACGACCCCCGCGGCACTCGTCCAGCGGAGCGCACGCGCCGTCGGCAACTGGTTCATTGACGAGTACGGTGGAATCCGGCCCGAACGCGTGGCAATCGTCAGTGCAGTCGTCGTGGGCTACGTCGCCTTGCGCATCGCGCGACGCCGATGACCACCCGTCCGATGACGGATCCCGCCGTCGGACTGAGCGACTCCGAGGTAGCCGCCCGCGTTGCGCGCGGCGAGGTCAACACACAGGTAGTGGCTACGGCCCGAAGCCTGGGCAGCATCATCAAAGAGAACACTTTCACCTGGTTCAACTTCCTTGTGGGCTCCCTCTGGATTGTGATGTTGCTGATCGCGCCAATCCAGGATTCCCTTTTCGGTTTCGTGATCGTCGCGAACACCGCGATCGGCACTATCCAGGAGTATCGAGCCTCGCGGACGCTCGCGAAGTTGGCCGTCGTCACGATGGCGCAGCCTGTGGTGCGGCGTGCTGGTGTCAACCGAGTGATCCCTGCTTCGGAGATCGTGCTTGATGACGTGGTGGTCCTTAGCACGGGAGATCAGGTCGTGGTGGATGGGACCGTCCTCTCGACCGCCGGCATGGAGATTGATGAAAGCCTGCTCACCGGCGAGGCGGATCCCGTGGACAAGAACGTTGGGGATGGGGCGATGTCCGGGTCGTTCGTCGTTGCAGGATCCGGGACGATGCAGGCCACGCGTATCGGACGCGAGTCCTTCGCATCCGGGCTCACCGAGCAGGCCTCAAAGTTCGTGGCGACGAACTCCGAGCTGCGCGATGCCATCAACCGATTCATCCGCTACGTGTCCTATGCGTTGGTCCCCGTAGGCGGCTTGCTGCTGTGGTCGCAGCTAGTGCAAGCCGATCTGCCGTGGCGGGATGCGCTGCGGGGCACGATCGCGGGTGTCGTGACGATGGTGCCCGAGGGTCTCGTACTGCTCACCAGCATTGCGATGGCGGTGTCCGTGGTGCGATTGGCGCGGATGAAGGTGCTGGTCCAGGAGTTGCCCGCGGTGGAGACGCTCGCGCGCGTCGATGTGATCTGCGTCGACAAGACCGGAACGTTGACGCTGCCCGGGATGCAGGTGCGGGAGGTCGTGGACCTCCGGGAGAGTGCCGGGGCCGTCTATGTAGATCTCGGTGCTGTCCTCGGTGCCCTCGGGGCGAGTGAGTCCTCGCCCAACCCCACGTTGGCGGCCGTGGCGACGGCGTATCCATCACCGGGATGGACGGTGAGCGGCTCCGTCCCGTTCTCGAGTGCGCGCAAATGGTCGTCCGTCACCTTCGCCGACCACGGCTCCTGGGTGCTGGGTGCTCCCGAGATGGTGGTGCCTGGTTCTGTGGTGCTGACGCGTGCCGCGGGATACGCGGACAGCGGTGCGCGGGTGCTGCTGTTGGCTCAGGCTCGGGGTGAGGTGAGCGCCGAATCATTAGGCGAATGCGATCCGGTGGCTTTGGTGGTCATCGATCAACAGTTGCGTCCCGACGCCGCCGAAACCGTCCGGTACTTCCTGGCTCAGGGCGTCGACGTGAAGGTGATCTCCGGTGACAACGCGACCACCGTGGGCGCGATCGCGGGGCAGGCCGGGATCCCGGGCGCGGGACAACCGGTGGATGCCCAGGGGCTACCGGACTCGACCGCCTCCGTGGCCGAGGTCATGGCGAGTTCCTCGGTATTCGGGCGGGTGACCCCGGCCCAGAAGCAGGAGATGGTCGATGCGCTGCACCTACGTGGAGCCACCGTCGCGATGACCGGCGACGGGGTGAACGACGTTTTGGCATTGAAGGCCGCGGACCTCGGCATCGCGATGGGGTCGGGATCAGGTGCCACTCGAGCAGTGGCGCAGTTGGTGCTGGTCGACAATTCGTGGTCGTCCCTCCCCAGCGTGGTGGCCGAGGGACGACGCGTGCTCGGCAACATCGAGCGCGTCTCCGACGTCTTCCTGACCAAATCCTTCTACTCCATGGTCGTGTCGCTGGCAACCGGCATATTCGCCATCGCCTTCCCGTTCCTACCCCGGCATCTCTCGTTGGTGAGCGCACTCACGATCGGTATCCCGAGCTTCTTCCTCGCCTTGATGCCGAATACCGAGAAGTTCCGTCCAGGGTTCTTCCGTCGCGTTGTGATCTTCTCCCTGCCCGCCGGGGTGATCGCCGCGGTGTGCTCCCTGACGAGCTACAGCCTTGCGATACGTGTCGGCGAACCGGTCCTCAGCGCGCAGGCGGCGGCGACGGTGACGCTGTTCATCATTGCCACCGCGGTGATGCTTGAAGCTGCCCGCCCGCTGAACCTGCTTCGGATCGGGATCGTGGGGTTGATGGTGTTGCTCTTCCTACTAGTGCTGTACATCCCACCGGTTTCGGCATTCTTCGCCCTGTCGCTGGGTCCCGAGCGTTACTCCCTCGTTGCCATCAGCATGGGACTGCTGGGCGCGGGTTTGGTATGGCTGGCTAGCGTGATCACGGATAGGTGGCGACACACGAAGGGTGGACCGGCATGAGGATCGGCTTGTCGACCTCGTCGGTGTTCCCGGAGTCCACTGCTGCCGCCTTCGAGGTGGCCGCGAACCTGGGATACGACGGCGTCGAAGTCATGGTGGGAACCGACGCGATGAGCCAGGATGAAAATGCCCTGCTCCACCTGCGCGATCACTACGGGGTCGAGGTGCTGTCCATCCATTCACCCTGCCTGCTGATCACGCAGCGGGTGTGGGGGACGGACTCGTGGGGGAAGTTGCAGCGGGCCCAACAGGTGGCGGAGAAGTTGGGCGCGGCCACGGTGGTCGTACATCCGCCGTTCCGGTGGCAGCGGGAGTATGCGCGCGAGTTCGTCGAGGGTCTGCGGAGGATGGAGTCGGAGACCTCTGTGCGATTTGCGGTGGAGAATATGTATCCGTGGCGTGCGGGTCCCGGTCGTCTGGGCGCCTACTCACCGGACTGGGACGTCCGCAACCACGACTACACCCACACCACCCTGGACCTGTCGCATACGTCGGTCTCGGGGACCGACCCGGTGGAGATGGCGCGTGACCTCGGCTCGCGCCTGGCGCATATCCACCTCGCGGACGGCACGGGCGCACCCGTCGACGAGCACCTCGTACCCGGGCGTGGCACGCAACCGGTGGTGGAGTTGCTGTCGGAGCTGGTGGCGACGGGTTTCCGCGGTGACGTGATCGCGGAAGTTGGGACACGTCGAGCTCCCGACCGAGGTGTCCGGGAGGCCGATCTCGCGGAGACGCTGGCGTTCGCGCGCACCCACCTGGGGGGCCTCGATGGATAGCGCGGATGTCGGACGGGCGGCGGGTGCCGCGGCGCGTGCGGTGCTGGCGCGCGCCGGATATGCAGATACGACGTTGAAGGCAGTGGCGAGCGCAGCTGGGATCGCACCGGATGTGCTCGCCTCGCTCTACCGGAACCGCGAGGAGCTGCTTCGTGCCGCGCTGCAACTTCCCTTCGACCCGACCTCCGCGGTTCCACGCCTGGTGGGTCCCGGTTTGGATGGGATGGGGGAACGGCTGGTGCGTGCCGCTTTGGCGGTCATGGAGTCCGACCAGATGCGCAGCGACATCGCGTATGTGGGTCGGGCGGCCTCGGGCGGCCTCGGTTCTGCTGGCGGTTCGGTGGACGTGGTGGGGCTGGTGCGTGGGGCCTTTGACTTCGTCCAGGACACCGTGGTCGACCGGGCGCTGGAGAGCCTGGGGGTGCCAGATGCGCGGATGCGCGGCGCGCTGATCACCTCGTATCTGGCCGGGGTGATGAGCACCCGATACGTGGTGAAGATGGAACCGCTGGCCTCGGCGAGCGATGATGAGGTCGTGGCACTCGTGGCTCCCCTGATCCAGCGCACCCTGGATCCCCGCAACCCCCTGCGGGAGGCGTAGGGAGTGGGAGTCGTCGACACCGTCCTGCGGGACAACCCGGTGGTCCGCGCGGTAAGTGCGCGCGTGGCCGGTGGCGACTATGTGCACGCGGGAGTCGACGCCGCAGTGGCGTTGACCGACACCGGTAGATGGGTGTCCTTCGAGCGCGTTGACACCGAGGAACCCGACGTCGTGCTCGCCGACGCCGTCGGATTGGCGCGGGCACTCTTCGATGCTGGGCTCGGAGGGGTCAGCGAGATCGACGTGTTCCCCTTCGATCTCGGTGAGGAACGCCTGATGGTGCTGGCCCGCGCATGTGCGGAAACGCGGGTAGATCTCATGCTCGGCTTCGGTGACGGGGCCGATATCGACATCACCTGGGAGTTGGCGGATCGCTTGCGCGCCACCGGTGCGTCGGTGGGTGTGACGCTGAGTGCCGCCATGCGGCGAACCGAATCGGACTGTCGTGAGTGGGGTGACACGCGGATCCGGTTGGTGAAGGGTGCGCATCAACCTTCCGGGGGTCCGATCTTCCGCAGTACGCATGAGGTGGATAAGTCATACGTGCGATGTGCACGTGCGTTGATTGCGGGCTCGGGAATGGCCAGTTTCGCCACGCATGATCAACGCTTGGTCGAGATCGTCGAGGCGCTCGCGGACAAGCGACTTCGCCTTCCGGGGACCTATGAGTTCGCCTTATATGCCGGCCGCCGCGACGCGGAGCAGCAACGTTTGCTCGCCGGGGGACATCGGGTGCGGGTGAGCATCCCGCTGGGACCCGACCTGCTCGCGCGGGTTGTCGGCAACCTCGTGCAGCAGCCGTCCGCCCTGGCGTCGGGCGTCCTCGCCCTGGTGCCGCGCCGATCCGTGGCAGGGTGAGCCCGTGCGCGTGGTGGTGATTGGTGGCGGCGTGATGGGCCGCGCCCTCATCGCAGGTTTCGGGACGCTCGATCCTGCGCCGGAGATCGTGGTGGTGGAGAAGGACGCAGCACGAGCGGAGGAGTTGCGCGCCGCCGGTGTTGATGTTGCGGATCTCACGGCAGTGTCGGAGGCGGACGTGTTGCTCGTCGCGGTCAAGCCCCAGGACGTGGCCGCGCTTATCGCGGAGGTGGGTGCGGCGATCCCGTCGTCGGCCGTGGTGATCTCGATTGCCGCCGGGGTCAGCACCTCGTCGCTCGAGTTGCATATCGCCGCCGCGGGTGGAGCGGCGCGCAGCATCGTGCGGGTGATGCCCAATACCCCTGCCCGGATCGGTGCCGGGGTACTCGGCCTCAGCGCGGGGAGCGCCTGTCCGGAGTCTGCGGTGGTCACCGCCGTCCAGCTGATGGAAACAGCCGGGGTTGTGGTCACCGTTCCCGAAGAGCACCAGGAGGCGCTCACCGCGGTGTCCGGCAGCGGACCGGCATATGTGTTCTACCTCGCCGAGAAACTCATTGAGTCGGCCCAGGCGCATGGTCTCTCCGATGACGTCGCCGAGGCGATCGTGCGGCAGACCCTTCTGGGCTCGGCCCTCCTGTACGCCGAATCGGGCGAATCGCCAGTTGTTCTGCGCCGGAATGTCACCTCGCCGGGGGGCACGACGGCCGCGGCGATCGCGGTGTTCGAGGAACGCGCCCTCGCCGAGATCGTCCACGCCGCCCTCGCCGCCAACATCAAGCGTTCGGGAGAACTTTCGCTCTGACCGGACCAGTTTCGGGAAACCGGTTTCCCATCGGCCCCAGGGCCCACTAGTGTTCGGATGCCCGGGCGGGATGGCCCGGATGAGGAAGGGGAATCATGGCTGGCACCGACTCATCGCTGAATGAGGTTCGTTTCCTCACCGTTGCCGAGGTCGCTGCTGTGATGCGCGTGTCCAAGATGACTGTGTATCGGTTGGTACACAACGGTGAACTCCCGGCGGTGCGAGTCGGTCGGTCGTTCCGCGTTCCCGAGCAGGCGGTGCACACCTACCTCCGTGACTCCTACGTCGAGACCGCCTGATTGGTTCCCCGAATCCCGTCACTAGGCTTCGGGGTCGGTTAACTTTCACGTAGGGATCGTTCATGGGCTCAGTGGTCAAGAAGCGGCGTAAGCGGATGGCCAAGAAGAAGCACCGCAAGCTGCTCCGCCGTACCCGGGTCCAGCGACGCAATAAGAAGTAACCCTGTCGATCGCCCTCGTCACCGGCGTCTCCCGCTATCTCGGGGGACGCCTGGTCGCGGAGCTGGCGCCGCACTTCGACCGGGTCATCGGGGTCGATGCGATCGAGCCACCCCGAGCTTTTCCCGGTGAATTTGTCCGCGCCGATATCCGCAATCCGATCCTGTCTCGCGTCATGGCGTCGGGTGTCGACACCGTGATCCATATGGGTGTCATCTCCACTCCCAGGCAGGCGGGGGGCCGGATGGAGATGAAGGACATCAACGTCATCGGCACCATGCAACTCCTCGCCGCCTGCCAGCGCACCCCCTCGGTCCGGTCGCTCGTGGTGAAGTCCACCTCGATGGTCTACGGCTCGGGCCCCAAGGATCCGGCGATGTTCACTGAAGACACCGAGCCACGTCATCAGCCTGTGTCCGGATGGGCGAAGGACTCCGTCGAGGTCGAGGCGTACGTACGCGGTTTCGGTAGGAGGCGTCCCGATGTCCGTATCGTGACGCTGCGGTTCGCCAACATCATCGGCCCGGGAATGCGCACCGGCATGACCGCGTACTTCCGACTCCCCGTGGTGCCGACCGTGGCGGGATTCGACCCGCGGCTCCAATTCACCCACGAGGATGATTCCCTGGCAGCGGTGCGGGTCGCGGCCGTGTCCGAGCACGCGGGCACCTTCAATATCGCCGGTGACGGGGTGATCACCGTGACGCAGGCGATCCGGCACATGGGCAAACTCCCCGTGCCCACCCCGCGCCTTGCCCTCGACGCACTGCGCCAGGTCGGCTCGATCGGCGCCGATTTCTCCTCCGAGCAGATCCGTTTCCTGACATACGGGCGGGTCCTCGACACCAGTGCTGCGCGGGACACCCTCGGGTTCACATGTGAGTATTCGACGGTGCAGGCATTCGACGATTTCGCTCGCTGGGCACGGAGCGGCTGAATGGCCGAGTCGATCTCGCAGGCATCGCGGAGGGTGGGCAACACGGGCCCACAGCCGGAGGCACCGCGAGTGGTCATCTCCGCCGAGGCGTCCGAAGGCACCGATCCCCGCGCGTTCCTCCATGACCGGGTGACGGGTGACTACCCCATTGACGACTTCGGCTTCGACCCCGAGTTCACCGAAAGCGTGCTTCTACCCCTGATGCGACCCTTCTACCGGAACTGGTTCCGGGTCGAGGCCAGTGGACTTGAGCACGTTCCCGCGGACTCGGGCGCTCTCGTCGTCGCGAACCACTCGGGGACGCTCGCGTTCGACGCGATCATGACCCAGGTCGCGCTCAAAGACGACCATCCGGCGCACCGCAACCTGCGCATGTTGGCCGCCAACCTCGTCTTCGAGACACCCGTGATCGCGGATCTCGCGCGCAAGGCCGGGCACACCCTGGCGTGCCACGCCGATGCCGAGCGACTCCTCGCCGCGGGTGAAGTGGTGGGCGTCTGGCCGGAGGGGTTCAAGGGCATCGGCAAGCCTTTCCGCGAGCGTTACCGGCTGCAGCGATTCGGACGCGGGGGATTCGTGGCGGCCGCGATTCGTACCGGTGCACCGATCATCCCCACCGCGATCGTCGGTGCCGAGGAGATCTACCCCATGATCGCCAACGCGAGTCCCCTGGCCCGGGTACTCGGTCTTCCCTACTTCCCGATCACCCCGACTTTCCCGGCCCTCGGACCCCTCGGGCTCATTCCGCTGCCGAGCAAGTGGATGATCCATTTCGGCACCCCGATCTCGACGTCGGAGATCCCGGCCGATGCCGCCGACGATCCGATGGTTCTGTTCGACATCACCGATCAGGTGCGCGAATCGATCTCGGCCTCGATCGCGCGGTTGCTGGCGATTCGGGAGTCGGTGTTCGGTTAACGCCTCCGACGTAGGGCACGCAACGTGTAACCAACGGCGAGACCCGCTGCGACTCCGGCGGCTCCGGTGGCAACTGGCTTGATGTAGGGCCGGATGTGCGCGCGGCGACGGAAGTCCCGGATCCGCCAGTCCATGCTGCGGGCATGTTCGCGCAGTTCCGGGTCGGGGTTGACCGCGACCGGGAACCCGACCTCGGACAGCATCGGGACGTCGTTGATCGAATCCGAGTAGGCACTGCATTGCGCGAGATCCAGTCCCTCGCGCTCGGCGAGTGCCCGCACCGCCTCCGCTTTCGCCAACCCGTGCAGCGGTGGTCCCACGAGCCGTCCGGTGTAGCGGCCGTCATGAATTTCCGACACTGTGCCGAGGGCACCGGTGAGCCCCAGGCGTCGCGCGATAACGCTGGCAAGTTCCACCGGGGTGGCCGTCACCAGCCACACCTGCTGCCCGGAATCGAGGTGACCCTGCGCGAGCGCGAGGGTTCCCGGGATGAGCTTGTCGACCATCACCTCGTCGAAGATGACCTCGCCGAGTGCGGCGAGGTCATCGACCTTGCGGCCTTCGACGAAAGACAGTGCTGACTGGGTGACCGAGGCCATGTCCTCGAGATCCTCGGATCCGCTCGTGACGAACTTCAGCTGCTTGATTCCGAAGCCGATGATCTCGCGGGGTGTGAAAAAGTTATGACTCGCGAGGCCCACCGCCACGTGATAGAGGCTGGAGCCCTTCATGATGGTGTTGTCCACGTCGAAGAACGCCGCCGCAGTCGCATGCGTTGCTGTGGCGGTCGCTGCCTGCGCCGACGCCCGAGCCGAAAGGCGGTACGAGGACAACACGCTGTCCTGCACGTCCTCATCGGTCGCGCGCTCGTCGGCCATGCGATGAATGTAGTGACGGGAGCCCGGTGCGGGAGGATGGTCGGGTGGCCAGGGTCGAAATCATCGGCAAACCGGATTGCCACCTGTGCGCCGACGCCGAGGTGGTGGTGGCCGGAGTGTGCGCCGAGGTGGGTGCCGACTACCTGGTCCGATCGATCCTGGACGACCCGGCCCTGGCCGACCGGTACTGGGAGCAGATTCCGGTGGTGCTCGTGGACGGCAGGCAGCACGACTTCTGGCGGGTGGACCCGGTCCGGCTCCGGGCCGCCCTAACGTCCTAATATCGGACGATTTCGTCCGGTCAACTTTGTGCATTCGTTACCGTGGCGCCTACATTCCTCTCTCGCAAGAGTCCAGGAGCACCGTGCCACTTCCCACCGACCGTCTCGCCACGCGCGGGATACCCGACGCCACCGTCGCCCGGCTACCCGTGTACCACCGGGTTCTCTCCGCATTGCAGGAGGACGGTGTCACCACGGTCAGCAGCGAGGAACTCGCGCTGGCATGTGGGGTGACGTCGGCGAAACTCCGCAAGGATCTGTCCCATCTCGGCTCGTATGGGACGCGCGGCGTCGGCTACGACGTCGAGTTCCTGAGCTACCAGATCGCCCGGGAACTGGGGATTACGCAACCCTGGGGCGTGGTCCTCGTCGGCGTCGGCAATCTCGGACGTGCGCTCGTGTCCTACCGCGGATTCGCGAGCCGCGGGTTCCGGATCGTCGGGCTGATCGATGCGCACCCCGACGTCGTCGGCGCGCAGGTGGCGATCGGCGACGAAAACCACCACGTGCGCGCCATGGCAGATCTGCGGGAGGTGGTCCGAATGGGCAATGCCAGCATCGCCGTCATCGCGACCCCCGCGGACGCTGCGCAAGAGGTGTGTGATCGTCTCGTCGAGGCGGGCATGACCAGCATCCTGAACTTCGCCCCGGTCGTCTTGAGTGTCCCCGAGGGTGTCGAGGTACGCAAGGTCGATCTCGCAGTCGAGTTGCAGATCTTGGCCTTCCACGAACAACGGCGCAGCGAAACGCTGCCGGAGGTGATGAACGCATGAGCGCGTCCAATAAGGCGCCGGCGAAGAAGGCTGCAGTGAAGAAGGCTGCGCCGGAGAAGAAGGCTGCAGTGAAGAAGGCTGCGCCGGAGAAGAAGGCCCCGGCTGCGCCGGCGAAAAAGGCTGCGTCCGTCGTAGCGAGCGAGCCGGTGAAGAAGGTCGCGAAGAAGACCCCTGCGCCGATCATTGACGACTCGGGTCCGGAGGAGGCTCCGGCGCCGGTCAGGCGTGCACCACGCGTGACCACTGTGTCGATCCTTGCAGGAGGCCCGGGAGATCCGCAGTTGCTCTCCGTGCGCGCGGCAGCACTTCTCGATCGCGCCGACGTCGTGATCGCCGATGTCGAAACCCTCGCGATCGCACAAGCCTTCGCCCGGCCCGAGGTCATCACCACGCCGATCGGCAAGGACGGTGTGGCACTCCCGCCGGCCGAGCGCGCCAAGGCCGCTGCCGATGCGGCGAAGGCAGGGCAGCACGTGGTGCGGCTCATCTCCGGTGATCCGATTGTGGACGGCACGCTCGTCAACGAGGCGTCTGCACTTGTGAAACTCGGGATGACCTTCGAGGTTGTTCCCGCGGTATCCGAGGTGTCGGGAATCCCGGCGTACGCGGGCTTCAGCCTCACCGGCGGCAAGGTGCGGGAGGTGCGAGTCCTGGATGCACAGGCATCGGACACTCCCTGGTCCGAACTCATGTCACCCCGCGCCACCCTCGTCTTCGTGCGCGGTGCGGATAAGGCGCCCCAGATCGCCGAGGCGTTGATGAAGGCGGGGCGTGATCCCCGAACCGCGGTCGCGGTAACCCGCGAAGGATCGACCGTGGATCAGCGCACGATCGTGTCCACCCTCGGTGAAGTCGGCGCGGCAGCCAGGGCACAGCGCGGGCACGGACCGGGTCTCGTGGTCGTCGGCGAGATCATCGAGCAGCGCGAGAAACTGGATTGGTTCGAGCGCAAGTCGCTTATCGGGTGGCGTGTGCTCATTCCTCGGACCCAGGACAACGCCGGACCCCTCATCGAGTTGCTCCGCGCCAATGGCGCGGTGCCGGTGGAGGTTCCCACCATCTCCGTCGAACCGCCGCGCACGCCGCAGCAGATCGACCGTGCGGTGCACGGACTCGTGTCGGGTCGCTACGAGTGGATCGGGTTCACTTCGGTCAACGCCGTGCGCGCGATCCGCGAGAAGCTCGACGAGTACGGCCTCGATGCGCGCTCTTTCGCCGGACTCAAGGTCGCTGCGGTGGGGGATTCCACGGTCGACGCGTTGATCGAGTTCGGGGTGCGCCCGGATCTGGTGCCGCGTGAAGAGCAGACCACGCAAGCCCTCTTGGATATCTGGCCGGTCTACGACTCCCTGGTGGATCCGATCAACCGGGTATTCCTGCCTCGCGCGGATATCGCCACGGACACCCTGGTCGCCGGACTCGCAGAACTCGGCTGGGAGGTCGAGGACATCACCGCGTACCGCACGGTTCGGGCAGCACCGCCGCCCGCGGCAACGCGCGAGGCGATCAAGTCGGGTGGCTTCGACGCCGTGCTCTTCACGTCCAGCGCGACCGTGCGCAATCTTGTGGGCATCGCGGGCAAGCCACACCTATCCACGGTGGTCGCCTGCATCGGGCCCCAGACCGCGAAGACCGCGCAGGAACATGGACTCCGCGTGGATGTCCTCGCTGAGATCAGCACACCCGAGGGCCTCGTGCAAGCACTGGCCGCGCACGGTGATGCGCTGCGCGATTCCGCGACGGACGCTGATGGAAACTGGCGTCCCAGCAAGCGCAGGGTGGTAGCTCGGCGCAAAGTCACCTGATCTGCGACGATCAGGACATGGCCGAAGACCGCACTGTGGTGCACCTGCTGCGCCACGGCGAGGTGCATAACCCGGAGAAGGTGCTCTACGGACGCCTGCCCGGGTATCGCCTGTCGACGTTGGGTGAGCAGATGGCCGATCGTGCGGCCTCAGCACTCGCCGACCATGACATCGCGCTCGTGGTGTCCTCCCCGATGGAACGTGCCCAGCAGACGGCCGCGCCGGTCGCCCTGCACCACGGCCTGGAGATCGTCACCAACGAGGACCTGATCGAGGCAGACAACGTCTTCGAAGGACAGCGCGTCAGCGTCGGCGACGGCGTGCTGAAGCAACCGAGCACGTGGAAGCATCTCTACAACCCATTCCGTCCATCCTGGGGTGAGCCGTACGAAGTCGTCGCCCGGCGCATGCGCGCGGCGATCAGGACCGCGCGCGACTCAGCCAAGGGGCGCGAAGCCGTGCTCGTGAGCCATCAACTTCCGATCTGGGTTGCACGCCTCGACGCAGAGAACCGTCGGCTGTGGCATGACCCGCGCTCGCGACAGTGCACCGTGGCCTCCCTGACGTCGTTGACCTTCGACGAGCGCGATGCCCTCGTCTCGATCGCCTACACGGAGCCCTCGCGCGATCTGCTCGAGAAGGCCAGCCGCATCGCCGGGGCCTGACATGCGCGTGCTCCTGGCCGTGGTGCTCACGATCGGGCTTGGCGCCTGCAGCAGTGCCAGTGGTGAGGCGGGTTCAGGATTCGTCTCCGGCGACGGCTCCCTGGCGGTACTCGCTCCCGCTGATCGACTCCCCGCCCCCGATGTCTCGGGCACGGCGTTGACCGGCGAGGACCTGCGCCTGTCGGACTTCCGCGGTGACGTCGTCGTTCTGAATGTCTGGGCATCCTGGTGCGCCCCGTGTCGCGCGGAGGCACCTGCACTGAACGCGCTCTCCGAGGAACTTGCCGATCAGGGTGTGCAGTTCCTCGGACTCAACACCCGTGACTCGCAGGCCGCCGCGGAGGCCTTCGTGGCGAACAAGGGCGTGCCCTACCCGAGCCTCGTCGATTCGGACGGTCGTATCCAGGTGCAGTTCGCCAACTCGCTTCCGCCCCAGGCGATCCCCTCGACGGTGGTCATTGATCGGGAGGGCCGCGTCGCCGCACGCGCGCTGGGCAAGGTCAGCGAATCCGATTTACGCGGACTCATCGAACCGCTCATCGAAGGCGGCGAATCGCCGTGAGCGATATCGGGACGCTCGTGACGAGCGGGTCGTTGCTGTTGGCCACCCCGATCGCTTTCCTCGCCGGAATCATCGCCTTCGTCTCACCCTGCGTGCTTCCGCTGGCGCCGGGGTACGTCTCCTACGTCACGGGGTTGACGGGTGCGGAGTTGGCGGAGAACTCACGGCGTGGCCGCGTACTCCTCGGCAGTCTCGGATTCGTCGCGGGATTCAGCATCGTCTTCGTCTCCTACGGCGCATTCTTCGGCGGCATGGGTGCGGTGCTGCTGC
>Ga0194132_10001324_pt1 | contig 50090 bp, 43 predicted proteins | sample TA2KigOf80mmetaG_FD_148612 | JGI IMG/M metagenome (GOLD analysis project Ga0194132, IMG submission 148612) | Freshwater microbial communities from Lake Tanganyika, Tanzania - TA2015054 Kigoma Offshore 80m | ecosystem: Environmental > Aquatic > Freshwater > Lake | place: Tanzania: Lake...
TGCCTGACGGCGGATGCCGGGGCTAAAAATTCGCCCGAACATGACATCAATTTGAAGAGGCTCGTCCAAAATCCTCTCCTCCCGAGGTAACGCAAAGGTCTCCTAAGGGAGAGGAGGGAAGCAGCCCTTCCGACCCGTCCCCGGCTTTGTCTCCCCCTTGATGGGGGAGATGTCGCGGCTTTGCGCGACAGAGAGGGTGATTGGGAGGGGTGGCAGGGCGGATTCCCTCTGCTCCCTCTGAGGGAGAAGGTGGCCGAAGGCCGTATGAGGGTGGGCCGTTCCATCCGGGCAACGACCTCTAAGACGCAATCGCCTGAGGCGCCATTGCCCCCTTCATCCTTCATACTTCGCCCTCTCCCCTACCCGTGCGACGGCGCGGCCGGGGCGGCGTCGCGGCGGATGTCTACGTTGAGGAGCGACGGGAGCCCGGAGTCGAAGGCGCGCTCCAGCGCGGGGCGCAGATCGGCGAAGGTTGAGACGCGCTCGCCGTGGCAGCCCATGGCGGTGGCGATCTTGTCGTAGCGCGTGGGCAGCAGCTCGCACTCGTAGAGTCGGCCCTTGCCATAAGAGCGCAGCTGTATCTGGTACTCCGCGCCCCACGCGGCGTCGTTGCCCACGATCGCGACGAACGGCAGGCCGTAGCGCAGAGCAGTGTCCATCTCCAGCGCGTGGAAGCCCGCCGTGCCATCGCCCAGGAAAATGACGATGCGCGACTTCGGGTGCGCCACCCTCGCCGCGATGGCCAGGGGAATCGCGCTGCCGATGGATCCGGCGATGCCGTTGATGACGCGGACCGGGGCGGTCATGCACGCCTGTGCCCACTGCCCGAACTCACCGCCGTCGGAGATGAACACGTCCTGCTCTCCGGTCAGGAACTCCTGCACGGCGTAGCAAAGCTCCGCGGCGTACAGAGGGCCGGTCGGCGGGGAGGCCAGCGCCTTCCACTCGGGCGGCCGGTGGGCCAATGCAGCCTTCGTGTGCTCGGTCCAGGAGCCGTAGTCCCACTCGCGCTCCTTCGCCAGCTTGAGGAGCAGCTCCGTGGACTTTAGCGGGTCGGCGGCGTAGGCCTGCGCGACGCGTGACGCATCCGCAAACTGCCGCTTCGTCTGTTTGATCGACTCCTCTTCGGCGTCGAGCTGGATGAAGCTCGCGTCCGCCGCGAAGGCGGGAGGCTGGCCGAAGCGCATCGTGTAATCGACTTTCTTGCCGACTACGAAGACCGTATCCGCCTTCTGCAGCACGCCGGCCAGGCCGCCCAGGCTGGGGTCGTTCACGCCGCGCGGGCTCTCCATGAACGCGACCGGGATGCGCGTCCTGTGTGACAGCGACTTGACCTCATCGCGCGCCCTGCCGCGCATCATCGCCGGGCCGGCGATCATTATGGGCCGCCGGGCCGTTTCCAGCGCGTCGAGAATTGACGCGGCCTCGCGTTCCTTTAGCGGGCCGGGCGACTGCATGAGGTTGTACGGCAGCGGCCCCGGCTCCTTGATCCCTTCGACAGGCTTCTCAAGGAAGTCGAAAGGCAGCGAGATGTGCACGGGGCCGGGCCGACCGGCGGATGCGATGGCGAAGGCGCGCGTCATGTCTTCGGCGAGGCCGGGGCCGGACTGCGCCGTCCACGACGCCTTGCAAACGTGCGAGGCGATCTCCGCCTGCGCCATCTCCTGGAACGCGCCCTTGCCGAGCTGCGCGAGCGACGCGTGGCCGGTCAGGATGATGCAGGGCGACTCCGCCATCATGGCGCCGTACATGGCTGAGACGGCGTTGGCCATGCCGGGGCCGGCCGTGACCATCGCCACGCCGGGCTGGCCGGTGAGCCTGCCCCACCCATCGGCCATGTGCATGGCGGCGGCCTCGTGCCGGACGTGGACGATGCTGACGCCGGCGTCGATGCAGGCATCGAACAGCGACATGATCTGGTTGCCGGAGAGCGCGAAGATGCGCTCCACGCCCAACGATTTGAGTGTCTTGATGACGACATCCGCGCCGCGCATGACGGGCCTCCGTGTGAGCAGGTTGACAGGGGAGAGGATACACCCGTAACCCTGCGGATGCTAGTCGAAATGGTATAATCTTCGAGCGTCCGGAACGACGCACAATGAGGGGCTAAATGGACATCACCAGCTACGCTACTGTGGGGTTTTATGACCGCGGACTGGAGACCGCGCTGGACGCCATTGCGGCGGCGGGGTTCCGGCAAGTGGAGGTCCTCAGCAACCCGCCGCATATGTCCACGCCGCCGGAGGGCAATGACCTCAGCGAGTTCCTGTCGCGACTTCGTGCGCGCGGGCTGAGCGCCCGAAGCATGCACGCGCCCACCATCAAGACGGTGCTGGCCGCGCCGAACGAGGAGTGGCGCGCGCGGGAGGTGGCGCTGCTGGCGCGGTACCTCCGGCTGGCCGGCGAGCTGGGCGCGAAGGAAATCGTAATCCACCCGAACCCAAACCCGAAGTTCGTCCCCTACCCTGATGACCCTGCTCTGCATGCCGTGATGGTGGCGTGCGCGATGAAGTCGCTTGACGAGCTTGTGCCGGTGGCGGAGAAGGCCGGGGTGTGCATGGCGCTGGAGAATATCCACTACCCCTGCAGGTACCCGTACCGGACCGTGTCGGAGATACGGGAGCTTGTGCAGGACTACCCAGCAAAGCATGTGGGCATCGCGCTCGACACCGGTCACTCTGCGCTGGAGCCGCACAACGTCGCCGATGACGTCCGCATTGCGGGCGACAGGCTGCGGGCTACGCATATCCACGACGTGAAGGGACACGGATACGAGGACGACCACCGCGCGCCCGGGCTGGGTATCCTGGACTGGGCGCCCATCGTCGCCGCCCTGCGGGAGATCAGCTACGCCGGGGCATGGACGTTCGAGGTGATCGAGCCCGTTGCCAGCGAGACTCCTGAGGAGATGGCGCGGGTGACGCGGGAGTGGGCGCGATCGCACGGGCTGTGCTAGACGCTTACTCGAACCAGAATGAGTACAGATCGGCGTCCTCCCGCCAGAAGTGGAGGCGTATGGTTGTCGAGGGGAACGAGGCGGGCGAGTCGGCGCCTTCCCATGTCATAACGTGGTCCAGGCTATCGCCGGCGAAGGCCCGCGACTGCTCGAAGCGGAATCCGGCCGGCCACTCCCCGTCGCGGACGCCGTCCCCTTCGCGGAGGGCGACGCGGATGGCACCGCCGGGCCTGGTGCGCGCGTTGATGTGGAGCCTGCCGCCGGGGCACGCGAGCGGCTTCGTAAGCATGTAGCCGCCCAGGTCGCCGGTGCTCACGGACACGAACCGGTCGCGCTTCAGCGTCGCAAGGCACAGCGTGGGCGGCATATCGCTGCTCGACTTCGCCTGGCCCGGCTTGTGAAGGTACGGGCGGCCGTTGTAGTAGATATAGACTTCGTCGCCCACCTCTGTGATGTGCTGGACGGCCTGCACCATACCCCAGTCGTAGGCGCCCTTCAACGGCTGCGAGTTCGGGATGAAGGTGGGCCGCTCGGGGTGACGCTCCCAGCTCACGCCGTCGCGGCTCCAGGCAAGCTCCACGTCCATCTTGAAGTCCTTGCCGTTGCCGAGGAACTTCTCGTGCTCCACGTGCGACCACAGGTTCCAGAGGAAGCCGAAATAGATGCCGTTGTAGCGTGAGACCGGCATACCGTACAACGCCGGCGCGCTGGCCTCATCCCACCGTACGACGTTGATCGGCTGGGTCCACGAGATAAGGTCTGCGCTCTCGGAGTACGCGATGCGCCTGATCTCCCCCGCGTTCACAGTGGAGCGCCGATAGTGCATGAATACGTCGCGCTCTGGGTTGTATAGGATGTTGTTAAGGGTGTCCGACCGGCCGTAGAACACGGGGTTTTCAGCAGCATCGGTCCAGCGCACGCCATCCTGGCTGTAGGCAATCCGCTGGGTCATGGCGTGCATGTTCTCAGGGTCAGGGAGCGCGCTCTTAACGAGCGACGGCTGGTACAGCATGGCGTACCTGCCACGGTGGCGCATCCGCTCGGGCAGGGCTATCACAGACCCCATCGCATGCTCGAAGCAGACGTTGTTGTCCTTGCTTCCGAAGTGGTCGAAAAGGCCCAGGGACGGCGCGCGCCACTCAACGCCGTTGTCGGACTCGTAATACAGTCCAAGGTGCGCGCCTGGCACGTCATCGTTGCCGGCCTTCTTGATCACTTCTTCATCGACTCCCCGTACCCAGGCGCGGAACAGGCCGCTGTGCGCGTCACGGATCACTGTCCCGTGGTACAGCGGCGACTTCTCGCCGATGCGGATAACGGGATTGGCAGGGTGCTTTACCGGCTGATGAACCGTGCGCCGCGCGCCATTGAGGTCGTCCACGACGCGCCAGTCCATCAGGAGCTGGCGGGCGTGTCCCACATCTACCGGTGAACCCGGGATGATTCTGTAGGAGTGGCGGAATGTCTGGGAGCCCTTGCGGATTGCGGACTCTGTCATCGCGTAACTGAATGTCGGATGCGTGGGCATGGCCTACGTCGCCCCCTTTGCGCCGGCATCGTCGAGCTCCATGGCCTGGTGGATCCAATCGAGAAAGAGCCGGATCTCGATCTCATCCAGGTCGCTCACCTTCACATGGCGCATGTTCTTGCCCGTGCCTTCGATGCGGCCCGAGGAGTCTTCGATGGCGGCGCCGTTCATGAAGCCGAGGGTGGCGTAGCTGTGCGTGGCGGCAAGGTAGAAAACGTTGCCCTTGTTGACGTAGACGGGCTGGCCCCACTTTACCGTCTCTTTGATCTGAGGGTAGGCGTCCAGCAAAAGGTTGCGCAGCGCCTCGGCAATGATGCGCGGGCCGGGGTCCTGCTCGGCCATCCAGCTGTCGACGTTCCTGCTTCGCGGCATGGCGGCGCCTCCGGTACGGGTGACGTGGTGCGGTTAGGAGCGGAGCGAACGGAGGGCCGGACCCCGCCGACCTCTCTCCCCCTGCCCCCTCTCTCCGATTTCAGAGAGAGGGGGTAAATACCTGGGGCTCCGCCCCAGACCCCGGTGCGGGGCAAAGCCCCGCACCCAAGCAAGAGGCTTCGCCAAGTACCCCTCTGAGGCCTTCGCCCTCTGACTCCCATCGGGCCTACGGCCCGAATGGACCTGCCGAGCCTTCGGCTCGGCCTCAATACCCTTTCCCTCCCAGGGAAGGGGCAGGGGTTAGGTGGCTGTTTGTCCCGCCTCTCCCCGATGGAGAGGCGTTTGGGTGCTTTGACCCAAAGGGTGAGGGCTAAGGCTGTTCGGCCCCCTTCTTACCTCTCCCTTGACGAGAGAGGTCGTCCCGATGCCCCATCGGGACGGGTGAGGGTGCTGGCTGCTCCGGCTGTTACCGTACCCCGTACTTCGCTCTGGATCCCGATGAGCCATCGAATCGGGGCTGTCCCCGTACCCCGGCTGAGGGTTGGGTGGGCGCTTACCTCACCCGCACGAGCTTTTGCAGGGAGCGCAGGATGGTCGGCGGGGTCATCAGGCGGCCGATTTCCGAGTAGGCTACCTCTGCAACATATATATCCCCGTGCGAGTCGCAGGCGATGCCGTGCGGGGCGTAGAACCGGCCGGCATCCTCACCGTACGAGTACTCGCCGCAGCGGGCGAGCACCTTGCCCTTGCGGTCCATCACCGTCACGCGCGGGCCCAGGTTGGTGCCCGTAATGTTCGACTTTATGCCGGCGAAGTACTCGCCAACATAGACGACGTCTTCATTGCCGTTGTCCACGCAGACAGCGGCGCACTTGGACATGTTCACCCACTGCTGCTGGAACTTGCCCTTGGAATCGAAGACCTGCACGCGGTGGTTCTCGCGGTCGCCGATGTAGATATAGCCATCGCGGTCGATCGAGATGTTGTGGACGATGTTGAAGCATCCAGGGTCCGTTCCGGACTCGCCCCACGAGGTGACGTACCGGCCATCCGGGGTGTACTGGTGCACCTTGGCGTTGCCGTAGCCGTCGGAAACGTACAGGTTGCCGTTGCGGGGGTCCACGGCGGCGTGGGTGGGCAGACAGAAGGGCTTGCCGCTCATCGCAGGCGCGGGCTTGCCTGGCTCCCCGAGAGTGAAGAGCAGCTTGCCGTCCAGTGTGAACTTGCGCACGGTATGGTCGCCGTTGTCGATGCAGAAGATCGTATCGTCCGGGCCCATCGCCACGCCATGCGGCACCGTGAAGATGCCCTCGCCCCAGGACTTGATGAACTTGCCGTTCCTGTCGTACTTGATGATCGGGTGCCCGCCGCGGTTGAAGACGTAGACGTTGTCGTAGGCGTCCACGGCGACGGCCGTCGCCTCCTTGTAGGTCCAACCCTCGGGCAGATCGCCCCAGTCCTTGCCTGTGATTTCGTACCTGTATTTACCGCTACCGATTATGGCCATTTGTTACCCCTTGGTTAATTGAAATCAGGATTGGACACCCCCCACACCCCGGTCACCCTCTCTGTCAGCCGGAGCCCTGACATCTCCCCCTGAGGGGGAGAATAGACAGGTGGCTTCGCACCTATTTCCACCTTTCCGGGTTCCAGACCTCGAGCATGACCGTCACACCCATGTCCAGGTACTTCTGGCGGTGCTCAGGCTGGTCGTTGCGGTGGCAGACCTTCGTGTCCGAGCCGCGGAGCACCTCCACGGCGTGCTTGACGCAGTCATCTACCGACTTGAACGGGTGCTTCGGATGGCCCTCAATGTCCAGCGTCAGGTCCATGGGGCCGAATGAGATGCAGTCCACGCCGGGCTTGGCGAACTGGCGGGCGTTGGCTACGGCGCTGACGGACTCCACCTGTATCCATAGCACGCCGGTCTCCTCCCAGAACTTGCGGTACTCAACGTGGTCCTTGCGCTTTGCGAGGCCCAGGCGATACCTGCCGCCCCAGCTCCTGACTCCGCGCTGCCTGTAGTAGAAGTTCGCCACAGCTTCGTTGACGGTCTCGTCGGTTTCCACCTGGGGCACCTCAATGCCGGTGGGGCCGAGGTCCAGCAGGTTGCCGACCAGATATGTATGCTTCGTATGTTTGATACGGAAGTGGACGTGCACGCCGAGCTCCGCGCCCATCTCGCAAAAGGCCACCAGATTCTCCTCTGTGAAAGGCGAGTGCTGGCTGTCCACGTGGACGTAAGAGTAGCCGCCCTTCTCCACCACCCTTGCAAGATCGTCCTTTTTCGCGTTCATCGGTGCGGACGTGCCGATCAACACCTCGCCGGCGCGGATGCGCTTCTTGAGGGTGAGGGCGCTCGCTTTCGTGGGTTCCCTGTAGTAGTTCACTGGCGGTTCCTTTCCGTCGGGAGTCTTCGCGGGGATGGCCGGAGTCGCCCACGCTGTCCGACATTATACTGCACGTCGGCTTGCATGGTGCTGGCCCTGTTGACCAGTAAAGGGACTGAAAATATAATCCGTTTTCGACCTGTGGTGTTTTCGTGACGATCTCGCGCACAGGCATGTGCGTTTCGTAGCTGGTGCTCACATGGTTGATCAGGCCCGGGCAGAGCTCTGGGTACAGGGCCGCCCTCAAAATGGGTCCAGAATTGTGCTCTCCAAAGGCGTGACGTGGATCGGCCGCGCCACCACGAACAATATCGTCGTGGAGGACTCCGGCGTGTCCCGCCAGCATGCCGGAATCCGGGAAGACCGGGCGGGCTACTGGATCAAGGACATGGGGAGCACGAACGGCACTTACATCAATGGCCTTCGGGTCCGAGGCGAAGGCCAGCGCCTGCAGGACAACGACCGCATAGAGCTGGGCAGCAACGGCTCGGTTGCCTGGGTTTTCAAGCTGCCGGCGCAAGGCGACTCCAGGAGTGCGTAGACCATGAGTCGCTCCGCCTCGAGAAGCGTCGACAGGCCGTCCAGGCCACCCCGCCGCACCAGAGAGACCCGGCGCTCCGGGGACTCAGAACCCCACTCCGTCAAGCATCGCGACCCCGAAAAGGCACACAACGAACCGCAGCCCGACATGAAGCTATCGCGTGGCTTCGGCAGGGAAGCGTTTCTTGACCACGCAGCTGCCATGGGCGACCATTCTGAACGCGGTACCACGGCCGACAATCTTCAGCGCGCGTACGGGAATCGCTACGTCAACCGGCTTGCCGACCATATCCGGGGCAAGCAAACCGCGCAGAATGCCTCCAGGCCCGCGGCCGCGCCGGCCACGTCAACGATTACCCCGACCCCCGCGCAGGTAACCCAGCCACAGCCTGCTCGTCGTGGTCAGCGATTTCTACGGCGCCCGCTGGAAACGCCCCGGCGCGGAATGGGAAGAGAGCCGCAACCCCATCGACAAGGCCCTGGCCTGGGTGACAACCCTCGCGTAGCCGCCGAAAACTTGTGCGGTGTTGACTGGTGGCAGGATAATTGTTCTAGCCTTTCCCACTCGCCAGGAGCCCTCTTGATCCCTCTCAAGCTCACCGTCCGCAACTTCATGTGCTACCGCGACGGCGCGCCCACGCTCGACCTGCAAGGCATACACGTCGCGTGCCTTTGCGGCCAGAACGGCCACGGCAAGTCCGCATTGCTGGACGCCATAACCTGGGTCCTCTGGGGAAAGGCGCGCGCGGACAAGCAGGAAGAGCTCATCCACCAGGGCCAGGAGGAGATGGCCGTCGACCTGGAGTTCCTTTCCCACGACCAGCGTTACCGCGCCAGCCGCAGGTACGGCCCTGTGGGCCGCGGCAGGCAGAAGGCCACGCTGCTGGATCTGCAGGTCCTGGAGGGCGATGCCGTCCGGCCGATCACAGGCAACACGGTGCGGGAGACGGAAGAGCGTATTCGCGATCTTCTGCACCTGGACTACGATACCTTCGTCAACACCGCCTTCCTCCTCCAGGGCCGCGCCGACATGTTCACCCGCGCCACGCCCAGCCAGCGCAAGGAGACCCTCGCCGAGGTGCTCGGGCTGGGGTACTACCAGAAGCTGGAGGAGCGTGCGAAGGAACGCGCGCGCGACCTGCAGGAAAAGGTCAGGGACATGGACGCCTCCATCGCACTGACAGAGCAGGAAGTCGCCCGCAAGCCACAGGTGGAGGCGGACCTTGCGGCGGTCGCCGCCAACCTGGCGCGCATAGAGCCGGAGGCGGAGGCGCAGAAGCAGAAGGCCGAGCAGGCGCAGCAGTCGGTCGACGCCCTGCGCGTCAAAGTGCACGAGCACGCGGCCGTCGTCCGCCGCCTCGCCGAAGCGCAGCGCGAGGTTGCGGAGCTGGAAAAACAGGCCCGCGCAAACCAGGCGAAAGTCATCGACTTCGAAACCGTGATGAAGCGCGAGCCGGAGGTGCGCGAGGGGCATGCCCTGCTCCAGAAGACCCGCGCGGAGGCCGAGCGGCTTGGCGAGGCGCTATCGAAGAAGAGCAGGCTCGACGGCGAGCGGTCGCGACTGGAGCAGGAGATAGCCGTCCGCAAGGCCGGGCTGTCCGCCGCCGCGGAGCAGCTAAGGAAGCGCATCGCGGACGAGCTCGAGCCCAGGGCGCACAGGCTCCCCCAGCTTGAGGCGGACCTTGCGGCCCTGGAATCAGAGCGCGCACGCCTGGACGCGCTGGAGGGGCAGGTGAACGCCGCCCGAGCGACGGCAGCCGCCATGGCGGCCGACCTGGAGCGGATGGACCGCGCGATGGTGGCGATGACCTCGCTGGACCAGAAGCGCACGGCCCTCGAAAAGGAGATCGCCGTGCAGAAGGAGCGGCTGGCCTACCAGGCCGGCCAGCTTCGGAAGACTGTCGCCGGAGAGCTGGAGCCGCGCGCCAGGCGCATCCCGGAGATCGAGAAGTACATATCGGAGCTCGTCGCCCAGGAGTCCGGCCTTTCAGCCGTGGCGGACTCCATCCGCGCCCGGCGGGCGGAGGCCGAGGACGCCTCGTCGAAGGCGAAGGCACTCCACGCCGCGAACGAGCGCCTGCGGCACGAGATGGCGGAGACCCGCAAAAAGTTCGACATGCTGGACGGCGGCGACCTGAAGTGTCCCCTCTGCAAGACGGACCTCGGGCCGGAGGGCCAGGCCCACCTGCGCCGCGAGTTTGAGGCGCTCGGCCGCGAGAGCAAGCGCCAGTACCAGGCGAATGAGGCGGAGATAAAGGACCACGAAAAACGGCACAAGGAGCTTTCCGAGGCCATCGGAAAGCTGGAGGCGGACCTCGACGGCAGGCGCCGCTTCGTCCAGAGCGCCATAGCCGGCGCGAAGCAGGCGCAGAAGGAGTCCATAGACGCCGCGCACAAGTTCGCCGTGACACAGGCGGACCTGGTCGCTACGGAAGCGACGATTGCGCAGTCCGACTTCGCGCACAAGGAGCGCGCGCGCCTCGCCACCGTGCACCGCGAGATATCGGCGCTCGGCTACGACGCCAACGCCCGCGCGGCGCTCCAGCGCAAGGCAAGGGAGACGGCAGACGCCATCGCCAGGCAGGAGGGAGAGCTGAACGCCGGGAGGCAGCGGGCAGGCATCAGGCTATCGAAGCTGGAGACGGACCTGGATGCGTGCCGCGCGGCCGCGCAGCAGCTTCCCGCCGCCCGCGCGGAGATGGAAGCCACTCAAGCGCGAATTGCTTCCGGGGACTTCGCGCATGAAGAGCGCCGGCAGCTTGGGAAGCTTAACGAGGCAGTCGCGGCGCTCGGGTACGACGCAGAGAAGCACCGGGAGGCCCAGGAGCAGGCAAAGAGGCTGGCGGAGTACGACGACCTCCACCGCAGGCTCTCGGACGCCGTCACGAATCTCAACAACCTCCGGGACGCCCTCGCGGTCATCACCGGCAGCCTCAAGCGCCGCAAGGAAGACGCGGCGCAGGACGAACAGCGCCGTTTGGCCCTGGACGGGGAGCTCAAAGCCCTCCCGGGACTGGAGGCGGAGCTGGCAACCGCCCGCGGCCTCTTCCAGTCGACTGAAAGGAGGCTCCAGGACGCGCGCGTTCAGCACCGCGTGCTGTGCAAGCAGCTTGAGCGCATCGCGGCGCTGGAAGGGCAGCTGAAGGCGAAGCAGAAGGTGCGCAAGGACCTGGTGGACGAGAAGGGGGTCTACGACGAGCTGACGGTCGCGTTCGGCAAGAACGGAATCCAGGCCCTCATCATCGAGACGGCCATACCGCAGCTACAGGACGACGCGAACGAGCTGCTGGGGAGGCTGACGGAGAACCGCATGTTCCTCAAGCTCCAGCTTGCGGAGGGCCGCAAGGAGCGGCGCATCGGCATCGCCTCCGAGGAGCTGGAGATCAAGATATCGGACGAGATCGGCACGCGCAGCTACGAGACCTTCAGCGGCGGCGAGGCGTTCCGCATCAACTTCGCGCTGCGAATAGCGCTCTCAAAGCTCCTCGCGCGCCGTTCGGGCGCTCCCCTGCCCATCCTGTTCATAGACGAGGGGTTCGGCTCGCAGGACCTCGAAGGCCAGGAGCGTCTCAAGGAGGCCATCCAGAGCATCCAGGAGGAGTTCCAGAAGATCATCGTCATCACGCACGTGGAAGACATCAAAGAGGCCTTCCCCGTGCGCATAGAGGTCACCAAGACCCCCATGGGGTCCACGTTCGCCGTGGTGTGAGGTTTGAGGAGACGGACACACTTCAGGTCACAGAAAGTGGTCTTAGATTCGCCTCATGTTTTCTGACCGCCAAGCGGTCGTCATGCCCGATGAACGTTAAGTCCCTGACTGGTCACCGTCCATCACGCAGCCAGCCAATCACCGACTTCGAACGAGGTATGGATGAAACACTACCTGACTCTCTATGAATCCTAGTCTCCGTGTTGTCACTATGAAGCCTATCGATCCCCGTAATTAAAGGAGGAGAATTTATCCCTTACGGACGGCCTTCAGCAGGATTCCCCAAGCGCCACTAGCCCAACAGAAAGCGAAAAACCCCGTAACGTTAGCGACGACAAGAATCCAAACAAAGCCGGTAAGCAGGGACCCGGTAAATCCAAATATAGATGTGCCCAAGGGCATTACCCACATGGCCCACCTTCTTATGTCAGCCGATTCCTTCCTTATCTTTACAATCAGATACTCACCCCACAAAACTATGCCTATCAGGCCTAAGGTGGCCCCGCTAACGGCCATTGCCGGGCCGGTTTCAATGAACACTGGCTCGATTCTTGTGGACTGAACTATCTCTACATAACACAAAACGAGGAAGATTGTGAGAGCAGGCCATGCGTGTCCATTCCGAAAGAATGCCATGAACTTCCCCTGTATTTTTGGCGCTTTCAAAGACCACCTTAATGATGATTCCGCCAGGGTTGGCTGGCAACTTGATAGCCGGCATACCCGGAGGCACCAATCGCTGCTACTCCCGCAACAACTGAAACGCCCCCTGCGAACCATCCCGCGGGACCTCCAACTCCCGCAACTGTGACCCCAGCTCCGATCAATACAGCCCCTACGCCAAATCCGACTGCAACTATCGCTGTAGCGTGAAGGGCAGACTCCGCTTTGTGCGCCGCGTTCTTTGTTAGACAACTCCATCCGCAAAAATGCCCGTAGGGATCGGTCAGGGTGAGAGGATTATTCACGACATATCCATAATCCGAAAGCGAGAACATGCCGCCGTATACCTTCGGTAGCCAACGCGCCTCCCAGTAGTCAGCCCGTGTGAACCTCCCGTACGCGGGATCGTGATACCTCGCCATCATGTGGTACAGCGTCTTGCCGGCACTTCCCTGGTCCCTGTACGTAGATGAGTACTGGTATGGGTTGTACGTATTGAATGGCGTTCCCACATCTTCGCCAAACGGCCGGTAGTCGTAGTAGCCCACGGTGCCGTTGATCTTGATCAGGCCCACTACGTTCATAGAGCCATCATAAAGGTAGTAGTAGATCCCGTCCGCGTTCGAGACAAGGATGCGCCGCCCGTCCGGTGCGCGGACGTACCTGGCCAGCGTCTGATTGCCGCGCTTTTCAAGCGTCATGCCTACTGCGGAATAGTACTGCCGGGTCGTCGTCGAGTTCACCACGCTCACGCGCCAGCCATCGCCATACGTAGACATACGTATGGCTGGTGCCGTCGATTGAGGACGTGACCATCCGGTCCGCGCCGTCATAGCCATAGTAGATGCCGGAGCCTTCGGATTTCAAGTTCCCGTTGTTTTCATAGGTGAAGCTCTTGGTAGTTGTTCCCACCGTCTCGGACAGCATCCAGTTCGCGGCGTTAAACGTATAAGAGTACGTGGCGCCCCCTACCGACATCTGGGTGCGGTTGCCGTTCCCATCGTACGTAAACGTCTGCGTATACGAGTTCGCGCCAACTCTCGAGGAGCTGCTGATTTGATTGAGGTCCGTGTAGGCGTAGGTGGTTGTGACGACATTGATATCCTCAACGAGCCGAGTCATGTTGCCGTTGTCGTCGTACTGGTAGTTGAATTTCTTCAGCGAAACACCGTTCCGCGAATTGTTGACCTGTGTCAAACGACCGCCCTGGTCAACACCGCCGCTTGTATAGCTGAAACTAATGGCGTTGCCACTCGGATAGCCGATGGATCGGAGCCGGCCGCTCAGGTCATAGACAGGCCGAGTATTTCCGCCATCGTACGTGTTGTCAATATCGTTTACGCGTCCGTTGACGTCGTACTGGTAGGTCACGGTCTCCCCGTCGGCGTTGCGAAGGGTCAGCATATTTCCGATGCTGTCGTATGTGTACTGAGTGTACAGCCCATCCGGCTCCGTGATCTTCTTGATGATGTTCGTAGCGAAGTACTCGTAGGTGGTAGTCGCGAACGCACCGTTACGAATGTCCACCATCTGAGTCCGGTTATCGTTCTTATCGTACTTGTACGTCACGGCAAAGGCGCTGCCGGTGGCGCACATATACGTCGTCGTCGCCAGTCGGGACAGGTAGTCGTACTCAAAGCACGTCTGTTGGCCCTTTGCATCGGTACGGGATGTCATCAGGCTCCGCTCATTGTCATAGGCCATCTGAACGCGCGCTTTGGTGCTGCTTGCATTTATTGGCGTGTATATGTCCGTTAGCAACCCGTACCCGTTATAAGCGTATTCGTACGTCATGCCGGTGGGGTTTGACGAAGCCAGTGCAATGGCATTCGGGTCTTTGACCGTTAGCTGCTGACCCCAGAAATCGTACGTGTAGTTCCAGGTGCCCCCCAGCTCGTCAACCTTCTGGGTCAATTCCTGTTTTGAGTTGTACGTAGACTCGGTAGACGTACTGCTGCCCTCAAACTTCGGCGACCACTGCTCGACTACCCTGTTCTGATGGTTGTAGCGGTACTCCGTTACATTACCGAGGCGGTCTGTTACCGCAACCAGGTTATTGGGGTTGCCGCTCGGGTTTGAATCCTCATCTCCGCCATACGAGAATGTCGTCGTAGCATTGCTTGCGTCCACCTGCTGGACAATGAGATTAGCGTCCCATGTCGCCGACATCCCTACGGCCTCAACGCGGGCCACGTCGAACCATACCGAGCCGGTGGCATTGTAGAGATTTAGCTTAATGGTGAGCGACAGCTTGTCGGCAGAGGACGGCATCTTCACAGACGGTGTGCTCACTTCAAACCAATCGTTGGTGCCGGTATATGCCGGACTATCGAACTGCTGCCACGACGCCAGGTTGTTGTCGTAGTACTCCATGCGCATGAATGCGCCGACCGCACCCGAGACGCTGCTTGTCTTTAGCCAGACTTTTCCGGTGTATACCTCGCCAGTGACTGCCCTGAACCGCTCGCTTGTGTTATCTCCTTCATACAGCTCCAGGGACCACCGGAGATCGGTGGAGGTAGCGTTAGTATTAAGCTTCGCAGAAGCGTCTCCAGCGTACTTCACGGAAGTATCCCGTGTATGGCTCCCACCGGGGCTGTTTCCTGACCAGGCCTGGATGATCGTCGCAACGCTCGTCTTCTCGAAGCTGCCATTATATGCGTTTCCGTACCTTAGGACCCCCGGATTGTCCTGGTTCGGCCCTACAAGGTCCCAAACCACCATGCCGTACTCAGCATTCTCAATGTAAACGCGATCCGTAGAGGTAGCATAATTGTCATGGTAATCGAATCTCGTTACATTGCCGCGTGTGTCTGTAACGGTCTTGACCCGCTTGTCCGAGAAGCCAGTATGATAGGCGATTGTGGTCGTCGCGTTCTTGGGGTCAGTGACGGTAGTGAGCACGGCGTACGGGCTGCCGGCGCTATATGCCTGATATCCGAAGTAAGTTGTCCTCGCGTCGCCTGTGCCAGCTGCCTCCTCAACACTCGAAAGGAAGGCGTACCCTGTGGAGGTAGCGTAATTCAGGATGGTGTCGATACCATCGGGATCCTCGATCGCAGTCAGTACTTTGCTTCCTGAGCAGTGGCCGCTCGTCCACGTGAAATTCACGGAACGCGCGGTAGTTGAGGAGTCGCTGATCGAGGAGACATACCCGCCTCCGTCGTAATTGTAAGTAAGTTTGTTGGCGGTGTGAAAGCCGTCGTAGGTGCTCAGCAGCCTCTGGAAAGCAGGGCTGCCGTCTCCAAATGTGGAGCTGCCGCTGAATTCGTGTACGAGACCTATGTCGCTTGTGAGAAGCCACTTACCTGTGTTCGTGTTTTCCACAAGTGTCCAACGAAGTCCAGAGGCCGATTGATACTTGTAGGTCCCATCCCCTTGAGCGGTACGATTCTCGAAGAGATGAATCGCGCCGTCCGGTCCGTTGATGGTTGCACTTGTGGGCGTAACGCTCAAGCGTGGTGGCGATATCTGCCAGTTCGAGCCCATGCTCGCAGAGTCGCAACTCTGATTGGCCTTACTGTTGTAAAAGAGGGCTACATCGAAGCCAATGCCCCTTCCGGGTATCGAGATCAGGTTCTTTTGGGCTACGACGTTGTGCTTGCTGGTAAGAGTTGTGTAAAGCGTTGTCTTTGCGCCGAGACTCCAGGACTGCGACGCGTAGTAGCTCTCAAGTCCGAGGCCGTTGGAGGTGTTGTTATCGGAATCGACAGAGTAGGTGATTTCAAGTTTCGGCTGGTAGTCTGAAGTGGTGTCGCTCGATTGGAACATCCTGCCCAAATTAGTGGAAGGGCTCTCGTTTGAGACCTTGATCATAGCCCCATAGTTCGGTCTCACACCGGAAACCCAGTCTGCGGCAAGACCTGTGATGTCGAAATCGTACCACCCCTGCCAAGAAGGATAATCACTAAAGAAAGATGCGCTTGAAGTGGCGTAGAAGTCGCCGCCGGTAGACGTCCAATTCGTCGATCCGTCCCTCGTCTGCCAGGTAGCCCCAGCCTCCGTCCAGGGATTGGTTACGGCATGAACATTTAGTGTGACGTCGTCGTTGACAAACCAATCAAATGCATAAAGGGAAAGATCCGCCGAGTCAATTGTTGCGCTGGCGGGAATATGAGAAAGGTCGAACTGAACCAGCGCGCGGCTATAATATCCGGCATAAGAGAATACAGTTAGGTAGTCTCCGTGATAGTTTACGGTCGGCGTATCGCTCTCGAAGGATGTATCCTTCGCCGAGGTGGCATCGGGTTGCATTGTAATCGTAGGGTCGATCACTAAAGGATAAACACGGCTAGAGTCGGCCAACCACTCTGCGTTGGGGGTTATGATCAGGTAACCATCTTTGATCTCCATCGACACGTCGCTCGAACGGTTAGGGTGCCCAACATCATTGTTTCCGCTGTCGTACATGAACGCCTTTGGCATGTACATGACTTGCTTGTCGCCCGAATACAATCCGATGGTGCCGTCTTCATTTTCCCGGACATCAAGGCCAGCCGTACCAACGGTAAATGTGAAGCTGGCGTCCTTAACGGGCTGCTTTAGAACAATCTCTTCCTTTACCCCGTCCGAGTTGACAGTGAGGACCAAGTCTACACCGGGATAGACTTCGGGATAGGTGATCTTGTTTCCTTCGACCACTGGCTCAACTTCCGCCGCGCCCTCGAGTCCGAAGGAAATTGCCTGGTCGCCCAGAGCAACTTTGACCCCGTCGGCGGACGACACGTCACCGAACATGGCTGTGAAACTATTTGCCGTCTTCTCAAATGCATAGCCTTCAGCAAGAGAAGGCCTCAGAGTGTTGTCGATGTCCCTCCATACTCCCGGAGACTCTTCGTAGTGGACCGGGCTGGAGTACACAGTGTCCGTGTAGGTTCCATCCACGTTCAGGACGGTCTTTGATTTGGAAGTGCGTTTCTGAAGGATTTCGCGGGAGGCTTGAGGCGACTTCAATTGGTCCCCCGCCGTTGTGATTGGGGCATTGTCAGGCGAGGGAGGAAATGACCTTTCCTCATCGTCGGCCAGCTCTGGCAGGATGGGATCGGCGGTAAAGGCGTCCACAGGGGAGGAGGTTTGCGCCTGGGCCGTCCCCATTGGTAAGCCGGCAAAGAGTATCGCTAGGATCAGCAGGGGGGATATGAGCCTTGTGATAAGTCCCAGGTCTTTCATTACCTTCCTCACTTTGCCGGCGCTGACGTACTAGCATCTCCCATTCCGATTAGTCGTTTAGGACTAACCTAGAAGGAAACCACATATTAGTCTTTTACGCCGTTTCAGTGGGTAGGGGTATCACTCTCGGGGTGAACTAGTCTAAGTAGAATTGCGGATATTTTCATGCCATGTGGTCTCGTCTGGTGTGTTAGGCAGCGAGTTTTGAGATGGCCAGCCACCCCTGCGCCCTGTTACACCTTTCTTCAGGCGGACCTTCTTCACGTGCGTCTTGACAGTATCGACAGAGATATGAAGTTCCTCAGCAATCTGCTGGTTCGTATAGCCCTCGCCCATGTAGTAGAGCACCTCAGCCTCGCGGCGCGTGAGAAACTCTGGAAGCATGGGCACCTCCTTTCGATTTGGAGAAAAGGGCGATCGGGTGATCGGGCTAGGCAAACCAACTACTTGGCCTTTATCACAAATAAGACGAGGCTCGCAATCAGAAGTGATAGTAAGAATACGTAGGTAATTATGCGAACGTGTTACAGTTTTTGGTTCGCCATCTCGTACTATGTAAATTATTAGACGTTGCGCGAAGCGCGTTGAGTTGCCCGATACGGCGCTGAGTGTTAGCACTTGCGAGGTCGCCTTACGAGGAGGCGTATCGAGGGGTAAGAACATAAGGCCGGCTTGCCAACAAGGTAGAAAAACACTAGGGCGGGTCATAGACCCGCCCTAGTGTTTTTCTCGTCAGTTTCTGCCGCCGACTAGGCACATTCCGTCGTCTGGTCGTCCCGCAGCCCGGATCATGCCGTCGATAGCCTAGCTGCGCGCGCCCGCCAGCTCCAGATCTCCGGCCCGGCCTTTCTCAAAGTCCATCCCATCCGGCGCTGAGGCCTCGATACGGCCACCCTGACCTTCCGGCAATTCGGCAGCAAGGACGCGGCTTGCTACGTGGTAGATCTCGCGGAGAGCGGAGGCGGCGCCGGCGGCGACCAGCAAGGCGATCATGACCGGGACAACAATTTCCATTTTTGCCTCCTTGCCGTCTCGGGCCGCGCGCCTGTTTATGTAAACGGTACAGGGACATTATGGTTAGGGATGTGTTATCTGAGTGTTACGTAGACCGACCTTCGTCCTTCCCCGGCGCGCATTCCCCTGCTATCATTCGCTCCGTTTCCAATTCCCAAAATGTGCGTTCACGTCTGCGTAATCTGCTCCGGTAGGACCCGGGGCGGACAACCAAGGAGGCTCCCATGAAGCGCGCCAACACCGATGTGCTGTACTTCGAGACCGGGCCGGACAACGCGCCCACGATGTGGGTGGATCCCGGCGAGGAGTTCGAGATTCAAACGCAGCTCAACCGCGGGCCGTGGCTGGACGGCCATCCCCAGGAGGCGGAGCTCCGCAAGAAGCTGCGCTCCGGCAACCCCTCCAGCGGCGCGATCTACGTCAACGGCGCGCAGCCGGGCCAGCGGCTTATCGTGCACATCGGGCAGATCGACGTGGACCCCGTGGGCTTCACGAAGTTCCACGGCCATAACGACGCCTTCTTTGGGTGGCTCGGCAACGAGCAGATCGGCGCGCACGAGAAGGTTGTCCAGATCAAGGACGGCTTTATCCACTGGAGCGACACGCTCAAGTTGCCACTCGCGCCGATGCTCGGCGTCGTGGGCACCGCGCCGGAGCGAACGCGGTGGACGAACGGCTGGGCCGGCAAGTGGGGCGGCAACTTCGATATCCAGGAGGTCACCACCGGCGCGTCCGTTCACCTGCCCGTCTACGTTCCGGGCGCGCTCCTGCACGTGGGCGACATGCACGCGCGCCAGGGCGACGGCGAGATCTGCAGCGCGGGCGGCATCGAGGCGGGCGGCCGCGTGCGGATGCGCGTAGAGCTTGCGCCGCTGCCGAAGGTGATGGGCTGGCCGCGCATCACGAACGAGACGCACATCATGACGACGGCGCAGGCACGCCCCGCGGAGGACGCGTTCAGGATTGCGCTGGCGGAGATGATCCTGTGGCTAGAGGACGAGTATGGCATCCCACGCGGCGAGGCGTACATGCTCCTGGGCCAGGTGCTGGAGGCGCGCGTGACGCAGTTCGTCAACCCCACGTACTCGTACGTGCTGAAGGTCAATCGGAAGTGGCTGCCGAAGGGCAGGCTGTAGTCAGCAGTCGGCAGTCGGCAGTCAGCCAGAGTGGTTCGTACCTCTCCCTTGAGGGAGAGGCCTTCGCGGCTCTGCGCGAAGGGTGAGGGTGTCGGCTGTTTGCTTGGCCGACTGCTGACTGCCGACTGCTGACTGCCCCCACCACCCTATCCCCAGAGCGTCATTTCTTCCCGCACTTTGGGCTTCAGCTTCATGTTGAACGCGGCGATGGCCTGGTCTATGTGGGCCGCCTCGCGGGCGCCCACCAGGGTTGAGGTGACCAGCGGGCTGGACATTACCCACGCAATGGCAAGCTGGGACATGGATACGCCCAGCACGGAGGCCTTTACACGCAGCTTTTCCAGGATGCGGAAGTTCTGGTCCGTGAAGTAGATGTCCGCGTGCGCGGGCGCAACGTCGTAGCGCGTGCCCTTGGGGATGTCCTTGCGGTCCGGCGTGTACTTGCCCGTGAGGAACCCCGCGCCGAGCGGGCTGTACGGGGTCACGGCGATGCCCTCGGCCTTGCAGAAGGGGAACATCTCCAGGTCGCACTCGTGGCGCGTAACGTAACCCAGCTTGTCTGTAACCGCCAGGCTGTACGGCGGCTGGACGATCTCGAACTTCGCGTAGCCGCCCTTCTTGCTCGCCTCCACCGCCTCCTTGAGCTGCTTCGTGTTGAAGTTGCTCGCGCCGATGATCTTGATCCTGCCGGCCCGCACCTCGCTCGTGAGCGCGTCCAGCGTCTCGGCTATCGGCACGTCCGGGAATGGCGTGTGCAGCTTGAAGATGTCGATGTAGTCGGTCTGGAGCCTGTCCAGGCTCTGCTGGACTATCTTCTTGACGGCCTCCGGCTTGCCGCTGGAGCCGAGCTTGGTGCAGATCTGCACCTTCTTCCTGTCGCCCATCTGGCGCACCCAGTTGCCGATGATAACCTCGCCCGGCATCGTGCGGCCGTAACCCTCTGCCGTGTCGATGAACCGCACGCCCTTCGAGAAGGCGTAGTCGAGCACGCGGTGGGAGGCGTCCTGGTCTATCTCCCGGCCGAAGGGCGCGGTGCCCAGGCCGATGACGGATACCTTGAGACCCGTCCTGCCGATGGCCCTGGTGGGCGCCTTCTTGTCCTTTTTGTCCATCTGCTTCTCCTCGGTGATTGCTGGCCTACAGTATACCTGCAGCCCCCACTGTTTGCCGCTCCCACTTACCCGCCTCTCATGTATCGCTGTCCCAATGTAGAGACGTCCGCCGCGGCGGACGTCTCCGGCGTTGCGAAAACCCGTCACACCTGACCGCCACGCCAGCCTCCCTCGTAGAGACGCCCCGCTGGGGCGTCTCGGCGGTTGGGGAGACCCGTCACACATGAACGCCACGGACGGTCCTCCGTTGGCAGGCAATGCGGCGGTGATTACCCATGAGACTCCCCAGCGGGGCGTCTCTACGATGGGCCCGCCAATTCCCATCTGTGATTTTCGTCCTTCCTCACGTTCCCCACGCGGACATCTCCGCGCGCAACGCCGGCGCCAGGCGCATCTGCTGCGCGGCGAACGCGTTGTCGATCATCGCGGTATTGTCCGCGCCTATGATGACGGTCGCGATGTTCCGGTTGCTCATGACCCACGCCATCGCGAGGCGGACCATTGGGACCTTCATCGCCTCCGCCTTCTCGCGCAAGCTGTCGAGAATACGGAAGTTCTGCTCCGTGAAGTAGACGCCCGTGTGGCCCTTGAACAGGTCGAAGCGCGAGCCCCTGGGGATGGCCCCCCTGTCCATGGAGGCGTACGCCCCCGCGAAAAAGCCCGAGCCGAGGGGCGCGTACGTCGTGATCGCAATTTCCTCCCGGCGGCACAGGGGGAACATCTCCTGCTCCGCTTCGAAACGCGAAAGGTGCTCCTGCCGGTCAGCGATAGCCAGATTGTAGGCCACCTGCACCGCCTCGAACCGCGCGAACCCGCCTGCCGCGCTCGCCGCCAGCGCCTCGCGGAGCTGGGCCGTGTTGTAGTTGCTGCAGCCGATCGACGACGCGCGGCCCGCCTTCACCTGCCAGGTAAGCGCACCGAGCGTCTCCGATATCGGCACCTTCGGGAACGGCAGGTGCATCTTCACGCAGTCCACGCGCTCGATGCCCATGCGTTCCAGGCTCTGGAGCATGATGCGCTCGATGGTCGCCGCGTCCCCGCCTGCGATGATCTTGGTGTTAATGAACACGCGGTCGCGCACTCCCCTGCTCCTGAGCCACCGCCCGAGCATCACCTCGGCCGCTACACGGGTCGGCCCCTCATACCCCTGGGCGGTGTCGAAGTAGGTGATGCCCTTCTCGAAGGCGTAGTCCATGACTCTGAACGACGTGTCCTCATCCACCTCGCGGCCGAATAGCGCCGTCCCAAGCCCAATGGAGGAGATAAGCCGGCCTGTGCGGCCGAAAGGTCGGTAGTCCATGGTGCGACCTGCGTGGAAAGAAATGTGGTGCGTAGGCTAGAGGAGATGGGGGAGTCCAGTCAACCGGATGGGCGACCCGCCCCGGTCATATTTCGAGGCGTTCATTCGCAGAGCCTCAGGCCCCCTTGTCATCCTTTGTCCGCCGCGGCGGACGAAGGATCGTTCGGGCGAGGTATCTTACTAATTGCCGCCCTCAGCCTTACTTATTGCTACCCTGAGCGCCAGCGAAGGGTCCAAGGCCCTAGCCTGGGACAACGACCATTGTGCTTGGCACGGTCTTTAGACCCTTCGCTGCCGCTCAGGGTGGCAGGGGAATGCTCGGGCAGGGAAGGTGCCGTAGGGTAGCTCAGTCAGCGCGGTATGCGGCCCGGCGGCGGCCCAACCTCACCCGCCACCCGCCGCCGCCGTGGGGGCGGCGGGGGCGTCCGCGCCGTCCTGGTGCGTGAGCTGCATATCGTAAATCTTGCGGTAAAACCCACCCTTTTCCAGAAGCTCCTCGTGCGTGCCGCGCTCCACTATCTCGCCCCTGTCCAGCACCAGGACCAGGTCCGCCTTCCGCACGGTGGACAGGCGGTGCGCGATGACAAAGGTGGTGCGGCCCTTGATGACCTCCGCCAGCGCCTGCTGTATCTGGAACTCGGTCCCCATATCCACGCTGGAGGTGGAATCGTCCAGGATCAGGACCGGCGGGTCCACGAGCAGCGTGCGCGCGATCGCCAGGCGCTGGCGCTGGCCGCCGGAGAGGCGCACGCCGCGCTCCCCTACCCACGTGTTGTAACCCTGCGGCTGCGTCTGGATGAAGTCGTGCAGCTGCGCGATCTTCGCAGCGCGGATAACGTCCTCAAGGCTCGCGCCCTCAGCACCGTAGGCGATGTTGTCTTTCACCGATGCGCCGAAGACAAAGACGTCCTGCATCACGATGCCCACGTTTTGCCGCAGCGATTTCAGTGTCAGGTCGCGGATGTCCTGGCCGTCGATTGTGATCCTGCCGGAGGTCACGTCATAAAACCTGGGGATGAGCTGGACTATCGTGCTCTTGCCGGACCCCGGCGCGCCCATTATCGCCACAAGCTGGCCAGGCGCGGCCTCAAAGTCGACTCCCTTGATCGCGGAGGCGTTCTCGTTGTAGCTGAAAGAGACCCCGTCGAAGCGAACGTGGCCGCTCACTTTGTCCAGCGACTTCGCCCCCGGCCGCTCCGTCACCGGCGACTCGGCATCCAGCACGTCGAAGATGCGCTGGCCGGCAGAGCCCGCGCGCGACCATGTGTTTACAAGGAAGCCCGTCATGCGCACGGGCATGGCGAGCATCGTCATGTACAGGATGAATGTCGCGATGTCTCCCGGGGAGAGGCGGCCGGCCACAATCTCGCGGCCGCCGACCCACAGGATTATGCCGGTGGCGGCGGTGAAGATGAAAGTGATGAGGGAGCCCTGTGAGGCAAATAGCCGGCTGGCGCTGTAGGCGAGGTCAGCGACCGCCCCGGCGCGCTCCTTGAAACGGGAGTTGGCGTATTCCTGCGCGCCGAAAACCTTCACCACGCGCACGCCGGCGAGGTTCTCCTGCAGCACGGTGGTCATGTTACCGGTCTCCGTCTGCACCGCCGTCCACGTGCCGCGCAGGCGTTTGGACATGCTGATCGCCCGCCAGATGATGAACGGCACGAATGCGAGGCACACGAGGCCGAGTCGCACGTTTGTCGTGAGCATTACGAACGCAACGCCGCCGAACATCATGAACATGGATAGCCCGCGGATCATACCCATGCTGATGAACATGCGAACGGCGTCCACGTCCGCGGTCGCCTTGGACATGAGGTTGCCGGTCTGCTGCCTGTCGTGGAAGCCGAAGCTCAGGGACTGGAGCTTGCGGAAAAAGTCGTTGCGGATGTCGAACGCGCTGCGCTGGGAGACCGCCTCGGCCAGGTAGTTCTGCGCGTATCCGAAGATGCCCCGGAAGGCCCCCGCCAGCATGATGAACGCCGCCAGTCGGAGTAGCTCGCCGCGGGTGCCGGCCACCAGGGAAGTGTCGATAGCCCGGCCCAGGAGCGCAGGGATGTACATCCCGGAGATCGTCGCGGCGGCCATGGCCGCATATGCGCCCAGCAAGAAGCCGCGCTGGCGCCATCCATAGCCGATGAGCCGCATGTGCACGCTCTTCATCGTCTCTCCTTCACAACCCGGCCCGTGCGGGCCGCCTACGGATTCTTCTAACCCGGCGAACTATCTACTGATTTTGAACGAACGCACTCGGCAGTGTCAACGACAAATAGTTCGTGCTTGCGACGAGGGGCGTCAATTGTGATTTCCTGAACGATATTGACAATGCCATTTCAATAGAAGTATCGTCGCACTGATAGACGCTTTTCGTAAGAATCCGTCGGCTGACGCGCATCGTAGGAATCTATACAGGGCCGAAGGTCGGACAGCGTCCCAGGCAACAAGTGGAGGTGGCGGGGAAGTAGAAGGGAGACGCACGATGTTTAAGAAGGTGCTCATTCCGCTGGACGGCACGGCCGAGGCTGAGGGCGTCTACGGCGCGGTACAGGACGATCTGGACCGCGACTGCGAGGTAGTCCTGCTCCATGTCGTCCGCCCGGAGGTGGTCCAGACTGCGGAGGGCGCGGCGTTCAAGGGCAGCACCAGCCACGTTGAGCAGGAGCGCCGCCGCATGAACCTTCACCTTCGTGGCGCGGTTCTGCGGATGCACGGCGACCCTGAGAAGTGGCGCTGCGTGGTGAGCATCGCAGAGTCCATCCCCGGGGGCATCATGGAGGCGGCCCGCGCAGAGGGCGCTGACCTCATCGCAATGTACGCGCCCGCGCGCACGGGACTTGGGAAGCTGCTGGGCGGCAACGGCACGGCGCGTGAAGTCCAGCGCAACGCCCCCTGCGAGGTACGGATCATCGGCGCCGCAGACCTCGCCGCAGCCGCAGTCAGCCGCCGCGTCCACAGCACGCCGTAGGCAGGCGGACCCGTTCGGCCTAAGAGTACAGTTACCCCTGCTGTTTGTGACATGCGACCCAGGAACGCGGGAGTTAAACGAATGAAGCTCGAACTGCGCGAAGACGAACAAGTCATTCGCCGAGCACCTGCGAAGGGCCGGACCTATCGCGGTCTCTGGTGCAACGGGCACATTTACCTGACTAATCATCGCTTGATCTGCCATCCTGGCTGGAACGGCGCTCTGCTGAGCGGTCAGAAGGCAGAAATAGTTGAATTGAAGGATGTGCTCTCCACTGAAGAGGTAGAGTCAAAGCGAATATTGGCGGTGGAGACAACGACTGGAGAGTTGTCCTTTCATGTGGGGACCTCCAGTCCAATATCCGGGGTGTACGTTAACTCGAATGTCGCGGTGAAGTAATGGAAGGCCGCGATAGATGCGGCCACAAACCATTTTGCCGGCACCGAGAGGCCGGTTTCGGGGTTTAACAGACCTGTGACGCAAACCATACGGAGGCTCGACAGACACCGGAGACTCGCAATCATAGGAGTATGCCTATTAACGTGTTTGTTGATCGCCCTCCCACTGTACGCGACGTTCATGCTTCCCGGCGCCGATGCATTTCTGTGGCCAATGATCCCCATCGCGATTGCCTTCGGTGCAACAACGGTTTTCGCGCTACGGCGGACATGATAATCAACTTCCGCTCATGATCAAAGCCGCAGTTGAATCCGTCCCAAAACCTTGAAGACCCGCCAGTGGAACGTATCGGGGAGCACCCTATCCCCTACCCCTTCTTCTGCGCCTCACCGATCTGCTCCGCGTACCACTCCTTGCCGTAAAGCTCCTTCTTGTTCATCCAGCGGTACTTCTCAGGGAGCATCCGGTAGTTGCGGGAAACGAGGGGCAGCCTGACCGGCGAGTGGTTACGGCGGGCGGACTCCCGCATCGCAATGCTGATCTCCAGCGATTTGCGGTGGATGTAGCCCGGGCAGCGCGGCTCAACGCCCTTCTCGACGGCATCCACTATCGACTGCACGCAGCCCATGAGGCGGTCGCCCGGGTACTCCCAGCCCTCGGCGTCGCGGCCGCCCTCGGCGTGCGAGCGCATCGGCTTGAACTTGATCGTATCGTCGCGCTTCAGGTTCGAGAGCACCGTCTTGTCCGAGCCGTCGGCCTTCTTGTAGAAGGCGTGGTTGCGCTTGTCGGTCACGAAGGTGCCGTTTGTGCCCAGTACGCTCAGGCCGCGCATCGCAATTGGGCTTGCGTGGACGAAGCACTCGATGCCGTTCTTGAAGCGGATGTAGCCGCCGATCCCCTGGTAGTCGTCGTCGCCCTCGCCGAAGGGGTCGCCGTTCGTCCAGCCCGTCACCCACTCCACATCGGCATCGCCCGCGAACATCTGTATAACGCTGATCCCCTGCACGCCGCCCTGCATCGTCTTCTCGTAGAGGTTGATCGTCTTCACCTCGCCGATCTCGCCGGAGTCGATCAGCCGCTTTGCCTCCCATAGCTGGGAGATGCACCGGTCGACGTTGCCCCCCTGCCACGGGATGCCGCGGGAGGCGCAGGCGGCCACCATACGGTCAGCATCGGAAAGCAGCGCAGCGATCGGCTTCTCGGAGACTATGCCCTTCGCGCCGGAAAGCTCCGCTGCTTTAATGACCTCAGTGGGGTTAATTGAGACGGGGAGGACGCAATCGACGATATCCAGCTTCTCGTTGCGGTACATCTCTTCTGAGCTGCTATAGCCGCGGGCGTTGAAGCGCTTGCAGGCGAGCTCCAGGTTTTCGGGGTCGGGATCGGCGATCGCGACGACCTCTGTGGACGGGTGGAGGGTGAAGCCGCGCGCATGCTGTGTGCCCTGCCTGCCGCAGCCGACCATGCCGACCTTGTACTGCGCGTTCCTGGTCATTAGTCCGCCTCCTCACAGCTCGTTTGTTAAGCGCTGAAGCGTGTGGGTAATATTATCGAACGGATGGGATGGGGTCTAGTGGCTAGGGGCTGGGGACTGGAAGACAGCCGGGGCGAGGGTTGACGGCGTTGGCGTGGCGCGATTATGGTAGGGACATGACTGGCGCGGAGTGCAACAAAATATGATGGCGTTGTTTCCGGCCGCCATAGTGGGCGGCGCGATACTGTGGAGCCGCGGGCGCGGCGCTCCATACCGCCTGCTCGCGCTCGCCGCCGCCGTCGCCTCGTTCGCCATGGCCTTCACCCCGCTCACCGCATTCACCACGTCCTGGCACATCCTCTTCGCCCTCTGCCTCGTCGCGCTGGCCGCATGGAACCTTGCCACCGGCGGCGCCAATCGCCCTGCCAGGCGACCGCGATATCTCTCCCAGCCCAGGTGCCCGAAGTAGCGATGTCTCTCGCGTAGCGGTGCATAAGACATGACGGCTACCACCTACACGATTGAATCCGCCGCCGCGCGGTTCGCGCGCGCGGCCCAAACGGAGTACCGCGGCGAGTCGGCCTTGTATGAAAGGCTGGCGCTCGGGGTGAAGGACGATCCTGAATTGCTGGCGATAGCAGCGCATGCGCGCTTCGGGCAGCCGGTAAGTAATCTCTTCTTTGCGGCAGTCCGGTACCTGCTGTTCGAGGAACCCAGCCACCCGCTCGAGCATCACTTTCCCGGCAAGACGCAGGGGAAGGCACTGGCCGGCGATCCCTATCCCAGCTTACGGTCCTTCTGCCTGGAGCACGCCGACGCGATTCGCAACATTGTCTCAACCCGGCAGGTGCAGACGAACGAGGTTGGGCGTTGCTCGGTGCTGCTGCCGGCGCTGGGCGTAGTGACCAAGGCAGGCGGAGACCTGCCGCTGGCAATGGTGGACGTCGGGGCGAGCGCGGGGCTGAACTTGCTGTGGGACAGCTACTCCTACGACTACGGCGACGGCGTCGTGCACGGAAACGCAAATTCTCCTGTGTCGGTCAGATGCGAAGTCAAAGGTACCGCCAGGCCGCCGGTGCCGATGACGTTTCCCGCAGTCGCATGCCGCGTTGGAATAGACCTGGCCCCGGTGGACGTGCGCGACTCGGACGCGGTGCGTTGGCTGAGGGCGCTCGTGTGGCCGGAGATGAATGCCCGTTTAGAAACTCTCGAACATGCCATAGAGCTTGCGCAGAGTGAACCGCCTGATGTGCGCCGAGGTGACGCGCTGGAGGTCCTGCCCGCCGTCCTGTCGGAAATGCCTGTGGCGGCGACGATAGTGGTGTACCATTCGCACACCCTGAACCAGTGGGGCGAGGACGCTCGCAAGCGGCTCTTCACAATGCTGGTGGAGGCATCAACACTGAGGCCGGTGTACCGAGTGGCGATGGAGTGGACGGGGCAATGGCCGGAGATGAAGCTGTTGACGTACAGGGATGGTGTGGAAACGGTGACTAAACTGGCGAACTACCAGCCGCACGGCAAGTGGATAGAGTGGACGGTGTAATCAACGGCGTGCAGTCGATCTCCTTTTCGGAGCTTCTCGGCCTGCATTGACCTTCGCCGAGTCTCGGTCCGAAGGTGGTTGCGGCACCTGCTGCTTGAGCAGTTCGTTGTCAAGAAGTTCGATCATTCCGGGAATGATTGGATTATCCAGACACTTCTGAATGAACATTTTGGCGAGAGCAACAGGATCGGTCCCGCGCTCCTTGGCTTTAGCTTTCAACAATCGCCAATAATGAGCATCCATCTCAATGGCTACACCCGCGCCCGGGGCAAGCTTGATCTCCGCGCTATCAACCTCTTCCCATCCAGGGGTATTTTCGCCCATGTAGTGCTTCGACCAATATTCCGCAGCTTCATCCCGCGTCATTGGTTTCGTGCTTTCAATACCTGCCTTCTTCATTTCTTCCTCCCCTACTTGCTGGCCCGACGGCGCTCGGCCAGCACTGCCGGCCTGGCAGTTACCGGGTACCAGGCATTGCCCTCTCGCTCAAGCACTACAAAAAGATACCGACCGCCGTAAGTCTGGCAGATGAATGTTATGCGGTTGCCGCTTCACTCTGACCGATGAATGTTCTCAATGCCTTCCTCAACCTCTTCCCACGTTATCCCATGCCTTGAAATGTGTGCTACCGCGACCTCGGTCCATCTCAAATGATAGGCATCCATCCGTACCTGCCCGCGTACCGGTACGCCCTAATCCTAGCACATCCAATGGAGGATAATTCCCTACAGGTTTATCCTCGGTTGGGTGTAGTTCCAGTGCTTGGTGTATACGTGGAGACGGTTGCGCTGGTCTGAGACGATGATGCGCCCTTTATCGTCCGCCTGGACGGCCAGAGGGCGGCCGAAGCGCGCCATGGGCGTGAGGTCGCCCGCGCGGTAGTAGCCCTTGATCGTCTCCGGATCGCGGTAGACGATTACCTCGGCGGCCTTGGAGAACGTTGAGGCGTCCCCGTAGAGCGCGCCGATGATGTCGCCGTTCTTTTCGTAGATCTGGACGCGGCGGTTGCCCCAGTCGGTTACATATACGTCGCCATCGGCGTCGACTGCCACGTCGGACGGATGGTTGAGGTCGCCGCCGTCCTCTGCGGTGGAGCCGAAGGTGGCGATGTGCTTGCCGTCCGCCGTGAACTTCTGCACGCGGTTGTTGCCCCAGTCAGCAACGTAGACATCCCCGGCCCTGTCGATTGTTAGGCCCCAGGGCTTTTTGAGCTGTCCCGGACCCGTCCCCTCGCTGCCGAAAGACCGGATGTACTTGCCGTCGCTGGAGAACTTCTGGACGCGGTGGTTCCGTGAATCGACGACGTACAGGTCGTTGTTGGCGTCGAAGTTGATGCCGACCGGTGCGTTTAGCTCTCCAGGCGCGCCGCCGGCTATGCCCCACTCCCCAATGTGCTCGCCCCCGGGGATATAGTCCGGGAATGGGACAAACCTCTCTGGGGCGAAGATGAGTACCTTATTCAGGAACTCGTCCGCGACGTAGACCTTGTCATCCTTCGAATACGCGATGCCGGACGGCCACACGAAGGAGTTGCGGCCGAAGTCGCCGTAATGGAACTGGTCGATGCCTACCTTCCCCACACGCCGCGACAGGTCCACGCCGGTGTCCGGGAAGGTCTCGTGGTCGTAGCCACGGCTCAGGACGTATAGGGTCTCATTCGGCGCGAGCGTGAAGTCGCAGGGGAAGATGTACCCTCCGGTATTGCCGTTGTGCTCGACGGTTGTGCGGCCGATGGCGTGGGAGAAGACCCACGTGCGGCCGGCGATGGCTGTGAGACTGAGCATGGTTGGGTTCCTTGGCACGATGCGAAACAGATAGCTTGAAGAACGGCGACGCGCGCAGGGGCGGCCTCCGATCCACCTAACCCCCTGGCCCCCTTCCCTGAGAGGGAAGGGGGAATAGCGGCGGGGCTTCGCCCCGTACCCCACCAAGGGCTATGCCCTCAGACTCCCGTTCAGGCGGCATAGCCGCCTGACTCAGAACCCCTTCCCTCCCAGGGAAGGGGCAGGGGTTAGGTGGCTGTCCGGCTGTTCCCATATCCCGGCGCGGGGTTTCGGGAGGCAAGGGTTAGGTGGCTGCTCTTACTTCGTGATAAAGCCGGGCTTGCTGAACTGGCCGTTTACTATTGGCGCCGCGTCCAGGCTGAACCAGTCCTCCAGCAGCGTGGTGTAGACGCTGCGGAAGTCCATGTTCGGCGCAAGGTCGCCCTCGCGAAGCTTCTCGAGCTGGATCTCAGGATAGTCGTTGTATATGCCGCCCTTGACCCTCGGGCCCATGACGAACGACGCACCGGCCGCGCCGTGGTCCGTGCCGGAGCCGTTCTCCTTCACGCGGCGGCCGAACTCAGAGAAGACGAACAGGACGACGTTCTCGTCCGCGTTGTTCTGCCGCAGGTCGTCCCAGAAGTCGGCGATAGCGGTCGAGACCTCGTTCAGGAGCTTCGGATGGTTCGGACCCTGGCTGGCGTGGGTGTCGAAGCCGCCGAACTCCGTATAGAAGACCCTCGTGCCAAGGTTGGCCTGATGGATCATGGAGATATCGCGCATCTTCTTGGACAGCGCCTTGTTCGCGTACTCCACGCTGGAGTTGTACATGTCCGGCGCTGCCTTCAGCATGTCCGCGCCCTTCAGGGCGTCCAGGCCGGTCTGGCTGAGGTACTCCATGACCGGGCCGTATCCGACCGCCGGGGCGTACATGGCGGCGAAGCGCTGGAGGAGCTTTTCGCGCTGCTCCTTCACCTCGATGCTGGTCAGCAGGCCGTAGCTCTTGAGGTCCGCGACGGACGCGACCGATACGCCGGGCGCGACGAGCGCGCGGGGCAGACCGGAGCCGACGTTCACCGCGGTCACCGGGTTCTCGCCCTTCGGGTCCAGCTCGCGAATCGCACGGCCGAGCCAGCCCTCGGTGCCCACCTTGTCCGGCTCCGATGTGTGCCAGATGTCCATCGCCCTGAAGTGTGAGCGCGTGGAGTTTTCGAAGCCTACGCCGTTTATGACGGCCAGCTCCCCCTTGTCGAAGATCTCCTTGAACGCCCTGAGCTCGGGGTTGAGGCCGATCTCATCGTTCAGCTTCAGGACCTTCTCTTCAGGCACCTTCAGGATCGGCCGGTTGTCGTAGTAGTGCGGGTCGGCGTAGGGCACGACCGTGTTCATGTAGTCGTTGCCGCCGCTGAGCTGCAGCACAACCAGGACGGGAGGCTTTGCCGTTGTTGTCATTGCGATATCACTCCTTGGGCTATTCGAACTGGAACTCTCTGGTGCCGGCGATCAACGCCAGTACCTCGGCAGCGCGCTGCGACGACTTTGCATACTCTGCTTGTGTGGTCCATTTCAGCGGGCCGCCGGGGGCGACGTGCCCGATGAGCTCATGCCTCGTCTGCGCTTTCACTGTCAGCGGACCGACGAGGTCCAGGCAGTGGTCGACGAGGGCCTCCGGCGACATTAGCTTGCCGTTGGAGGCGGCGATACGGCCGATTAACTCCTTCACCCCAGGCAGCTCCGGGTTGCCAAGGCGCGCGGCGGCGAAGTTCACGCGCTGCATGAGGGAGCCGCTGTTGATCCACTCCAGGCCGGTGTGCCACCCCTCCACGCTAGGGGGGTCCAGCACCTTCTGGCCCATGTTTGTCGTCAGCTCTCCCAGCATGCCCCACCTCGGGTCAGGGCCGGCCATGTCGCCTGTCAGGCGAAGCGTGGAGATAACCAGCTCGATTGGGCTCTTAACCCTCTTGTACGTCGCCTGCTTGAAGAAATCGGCATTGAACATCGCCCGCAGTACGGGCTTTAGCTCGTAATTGGAGTCCCTGAGCTTGTCTGAAAGAAACTCTATCGCCGCCGGATCGCGGGGAGGCTCGATCGACCACGCGGGGACTTGCGGCTCGTCGGCCACGAAAAAGTTGTAGAGGTGACGTGCTATGAACGTATGGCAGCCCTGCTGCTGGACAATAATGTCCACGATGTCCTCACCGTTGAACTTGCCCGTGTGCCCAAGGAACGTCTTGTCGCCGAAGTCGTGGTCCTGTGGCCTGTATTCGAACTTCCAGTTGAACGGGCCCCAGGGGTGGATCGGAATCTTGTGGGAAAATGTCCAACCGGTAAAGGCGCGGGAGACCTCGAAAACATCTTTCTCCGTGTAGTTGCCGATGCCCATTGAAAAGAGCTCGAGAAGCTCCCTACCCCAGTTTTCGTTCGGCTGGCGCTTGTGGTTCTCGTTGTTGTCCAGCCAAAAGATCATCGCGGGGTCCTGGGCCAGCCGGACGAGCAGGTCGCGCAGGTTGCCCATGCCATGGTCCCGGAACATTTGTATCTGTGCGAGCAGGTCGTACGTGGCCTCAACCTTTGCGTGGCCGGTCGCGAAAACGTGGTGCCAGAACAGCGCCATCTTCTCTTCGAGCGGACGACTGGAGACGGCCATGCGGTAGAGCCAGTTCATCTGGCCTTGCTGAAGATACGCGGTGAACTCGGCGAGCGGGTGGTAGCGGTACAGCTCGTACTCGTCGAACTCGGGCTGGCTCTCCGGATGCAGGAGCTGCTCAACGGCGGCCTCGTACCCGTTCTTCGCAAGGGCCTCGACTTCGGCGCGAGTGGCCCCGAAGCCGGCGCGGCGCATCAGGTGAGATATCAGCGCAATATCTTGCTGGTCCGTCATCTTGCCCTTACACCTTTACCGTTTCAGGAAGCTTCCAGCCCGTCTTCGCCAGGTGGGCGACCCCATCCCTGAACTCTTTATCTATATCCTCGAATGTTGAATCGCGGTATTCGAACTCGAGGGACACATCTCCCTTGTAGCCGACCGTGTCCAGCGCCTGGCCGAACTTCGCGAAGTCTGCGGTGCCCTTGCCCGGCGTGAGCTCCAGCTCCTGGTTGCCGTCCGCCGTGTCCGGCCCGGTGGCGTCCCTCAGGTGGACGTGCCAGAGGCGGCTGCCGAGCGCCTTGAAGAAGACCTCCGGCTCATAGTTGATGATGCCCCAGTGGCTGCTGTCTACAAGCACGCCAACGTTGTCCGTGCTGAGCCGCTCCAGCACCCACTCGACATGGTGAGGCCGGTTGATGATGCTGTAAAGGTGGGGGGCCTCCATCAGCATGCGGATGCCCATCTTCTTCGCAATATCCCCTACCCTGTCGAAGGCCCTGACGGCGTTCGCGAGCTGGAACTCCTGGTCGGGACGCTCGTTGCGCCACCCAAACGGCATCGTCATCATCGGGATCCCGGCCTCAACCAGGTGCGGCAGCTTCCGCGACCAGTCCGCGACGAACCTGTCAATGTCTTCCGGAACGTACGCCCAGTAGATGCCGTGGGAGAAGTTGAGGTTTATCGGCGTCAGTCCGGTGGCCTTCAGCATGCCGACGAGCTCAGGCGGCGTAGGGCTTCCGAAGTTGAAATGGAAGCTATACGAGCCGAAGCTGGCGATCTCCATTCTCTTGAACCCCAGCGCCTTCATCCTGGGGAGGATCTCGTAAAGCGTATAGTGCGCCCAGCCAAGAGAGGAAACGGCGGTTACCTTTGCCACAGCCAGTCCTTGAACAGCAACAGTCCGCCTATTTTCATAGTCGGTCTCCTGAATCATACAAAAAAAAGGACGGCAATGACAATAATGTCTCGGCCCCGAAAGAAAACGAATAGAAACAAAGGAGTGAAATCGGCGTCCTGTACGCACTGCCGCGGCGCTGGTACAATTCCGCGCGACAAGCTACGGCAAATCCGATTCGGCGCAAGGAGAGACTGAATGGTCCAGAAGCGATACCCCCAGGGGATGCTCGGCGCGTGCAACACCCCATGGAACGAAAAATACCAGCTTGATGAGAAGGTCTTCGAGCGACATCTCAAGGCGACCCTGGCGCTGGGGTACAAGGACCTGTACGTCATGGGCACGGCTGGCGAGGGCTACGCGGTGAACGACGCCCAGTTCCGCAACATTGTGGACGTGTTTGTTTCCGTGGCCAAGAAGCCCGGCGTCAATCCCCAGGTTGGCGTGATCAGCCTGTCGATGAGCGCGATTATCGACCGCATAAAGTACGGCTACGACAAGGGCGTGCGGCTATTCCAGCTTTCGCTGCCGTCCTGGGGCATTGTCTCCGATACCGAGATGATGACCTTCTTCAAGACCGTGTGCGGCACATACCCGGACGCGAAGTTTCTCCACTACAACCTCATTCGCACCAAGCGCGTCCTGACCGGCGACGACTACCGCAAGATCGCCGACGCGGTGCCTAACCTGGTCGCCACCAAGAATAGCTCATACGATATGAACGCGATCAGGGACATGATGGTGAAGGCGCCTGAGATCCAGCACTTTTTCGTCCAGAACGCCTTCGCCTACGGGGCGACGCTGGGAGAGTGCTCACTCCTGTGCAGCCTTGGCGGCGTGTTCCCCAACCTGACTAAGGAGCTGTTCGATACCGCTCGGACAGGCAACGTAAAGCGATCGTTTGAAATCAACAACCGGATGATAGAGGTCGCCAAGGGGCTTCTCGGCCACCTGAAGAGCCCGTACGTGGACGGCGCGTACGACAAGTCGCTCGAGGCGCTGGCCAACCCCGAGTTCCCGCGGCGGCTCCTGCCCCCGTACGAGACCATTTCCGAAGCTGACTTCGCTGTTATGAAGAAGTACTACGAAGAGCAGTGCCGGGACATTTCCTGACGAGCGCCTGACTTGAACACCGGGGCCGCCCCTCATGCGCCTTGCGGCATATGAGGGGCGGCCCTGTGATTTCGAGCTCACGCCCCGGCAGTCCTGCGCATGCTATATTGGACTTACGCGGCTATTGAGCCGCAGTGTGGAAGCGGTGAGGTGGGCCATGCGATTTGTAATTGGCTTCGTCCTGGGCGCTTTGATCGTGATCTTCCTGTTGATATCCGGCATCTGCAACGTCTTCAGCTAGCCGGTCAACGACTGGCCTTGACCATCACTTCTTGAGGCACTCGGCAACGGCCTTGCCCAGCATTTTGTACCCTTCCTCGTTGAAGTGGACGCCATCCTTCACCAGGAGCCTGTCTCGGCCCGAGCGCATCACGAGGCGGTAGAGGTCGTTCACCTCCACCCCGTGCTTGCGCGCCAGTTCGACGGCGACAAGGTTGTAGTTCTCCACGTCCTCTTCGTAGCGGTCGAACCCCTTCTCCTCGTGGTGCCAGTGGTAATTGACCGGCGTGGTAGTCGCCCAGACCAGCCTCACACCCGGCTTCTTCTGCTTGATTGTGGCGATGATCTTGTCCAGGTTCTTGCGATAGGCCTCAACCGGCACCGCGTTCTCTGCGGCACCGCGCGACGCGCCGAATTGGCGCTTAATATCGTGCAGCCCGGCGTTCAGATGGACAATGTCGACCTCCTGGGCGAGCACCCACTCTTCGAGGTTTGCCAGGACGTTCTGCGATGTCTCCCCGTTCTTCTCCGGCCCCCAGACGGTGGCAAAGCCGGCGAGCTGCCGCTCCACGTATGTCTGGTAGCCCATGCGGATAGAGTCGCCGATGAGAATTACCGATTTCATTGTCGTAACTCCGGAGTAGCTTTGCCGGGGAGGGCCCCAAGCGACTCCTAGCATACTACACCAGCGGGACTGCAAAACGAGGGGGCCAGGCGTTTGAATGCCGCCTGGCCCCTTCAGTTCACGAGTCAGCCGCTATTGGATCAGCACCGGTTCGACGACATGGAAGAGCATTCAAGGAAGCTGACGCTCCTGTAATTCTTCGAGCGGTTTCCCGGATGGTTCATGTTGTCAGCGCCGTCCTCGAAGTACCACAGGAACGAGTCGTAACTGAAGTAGTCAAGTCCGTGGCGGGCCGGAACGTTCCTCAGGTTGTTCCGCTTCAGCACAATCCCCTGCGGATTGCCGGAGTAGGCCACTGTCCCGAGGTGGAAATTGTTTCTCAGGTTAATCCTGTAGAGCTCCTTTCCTATGTCGATCCGCTTGGGATCGAGCATAGAGTACATCTTCCCCTCCCTGTACAGCTTCTGCATCTGCATTAGAAAGCCGTCTGGATCTGCGGGGTACCGGCCGGCGGGCGCCGGCGGCAAATAGGCATTGGCGGAGCACCCCGGGCAGCGGACCGGCGGCATGCCGACCGGCGCCATACCCTCCACCCCGTTAGTCTCGTCGTAACGGCCCATCTCGATCATGAGGCCAACCGGCCTGTAGGGCAGGAATTGAGTCCAGAACCACATGTTAGTCATGAGGGCCATGTTGCGCATGTTGAAGTAGAGCTCGCCCCTGTGGAAAGCAAGCGTGCCGGTGGCCACCTCCTTGATCGTCATCTTGAGGCCGATGTCTTTGAAGTTGCTCTGCATCATCATGATGACCGGCGCGAATGCTTCCCTGTACTCGAAGAAGAGTTCCAGGTCACCCTTACCATCGACCCGATTAACATACCCATTGCCGTCCGTATCCACCAGTCCGAGGTTGGCCAGGAGCTGCTTCGCCTTGGTCACATCCCGCACCGCGTCGTACTGCTGCAAGTCATCCCCGGGGTAGTACGCCGAAGCCGGGTGCGGCACCCAGGCCTGCGGCGTTCCGATGCCGAGGAATGCTACCTCGTTCATCTGGTTGCGGTCCAGGGAAAGCGACATCGCCTGCCGGAACTCTTTCGTTCGTATCCAGCGCCCAATCTCCGTATCGATGTTGTACTCAGGATTAATCTGCAGGCCCGCATCGTTGCCGCTCGTGTCCGGCCACTGGCCTATGCTGTAGTCGCCCTTGTCCATATTGGCAATGTAAAGCGGCAGCTCCTGTACGATGAAGCCGTCCGTATAGGGGCCGTCGGTCTCGCCCGACATTGCACGGAAGACCGCGATATCGCGGTTGGCCATGTGGTACCACGTCCAGCCGTCCATGTACGGGAGCTGCTGACCAGCCGGGTCCACGCCGTGGAAATAGGGGTTGGCACAGAGGCGTTGCGAGTCGTCGTTACCGCCGTCGCAGGTGTAGAAGGCGGATAGGACCGGGACGTTGGCGTCGTAGCGGACTGCGTACTTGGAGTTCCAGAGCTGCACCCACGTAATGTTGCCGCGCTCCGCCATCAGCTTCTTGAGCGCTTCGGGGTCAGCGTACTTCGGGTGGAACTTGCTTGAGAAGTGGAACGGCTCGAAGAGGCAGGATGCCATGCCCGTGCAGCCGGAGCCGACGCGCAGGCGGCCGGAGTCCATAAACGTGAAGTTTCGGGGAGTCGAAGCTGAGAGTGAAGGTTCAGTCATCGACCTTCGTAAACTTCACCGCGTTGCCGGTGATCGGGTCCTGCATCGTGCCGGGGACGGCGGGGTTCAGTTCCTTGTTGTAGTGGACATCGGGGCTCCATATCCACTCAACGTCCTTCATCGTGAACGGCACACCGTCCGACCACTTTAGTCCCCTGCGTAGGGTGATCGTATATACGCGGCCGTCAGGACTGACGACTGCCGACTTGCACGCGAGGGGGTAGAAGTTCACACCGTCGGCGTCGTATTGCATGCACGTGCCGTTGCCGGCGAGAGCCTCGAACTTCAGGTAGCGGCTGACCACGGCTCCGGAGGTGATTCGCCCTTCTCCGCCGTAGGCGCCGATTTCGTCAGGCGGCGCGAAGACGTATACGTCATCCGGAACAGGCAGGCGCTGCTCCAGGGGAGGGAGCTTGCCCTGCCGGACCAGCGCGGCGAACTTGGGGTTCTCCGAGAATTTCGTGGGCCTGGGGCTGTACTCGTCCCTGTAAGCCCACGATGCGCCCAGCGGCTGCGGGGCGGCCTTGTAATAGGAAGCGACGTTTACCTGGACGCCGCCGGCCTGGGCGCCGCCGGGGCGCGGCTGGTAGACGGACGCGGGGACGGACGCTGCGGACGGGGCCGATGGCGACGAAGGTTGCGCCGCCGGTTGTGGGGCCGCCGCTGGAGCGGGAGCCTGCGGCTGCTGCGGCTGCGTGGACGGCGCGGAGGCCGCGCCCCCGACGGCCGTCGCCGCAGGCACCGCGGGCGCAGGAGCGGCTGGCTCCTCGGCCGTTCCGCCCGCACATGCAAGGACCGATAACGTTGCCCCAAACCCCACCGCCGCCCACAAGAGCCGTTTCAACCCAGGTTGCGCCATTCTGATCCTCCTGCGTGCGATTTGTGTTGCAAAGGTAACTACGGAAGGGACGCCATTCCGGTTTGCGTATCCCGACCAGCATGAATGTACAATGAAATCGGAAGCTGCGATAGAGGCGAAATTTCAGCGCGGCACTATGTTATTCGCACCGTCGAACTGTGTCATTCGTGTTTATACTTAGAAGGCGGGAAGATTAGGGCTAGAGGATGACCATCGCGTCGCCGAAGGAGTAGAAGCGGTAGCGCTCGCTGATGGCGACGGCATACGCCTGGAGGATGGTGTCGCGGGAGGCGAAGGCGCTCACGAGCATGAGCAGCGTGGACTTTGGAAGGTGGAAGTTGGTGATGAGGGCGTCCGGCACGAGGAATTTGTAGCCCGGCGCAATGAAGATGTTGGCCCAGCCTGAGCCGCCGGAAACGATGCCCTCGCGGCCGGTCGCCGCGTGCACTCCCGCGGCGTATTCCAGCAGGCGCACGGCGGTGGTGCCCACCGTGACCACTCGCCTGCCCTCCCGCTTCGCGCGCTTGATCGCCTCGGCCGCCTCCGGCGTGATCTCGTAGTACTCCGAGTGCATCTTGTGGTCGTCCGTGTCCTCAACCTGGATGGGCCGGAAGGTGTCCCAGCCAACATGGAGGGTTACGAATGCGGTCTCAGCGCCCATGGCGCGGATGCGCTCCAGCAGCGCCGGCGTGAAGTGCAGGCCCGCCGTGGGCGCGGCCACGCTGCCGCGAGCCCGCGAGTAGACGGTCTGGTAGCGCTCGAAGTCCTGGAGCGGGGCGTGGATATAGGGCGGCAGCGGGATGATGCCGAGCGCATCGATCGCGCTCTCGTCCCCCAGCCGGATGACCCGCGAGCCGTCGTCGTTTACGGTCAGCACCTGGCCCGGGACCGTCCGTCCGTTGCCTGTAAGCTCGAACCGGTCGCCGGACCGCATCTTGCGCCCGGGCTTGACCAGCGACTGCCACACCCCTTCCATGATCCGCCGCAGCAGCAGCAGCTCAATAGGCGTTCCTGTGTCCGTCCGCTTGCCGTACATGCGCGCGGGGAAGACCCGGCTGTCGTTGAACACAAGCAGGTCGCCCGGGCGCAGGTACTCGGGCAGGTCGAAGAAGCGGCGATGCGCTATGGCGCCGTCCGCCCGTGAAACCACCATGAGGCGCGAATGGTCGCGCGGCTCGATGGGTGTCTGGGCGATTAGCTCTTCGGGGAGGTGGTAGTCGAAATCGGTGATCTTCATGCAGACGGCAGGCGCTAGCGCTCCCCTTCCACCTGCAGCCTCACGGCAGTGAGCGTGTTCTTGAGGAGCATCGCGATTGTCATCGGACCCACGCCGCCCGGCACCGGCGTGATCGCCGCCGCCTTCTTCGCGACGCCGTCGAAGTCGACGTCTCCGACGAGCCTGTAGCCTCGCTTGCGCTCCGGCGCGGCGATCTCATTGATGCCGACGTCGATTACGACGACGCCTTCCTTGACCATATCCGCCGTTATGAAGCGCGGCTTGCCGATGGCGGCGATCAGGATGTCCGCCTGCCGGGTGATCTCGACCAGGTTCGAAGTGCGGGAGTGGCATACGGTGACCGTGGCGTTCGCGCCCCTGCGCTTCTGCATTAGGAGAAGGCTCACGGGCTTGCCGACGATGTCGCTGCGGCCGACGACGACGACGTGCCTGCCGTCGCAGGGGTAGCCGGAGCGGACCAGGAGCTCCTCGCAGCCCGCCGGAGTGGCAGGGACATACCGCTGGCGCCCCTCCACCAGGAGCCCCATGTTCACAGGGTGGAGGCCGTCCACGTCCTTCATCGGCTCAATGGCGTCGATGGCGGCGTACTCGTCCAGCCCTTCCGGCAGCGGGAGTTGCACGAGGATGCCGTGCACGCTCCTGTCCTCGCTCAGTCGGCGGACCGTGGCGATAAGCTCCTGCTGGCTGGTGCTCGCGGGGAGATGAACGTCGCGCGCCTGCATGCCCACGCTCGAAGCCCCTTCCTGCTTGCGCCGCACGTAGACAACGGACGCGGGGTTGTCCCCCACCAGCACCACGGCGAGCGTGGGCGTAATGCTGTGCCTGGCCTTGAATGCGGACACATCGGCCGAGACCTGGGCGGAAATTGCCGCAGCTACTTCCTTGCCGTCTATGAGCTTGGCTTGGGACAGGATGGCGCACCTCCACGGAGAACATAAACCAACGCAAGGTCCTGTCTTCTCAGAAAGGACGTAAACGTCAAAAACTACTCCTGCAATTTACGGTTGGCGTCAAAGCCCACCGGCCGGGCTGTTCTGTTCAACCCCGCCTAAATCGTTACACGACGAAGCGCATTGCCCTTAGAAATAAGCTTGAGACTTGGCCATTGATTCTTATCCGCAGGCAAATGAATTTTCCCCAATGGCATCTGAAAGTCGGCCAGCCCGCCGTCTAAGCCCAAACCCCTGAGATCGCTGACAATCTTACTATTGATGCGCATCGAAGATTTGTCGTCCAGAAAAATCAATCCTCTGTCAAACGCCTTATGATAATTAGGGGACAACACGAGCCCATTCTGCACTGCGTCGATGCTGTCGGCACCCTCAGAAACAGGCAGAATGTGCGCGGCCTCCACGATCCTAAGCTGAAGCCTGGTAACGGCACACCGATTTCCATAAGCAGTCCAGACCGTATGCCGACAATTGGCCGCTCTTGTATACGTTGCAACTTGCCGAACCACTCTCTTCCGCTCTTCGGCCACCGGTTCGAGTTCCTTAAGCTTTGGCTGGTGCTGCTCGGCGACTCTTTCAAGCAGTTTCAGGGCCTGGGCATCGCCACCGGCCTTGTGAAGTTCCTGACTATGAAATGCATAAAAGAGCAGATGGTCGGGACGAATGCCCTCTGCAATCTCATCATTACCCTTTCTATCAAAGGCGAGACCGTCTTCGAGCGCTCGGCGTACTACTCCTATATCAATCTGAACGGAAGATGAGCCCGGAGTGAATGTCGAGTGCTTTGTTAGATCAAATCCAGCAAATACTCCAGTGTTTGGTTCATAACCTAGCAAAAGCGTATGCTGTGGTGACAAGTTAAGCGGCGATGATACCGAAGTCATTTGAATTCGGTATTCATTTGGCAGACTAGGCCGACCTCCGAATGTAAGTCTCCACGCATATACCCAAACCTCCGCTTGCATATCCAGATTCCTTATCAGAAATCTGCGTGGATTGTTTCTCCTGCTAGCAAGAACAAGACAGGTCGAGCTGGATTCCGCGAGTCAGTTGATAAAGGCGTTCGTTACGTTTTCAGCGGGAGTCGCGGGCATGTTAATCTATATCCACTAGCGGAATTTGCCGGTTGGCCCTATTGGAAGGCTTTGCAGGGCGGGATTCGCCCCCGTCAGATGGAAGTGGGTTATCAATTATCCCATTCCATAGCAGATCCGGTCGAGGGATTGTGTAGGTAGTCTGGGCCATGCTGGGCTTTTGGTTAAAAAGAGGCACGGGGCCATCGAAGAATCGACCGCGTGCACCTGCAAGATAGTTCCTCTCGATTTCTCCAATTATCCATCGTCTCTCCAGCCTCTCAGCCACTTCGCCAGTCACGCAGCTACCACCGAAAGGATCCAAGACTATATCGGTGACATCGGTCAGAAATCTTATGAAGCATCCCGGTATGGTGGCAGGAAATCGGGCCGGGTGGGGAGTGAGTCCGTTGGTCTCACAATACTTTAAGTATCTGGAGTTGCTTTCAGTATTAGCAACCGCGATTAGGTTTGGAGATATGGCGGCACCATTGTTCTTATTAAACTTAGCGCTGATCTCATGACCGCTTGGACGACGCTTCGCCTTATATCCATTGGCCAATAGCCTGTTCATGCTATCGCTATATGGGGTCAAAAGCCTTCGGTTGCTAGCGTTGGGCCAAGGAGTAGGAGAAAGCCAAAAAATAGTCTTGACCGCGTCCTTGACTCTGATACGCCGAATGTTCACCCACTTAGCCGGTGTTGGTAACCTTGAAGGGTTCCACCAGTAAAATTCCTGGGCAAGATGAAAACCGAACTCCTTACACAACATTATGACCAGTTCATATTGATAGAGGCTCTTTGTTGGCAGGCCAGACTTCCAAGCGCCACCTATGTCAATTACTAGGGAGCCTCGGGGTTTCAATACTCGAATAAATTCCCTTGCAAATGGGCGGAACCAATTCACATATTCGTCAGCGTCAGCGTTACCGTATTCCTTTTTTCTACAAGCCCAAATGGAGGACTGGTGACTATCAAATCTATAGTTTCGTTTGGGATCACTTCGCGCAGCAGAACCACGGAGTCGGCCCAGTAGGCGGTGCCATATTCCGTGGTGAACATAATTTCCGGCTTTTCCGGCCTTGAAGACTTCTGTTGCATGATATCCAAATACCGTTGGTGGAAAGTGCTGATGAAACCCGGAGCATTCGGATTATCCATTACAGCACAATAATTGTCTACAAGTTAGAACATTTGTCAAGTTTGATGGGTTGTCACTTCAGTTCGGGTCCGTAGAGGTGGCGCAACTCGGGGCGGATGTAGAAGTAGGCATCCTCGCTGCCCAGCGGCGTGCTGAGCTTGCGGCTCATGAAGTAGTCCATCGCAACGCGCCAGGGCTCGCGGTCCGGAATGGACTTGATGAATTTGGCAATCGACATGCCTCGGTAGTTCTCCGGGAACCACCAGCGGTGCTTCAGCCTCTCGCCTGCCGTGAACCTGTCGCCGAAGTTATTGCCCACCGCGTAGTTGTTCGAAGAGTGGACCAGCACCACCGCGGAGTCCGGCGGGTCTATGCTGGACTTGCCGGAGTAGTTGATGAACTCCAGCCGGTTGCGGCCGCGGAGGTACCAGTGCCAAGGCCATGCGAAGCCGCTGTTGATATCGACGGTCACGAGATTTGCCGTCGCGGCGCCGTTCGCCTCGTCGATCGCCGGCAGTGCGCGCGCCAGCTTCACAAGGTCCGGCGAGGACTGCGTGTAGACCATCATGTCTATCGGCGTGTCCCCGTTCAGGTACGCAACGCGAATGGAGGCCCGGATTGTGAGCACCATCAGGACGATCGTGAGCGGAATCAGCGCGTAGCCGGCCGCGTTGCGGTACCCCACCCTGTTCGCCATGACGATGAAAAGCGCCACAGCCGTGCCCAGGACGAGCGCGGAAGCCCCCGCCACAGCCGCTGCGGGCAAGTCCGTGCCGTCCATCCCCGCGAACGCGAGCCGCCAGCCGGCGTACAAACCCGCGGGCACAGCGGCGCCGATCACCACCGCCCCCGCGACGCCCAGCCTGCTCCACTGGATGCGCAGCAGGACATCGCCCAGGAACTTGCCTGAAAGTACGATGAACGGCAGCGCCAGGTGCATTTCCAGCCATGGCATCTTCTCGCTGGCAGCCGTGTAGAGAACGAACGACATGACGACCCAGTAGACCAGGAAGATACCGAACCGGTCGCGCTTCTTGAGGTAGTAGATGCCCGCTATGACGGACAGTATCGCCGGGAGGAACTCGTATACCGAGGTCATGACAATGTAGTAGTACCAGGGCTGGTTGCCCCGCGCCTCGCCCTGTTGCACGATCCAGTAGCCAAGGCCCTGCCACATGCCCGAGCCGATGCCGACCAGGTTGGTGAAGTAAGTAGTGAGGATGATCGCCCAGATCACCCAGAAGATTACCGCCGCTTTCCACCACACGCTCCGGTTCCACTTGAGTCCGAAGTAGATGCCGGCAGCCAGGTATGCGACGCAGATAATCGCAGCGATGACCATGCCGCCTCGCACCGGCGCGCCGATGGGGGCAGTGCCGTCCACAGGGGCAGCCAGGGTGATGCCCGTCCACTCCAACAAAGGAGAGTGCTGGAAGACCGCGATTGCGGCAGACCAAAGGGGTAGTGTTACGGTGATGTAGATAACGAGCAACGTCGTGGCCCGTGATGGGGCTCTGAACTGCAGGCCATCCCTTATCGATACCCAGGAGCGTCCCACAAGTCGCGTGATGGCAGCGGGGGGCGTCGGATGGTCGGCCACAATGCCGCTCGTGATCGACGGCCAGTTCTTCGCAGCTATAACGATCGCGTAATACAGTCCGAACATCGCCGCGATCATGTACGCGCTTTCCTTCATTCCGAAAGCCAGCGCCAGGAACGCCGCGGTCCAGTACAGGTAACGGTTCTTGCCCTCGTCGAAGTACCTCCACATGGCGATGACGAGCCCGATTGTGAACAGCACCATCAGTGTGTCTTCGCGGGCGAACCGGTTGTAGTAGAGGATCGAGGGCGAGACCATCAGCATGAACGAAACGATCGCGGCGCCGAGGTTCCCAAGCCGCGCGCGAAAGAAGAACGGCATACCCACTGTAATTGTGCCCAGGGTCGCGTACATCACCCTGCCGGTGAAGTCGGTGTCTCCGAATATCCTGAACACAACGGAGTTAAGGATCATCTGGAGCGGGGCATGCATCATTGGGTTGTGGCGGAAGACGCTAGTCTCGGCAAGCTCCCACGAGTAATAGACGTGGAGGCTCTCGTCGTGGTGCATCGCTCGCGCGTCCAGGTCCCAGAAGCGCAGTACGGCGGCGGCGGCCATGATCGCCACGTAGAAGGCGATTATCCACCAGCGCGGCATCGTGCGGCGGAAGCCCAGCGGCTCCCGCTCTCGCAAGTAAACCACAGCCGTGTCCACCAGCGATTCCGAGTGACCGTTGGACGCGACGCCGTTTGCCGAAGGCCCGGTCCCGGCTTCGTTTACCTGCCCTTCCTGGGCCGGATCCTGTGTCTGTTTCGTTTCAGCCATTAGCTCCCGGACCCTCTCCGCCTGATCGCCTGCTACCCTTCATATAACGGTCCGTCCGCCGTTCCGGTAACCTCCGTGTCAACCGGCCAGTGGTCGGGCACACGGTAAGCCTCATCCTGGCCGGGCCAGGGAGGCATTGTGGCAATAACAAACCGCAGCGGCGCGCTGCCTGTATTCCTGAACTGAAAGTGCGCGCCGGTTGGAATTGTCAGGCATGAACCCGGGACAACATCGACCACCCTTTCGTCATCGCCTAGCCTGCGCCAGACCTGGCCGAACCCTTCAAGGAAGAACCAGATCTCTTCAATAGTCCGGTGGGCCACGGCCTTGCTGGCGCTGCCCTGGGGAAGCGAGCAATGGACCATGCTGGCACGGCCGGTCTGGAGGAGCAACCTTATCTCCGAGCCGTCCGGCGCGAGCGCATCGTACCGCGACGGGAGCTGGGTCAGGTCCATCCGAGCCTCATCGGGGCCGGAATACCGTCACGCCGCCCTGACTGAACACGGCGTCCATGAACCTCGCGAACTTTACCATCCCCTCAGCGCCGTACATCTGCGTTTCCCGAAAGCCCACATATACATAGTCTACACTGTACTTGGAAAGAAGCGTCCGGGCCTCCTCCGTGTCCTGTGTCCGGTAGATGATCTCTATATCTTGCTCCCTGCCGTCGTAAGGGGCGGATGAGCCCCGCCACTGCGATTCGTGGCCCTTCCACCCGAGCACGGTGGGTATGCCGGTGCTGGCGGATACGCGCCCGTGAGGAGTGTAGTCGTCCCCCACGGCCTCCAGTATCACGGCGCCGCGCGGGGCGTTTTTGCGCAGGTATTCAATGGCATTGTACTCTGGCTCCTCGAATCGCTGAATGTAGGCCAGGCCGTCGAGAGTTGCGTCGTTCGCCCATTCGCCCTTGGACGCGGCGGCGGCAGGGGTGTAGTAGAGCGACATCGCAAGCAGCCCGGCGAACGCCGCGCCCCAGAGCACGGTGGCGAGCGTCTTCGCCCCTGAACGTCCCGCCCGAACCGGTGCAGCAGGGGGCGTTGAACCGTTGTCTCCACCGGAATCGCCCGCAGTCGCAGGGTTGGGAGCAGCCACGGCAACCACGGGCCTCTCATACTCCAGGGCCGGCGCTTCGCCCTCGTACACCTTCGTGACCATCGACAGCCAGTAATAGGCTGCGAAGCCTGCCGCGACCGACAGGATTATCCACGACTGGTAGTAGAACTTGAAAACGGTGTTCATGCGCTCCAGCGCGCCGCCGAACGAGTCGTTCACGTACAACATCTCCGGCCCCATGATAAGGAGCAGGCCGAGCGCCGACAGCGCGAGGGCGAATATCCTCCCAGCAGGAGGCTTCGGAAGCCTCGCCACCCAGGTGGCGGTGTAGACCGCAATCGAGATGAGCATCGCGAACGGCAGAATGTGGATAAGCCGTACGATGATGCCGGTCATATGGCTCCCCTCCTTGTCCAGGTAGAGGACCGACCAGATGACGTATGGCACGAAGCTGATAGCTAGCGCCACGACGGTAACGCGGGCCCAGTCTTCCCGCACCGTCGTGTTCCAGAATGTGCCGATTATGAAAGGGATAACGGCCGCGAGGAATAGTCCCCATACCAGGAAGAGGTGAAGCGGGCGGCTGGCGTCGTTCCCTACCGCGCCGAAGCCGGACACCTGGCTGGAGAATTTCAGCAGGTACGGCACAAGCAGCACCACCGCCACGGCCAGTGCGACCAGCGCCACAGGTAGCGCATCTCGCACGATCGCCCGGACGCTGGCCCCATGCTCTGAAATGACCTTGAGCCCGGCCATGCCCGCCAGCAGCGCCCAGAAGACCGGCAGGTCCCACATGTTGGTGAAGCCCAGACCGGCAAGCATGAAGCCCAGCACGAGGATGGAGACTGCGGAGCCGCGGTCCAGCGGCCACACCCGAGGCATGGGGGCGCGGAAGAAGTTCCACGCCGCCGCGACAAACATCAATACGAATGGAACCGACATCACGTGGGGGTGGAGGTCGCCCAGGATGTAGCTGAAAGCGGGGAACTCGTGGATTGTGTAGTCGGTAAGCTGGTTGCCCGCGTCAAAGCTCGCGATGACGCGGGTGGCGCGCCACCACCACCAGTTCTCAGTCGGCCACCAGCTGTCGCCCTGAGGTGTGGGCGCGCCTCGGATGCCTTCGATGCGCAGCCAGTCCCAGAATCCTGCCCCGCCCATGCCGTTCGCGCGCATAAACTCCAGCACGCCCTCCAGGTTACCCGCCACAACAAGGATCACCACCGCGGTAATGCCCGCCATGAAGGCAAAGCGGAGCTTCGCGCCTTCGGATGTTACCAGCCCGCAAACCAGGCCGAAGGCCGCCGTCGCGGCCATGGCTGGAACGAGGGTGAGGGAGAGGTTGTAGGCCACCGAGGGCAGGATGCCGGTCAGATTGGTGAGCGTGGCCATCATCCAGTAGCCGAAGTAGTAGTAGCTTATTGTGCTGCCGGAGAGCCATGGGTCCTCCGGCTGTCCCCAGAACGAGCGCACGGAGGCGTTCAGGAAAGCGAAGTCCATCGGCTGCTCGGTATGGGTTATCGCAGCGGCGTGCGCCCTGTAGAGGGTCCACCCCGCAAAGACAGCGAGGAACACGATTTCGGACGCAATGACGATCTTGCCCTGCCGGGAGAAGAACTCCTTCATTGCGGCCGCGTTCCGGTACGCCAGCACGCCGGAGGCCGCGATAATGGCGCCGAGCAGCAGGGCTACCGACCACTGTGTGCTCGGTAGAACGTGGACGAAGCTAAGCAGCCATGAGGGATACGCGAGCAGCAGCAGGCCGAAGGGCTTGGCGATGCTGTAGCCCCGGTCCCTTAGAAAAGGGAAAACCCTGAAGCAAATGGGGAATGCGGCCAGCCCCACGAGCTCGATGGCGACCAGCCAGAGTATGATATCCAGGATCACAGGTGGCCCTCTCTAGACCCTCATTCAGGCAGATGAAGCGTGCCGGCGCGGTCCGAACATCGCCTCCACAAACTCCCGCGGGTCAAAGGCGGCAATGTCGTCCGGCTGCTCGCCGGTGCCGATGTACAGGACCGGCACCTTGAGGTCGTTGGCAACCGCCAGCACGATGCCGCCTTTGGCGGTGCCGTCCAGCTTGGAAAGGAATACGCCTTCGCATCTGACAGCGTCCGTGAACGCCTTCACCTGCAACAGCCCATTCTGACCGGTCGTCGCGTCAAGCGCCAGGACCACCCGGATGGACTCCTCGTCTCCCTGCCTCGCCAGGACGCGCTGGATCTTCTTGATCTCCTCCATGAGATTGACCTTCGTGTGGAGGCGCCCGGCAGTGTCTATTATGAGAACGTCGACGCCCCGGCTTTTGGCAGCCTGCATGGCATCGAAAGCGACGGCGCCCGGGTCCGCCCCGGGCGTGTGGGCGATAACATCCACTCCGAGCCTCTTGCCCCATGCCTGGAGCTGGTCGATCGCCGCTGCGCGGTAAGTGTCCGCCGCGCCGAGGAGCACCTTTTTGCCGCTCTCCTTGTACAGGTTGGTGAGCTTGGCGATGCTTGTCGTCTTCCCTACACCGTTCACGCCGACCATCAAGATGATCAGCGGCGTCTCGCGGACCTCCAGCGCTCTGGATGGGTTGCCCACCTCGAGCATGTAGACCATTTCGTCCTTGAGGATCTCGAAAGCCTCTCCCGGATCGTCCACCTTCTCGTACTTGACCCTCTCCTTGAGCGTGTCCACCAGGTACTGGGTAGCGTTTACGCCGACATCGGAGGTGATGAGTATCTCCTCCATCTGGTCCCAGATAGAGTCGTCCAGCTTTTCCCCGCTGAAGAGGGTGGCCATCTTGCCGAAGACACCCTTCTTCGTCTTTTCGACTGCCAGTTCGGTCCTGGCCTTATCTTCTTTGTCCTTGCGCTTCAAAAAGCCAAACAAAGGGACACCTGGTCTTCTGATAGGGGTTAAGAGCAATGGCGGAAAGGAACGTGAATCCGCGCTCATTGTAGAGGTTAGCATGAGTCCATAGGGCTCACAAGACTTCAACAAAGCCGGGGCGACAGCTTTAAGGCCTGGGCCGGTTGCAAAGTAAACAAAAAGAGGCCCCGAATTGATCGGGGCCTCTTTTGAGCGAAGGACCCCCGATGGTGTGGTCGGTCCACCAGGGGTCCATTTAGGCCGGTGATAACAGGGGTTCTGACCTTCAACGCGGTAACCGGCGCCCGCGCTGGGCCTCCAAAGGAGTGAAGCTCGACTGTCAGGTTGTTCGCTTGTTATCAGGACCAGTCATTACCTGACTGCTAACTGCCAACTGCTGACTTAATTGTCGTAGGTCTTCGCGATGGACATGTAGTCCTTGCGGGCCTGGTCGCGCGTCGGCGCGCCGGCGCCATCGAACCGCTGCAGCGACTCGAGATAGCTCTCGAAAGGCCACGTGGTGGCGGTCTTGCGGATTGCGTTGATAATCTTCTGAATCATTTCTATTCCTCCCCGATGCGGCTCATCTCTTGGGATTAGGCGGCCGTCATCGCTATCACAAGGACTATTCTGCACCCACTCTATTATTTTGTGAATACATATGCGGTAATATTTAGTATCATGTTTCATAATACTGCGGCGGTGTCAAATGGAGATAAAAGAGCTTAGAAGCTTCTGTGCCGCGGCCCGGCTACACAGTATTTCCCGGGCGGCAGAGAAGCTGGACCTGGGCCAACCGACGGTAACGATGCACATCAAGCGGCTCGAGGATGAAATGGGCGGGCCGTTATTCGACCGCGTGCGCCGGCCCATCCAGCTCACACCGGCGGGGACGGCCCTCCTGGAGCTGGCAACGCCGCTGGTGGAGGGCATCGACGCGCTCATGGTGAAGGCGCACGTAAAGGAGGAGGAGTACCCCGTCAGGGTTGCCTCAACACACGTTATGATCGGTCACGCGCTTCTGCGAGCCGTGCGCGTATTCCTGAAGCGGTATCCACATGCGCACCTGCGGATACGGTCCGGGACGATGCATGAGGTGCTCAATATGGTG